>Ga0326726_10001265_pt1 | contig 23455 bp, 30 predicted proteins | sample MHFenrmetagenome_2_FD_207603 | JGI IMG/M metagenome (GOLD analysis project Ga0326726, IMG submission 207603) | Lab enriched peat soil microbial communities from Michigan Hollow, Ithaca, NY, United States - MHF15MN | ecosystem: Environmental > Terrestrial > Soil > Wetlands > Peat | place: USA... | reverse complement strand
CTGACGTGACGCCTTGGATGGATCGTCCACGTATGAGCCGTTCTTTCACTGCCTTGCGGTAAATCACCGATGCGGTCTCGAGGATGTTCTTGGGCAAATTCAAATTATTAGAAATCTTCGTTATCTCAGACAACGCAAACGCCAAGTTGCGCTCCGTCGCGTCCGAGACCCTGATGCGCCTCTGCCATTTCCTGAGTCTGTACACCTGTGCCTTCTGTCCGGGCGAGAGGCTCTTGCCGTACACGTCGCGGTCATGCCAGTCGATGGTGGTGGACAAGCCCTTATCATGAATCGTGTAGGTTAACGGGGCGCCGACACGTGTGCGCTTCGACCTCTGCTCATCATCAAACGCTCGCCATTCCGGTCCTCGGTCGGCGATTTTGGCGGCTACTACGAACCCGCAGTCCATGCATACGATTTCTGCGCACTCGTAGTCGCGCATTATTCGGGTGCTGCCGCATTCTGGGCAGGATTGAACCTTCTGGGTTTCAACCCGCTGCGTCTGCGAAGCATCCCCGTCTTCCCTGAGATTATTGTTTGTGCTCATCTGTCTCTGCTCCTTGGCTTTTTCGAGGGGAGCAGATAGAGCTGTTTGTTGACTAGCTTTGCGGGTTCTTTGATCACTGGTCTGATAATGGCGTAAGGTGAAGTTACTGGTCCGATGATGTCAAAGACGTTTCCGACGGTTTTCAGGCTTTCGTCAATAACGCTTAAACCGATTTTCGGGGTTTGCTCCGCCTTGACAACTAGGTTCTGGGATGGTGTCACATTGATGACTCGACCCAGTCTTTGCAAACCTGTCCCCCTTTCGAAAAATACTTACGTCAACGTAAGTCTCCTTTTAAACCTTTCTACCATGCGGGTATACATGAAGGTGAAAGAGATTTTCTTGTCGAAAGCTTCTTAAATAAGAAGTGTGGATAAGTTTGTGCCTTCAAAGGGTGAGGTTGTATGTCAAAACCATTCTATGTTAAGTATGAGGCGCCGAAAGAAATTGTCGACGCAGCCTATGAAGCCCTAACTATCGCTTCAAAATCAGGCAACGTGCGGAAAGGAACGAACGAGGCAACGAAAGCGGTTGAGCGAGCGCAGGCAAAGCTTGTCGTCATCGCCGAGGACGTTGACCCTCCGGAAGTCATCGCGCACCTGCCCATTCTCTGTGACGAACGCAAAATTCCCTACGTCTTCGTTCCAAGTAAGGAAAAACTGGGCACCGCGGTCGGCATCGATGTTCCCTGCGCTTCAGCCTGCATTATCAAGGAAGGAGACGCAGCGGGCTTAATCAAAGAGATAATCACGCGGCTTGAGCAAGTTAAACGAGGACCTCAGTAATGAGCAAGGAAGCGAAGGGCGCCGTAGAGGCACCTACGCCGTCAGAAGTCATCCAAGTCATCGGGCGCACAGGCGTCACGGGCGAAATCACGCAGGTCAGAGTTCGCATTCTGGAAGGACGCGATAAAGGGCGCATAATTACACGTAACGTTAAGGGTCCTGTGCGGGTTCAGGACGTGTTGATGCTCAGGGAAACCGAGCGTGAAGCCAAGAAGATCACCAGGTAAGCGAGAACATGCCTAAACCAAGAAAATGCTCGTTCTGCGGCAACGACTTCCCAGCCGGCACAGGGCAGATGTACGTGAAGAACGACGGCACCATCTTCTGGTTTTGCTCGAGCAAGTGCAAGAAGAGCACGCTGCAGTTCGGCAGGGACGCGCGTAAGCTGAAGTGGACGAAGTACTTCGGCAAGGAAGAGAAGGGCAAAGCCTAAGCCAGCGATTCAACGTTTCTTTGTTTCTTTTTCCTTTTTGTGGTTCGTTTTTCGGTTGTGTCGGTTTTCGATATGTGGTGCGCCGAGAAATAAGTGATTTATTAAGACTTCCTACGTGTTGGAGCGGGGATGGAGCAGACGAGCGCACGTGAGAATCAGCCCAGAAAAATCGACGTTTTAGAACTCTCGGACACCGAGAAAAAACGGTTAATCAACGCCGTGAGAGCGGCGCTGCGAGACACTATCGAGGAAGCCAAGTTCTGGCGAACCCTCGCAGAAAGCGAAGAAGTCATCGTCAACGGCAAACCAATCGCACTCTAAAAATGCCAGTTGCCACCAATGACGGTACCGTGGACTAAGGCCATCGCCACGGGGCGGTGAAGGCAGAGGAGCGCCGCGCTCGTTGAGGTCAGGGGGCACGTGTTCATACTCTACAGAAAACGCAAAAAACAGCAAATCTACTGCAATTCTTCATTGAGTCAAATCTCGGCTTTGAAATTGCTCCGACTCGCATGTTCCAGATGACGACGGTTAAGTGCCTCGGGAAACTCGATGCGGCGTGGACCCCCCCACAAGGTGCCCCACTCGTCCTCCGAGCCTCTCCCTCGGCGCACGAAACCATCCTATGAGTTGGGAAGATAATCAGTGGAAAGCAGAGCAGAGAGTTTAGTTGGTTCTTAAACAAAAAAAAGGGAAGGAAAGAGAATTCGTGCTTCCAGCCTGAGGGCTAGCCCATGACGGTGAGTGTGACGTTGTTGCTGTTTGCTGATGTGCCTTCTGAGTCTGTGACTTTGCAGTAGAACGTGTAGGTTCCAGGCGCGTTCTTGGCTACGGGCAGCACCATCGATGTTTGACCCGCAAGAGGTCCTGATGTATCATACCATTGATAGGTGTGTGCTCCGACTCCGCCGTTGCTGTGCACGAAGAAGGTCCAGGTCCAGCCTGGCAACACCGAAACGCTGGTGAAAGCCGAAGCCGCAGGCGGAGCCTTATAGGGTAGCAAACCAGATGCATCAGTCTTCACGACATAGAAATCGTTGCCGCCAGCACCAAACGAGTTTGTGTAGCCTGCTATTGCATATCCTCCGTCGCTGGTCTGAACCACGCTGTAGCCCAAATCAGTATTTGCTCCTCCATATGTTTTGTTCCACTGCATGTTCCCAGCAGCATCAGTCTTCACAAGCCAAACATCTGTGCCGCCAGCACCAAACGAGACTGTAGAGCCGATTATCGCGTATCCTCCCTCCCCAGTCTGCACCAAGTGAAAACCGTCGTCGCTGCCTGTTCCTCCGTATGTTTTGTTCCACTGCATGTTCCCAGCAGCATCAGTCTTCACAAGCCAAACATCCTGACCCCCAGCACCAAACGATGTTGTGTATCCGGATATTGCGTATCCTCCATCCGCAGTTCGAATCATTTGGTCCATCCATTCCATGCCTGTTCCTCCGTATGTTTTGTTCCACTGCATGTTCCCAGCAGCATCAGTCTTCACAAGCCAAACATCCTGACCCCCAGCACCAAACGATGTTGTGGGTCCTGATATTGCGTATCCTCCGTCACTGGTCTGAACTACAGAAAAACCGTAGTCCGCGCCTGTTCCCCCATAGGTCTTGTTCCACTGCATATTACCCACCGAATCAGTCTTAACTAACCAAACATCCATACTGCCTGCACCAAACGATGATGTGAGTCCAGATACTGCGTATCCTCCGTCATTAGTCTGAAACACAGAAACACCAATATCACTGCCTGTTCCTCCGTAGGTCTTATTCCACTGCATGTTACCAGCAGCATCAGTCTTAACCAGCCAAAAATCATTACCGCCAGCACCAAACGAGCCTGTCACGCCTAGCATTGCGTATCCTCCGTCACTAGTCTGAACCATAGCATTTTCAGACTCAGTTCCGTTTCCGCCATAAGTCTTATTCCACAGCATGTTGCCAGCAGCATCAACCTTGACAAGCCAATAATCAGCGCCGCCCGCTCCAAACGACGCGGTGTCGCCTGATATTGCGTATCCTCCGTCACTCGTCTGATAAAGGTCGCCCCATCCCTTATCATCTCCTGCTCCTCCGTAGGTCTTGCTCCATCCAGTGGGCGGAGTGGCGGCAGAAACAATAGGAAATAGCGGGACCATAGCAGACACAAGTGCTAATGCAAAGACTGCTACTAACATAATTGATACGGTTTTACGCATTTTTCATTTTCTCCTTTTCATTTGGGTACTTCTTGTTACTGCGCCCCTACGCACTCGGCGCTCCTGCAAAGAAAGCCCTCAGGCATCAGAAGGAAATCAATGGCGATGAAATGCTCTGGATAGGTTTAAGATTGTGAAAACAGCGGCAACTGCATTGGCTCGCGCACTCGCTGAAACCAAAGAGCTCCCCTTCAATCGTCTATTATTTCAAATCATTAATAAGATTTTGCATTGCTTGTCAATACAAGAAAAAGCGCGGGCTTCTAACACAAATCGCTTGCTCATTGATTACAGCTTCGACGGTTTGCTCTGCAGGAAACGTCGACTTGAAGCAGAGTAAGTAGAATAGCTAGCACGCCAATACATAAGCTACTTCTGAAATCAAGGGCGTTGTGTTGTTGTGTCGTGTTGTGTTGAGGGTGTGGGTGCTTAAGGGGTAGTATAGTAAGAGTAAGGGAAGTCGTACGTAGTCGTTTTAGAGCAAGGGGAAAAAAGATTAAAATTTAATCCAAAAATCGTTTTGCCTAAGCCAACGATTGACGTCTCAATCTTATTGCTTGTACTTTTCCCATTCAGCATAGCAAATGTCAATCTGTTCTTTTGTTAGCTCCACCGTCCAAATCTCTACGTCAAGGTCAAGTAGTGAAGCGCCAATAAAGCCCAATTTCCTCCATGAATTAGCCTTAAGCTCAGTGTTGAAGAGGTCAACCTGGATTTTTTGGGTTTTAGAACTGCAAGAGAGCCTTATCAAGTCGCTCAACGTTTTACAGAACTGACAAGAAACGCAGAACGCCTTCTTGCGGAAAACCATACTCTTAGCCAGAGTCTGTTTCCCCCTTTATCGTCATGCTGTGTTCGGCGCACTCGATAATGTTATTCTCTCTGCCATATTTGGAAATTTACTAGTTGATGAGTTTCTTGATTTTGGGGGGCTCTTTTGGGTGGTTGTCGTCGTGGGGGTCTCTGGGCAGGGATGCCGTGGTGGGTGGGGTGCGTCGTGGGTCGCTCTGCTGCCGCGGCTGCCCGTCAGGCTCAGCGGTCAACCCAGCGCACCGCACAGCTTGTCGCAGCCAGCACAACCAACCAACAAACCCAAAAACAACCAATTGAAAAAACACAACTAGTCACTCAGTCTCTAAGAAGATGTAGTGTACAAGGGGCTTTTCACTACTACTAACAGAGAAAAAGAGGAACTCACGGTGCAAGCTTAACCTACGCCAAGGGAACTTGTGGCAACTTGTGCAGCCAGAACGAACAGCAGAACCAAACCAAAACACAAAACTCAACCAACCAAACAAAACAAAAAAGGAAGTTGTGCACCCAAAAACACATCACAACAACAACTAACAAAAAAACCACAAAGTGGTAGCGGGGAGTAGATTTGAACTACTGATCTCTGGGTTATGAGCCCAGCGGGTTAATCCTGGCTACCCCACCCCGCTCCGTTTGCCCGAGGCGTTTTCTTTAGCGCTCGTCGGATATTAATAGTTTCGTTTCCTCAGCCTCGGCAAAAGCATTTTAGGCTCGACCGTTCATCTTACGGGGTTGGTGTCGCAGCCCAAATGGACAAGCCCTACTTGCGAGAAATGAGCAAGCCGGCGCTGGAGAACCCAGTGTTCGTGCAGGGGCTCCCAGGCTTCGGCAACGTGGGACGCATCGCGGCCCATTTGCTGGTGAAGTTCTGCGAGGCAAAGCCGTTTGCGGAGCTGTATTCGCCCTCGTTTCCCGACTACGTGTCCATAAGCTCACGCGGGATTGCTCACGTGCCCCACTATGACTTCTACCAAGCCACCGTGGACAAGAGCAGCTTGATTATCATGACTGGGGAGACGCAGCCATCATTTGACGATGTTCTCGCACATTATGAAGTCTGCGATGAAATTGTGGATTTCGTGCAGAAGCAGGGCTGCAAGTTCATCGTCACCATGGGCGGGGTGCCCATCACCGAAGAGAAGGCTCAGGTTTACGTAGCGGCGACGTCGCCGAGGCTGGCGGCGGAGTTCGTGGAGAAGGGCGCCGTCATCTACAGCAAGGGCAGAATCGTGGGCGGGACGGGCTTGACGTTGGCGCTTGGCAGGGAACGTGGTCTCGAGGGCATCTGCCTGCTGGGCACGACGACTGGATTTAAGGCGGATAAGGGTGCTGGTTTTCAGGTTTTCAAGTTCCTGATGAAAGTCTTAGGCAAAGAGATAAAAGAAGGAACACAAGACAAAACATTAAAACCGACAGAATAACGGCTAGGGAATGGGTTAGGATGACGGAGAACGAAAGCACCGGCATGTTGAACATGGAATCGAAGTTCTGGAGAACCACGCTACTTCTGGTCTCGGTGGTTTTGATTTTTGCCGGGCCAACCTACGTGCCCTACGTGATGAGCGACATAGCCCACATAGACTACATCGCCTCAGTAGTGGTTGGCGTCGTGCTGCTCGCCGTCGGCTTGGTGCTCATGTGGTTCCTCGTCCGCAAGAAAGTCATAACTTAAACGCGTTTTGCCTCAGATACCCTAGGGTGCATCATCTGAGTTCAGCAGTTTGGATTCTTCATCGGCGTCTGGATAATGAGCAAGGCTGGTTTTATTAACGTTCTCGGCTGTGCTCCGGCGGGTGGAAACGCATATAACGTATGCACGTCGATATAGTAAGTATGCAAGCCGACAAGAACAAGCGCCTCGAAGAAATGGTCAACAAAGACGAAGCCGCCAAGCGCACAACCATCATTCTGGAGAAGGGCGAACGCGAATACATCGACTCGCTCATCAGGGAAGGCAAGGAACCCGGCATCAAGCCGCTCATCTCCAAGATGCTCGACGTGTACCGTAGCATGATGATCTACGACTGGCGGTTCCCAGGCGAGTACTACTGTGGCATCAGCCGCATCGCGTTCGTGAACGTGGAGCTGCTGGAGATCCTCATACAGCAAATCCCGAAGGAGAAGTGGCGGGAGAACGGCAAGCGTTTAGGTGAAGCGTTGAAGGTTTCGATGGAGACCACGCTGGGTCTGGAGACCCCGAATCAGGAGAATTGGGCGAGCGTTTTCAACAGGCTCAGGGTCCAGGGGTTCGGCGACATCTACATAAAAGACAAGTACCTGCTCGTAAAGACGCCGTTCATCAGCAACGTCGAAGTCTGGGCAGGTCTCCTCGAAGGATTGTTCGAGTTGAAGCTGGATATGAAGACCGCGATTCCGCCGTTGATCTTCGAGATGAAGCCGAAACAACCCGAGTAGCCTCTTGGAAGTGGAATTGCCGTACTGAATGTTTATTAGCTTCAGCGTGGGCTATTGCGGTTCAGTGGTTGACATGAGGGATCGCGTTCATGCAAGGCGATTGCGTTCATCAACAGTAAAGGCAATATACGCCTAACGAAGAGTTATTCTGAACGCTGCATGTCTCCTCAACGGAAAACCGCGTTTTCTCGAACAAACCTCGAGTTCCGCCCAGACGTTATTCTCGACGTTTCAGCAAACATAGGAATTGGTGAAGAGTTATGGAAAAAGTAAATTTCGCAATCCCAGCCGGCTCCCTAGCCAAAGCAACCTTCGAAATCCTGCAACGCTCAGGCTACCGAGTCTCAGGACAAGAACGCACCTACCGCCCCACGATTAACGACCCGCAGATTGAATTGAAAATCCTCCGCCCCCAAGAAATCCCTGTCTTCGTCGCCGAAGGCTTACAGGACGTGGGCATCACGGGACAGGACTGGATACGGGAGACCCACGCCGACGTCGAAGTTCTCCAGAACCTAGAGTACGGACGCATACGGCTCGTCGTGGCGGTTCCCAAAGCCCTAAGCAAGAACTCCATCGGCGAGATAATGGAGAACGTTTGGAGCAAGGACAAGAACTTCCGCGTCTCCACAGAGTACCTGAACATCGCCTCCGAGTACATCAAAAGCAACCCCGCCTACGTGAAACGCTTCGGCTCGCAAGACCCGCAGATTGTGACGCCGTGGTGGCGAAAGGGCGACAACCCACGTGCCAAGATTTTCTTGTCGTTTGGCGCGACGGAAGCGAAGCCGCCGGAGAACAGCGACTGCATTATCGACGTTACCGAGACGGGCTCCACTATCGAGGCGAACAACCTGAAGATAATCGAGACCGTCATGACCAGCTCAGCGGTGCTCATCGCCAACAAGAAAGCGCTGGATGACCCTGCGAAGAAGGAGAAAATCTGCGACATCATGACCCTCCTGAAAGGCGTGGTGGACGGCGCCAAAAGAATCCACATCTTCGTAAACGTGAAGAAAACGAACTTGAAAAAGCTGCTCACAGATCTGCCCGCGCTTAAGAACCCCACCATAGCGCCGCTGGCGGACGAAAACTGGGTCTCAGTCAACACCATCATCGAGAAAGACCACCTCATAGAGTTGTTGCCGAAAATCCGCAAACTCGCGCAGGGCATCGTCGTGTACGAGCCTAGGCAGGTGCTGGCGCTGGAAGAACTGAAACTGAAGGATGAAGGAGAATGCCCAGCGAGCTCAAAATAAGAATCTGGAACGCCCAAGAGGTACCAGCTGACTGGTTCAAGCGAGCGAAAGCGCTGGACGAATCCGTCGAGAACAACGTCAAAGCCATCATAGCCGAGGTCAGGAAGAACGGCGGCGCGGCGCTCGTCAAGTTCACCGAGAAATTCGACAAAGCCAACGTGAAACCCGAACGCCTCCGCGTCACCCCTGAAGAAGTCAAAGCCGCCTACATCAAGGTCATCGCGGAGCAGGTCGAAGCGCTGAAGCTGATGAAGGAGAAGGTCAGCTCTTTCGAACGGGCAACGTTGAAGCAGCTTGGCAGCGCCACGTTGAAGAAGGGCGCCAGCGTCCAAACTGTGTTTGTTCCCATCCAGAGCGTGGGCTGTTACGTTCCAGGTGGGCAAGTGGCATACCCCAGCACCGTGGTAATGACGACGGTTCCAGCCAAAGCCGCTGGTGTCCCCCGAATCGTTGTGTGCTCGCCGCCCGACCGAGATGGCAACGTTAACCCGTTGGTCCTCGTTGCATGCGACGTCTGCGGGGTCAATGAGGTTTACAGGGTTGGCGGCGTCCAAGCCATCGCGTCGCTGGCATACGGCACCGAGGCGATTGCGCCTGTCTGCAAAATCGTGGGTCCAGGCAGCAAGTACGTCACGATGGCGAAGGTTCTCGTTTCAAAGGATGTTGCCATCGATATGCCTGCGGGTCCGAGCGAAGTTCTCGTGCTGGCGGATGAGACGGCTGAGGCGATGTTTGTGGCCGCGGATATGGTTTCGCAGGCGGAACACGGCTCAGACAGCGTCGCCGGGCTGATAACCACGTCGAAGAAACTGGCTGAAGATGTTGCTGGTTGGCTGGCTAAGATGGCAGGCTCCGCCGAGAGAGGCGAAATCGTCCAGAAAGCCCTCCAAACCAACGGCTTCATAATCACCTGCGACACCGTGAACGAGTTGGTGGAGTTGGCGAACGTGTTTGCGCCCGAACACCTCGAAATCATGACGCGGAACCCTCTCGCGATAGCCGACAAAATCACCTCAGCAGGCTTAATCCTAGTCGGTCCCTACAGCCCAGTCGCTCTGAGCGATTATGGCAGCGGGACGAATCACGTGTTGCCCACGGGCGGGTTTGCGCGTTCGTTCTCGGGTTTGTCTGCGCTGGATTTCGTGAGGCGAGTCAGGGTCGTCGATTATTCAAGGGACGGTTTGCGGGCGTTGCGGAGTCACGTGAGGGTTCTGACTGAGGCGGAGAACCTTCCCAATCACAGCCGAGCAGTGGAAGTGAGGTTTGAAGAATGACCCAGAGATGCAGACGCTGGTTAGACGGCAAAATCGCGCGAATCCAAGCGCAAGAGAGCTACAGCCCTGAGCAGACGAACGAGGCTATTGCCAAGAAGTACGGGTTGAAACCCGAAAGCATCGTGAAGCTGAACTACAACGAGAACCTCTTCCTCCCCCGAGACCGCCAGATAGCATTGTTGAAGGAGGTGGCGGAGGAGTGCGACCTACGCATTTACCCCCAAGACCAAGAGGAGAGGCTCAAGGAGAAGATCGGCGAATACCTCCAAGTACCAACCGAATCCGTCGCCATCGGCAACAGCAGCGACGAACTCATGGAGCGCATCATCCGCGTATTCCTCGAAAAAGGCGACAAAGCGGTCACGTTCGTGCCGACGTTCTCGGTGTTCAAATGCTGCGTTGACTTCCGCGGCGCCAACTTCGCCGGAGTCTCACTCCGCGACGACTTCTCGGTCGACATGGCGGCGATGCAGGCAGCCTTCACCCCTGATGCGAGGCTGCTCTACCTGTGCTCGCCCAACAACCCAACCGCAAATCAGCTGAAGCAGAGGGAGATTGAGGCGTTGACGGAGGAGTTCCCTGGTCTCGTGATGGTGGACGAGGCTTACGCGGAGTACGCAGACTACTCAGTCGTCCCGCTTATCGATAAGTACCCGAACCTCGTTGTGTTGCGGACTTTCTCGAAGGCGTTTGGGCTCGCGGGGTTACGGCTCGGCTACGCGATGGCGAACCCGCGGCTGGCAGCTTCGATTGACAAGGCGCCTGCGCCATACGTGGTGAACGTGGTTTCGCTCATGATGGGGCGGAAGCTCCTCGAGAACGTGGGGTTGGTCAAGGAATCCGTGGAGGCGTTGAAATCGGAACGCCGCAGCCTAATCGCCGAATTGGGCAAGCTGAAAGGCGTTGACGTGTTTGATTCGAAAACCAACTTCGTCACGTTCAACGTTGATAGACCCGCCGAGGACGTGTACGTGAACATGCTGAAAAAAGGCTTAATAATCAAGAAGCTCGGCAAACTCGTCAACTACCCGAACTGCCTCCGCACCACCGTCGGCAAACCCGACATGAACAAGAGACTGCTAACCGCTATGAAAAAGGAGTTTGATGAATGAGCATGAGAACAGCTGAAGTTGAGAGGAAAACCCGCGAAACCGAAGTCAACGTGAAAGTCAACTTAGACGGGGAAGGCAAAGCCGAAATCAGCACAGGCGTGGGCTTCTTCGACCACCTCCTCACGTCATTCGCCACGCACAGCCTCATCGACGTAACCGCCAAAGTAACGGGCGACCTCAAGCACCACTGCATTGAGGACTTAGCCATCGGCTTAGGCGAGGCGCTCAGCAAGGCGCTGGGCACACGTGAAGGCATCGCACGCTTCGGCTCCGCAGACGTTCCCATGGATGACTCGCTGGGCTTCGCAGCCGTCGACCTCGTCAAGCGCTCCTACGCCGTCATCGACTTGAAGTTGCGGGGCAAAAAGGTGGAGGATATGGCAACTGAAGACATTACGCACTTCTTCGAAACTCTGGCGACGTCGCTTTGCGCTAACGTGCACGTTTCCACTCGGTACGGCGGCAACGACCACCACAAAGCAGAAGCCGCAGTCAAAGCTCTCGCGCTCTCCATGCGCCAAGCGGTAGCCATAGACCCACGGCGGAAGGGCGTTCCGAGCTCGAAGGGAGTTATCTGATGCCCGAAGCCGTCATTTTCGATTATGGCGCGGGGAACCTGCTGAGCCTGCGGGTGGCGCTGGAGAAGGTCGGGCTCAACGTCACGGTCGGGTCGACCGCGGAGGCATTGAAGAAAGCGGACGTCATCGCGCTGCCTGGAGTGGGCAACTTCTCCGCCGCAGCCAAGACATTAGAAGCCGTGCGTCAGGAGATTCTGGACGCCGTCGCCTACGGCACCCCAGTGCTGGGCATCTGCCTGGGACTGCAGCTGTTTTTCCCGCGGAGTGAGGAGGGCGAGGGCAACGGACTCGGTTTGTATGAGGGCAGGTCGGTGTGGCTGCCGAACACGGTTAAGGTTCCACACATGGGCTGGAACACGCTCCGCATCGTCCGAGAAACCCCGCTGTTCGACGGCGTCAAGGAAGACTCGTACGTTTACTTCGTGCACTCCCTGTACCCCATCCCAGACAACAAGGGACTCATCTGCACGGAAACCGACTACGGCACAACCTTCGCCTCCGCCATCGCCGACAAAAACGTCTTCGGCACCCAGTTCCACCCCGAGAAATCAGGCGACGTCGGACTGAAAATCCTCCGAAACTTCGCCAAACTCGTCAAGAAGTGAACGCTATGATGGTTATTCCAGCGATTGACTTAATGAACGGCAAAGTCGTCCGCCTCACCCGCGGCGACCCAGCCACGGCGAAATACTACGAGCAATGGGGCACCCCAGCGCAGGTGGCGTTGAAGTGGAAGGGCGAGGGCGCGAAGAGGTTGCACATCATAGATTTGGACGCTGCATTCGGTTTAGGCAACAATCTTCCAGTCATTGCGGAAATCGGAGAGAAAACGGGTTTGCCCATTGAGCTCGGCGGCGGCATACGGAGCTTCGAAACTGTCAAGAAAGTGCTCAGCCTCGGCGTCAACCACGTTATTCTCGGAGCCTTGGCGTTCAGCGATTCCGCCGCCACTCCGAAGATTCAGCAGAAGTTCGGCTCTGACTCCGTCATCGTGGCACTTGACAACAAGGACGGCAGGGTCATGGTGGAAGGCTGGAAGACGGCGACTGGCTTCACAATGTGGGATGCACTGGAAAGATTCGTCAACCTCGGCGTCACAACGTTCCTCATCACATCGATTGCGCAGGACGGCATGCTTCAAGGACCAGACTTGGAGACGCTGAGCGAAGCCGTGACGTATCCGGGAGCGAAGGTGATTGCGGCTGGAGGCATCGGCAGCCTAGGCGACTTAGTTGCGCTGAAGCAGGTGGGCGTGGAGGGCGTCGTCGTGGGCAAAGCCCTGTATGAGGGAAAATTCACGTTGAAGGAAGCCCTAGAAACCGTGGAGGCTGCTTGACATGCCGCTGGCAAAGCGCATCGTGCCCTGCTTGGACGTGGACCACGGCAGAGTCGTCAAAGGCGTCAACTTCCTCAAGCTCCGCAGCGCAGGCGACCCAGTTGAGCTAGCGAAGCGCTACTCGGACGAGGGGGCCGACGAACTCGTCTTCCTCGACATCACCGCCTCATCAGAAAATCGCGACACGATGCGCGAGTACGTGGAGGGTGTCGCCCGAGCCATAAGCATCCCTTTCACGGTGGGCGGCGGCATACGCAGCGAAGCCGACGCGAGGCTGGTGCTGTGTAGCGGCGCCGACAAAACCTCCGTCAACACCGCGGCAATCGAGAAACCCAGCTTAGTCACGAAGCTGGCAGACCTCTTCGGCAAACAATGCGTCGTCGTCGCCATCGACGCCAAACGCAACCCCGCTCCGCAGCAAGGCAAAATCGCCGTCGAAACCGATGCGGGACCGGTGTGGTTTGAGGTTTACACGTATGGCGGGCGGCGACCCACGAGCATCGACGCCGTAGACTGGGCAGTTCGAGCGGAGAAGCTGGGCGCGGGCGAATTCCTCTTGACGTCGATGGATTGCGACGGCACCGAAGACGGCTACGACCTCGACTTGACCCGTGCGGTTTCGGAGCGGGTGAACGTGCCCGTCATCGCCAGCGGCGGCGCAGGCAAACCCGAACACTTCCTCGAAGCTTTCTTGGAGGGGAAGGCGGATGCGGCTTTGGCGGCGAGCGTATTCCACTACAACAAGTACCCCGTTCCAGTCATCAAAGACTACCTGCGGAAGATGGGGGTGACGATTAGACCATGACCGAACCAAACCTGATGGAAAAACTCGACTGGAAAAAAATGGATGGCCTCATCCCCGTCGTCGTGCAAGACGCGAAAACCAAGCAAGTCCTGATGTTGGCATACGCGAACAACGAAGCACTGGAGAACACGTTGAAGACTGGCAAGGGGACTTACTGGAGCCGCAGCAGAAAAGAACTGTGGGTGAAGGGCGAGACGTCGGGGCACACGCAGAAAATCGTGCGAGTCGTCGCCGACTGCGACTACGACGCCGTGCTCTACGTTGTGGAGCAGAAGGGACCAGTGTGCCACACGGGCGCGGACACGTGTTTCCACCATGAGTTCAAGCGCTAAACGCATTCATTCTTTGTAACGTGGCGGCTTGCGCTTGCTCCGTTTGGATGCTTCGTTGGAGCCTTCTCCGCTGCATCAGCCCCTCGACGATGAGGACCGCCATAGCGAACCCCGTTATGAGGATAAGGAGCAGGAAAAAGACTTTGAACTCGAACGTCTCCACCGAGTAGTGGAGCGCTAGGACTACGAGTTCGAGGATGAGGATGCCGAGGAACACGACCGAGACCGCCAGCATTGTCGGAACCATCCTCTTGCCCAGCCACACGTAGCCGCCCACCCGAGCTTTGCGCTTGACCGTGTATTCGCCGTACTCGTTCTTCTCAAGCAACCCCATGTCCTCCAGCCGCTCCAGATGCCTGTAGGCTACGCTGGGGCTGCTGAGATGGGCGCCCTTCACGACGTCCCGTGGACCGACGGCTGCGCCTTTCCGTACGGCGTAGAGGTAGACGCTGAGGGTGATGCCTTCGAGTTCATCTTTGCTAGTGGCTGGCACGTTCAGGACCTCGCACGGGTTTACGACATTGTTTGACGTTTTAGGCGTATTAGCTTTGCCCAAACCGCGGCGAACAACGAGTGTTCTTCTGAGAGAACGTGGTGTTCTCTGGGGAGAGCTAAATAACTCTTTACTGCTATTTTCTACATAGCTGGATGGAGACGAGACATGAAACGAAGAATCATCCTACTGTTAGCCTTTGCAGCATTACTTTCATCCTTAATGGCAGCCTGTCCCATTTCAGCCAAAGCAGAATCCACGGATTTTCTTAGCTTTCCCTCAGGTGTCACAGTCTATTCTCCGCTAAACATGACGTATAATTCTCGATACCTGACTCTGAATTTGACCCTGTATAGCGCGGGTAATATGGGCAACATCGACCCTCAAATTTCGATGACTTACAGCGTTGACGGAAAATACAACGGTTCAGTTCCTCTGGAGGTCAGTAATCCAGGCTTGCATGTTGTAACCAATGCGTTTGGATTTGTGAACTTGCCTAAGCTGTCTGAGGGCTCACATTGCTTAACGCTCTATTTGTTTGGTCATAATCAGAAGAGTCTTAACCCGAAATATCTTTCGTACGTGGACACGGTTTGCTTTTCGATTAGCGCGGATGCTTCGGATGTGCCTCCCCCAGGCTGGGTTCCTCAGGAGGTGGCTCCTCAAGATGTGCAACCGTCGGGCATCGACGAGAAAGCCTTAACCTACATCGAAAACGTTCTCCCCCTCGACTTCACCCACTACATCATCACGAACACGAGTTACGAGCTGCCTGGATTGCCCAACTCTGCCCACCGTGACGAAGCCGTGACTTTCACGTTGAACTCCAGCGACAGCATGCTCGTAGTAAACTGCCAGTTCTGGGACGGCGTCCAATACACGTGTGACCTGAGCGTGCAGCGGGGCGCCGCCGCGTACATCAGAGACTGCTCAAACCTTCTCGAAGTGGCGCGAGTCATAATAGTGGGGCACCAAGCTCAAACGGGCGTCGATTGCTCGTACATCCTGAAAACGCTGGACATGGTTACATCGACGGAGAACGTGACGACGGTGATTTTTGGCAACGTCAAACTAGCCGTCTGCAGCAGAGCACTTCCGATAGGAGTGCTGGCGGTCGGTACAGACGGCACTCTCCATATCCAAGCTGACCCGTCAAACATTCGCAACGCCACATCATTCCACTGGCTGTACACCGGTGGCAGCGAAGAGCAAAGCATATTCTTCCTGAGTTTTGACAACGGCAACCTGTGCTCGCTCCATGATGATAGAATTATCAGCAACTTAACCATCAGCCAAGCAGACGAAGACATGCAACCGAATGACGTCACGGCGGAAAGCTCAATTAGCAACGAGACCGGGAGCGAGAGCAGCTCAGAGCAATCTGCAATTCAGTCACAATTAGATCCCGCATTTTCTGTTCTCGTGTTCGCTGCAGCAGCTTCCGTGCTGGGCGTCGCGGCAGCATGCGTGGGCATCATGCTCTACCGCAAGAGACGTCTCGAATCGAAAAAACCCACTGCGTTTCCCTTCACCCAAGATGAGGCAGAGAGTTTTTAAGAAAAACCCTCCATAGTGCAGGGCAGGTGTTGTGCGTGTCATTGCACGAAGCCATGCTTTATGAACGGCAACCCGAACTCAAGGTGAAATGCTGCCTCTGCACCCGACGATGCCTAATTAGCGACGGCGCCAGCGGCTTCTGCCAGGTCAGGCGGAATGAAGGCGGCACGCTCTTCACGCTCAACTACGGCAAAGCCGTGTCCGCTGGGGTTGACCCCATCAGCAAGAAACCCCTCTCGCACTTCAACCCGGGCTCGCAGGTCATGTCTATCGCGGCGGCGGGCTGCAACTTCCGCTGCCAGTTCTGCGACAACTGGATGATAAGCCAGGACCACGAGGTGGCGGGGCGACCGTTCCCACCCGACGACGTGATACGTTATGCGCGGGACAAGAGCTGCCAAGGCATAAGCTACACGTACACCGAACCCACCATCTACATGGAATACGCTTTTGAGACGGCGAAGCTCGCCAGGCAGGCTGGATTCTTCAACACGTTCGTCACGAACGGCTACATGACGCCCGAAGCCGTGCGGGTGATTGCGCCTGTCCTGGATGCGGCAACGGTTGATTTTAAGGGCGGAGGCGACCCCGACTTCTACCGCAACGTCTCAGCCGTGCCCAACGTCGAAGCCATCTACGAAGCGCTCAAAGAGCTGAAGCTGCAGGGCGTTCACATCGAAATCACCAACCTCATCGTGCCGAGGATCGGCGACTCCATGGAGCGCATCAAGGACATGGCAACGTGGATTCTGAGCTACCTCGGCAAAGACACCGTCTTCCACCTCCTAAGGTTCCATCCTGACTACAAAATGACTACGATTCCCGCCACGCCCATGGATACGATGGAGCGGGCATACATGACCGCCAAAGAAGCAGGGCTGCCCTACACGTACCTCGGCAACGCACCCGGGCATCCCGGCGAGAACACGTACTGCCCCAACTGCGGCGAAACCCTCATCAAACGGTACAGCTTCGAAATCACCAAGTGGAACCTCACGAAGGACATGCGCTGCCCCGTCTGTGGCGAAAACATCCCCATAAAAGGCACCCTGCACCAGTCCGGCTCAGCATTCCCCTACTCCCTGTTCTAATGCGGGTCAACCTTTGCTGATCTTGGACATCTACTCAGCGTTTTGCTCCGCGAACACGACGATGAACGACTACGACTTCTGGTCACTCTTACTACCCCGCGGGCACATATTACAACTGCAAAACTGTGCAGCTTAGCGTTTGTGTTTTTTCCAGTAAACCATGACAGCCACGGCAACCACTGTCACAACCGCCACAGAAACGGCGGCAACAAGCAAACTTGAAAAAGGCTCTGGCGCCTCTACATAGAAGAAGGCTTCTGCATCTCCAATGTTTCCAGCTTCATCGGTAGCGTAGACTGTGACATTATGGTAACCGTTGGACAATCCAGTTAAAGTTGTGTTCCCTGTTGTTGTGACGTTCTCTCGTCCGTCAAGGCTGTACTCGATTTGGGAAACTGGTTTGTCCACTGCAAAATTCAAGGGAACATCCGAATCACTAAAATTCTCTTGTTGAAGAGACAGTATCGTAACAATTGGTGCTGGTGTGGTATATGTTACAGTTTGTGTGTTGCTCCACTCGCTTGTTCTATCCAAGGTGTAACGGTCCTCATAGTGTCCGCCCATTTGGGGGGCAAGGGGGTGGTCATAGACAAAAACTTGAATGGTGTGCCATAGAAGTGTTTGTACTTGAAAATCAATTTCGCCAAGGGGAAAAGTTGCGGGAATCGACAATATTGTGTATCCTCCTGCTGAGTTTGAGTTTTGAGGGATAAGGTTGCCTGGAGAATCTCCTGGATAATAATTGTAGACTTCAGTCCAGGTGTCTCCAAAATGACCCTTGTAGCGAACGTTGTAGTACAAATCTGAGGAAGGTTGGTTCTTAATCGTGATTTCTACGGACACATTGTCTACGTGGTAGCCTTCTTGGACTGTTATGTTCTTTCCTGAGTAGGAGTCGATGCCATAGGTTGTTGGCACATCATAAGGTTGGGCTACAATTTTTAGAGTGAACTCTGGAATAGACTGAGCGAACGCGGGGGAAGGTTGGATGGCGAGCACAAGCAGCCCTGTTAGAACTATGGTAAGCAGCAGAACAGCATTTTTCCTCATGCCAATCACCAAACAAGAAGGGGCTATGTGATTGATTAAAGGGTTTTTGTCAGGGTTTCTTGACTAAAGTTTAGTCAAACTTTCTTGACAAGATCAAAGAAAAAAGTCTCAATTTAAGTGCAGCCGTCTAATAGTTTCAGATAAACAGAAAAGCCTGCCTCGCCGATGTATCGCTGATGCCGAAGTACCAAGCGCTCGCAGTCGTGACCCGTTACTGGAGACCAGGTGAAGAGTTCCTAGCCGCCATCGTCAAAGCCGTGGCGAAGAGGGTTGAGGACGGCGACTTCGTGGTTGTCTCCGAGAAGGCGCTCTCCACCGCCCAGGGCAACATCGTCGACGAGAGCAGGGTTCAGCCGAACCTCAACGCTCGGTTGCTCGTTGGCTGGTGGATGCGGGTTTGCTGGGGGCACGTGTTCAGCGCCGCGCTCGGCTTCGGGCCACGGTTAACGCGGAACCTTCGCGAGTACCCGTTGGATGCTGGAGGCAGGCACAAGCAGGTGGCGCTTGAGCGTGCGGGTTTGTTGCAGGCGTTGATGTTTGGCTCGGAAGGCGGCATCGACGGCTCCAACCTGCCCTACGCATACGTCAGCCTGCCGCTCGCCAACGCTCAAGAAATCGCCGAGAGGATACGTGTGGAAATTCAAGCAGAACTCGGCAAACACGTCACCGTCGTCATCGTGGACACCGACAAAACCTACACCCTCCGCAACTTCCACTTCACCCCACGCCCCTCGCCCATGCGCGGCATCCACGGAGACGGTGGAGTCGCCGCCTACGTCGTGGGCAGATTGCTGAGGCTCAGGAAGAGCCCAACACCCCTCGCCGTTGCAGGCACGGAGCTTTCAGCCGAGGAGGCGCTGCGGATTGCGAACGTCGCCGACAAAGCCCGAGGAACAGGCACGGGAACGACCGTGTGGAACATGGCGAAACACTTCCACGTAACCCTGACGGGTGTAACGTGGGCGATGCTCTCGGGCGTTAGGCACAAGCCCATAGTCATCGTCAGAAGAAAGCCTCTCAGAGTAAAACCGTGACTTCGACCCTGTCGCCGTCGCTGAGCCCCAGCTTCTGCCTCAGGTTCACGTCAGCCACAACCTCCAGCACATCGCAGGGATAACCCTCAACCTGTGGGATCACGACACCGCACGAGACGACTTCGATTGTTGCTTTGAAGAGCAGACCAGTGCAGCAGCCTTCTGAAGTGCAGACGCCCAAGGCAGCGTCCTCGGTTAAAAGTTGCCTTTTCTTCATGCTTTCGTCGTCGAGCTGCAGGTTCAACGTTCCAGGATAAGGGTTGAAGCCAAGCTTTTCCATAATCTGCTGCTTCACCCAAGACAACTCGACGTATTTTCGTCCCTCCCCTCGCCCAGAGAAAACCCTGCCCGAAAGCTCCATCTTCAATAGTCAAGTCCTCAACACAGGATATGCAACAGAGTGGAATCACGCGCCTCTTTCAAACAGCAAATAATGATTGACGGCCGATGATTCGCCTGCAGCGTTGTAAGTGTGAAGCTGCCAGCCCTTCTCCTGCCATTCTTCGATTGTGGCTGCAACATCCTTGTGGTGTCGAACCTGAACACACTCATACTCTTTCATAACATACACCTCGCCAACAACAGGAAGAGGGAAGCTAATTAAATTTTCCAACGAATTCTAACATGAAAACAGCTGTTACGTCTGCGTCTTCAGCCACTGCGCCACCGACTTCAAAACTGCGTCAGCCGAAATATCCACGACTGGGATAATCATCTTTTCCTTCGTTTCAATCGTCGGCTCAAACTTCGGCATCAACGCGTAACCAATAAACGTCCAGTAAACCCTGCCGTCCAGCAGCGCCTTCGCCACCGTCTGGTTCGCTGCGGGCAACGGGAAATATAGGAAGACGACGCCGTCAACCCAGTATAGCCCCGCCAGCTTGCCGCCTGCAATGACCGACGTGAAACGCGCAATCTCCTCAGCATTCGAGAACTTCGTCTTCTCCATGACGACGATTTCCTTAAAAGGCTCGTAACGGATGGAAACACCAGTGTTGCTCAACAACTCTCACCACGACTATTTCAGTGGAACGTTCCCTTTTAAGCTTGCCATGTCCGAAAAACCTGTGTGACTCATTTTTCTGGGATTGGGCGACGGGGCAATCTTATATAACAGAAGGTTCCTGTGTTAGGAACAGGTGACTCTTTTTGGAGCCGGAATCTCAAGCCAAAGAACTCCTAGGCATGTTGAAAAAAGCAGTAGCTCGCGAAATCCAATCCTCCATCCAGTACAAGTGGCAACAACTCACGCTGAAAGGCATCGAGGGTGCAGTTTCAGAGAGCATCTTCAAACGCAACGCCCTCGAGTCAGCCAAAAACGCCGAAACCTTAGCCAAACGACTCGTGTTTCTCGCTGGCGTGCTGCCCGTGACCTTCGACGCGGTCCACATCGAGTACGGTTTAGACGACATGTTGAAACAGAACATACAAGACGGGGAAGAAACCATCAACCTGCTCAAGCAGGCTATCCAACAAGCCAGCAAGGAGGGCGATTTCGCTACGCGCAGGATAGTGGAAGATGTTCTGGTTGTGGAAGAGAAGCATCTGGACGGAGTCTCGAAACTGCTGGTTGGGATGACGAAGCCGTTCACACAACTCAAACTCGACAGCGAGTAGAGAAAAACGTCTCCTCTACATGCCCTGCAGAGGACTTCTCACGAATGCTCGAAGCTTCCTCGTTATCTTCGAACCAGCGAAATGAAGGCAACAACCAGAAAAGCCACGCCCGCCCAGAACAAACTTCCACCCATCAGCCACCAAACAACCAACGCGACAATAGCGGCAGGCAGGATGAACAGGATGATTTTGGCGATGACCACGATTATGGCGATGCCGATGGCTATGAGCAGGATGAGCAGCAGCAGGTCGGTTAGCGGAATGTTGAAAGGCAATTGGAAGGCCAATAAAATTCACCACAGAATTAACCGTGGGCACGGTATTTATGTGTTTCCAGAGCCAGAACGGCTTGAATTGACGTTGGAAAAGCTCAGGTTACGTGGATAGGTATAATTACAGTTCATATCTCTTATAACTGCAAACCATAACTGCTAGTTGAACCCTGATGCCCAAGGAAAGCTCTTCCCAAATTGACATATTCGACTTACTTTCAGGCAACGAAGACAAAGACAGTGATAAGAAGAAAAAACAGCGCCAAGAACTCCTCGCCTCGACAGGTGTGAAGGAGTTTTTTCCCGAGGGCAAACTCACAATAAACAAGCGCACCTGCTGGGGACAGGAATGCAAGCTTTGCATCAAAGCCTGCCCGACGAATGCGCTGTACTGGAAAGCTGGCGAAGTTGGAATCACAGAGGACCTCTGCGTTTACTGTAGCGCCTGCGTCCTGAGCTGCATGGTTGACGACTGCATGAAGCTGGAGCGCACCCGAGAAGGCGGTAAAACGGAGCGGTTCAGCAAACCAAAAGATGTCCTCAAGCTGCAGCATGCCTTAAGCACTGAAAAACGCGCCCAACGCGTGAGGGAAGTTTTCCCGACGGTGGAAACGTACTGCGAGCGCTATGAGCGCAAGAAGCCGAAGTGAATGGGTAGGTGTTCTCGTGGGAGGCTTCCTCTCCTTTATCTTGCGTGGTTGAGGATGGAAACGTAAATAATCTTGGTTTGCCAGTTGTTTCGGCGTGGTTTGAATGAAGGTTGCTGTTGCGGGTAAGGGCGGCGTCGGCAAAACTCTGATTGCAGGTGGATTAGCGTCGGGGTTTGCTACGCGGGGTTTAAAGACAATCGCGATTGACGCTGATTCTTCGCCTAATCTGGCTTTGACGTTGGGTTTGTCAGCGGAGGAAGCGCGGAAGATCGTGCCTGTTTCAGAGAACAAGGAGTTGGTGGAGTCGAAGACGGGCACAGGGTACTCAGGTGTCTATCGTTTGCAGTTCACGGTGGATGACATCGTCCGCGACTACGCCGTCTGCACGCCGTTCAACGTGAGTCTAATCGTCATGGGTACGGTGAAGGCGATGGAGTCGGGTTGCATGTGTGCCCCGAACGCTGTCATCCGTGCCATGCTCCGGCACCTCATCGTGGAGCGGGATGAGGCCGTGGTTTTGGATTTGGAGGCAGGTGTAGAGCATATCGGCAGGGGCACGGCGCGGCACGTTGACGCGCTGCTCATCGTGGCTGACTCAAACCTGAAGTCGCTGGAGATTGCGAAGCACATCTATGACTTGGCGTCGAAGGCGGGCATGAAAAACCTGTTCCTCGTCGGCAACCGCGTGATGAACCCTGCGCAGGAGGCAGCGATAAAAAATTTCGCGGACAAGAACGGCATGCCCATCCTTGCGCTAATTCCGTTCGATTCGAAAGTGACAGAGGCAGACATGCTCGGCGAAACACCCCTCAAGCACAAGGACATAGCGGCGGTTCAAGCAGTAGACAATATATGCGAGACATTGCTAAAGAAGCACATTTGAGGCGTGTTTTGGATGAAGACTCTGGTGACGATTGGGCGTGGAGGCACCGGAAAATCAAGCTTCACCGCGTTGATGGCTAAGTGCTTCGTAGAAAGTCGTCAGGCTCCCCTCTTGCTCGTGGATGCTGACCCCGACCAGAACCTGGCGGAGATGGTTGGCATCGACTTGAAGGAAGCAGGGAAATCCACCATTGCGGACTTGCTGGTCAGCACGTTTATTGAGCAGGGTGGGACAACAGTTGGGGTTCCGCCGAGCGAGCGTATAGAGAGCCGAATCTGGTCCAACGGCTTGTACGAGAGCGAGAACTTTGACTTCCTCGCCGTCGGCACCAAATGGGTTGAAGGCTGCTATTGCATGCCGAACACGGCTTTGAAGGCGGCTTTGGAGTCGTTGACGAAGAGCTACAAATACGTGCTCATCGACTCTCCGGCGGGGCTGGAGAACCTGAACAGGCGCATCACGTCAAAAGTGAACGACGTCTTCGACATTCTTGACCATTCCAAAAAGTCCATGGACCACGTGTTGAGGGCGAACCGCATTGCGAAAGAGGTCAATATGGAGTTTGACAATTTCTACCTCGTAGGCGGCTACCGCTTCCCCGCGGAACTCGGAATCCACGCGCAGACTCAGCTAAACTTCAAGTACCTCGGCAAAATTGCCTCGGACGAACAGTTGGATGAGTTTGTTCTGGAAGGCGAATCGCTTCTGGGCTTGTCCTCAGACAATGAAGCGTACCTTTCGGTAAAAGCAATTCTGCAGAAGTTGGGTTATATTCCGCCTTAACGGCACCTTCCTCTGTCTTATTTGTTCTTACAGGATGTCCACTGGACGTGAGAGATTATTAACGCAATTTTCGTTGACGTCACTGCGCAGTTTATTCGCTTTTGCTCTCGAACTCGACTTTGACTGGCGTTGGGTCTTT
>Ga0326726_10001264_pt1 | contig 23488 bp, 21 predicted proteins | sample MHFenrmetagenome_2_FD_207603 | JGI IMG/M metagenome (GOLD analysis project Ga0326726, IMG submission 207603) | Lab enriched peat soil microbial communities from Michigan Hollow, Ithaca, NY, United States - MHF15MN | ecosystem: Environmental > Terrestrial > Soil > Wetlands > Peat | place: USA... | reverse complement strand
CTTACCTGGCGGGACGGCAGACGCCCGTGTTCTTCGGCAGCGCGCTGACGAACTTCGGTCTCGAGCCGTTCCTTCAGGCGCTCGTCGATCTGGCGCCGCCACCGCAGGCGCACCAGAGCGATGCCGGGATCATCGCTCCCACCGATGAACGCTTCACCGGTTTTGTGTTCAAGATTCAGGCGAACATGGATCCGCGCCATCGGGACCGTGTCGCGTTTGTCCGCGTCTGTTCCGGCCGCTTCACGAAGGACATGGCGGTGTCCAACAGCCGGCTGGGGAAATCGCTCAAGGCGTCGCGCGCGTACCGGTTCTTTGGCCGCGACCGCGAGACGATCAGCGTGGCCTACGCGGGCGACATCATCGGTCTCGTCAACCCGGGGCAGTTCGCGATCGGCGACACGCTCCACTCCGGTGCGTCCGTGCGGTTCCCCGATCTGCCGCGCTTTCCGGCGGAGCACTTCGGGCGGATCCGCCTGCGCGACCAGCGCTACAAGCAGTTCGACGAGGGTGTGAGGCAGCTGGAGGAAGAGGGGCTGATGCAGGTGTTCTATGTCGCCGCCAGCCGGCGCGAACCGATTATCGGTGTCGTGGGAGCGCTGCAGTACGACGTGATTGCCAGCCGCCTTCGGACCGAGTACGGCGTCGTGGTTGACATCGAGCCTGCGGGGTACTCGGTCGCTCGATGGCTTGGGAACTCAACGGGCCAGACGCCGTTGCCCGGAGGGCAGAGTGTGGTGGCTGAGGACCGGCAGGAACGGCGGGTGTTCCTGTTTGCCTCGGAATGGGAGCTGCAGTACTTCCAGCGCCATCATCCCGACGTGCCCTTACTGGACGAGTCGCCGATGCGAGGCTAGCTGAATGGCGGTGAGGCAGGGATTCGAACCCTGGATACAGCTTTTAGGCCGTATAACGGTTTAGCAAACCGCCGCCTTCAGCCTCTCGGCCACCTCACCGCGCGCGCGAAACCTGAGTATACGACACGCATCGCGTTACGGGGAACGACGGTCCGAAGGACACCACCAATCGCTCGCCGCCAAGGGTGCAGCGGACAGTTGGTGGCACCAACCCATGCGTGTGCCAGCATCGCAAATGCGGATCAGCTGCTCGCCGGTGTCATCCGCGCCGATCGCGCCTGCTCTGTTGACGCTGGTTTTGCGAGCGTGTGTGGCTCGCGATCCGTCGGCGCACGGCCTTGTGCGCGGGAGATCGTCCGGCGCGCCTCCCCTGCCCCGTCGCTCTGCACAATTCCCTCCGAGTACCCGCGAAATCGCCGGGCTCACCGGCACTCCGGTTGCAGTTCGTCAGCCTGACGGAGTCCGGGAGGTCTGCCATGGCCACACCGCAGTTCATGCCGTTTCCGGACGCGGACGCGGAAAGACCGTTCTCGCCAGTTGAGGACGAACCGCCGCTGCGCTGGCAGCGGGCCGTGCACCTCGCGCCCGCCAACGGCCTTGGCGTGGCCCGTCGCGCGATCTTCTTCGCGCTCCTGACGTGGCTGCCAATCGCGCTCTGGGCGCTCATTCGCGGCCGCTCCATCGACGCGGCGACAGGCGAGCCGCTGCTTCAGCACTACGGCGTCCACGTCCGATGCCTCGTGGCCATTCCGATGTTCATTCTGGGCGAGGCCACGCTGAACAGAGCATGGTTGCGCGCCTTCCCGCAATTCATCAGCAGCGGATTGGTCGACGACACGGCTCGACCGCGCTTCGAGGCCGCGGTGCAGACGGTCCGCCGGTGGCGTCACTCCACGCTCCCCTGGCTGTTCCTGATCGGCGCCGCAGTCACGTGGACGCTCGTCGATCACATGGAGGTTCAGGGGGACGAGATGTCGTGGGCGCTCGACAGGAACGGCACCCTCGGTTTCGGCGGCGTGTGGTTTGCCTATGTGGTGCGACCGATCTTCGTCGCCCTGATGCTCGGCTGGCTGTGGCGGATCGTACAGCTCGCGCTGCAGATCGGCCGGCTCGGCCGGCTCGATCTGTCGCTCGTACCCTCGCATCCGGATCGCGCCGGTGGACTGGGCTTTCTCGAGAAACTGCCTGGCGCGTTCGCGCCCGTGAGCTTCGGGCTCTCGGCATTGCTCGCGTCACACTGGGCGCACCTGATCGTCCACCACGGCCAGGCCCTGGACGCGTTCAAGATCCCGGCGACCGTGTTCGTCGTCGTGTGGTCGCTGCTGTTGCTCGTCCCGCTCGTCGCTCTGATGCCTCTGCTTCACGCGACGAAACGGGCGGCATTGCCGTCCTACGCGGCCATGGTCGCTGAGCAGGGCCGGCTCGTGCGCCGGCGGTGGATCGACGGCACGACGAAGCTCGACTCACCGCTTCTCGAACCGGCGGGTGTCGGTCCGATCTGCGACGCCGCGGCGATGTACGGACAAGTGCGCGCGATGCGGATTCTTCCGATCGGCAAGGCGTCGCTCACCATGATCCTCCTGCCGATCGTCGTGCCGATGCTGATCGTCGTCGCGCTGAAGATTCCACTCGGGAAGCTGCTGCTCGGCCTCGTCAAGGCCCTGATGTAGGCGGGATGCCCCTCGTCACGATCAAGACCGGCTTTCAATCGCCGGACGGCAAGGAAGAAACCCTGACCCAGTACATCTGCGACTGGCCAGGTTGCCCGAACCCCGCCGTGCACGTGCTGGGCTCGATCAGAGAACTCCGGGCGCTCGCCGTCGTGTGCGAGGAACACCTGCCACCACGGCGGCGCCCGAAGAAACGCTAGACTGTTTATGCAGCCTCCGCAGGCTCGGCGTTTTCGAGATCGCGCTCCAGGAAATAGTTCAAGAACGTTCTGATGACCGCGATGGCTGCCAGCTCACCGATGTCTCTCCACGTCGGCGAGACGACGCTGCCGATGATGTCGGCGGCGAGCTCGAACTCGAGACCGAGCAGCAGCCAGGTGCCGAACCTGCGCCAGATTTCCTTGCGAGCGCCATGGGTCGCGGACGGCTTCGCGGCGAGTCCCAGCAGCCTGACGAATCCCTCCACCGCGCCGAAGGTGACGACGACCACGGCCATGCTCTCGATCCAGAGCGAGGCCGCGCGCGCGATTGAATGAAGGGTTTCTTCCACGACAGAGGCGAGCGAACCGCAATGGCGGTGCCACTGCCGTGAGGTCGCCCTCGGGCGTGGTCACGCCAGCTTGGTCGTTCGATCGAGCGATGGGTTGAGATTGTGATCGCTAAATGCCGTGATCCACGGCCCGAGATCCTGCGGTGCTACCTGCCTTGTTGCAGCTCCAGCGCGCGCAGTTTTTCGAGCTGCTCCAGTTCCTTGTTGTTGGTGCAGTAAAACTCGAAGATCTCTCCGTCGCCCAGCGTCCATCGGTGCGTGGCCGACTTCCACGGCTTCTCGAGTACTTTGGGATCGTCGACCGTGAGCTGGACCATCAAGTAATTCTTCGACGGGCGGCTGTAGCGTTCGGTGACGTGCAGCGCGTCGCTGTGGAACCAGCCATTCGGCTGGATGTACGTCCGCTCGTCGAAGCCGATCGAGTCCACGACGAGCGTGTCGCCTTCCCAACGGGCGGCGCTGTTGCCGTGAAAGAACGGCTCCGGATCCTTCGGAAGCGGGCGTCCATCGAGGTGGATGACGCGCCAGTTATTGAGGACCTCGTAGAGCTGCGCCATCAGTCCCGGCGTGTGCACGATCAGCGTCGAGTACGGATTCTGCAGCCAGATCGCCGGCACGCCGCGCGGCAGGCAATTCACCGACGACTTCGACAACTCGAGCTCGGTCGGCGTCATCGCCTTGATCTTCGCCAGCGCCCACGGCTGAAACGCGGGCTTCTCCTCCGGCGGAGCGTTGCGATCGCGCGTGCCCAGCGCGGCGGGGTCGACGCCGAAGCGGCCGGAGACGCCCTGGCCGGCGCCATTCGGAAACCACTGACCGGAGAAATCCACATGGCCGTCCGCGAGTCGCGGCGCCGGGCCACCCGGAGGCAGCACTTTGATCTGGTACTCCGTGCCCCTGCCGACGCTGTTCTGTGCGCCGGCCGTCAGCGACAGCGTCATCGCGATCATGCATGCGACACCGAAGCGAGAGTGCAGGTTCATGTCGCTAGTCCTGAAGCTGGCCCACCTGCCTCAGCACGCCATCCGAAAACTTCAGCGTGCCCGCGGCGGCGGCGTTCGGGTTGTGATTCTTCGCGAGACACCCTCTGACCCACACGTCTTTGCCGACGTTGTCGAGAAACACGCGCCGGTCCGTGCCGTTTCTCCGCAGCGTGACGGGTGAGTACGCCTGAAACGACCAGTTCTCGACTTTGCCGCCGGCGTCCTTCACGTCGACATAGAAGTACGGATGCGGATTCTGCCAGTCGATTCGGGTGAGCGTCCCGGTGAACTCGCGGCAGTTCCGGCTGTCCCACTCCGCGGCGAACGAGTGGTGCGCAAACGACGGTGCGGCCGAATACAGGCAGGCAGATACCACCGCCGCCGCGGCAACGAAGCTCTGACTTCTCATCGAGTTCCTCCCCTCACCATCCTCGTCACGCCTCGATGATGCGGTTCCGGATGGCGTAGCGCACGAGCTCGGTCGTCGAGTGGAGATCGAGCCTCGTCATGATCTGCGCCCGGTGTGTCTCCGCCGTCTTGGTGGTCACGCCGAGCGCTGCGCCAATCTCCTTGTTCGACTTCCCTTCAGCGAGGAGCTGCAGCACCTCGGTCTGACGAGGCGTCAGACGGCCTGCACGCGGGTTGCGCCCTTCCACGGGCGTCGCCGCCGGGCTGGCCAGCGTCCGCACGCGTTCGGTGAAGAACTGCTGATCGTGGAGCACGGCGTGGACCGCCCGGACCAGCTTGTTGCCCGCGTCTGTTTTCAGGACGTACCCGTGCGCGCCGGCCTCGACAACTTCCGTCACGATCTGCTCGGATTCGTGCACGCTCAAAATGAGAATCTTCGCGGCGACGGCCCGGCGAATCTGCCGGACAACTTCCAGGCCGTTCAACTCCGGCATGCTGATGTCGAGTACGACGACGTCGGGCTGAAGGCCGACGGCCTTGGCCACGGCGTCGCGCCCCGTGCTCGCCTCGCCGCACACGATCCAGCCAGACTGCCGTTCCAGCACCGTGCGCACACCTTGCCGGACCATCTCATGGTCGTCGGCGATGAGAATGCGGACCGGCGTCATGGCGTCGCCTTGTTCAACGGCACGCCGACACGCACCGTCGTTCCCTGCTTTGTGAATTCGACGTCGAAGGTTCCTTTCAACTGACTGATGCGCTCCCGCATCCCCTGGATGCCCACGCCCAGCGTGCGCGACGCGGAATGGCTGACCTGTTGTGACCGGTCGTCATCGAGCCCGCGTCCCTGGTCCCGGACTTCGAGCGAGATCGCATCGCCGATCATCGCCAGTTGAATCACGACGCGTGTCGTCGAGGCGTGACGATGGACGTTTGTGAGGCTTTCCTGCACGACACGGAAGAGGGCCGTCTCGATCGGCATCGGCAATCGTCCGATGTCACCCAGAATCAGGATCACCTGGATGCCGCTCCGTTTCGTGAAGCCGTCCGAGAACCATCGCACCGCCGACACCAGCCCCATCTCATCGAGCAACGGCGGGTGCAGCAGATACGCGCGCATCCGCACATCCCGACAGCACTCATCCGCCAGGGATCGACTCTCCGCGAGAGTCCGGCGGGATTCATCGGTGAGTGCCGGCTCGCTTTGCTCGAGCATTCCGAGATTCATGATCAGCACGGCGAGGTTCTGAGCGGTCGAGTCGTGCAACTCGAGTGCGAGGCGGCGTCGTTCCTCATCCTGCAAGGTGAGCAACCGGCTGCACAGCTGCCGATACTCCTCCTCGCGCTCCATGGCCTCCTCCGCCATGCTCTCGGCCTCGGCAGCAGCAGCGGTCAATCGCTCGTTCGCGTCTTCGAGCTGGCTCATGGCGCTGTCGAGTTCCGTCCTGGCTTGCACGGCCTCGGTGCGGGCCACGTCCGACGCGCTCTGCGCCCCAACCGCCGCGACGATCAGCTTCTCGTTCGCCTCTCGCAGCTGATGCATCAGCCGATCGACTTCCACGCGTGACGGCGCCGGTGCCTCCCGGAGGCGCACCGTCGTCGGCGTCACTGCGCGAACCACGGCGTGCCGCTTGCGTGCCGCACGCGAAGCCTTCTCCGAACGCCGCGCATGTGAAGACTTCATGCGTTGCGCTTCGGCCGCCGCCGCGAGCCACGCCGAGGGGCCGGTAGAGAACGGCCAGATGGCGCCATGTGAGGGCTCCCCGTGAGCAGTCCCTGATAGTCTCCGATCCGTTCGCCGACGACGACGCCGTCGTCGGTGATCTCAAACGAGCGCAGGTCCTTCGCGTGGTCACTCGAGCGCACTTTCACGACCGCCATCACGCGCTTCAACTGGCCGTCGATCTCGAGATACCGCTGCAGGACGATCGCGTCCGTCAGAAACGCCGTCCCGTGCGGACTGAAGCGGAGGTCCGTGTACCGGTCCTCCAGCTCGGCCGTCATCATTACCGTGAGGCCCATCCCGGTCAAGGTCGAAACCAGGCGGTACAGCGACTCACGGAAGTCCTCGCGAAACGCCGGGGCGAGTGCGAGCTCGAACCCGGACAGCGAGTCGATCACAATGCGCCTGGCCTTGATCCGATGAATCGCCTCGGTCAACTCGTACAGCATCTCGTCAATCGAGAGATCCAAAGGGCGCGTCCGGACGAAGACCACCTGACCGCTGCGAACGGCCTGGTCCAGCTCGGTGGCGCGGGCGTGTGCAGATTCACCCGCCTGTTTTTCGAAGACGGCGATAATGCCCGGTTCGCCGCGACGGATGCCCTCGCGAATGAACTGCATGGCGAGGACGCTCTTCCCCGATCCCGACGGTCCGGCGACCAGGACGGAATAGCCGGATGGAATGCCGCCGCCCAGCATCTCGTCGAGACGCGTCACGCCCACCGACAGCCGCGGCGGCCGGCGTTTCGACTTGCCGGTGTCACCCGCCCCGGTCGTGTCCGTCTGGCCGATGATCAGTCGTGGAAAGACTTGAATGCCGCGCTCGGTGATGCGAAAGGTGTGCAGTCCGGGAATGGATGCCTGGCCCCGCAGCTTCATGACGTTCATCTTCCGCACCATCGAATTGCGATCGACGCTCTGGTACAGCCACACAAGACCATCGGCGACCGTGAAGACGGGATGATTGTCGGCGTCGGCCAGCTGAAACTCGCCGACCAGAAAGGTCGTCGCCTGCCAGCCGGTCATTCGCATGCCGAGATCCTGGATGAACCTCTGCAGGTCGGGCTGCCCCTGCTTGTCTCGTGCCGCCTGAATCACCGATCGAAACGAGTCGACGACCACCACCGCGGGTGACGTGGCCTCCACTGCCTGAACGATGCGCTTCAACACCTCGTCGAGCCCGCCGTCCAGCGCTTCCTTCGCCAGGTTGACGAACCGCACCGACTTCTCCACCTTCGCGAGATCGAAGAACTCAAACTGCTGCTGATAGCGCAGCATCTTGAGCGGCGGCTCGCCGAGGACGGTGAAGAAGAGGGCCGGCCGCTCGGGAGTCGCCAGCGCGAACATGATCTGCTGCACGAGCGTGGTCTTGCCGGCTCCCGGTGTTCCTGCAATGAGATTGAACGAGAACTCGGGAACGCCGCCGCCCAGGACGGCGTCGAGCCCGGGAACACCCGTCGGCAACCGACGAATGGGAACCTTGACAGTCATCTGGTGATGTCCTCCGTGGTGCTGCCGACGAAATCGTCGGGCCACGCCTTGCACAAGAGACTGGTCGTCAAACCTTCCCCGATAAAGGATGTCAGCAACTCAACGACCGAAGTGAGGATGGCGACGGCGAGGTCAGTGCCAACGGCCAACTCCTGATGCTCGATGACGTGCTGCGCGCGCGGGATCGGCCCGTGATCCTGTTGGGACGCGAGGACCGGCGCGAGGCCGGGACACTGCTCTTGCGCGAGGTGCAGACTGCGCGCATAGATCGCGGTAACTCCGAGCTCACCGATCAAGGGAGTCAACTGGCCGGCGAAGTCTTCGTTCAACCGGCGGGCGGCAGCGGCAACGTGTGACGCGTCGGCGTCGGTCCCGGCCTGAATCGCCAATATTTTCCGAAATACACGCTCGAGCGCCTTGTCGCGTGCCATCGGTTGAAAGCACCGGATTCTACTCTGGTGTTAACCGGGGCTTCACAACGAACCGACCTGCCGGATCACCAGTAGGTGGTTCACAGATCCTCACGAAATACGCCCCGTCGGCCAATCCTGTATAGTGGATCCTGTCAGACCGCACTGAGCCCGCCAGCGTTCGAGCAGTGCCCCGTGTCCGCGGGTGCGCGCCGACAGGCCCACTTCGGCCACCGATCGGAGCGCCCATGAAACGTTCGCCAGGTCCTCGTCTATCGTTACAGCCTCGTACCGACGCACCACTGCCCTCTTTCCCGGCAAGCGGAACGGACTCGCCGCAAGTAAAGGGTATGTCCCGCTGGCGCGCGCTCGACCGGAAGCAGTTCCGCGAGCTCATCGCCTCACCTGTCAGAAACGACAGGCCCGAAGGAGGGCCGACATCATGTTGAACAGTGTTATTCCCAAGTGGCTGCTCGGCGCCTGGTTCACGGCCGTCGCCGTCATCGTCGCATCGAGCGTGAGGATGGACGCACGACTCTCCACGACCGCTCTCCTGCTGGTCGTCGGCGTGGCGCCCGCGATCATCATGTTCCTGATTCAAGCGGGCGCGGCGCCACCAACCGTGGCCGAAATTCTTTACGCGGCGGTGAACGCCAAGGACGACCGCTCCTGAGCTCGTACCATTTGCGCGACAACCAGGGGCGCAACCTCGCGCCGCGTTCCGACGAGCACGCGCCGACCACATGTCCAGCCTGCCAGTCTTCGTCGATCGTGACGACGGAGAAGAGCCCCGACGCCAGCAGCTACTGGCGCTGCGAGAACTGCGGCGAGGTGTGGAATGATTCGCGCCTGCACGCGGCGCGCAACGGCAGCCGGCGATGGCAACAGCGGTAACGGACAAGCAACTCGCGCGTGAGCTCAACGAGCTCATCGCGGCGCTGGATCGCCGGGTTCCGCAGCTCGAGCGGGCGAACGAAGCGTCGATTGCGCACGACGCCGCGGCGCTCAAGGCCAAGGCGCTCAAGCGTCTCGCGGAACTCCGCTAATCGATCCGCTCAGCGAAGGGCGTACTCCCACCAGCAGGCCTGCTCCGCGATCAACATCTTGTAGCCGCCAGACTCCTGACGTCTCTCGACGGTGCCGAGCAGCAGGAGACGGTCGCCCTGGACCTGCGCGCATCGAATAGTGGACGCGGTCCAGTCGCCGCCCACGAGCGAGTGGAGATCCATCGACTCTGCCGCCGAACCGGCCCACAGCCACGCGCGGAACCGCTGAGACCTGGGCGTCTCTTCAATCCATCCGGCCTGGAACCCGGCCGCGCACGCGGTGGCAGCGGCATTTGCCGCGCCGTCCGGCGTCAAGTCCACGAGGGTGTCCGCACGCCCACGCCACAGGCCAGCGCGTTTCTGTGCGCCCGTGTCCACCGTCGGCTCGAAATCGCCGGCCTGCTCGGTGTCCGAAACGGCGCGCACACAGGACGCATCCACGTCCTTCGGATGGAGCGCGACAAACGACTCCGTGCTTCCCTGCCAGATGCAGGCGCCGGCCGCCATTCCGCCGCTGCTGCCGCCCTGCAGATCTCCAGCGACGGCATGTGCCGCTGTGCTGGCCGCAGGATCGCCCGGATTGGCGAGCACCACGGGCGCGGCGCCGGCTTTCCAGAGCAGCGCTCTCGACGGTCCGTCGCCCGTCGGCTCTCCGGTGCCGACGACATCGAGACCGGCAACCGCTGTCGCGTGCGACGAGCCGAACCCTGGAGCGGGCAGCGCGGAGCCGATCGCCTCTTTGCCGCGAATCGTCCACGCGACCGCCTGCGGCGTGTTCTTCTTGCCCGTCCACAGAGTCGCTGCGTACACGGCTTCCGGTCCCACGGGCGCTCCAGATTCACCCGTACCAAGGGCGATCGTCACCCTGGTGGTGCAGAGGAATGTCTTGTTGGTGCTCTTCGCGTAGGTGCCCGCGGGCTCGTCTCCAAGAAAGCCCGCAGCGCGCGTGCCTTTGACGCCCTTGGGCAAAGGAAGCAGATGGAACGTCAGCCGACTGCGGTCGATGCCTGCGTCGGGCATCAGCGCGCCGGTTCGATCTTCAGGACGGCGCCGAACGTCTCGTCGGTCAGCGCGTAGAGAAAGCCGTCGAGCCCCGGCTTCACCTCGCGGATACGCTGCTTGAGCTCCGCAAGAAAGATCTCGCGGCCGATCGGCTCGCCTTTCGGGTTGAACCACACGCGCTGGATGTGCTGGCCGGTGTTGGCGCGCATCGCGCCGACGAAGACGTGGCCCTTCCACGCCGGGAACGCGTCGCCGTTATAGATCGACAGGCCTGAGATCGCGATCGCGGGCACCCAGAAGACCACCGGCTCCTCGAGGCCGGGCGCCGTGAAGCCTTCACCGACGATGGTGCCGTCGTAGTTGCGGCCGAGCGAGACCCGCGGCCAGCCGTAGTTCTTCCCGGCCTTGATCACGTTCAGCTCGTCGCCGCCCTGCGGGCCTTCTTCTGTCGACCAGAGATCGTTGGTGATCGGATTGATGTACAGGCCGAGCGGATTTCGATGGCCGAGCGTGTAGATCTCGGGCAGGTAGCCGGCTTTCCCGATGAACGGATTGTCTTTTGGCACGCTTCCATCGTCTTTGAGCCGCACGATTTTTCCGAGGTGCGATCCAGGCTCCTGCGCGGTCTGAGGAACGTTGCGCTCGCCGAGCGAGACGTAGAGCAGACCGTCTTTGTCCCACGCGAAGCGCGCGCCGAAGCTGCCGCTCGCGGGTCCGATGGACTGATCCGTCGGCGCTTTGACCGACTTGGCGACGAAGATGTCCTTGCCGTCGGCGAGCGTCGCGCCGCCATCCCAGCGCGCGCGATAGACCGCGGTCGTCGCGTCCCCCACTCCCTCGGCGGGCTTCGAGTACGCGAGGTAGATCAGATGATTTGTCGCGAACTGCGGGTGGAGCGAGACGTCGAGCAGGCCGCCAAGTCCCGCGGCCACCATCGCCGGCAGCGGACCGATCGGTGTCGGATCGAGCACGCCGTTGCGGACGACGCGCAAGCGTCCCGGCCGTTCGGTGACGAGTTGGCCGCCGTCTGGCAGAAACGCGATGCCCCACGGGTGATCGAGTCCCTTGACCGCCGTCACGTGGATGCGGACGCCGCGGCCCGCTCCGAGATCCCACGGTCCTGCACCCAGCGTGTCGACGGGCGCGGGTCCGCGACCACGGCCTCGCCCGCCTTCCGGCGGTGCGGTCTGCTGCGGCGCGGCCCCCGCCGTCGGCGGCTGTTGCGCCGTCTCGACCGGCCCGACGGAGATCGCCACAATCGCGATGAGACCGCCAATCCATACCGTGGCGAGCGAACGCAGATGCTTCTTCAAAATATGAACTCCCCTGGATGGGGGATTCTATCGGTTTTCAGGCTCGGACCTCGAGAACCTGTCCTATGCTCTCTCCATGAACAGCGACCCACGAGAGGTTATTGCCGCCTCGCCGATGAGCCGACTGCAGATGATGGTCGTCGCGACCACGGTCTGTCTGAACGCGCTCGACGGCTTCGACGTGCTGTCCATCAGCTTCGCCTCGCCCGGCATCGCGAAGGAGTGGGGCATCGACCGGGGCGCGCTCGGCGTCGTGCTCTCGATGGAGCTCATCGGCATGGCGATCGGATCGGTCTTCGTCGGCGGCGTCGCCGACAAGATCGGCCGGCGGCCGACGATGCTGGCCTGCCTCGCCGTCATGGCCGCCGGCATGGTCGGAGCCACCACCGCGAGCGGGCTCGCGTCGCTCTCCACGTGGCGCGTCGTCACGGGCCTGGGCATCGGCGGGATGCTGGCCGCGATCAACGCCGTCGCGGCCGAATTCTCGAACACGCGCCGGCGGCACCTGAGCGTGTCGCTGATGTCGATCGGCTATCCGCTCGGCGCCGTGTTCGGCGGGATCGTCGCGGCTCGGCTGCTTCAGACGAACGACTGGCGATCGGTCTTCTACTTCGGCGCAACGGTCACGACCGTGCTGATTCCGGTCGTGTTCCTGCTGGTGCCTGAATCGGTCCACTGGCTCGCGCGGAGACAGCCGGCCGGCGCGCTCGAGAAGATCAACCGCGCGCTGTCGCGGATGGGCCGCGCGACGGTCGACGCGCTGCCGGCGCTGACCGCCGACACCCGCAGACGCTCGATCTCCGACATCTTCGCGCCCGAGTTGATGGCAGGCACGGTGATCGTGACACTCGCCTACTTCTTCCACATCACGACGTTCTATTTCATCGCGAAGTGGATTCCGAAGATCGTCGTCGACTTCGGCTTTCCGCCTTCATCGGCAGCGGGCGTGCTCGTGTGGACCAACGTCGGTGGCGCCACGGGCGGCGCGCTGTTCGGGCTTCTGACGCTGCGCTACCGCGTGAAGACGCTGACGATCGGCATTCTGCTCGCGTCGACCGTGCTGGTGGCGGCCTTCGGTCGCTCGCCGGCCGACCTGCAGACGCTCTCGATCATCTGCGCCGCCGCCGGCTTCTGCACCAACGCGGGCATCGTCGGCCTGTACGCGATCATCGCGCAGGTGTTCCCGACCCACGTTCGGGCGTTCGGCACCGGCTTCACGATCGGCGTCGGCCGCGGCGGTTCGGTGCTTGCGCCGATCATCGCCGGATTCCTGTTTGCGGCGGGCTACTCGCTGCCGGTGGTCGCGTCGATTCTGGCGGCCGGTTCGCTGTTTGCCGCGATTGTGCTGTTCAGGCTGAAGCTCGAACCCGAGCAGCCGGCGTCGCCCGTCAGGACTTCGCCGCTCAGGCCGCGCGACGCCGCCTTTCAGCCAGGGCGGTGAGCATCAGGGTCGCGCGCGCTAATTCAAGAACTGGCGACCGCCGGCCTTTGCGAATATCGCTTCGGCCTGGTGGTGCCGGGCAGCCGCGTGCTGCAGAACCGCGTCGAACTCGCGGCTGCCGCGCAGCGCCGCCAGCCACGGGTCCCGTTCGAGCGTCGGGAAGTTGAAGTAGCCCGTCTCGACGGCTTGCGCGAGAGCCTGCACGGCCTTGTCGGCGTCCCCTGCCCGCGCATAGTGACGCCCGATATAGAAGAGCTCCTCGCCCTTGGGATGAAATCGCAGCCGCGCCGCATCGGCGATCCGGACACAATCGTCCCGCCGGCCCTCGATGAGCGCTCGAAGTCCCTGCAGGAAGCTCAAACCGAGCGGAGTCTGCCGCCATCGCTCCCGCTCGGCCACCAGCGCGGCCGCTTCGTTGTCCCTCCCGAGCGAGAGCAGTGCGACCGCGCCGACGTAGCCCAGGTCGTCGTGATACGTCTCGAGACAACGCTCGTAGCTGCCCATGACGAAGTGCGTCTGCGCCACGCTCGTCGGCACGTGCGAGCTGAAGCGATGCGCCTGCAGGTGCGCTCCGACAGACGCGTCGAGCAGGCCGCAGAAGCGGCACGCGTACACGAGGCCGGCATAGATGTCCGGAGAATTCGGCGCCTGCTTCAGACGATCCAGGAGCCGGGCCATCGCATCCTGCGCCTCACCCCGATCGGTCTCGAGCTGCGCGAGCAGACTGTGCGCAAACGCCAGCTCCGAATTGATCTCGAGCGCCTGCTGCAGCAGCGACGCCGCATGGGCCAGGTTCGCATCCCGCCGTTCGTCGTACTTGCCCTGATAGCGGTAACAGCGGGCGAGCCGCGCGATCGCCGGCGCAAAGCCCGGATCCAGCCGCAGACAGTCCTCGTACAGCACGATCGCGTCGGGAATGCGATCCGGCCGGCTGGCGGATTCGTTCGCGCGGAGATACAGCTGGTACGCTGCCGGGCTGGCCGGCGTGTCGCGGCGCAGATTGTGGCGCTCTCCCGACGTCAGCTTCAGCCCGAGGACATCGACGACCTGGCGGACCAGCTCGCTTTGCAGATCGAAGATGTTGCCCCACTCGACCTGTGCGATGTGCGACTTCAGCAGCGTTCCGCTCGGCGTCTCGAACAGCTGCGCGTTGACCTGCAGCCGGTTGCCCGCGCGCACCAGCGTGCCGGCCAGCACCAGGTCGACGTCGGCCTCGATCGCCAGCCGCTGCACGTCGGGTACACCCTCGGTGTATTTGGCGCCCACCAGGCTCGAGCGGACCACCAGAGACTGCAGGCCGTTGAGCGAATGCGTGATGGCGTCTGGCAGGCTCGTTCCGAGAAAATCGGATTCGGGATCCGCGCGCAACGGGCGGAACGGCAGGACGATCAGTCGCCGGATCTCACGGACCTCGACGCCTGCTTGCGTGCCGGACTCAGCCCTCAGTGCCGCGCGCAGTTCCTGAGCCATCGAGGATGCCGTCTGGTAGCGATGTGCCGGAGTCTTGGCGAGAGCCACGTGCAGCGCGCGATCGACGGCCACCAGGGCAGGCGGACCGGTCAGCGCCGGTGGATTCGCGATTTCCACGGCGCGCAGCGTCTCGAGCGCCGAGGCCCGCTCGAAGGCTCGTCGCCCGGTCAGCATCTCGAACAGCATCGCGCCGACGGCGAACAGGTCTGTGGCCGGCGTCGGCGCTTCGCCGCGGATCTGTTCGGGCGCCATGTAGCACGGGGTGCCGAGCAGCACGCCGGGCATGGTCAGCGCCTCACCCGCGACCGAGCGCGTTTCCGACACGGGCCCGGCCTGCGAATACATCGTCAGACCGAAGTCGATCAGTTTCACACCGTGGGGTGTCAGAAAGAGATTGGCTGGTTTCACGTCCCGGTGCACCAGCTGTTTCTCGTGCAGCGCGTCGAGCGCCGCCAGAAGGCCGAGCGCGATGTTGACGGTTTCCACCACGGTCAGCGGGCCCGCAACCAGCCGCTGCGCCAGCGACTGTCCTTCGAGCAGCTCCATCGCCAGGAACATCAGGCCATCGGCGTCGCCCACGTCGAACACCTGGCACACGTTCGGGTGGCTGATCGCGGCAGCGGTGCGCGCCTCGCGCCAGAAGCGCGTGCGCATCGTGGGATCCACCACGGCGGTCTTGATGAGCTTCAACGCGACCTTTCTCTCGAGCCGCTCGTCGAACGCCTCGTACACGACACCCATGCCGCCCTCGCCTCGTTGGCGGAGCACCTTGTACTGCGCGATCCTCTCGGGCATGGCGGTGTCACTCACGCGACGTCCCAGTCTGATCAGGCCGACGGATTGAATGGCGCGCCCGTCCTTTTTTCGCAGAGCATCTTCAGGCTGTTGAGGTGGCCACGAGCGTTTCGCCCTTCCGTTCGTTGAGCGCGAACGAGAGCGTGTTGTCCTGCAAGTTCGCGTGGCCGCAGCGGCGTGGCGCGAATGTGGACGGCGTGCAGGATCGTCTTCATGCGGGAGAGTCTTGAAGACTTGACCGATGGACGGCGGCGTATGGCCATCGTCCATCGATCTGAACGGCCCGCTTACTTCTTTCGCTTCGCCGCTTTCTTTCCTGACTTGCGAGCGGCCTTGCGGGCGGGCGTCTTCTTCGCCTTGGCCTTTGGCTTGGCCTTCTTCTTCGCGGCTTTCTTCGCAGCTTTCTTCGCGGGCTTCTTCTTCGCCGCTTTCGGTTTGGAAGCCTTCTTTGCGGGAGCCGCCGCCTTCGGTGCCCTCGGGGTCGGAGTCGACTGGCGAGCGCGGGCGCCGCCGCTCGAGCGCGTGCCGCCGGCTTCTCCGGCGCCGGGTTCGAGTTCGCCCTCGAGGCCGCCCATCCCCACGTCTGCGAGGTCGTCGGCCGACCCGCCGATCTCGTCGTCTGGCAGTCCTATTTCGTTATCGAAATCGTCGTCCATCATCCCCACCCTTTCCGGCCGTTGCTCGTATCGGGCGCCTAGTCTGTGCGAACCTTCGCGGCCACGTCAAGGCCGAGCTGTGTAGAGATCCAATGTCTGGTGCAGGGCGCGCCGGCACACCGCGCAGAACCCCACCTCGTCGCGGGTGAACATGATGCAATCCGACTGCGGGCGGTAATAGCCCTTGGCCTCGTAGTTGGCCCCCTCGTACGCCCCCACCTTCCCCGACAGCGAAGGGCTGTTGAGCAATGCCGTGTCGCGCGCCAGCTCCTCCTTGAAAAGGGCGTTCATCTCGGCTTCCGGCCTGTGCTGCGCGCGGATTTCGCGCCGGCGCCTCTGCCCCTCCTTGGAACTCTCTTCATACAGGTCCTTCGGCCAGGGCGTGGGCAGCGGCGTTCCCGGCGCGACGAGATCCCGCCATTTGAGCTTCAGTGGATCGAGGAGCGCCGTCACGTTCGGCTCCCACGGCTCGACCTTCTCAGCCGGCGGCAGATACGCGACGTCCGAGGTGTAGTACTCGTCCGCGAGGCCGGCCAGATGATGGCCGAACTCGTGGACGAAGATGTACGGCGCCCACAAGTTGTCGGCCGCGACCGTGCTGTACAGGTTGTAGATGCCGCCGCCGCCGTACTTCTCGCTGTTCAGCAGGATCTCCACCGCCTCGTACGGCGCGTTGGCCGCGATGTCGCGAAGCTTGCGGTTCTCCTCGGTCAGCACGTAGCGCTCCGAATCGAACGTATCGTAAGTGGCCCCGAGTGCCGTGCGCTTGTAAACCCGATCGGACGGCCGCGAGATTCCCGAGTCGATGGACGCCGGCACGAGCCCCCAGACGTTGATGTCGCGCTCGCGCTCCTTGAACGGCGAGGTGTCGAAGAACACCTTCAGCAGCCGCCGCGCGTCGCGCTCGAACTTCCCGCGCTCGGCCGCCGTGTAGCCATCGCCCAGGATCAGCAGGTCAAGCTTGTCGGCGGAAGCGCCCCGCTCGTGCAGCTTGATCAGTGGCCCAGCCGACGCCAGCGCCCCGGCCTTCACGATGAACTTGTCGCCCGGATCGACCTTCGTCGTCCAGATGTCGCGGAAGACGTTCCTGGCGTCTCTCTTCTTCAGCACAATCCGCGCCGGCCTGTCGACGCCTGGAAAGCGCAGCGACTCCGAGAACGTCCGGTTCATCGCCTTCGCTTCGGCGGTCGTCTCCCACTCGCCGTACACGGACGCGAACCCGCGCGAGTAGAGGACCTTGTTGCTCGCCGCGTCGACGACTTCGAAGAAGTACTTGCCTCGCTCGGTCGTGTCTATCAGCTTCGCCGGATTCCCTGGCCACGGCAGCGGCTCGACGACGATGCGATCGAGGCTGAAGTGTTCCTGTTTCTCGTTGCCTGTGTGGTAATAGTCCACACGCATCGTCAGAACAGCCGCGGCGAGCAGCAGATGAGTCATGAACGTCGCTTCCCCATGAAATAGATGATCGCACCGATTATCACCAGGACGGCAGAGCCGCCGACGATCTTCACGAGCGCCAGCGTCTTGTTTGGATCGTCTTCCGCCGGCACGCAGGCCAGAACGATGGCAGCTATGCTGACCAGAAAGCCCATGACGCCGAACAGCTTCGCCACGGGCGCCCCGCCCGGCACGCGGAGAACTTCCGGACCTGCGGGCTCACGCTGAAGCTTCACGATGGCCGCGAACATGAACAGGAACGGGATGAAGTAGGAAATGATGCCCATGCTCACGAGCGCATCGTACGCGCCGCGTACCGACGTTCCGGCCTGACCGAGAAAAATGAAGACGAACGCGATGGCCGCCTGGACGAGCAACGCGACATACGGCGTGCGCCATCGCGGATGAAGCTTGCCGAACACGGGCGGCAAGAAGCGGTCGATGCCCGCGACGAACGGCAGCCGGGCGGTCGCGGCAAACCAGCCGCCGACGCCGCCGAGCGCGTTGAGCGTAATCGTGACCGCCACGATGGGAATAATCCACGCGGCGCCGGCCTTCGCCGCCAACGCCTGCACCGCCTGCAGCAGCCCCTGCAGTCCGGAGATCTGCTCCTTTGGCAGCGCGAGCAGCAGGCACCACGTACTGACGATGTAGAAGGCGGCGATCAGCACGCCGGCCGCGATCACGGCGCGCGGCACGGTCCTGCGGGCATCGACAATCTCCTCGCCCATCGTCGACGCACTCTCGACGCCGCCAAACGCGAAGGCGATGGTCGACAGGAAGACCAGATCTTTCAGACCGGTACCAGGCTTGAGCGAGCTGATCGTGATCGGCGTAGCCGAGCCGTACTTTCTCCACGAATACAAACCGAACGCGATGAGCAGCGCGATCGGAATCCAGCCCGCGATGGCGCCCGCGTTGCTCAGCCACTTGCCGACGTTCAACCCGACGATGTTGAGCACGACGGCGACCGTCAGGCCCGCGACCGCGACGGCAATGAAATATGGCGGGCTGGCCGACAGCGACTGCGTCGTCGGGCCGGCAGGGACGACGAAGAGCGCATTCGCTGCGGCGAAATAGAGAAGGCCTGGAAAGTACGGCAGGTTGGTGGCCCAGTACATCCAACCGGTCATGAACGCGGAAAACGGACCGAACGCGCGCTTGCTCCAGACGTAGACCCCGCCTTCTTCGGGATAGCGCGATGACAACTCGACCACGGTGAACACCATCGGAACGAACAGGCAGGCGGCGGCGATCACCCAGAAAACCAGCGCGACCGGACCCACCGCCGCGGCAGTCGCGATCCAGCGAAGGCTGAACGTCGTGGCGAGGTAGAAGAGGACCAGGTCGCGAAAGCCGAGCGCGCGTCGAAGCTGCGTCATGGGGTTTCGCGATTCTACGGCAGGCCGAGATACAGCGATCGTCCGGTCAATTCGCGATGGTCGAGACCCGCCGCGCGATCGAGCTTGGCGACGATCGGCGGAAGCTCCACGCGGAATCGCCATTCGTCCGCCCGGCCACCAGCGGCGCTGAATGACTGCCTCCACGCGTTCCACCAGCGGGCGACGAATCCAGCCAGCGGTTCGACGACCAGCACACGGTCGCCGCGCGCCGCCCGCTCGAGGAACCGGCCGAGCAACGTCTGTCGTGCATCCTCGTTCAGCTCGTTCAACGTGAACGCGGCGAGAATGAGGGCGGGCGATTTCGGGAACGCGACCGTGGAGGCGTCGGCCCGGACCGTGCGCGCGCGGAACCCGAACTCGCGATACGTGCGCGCCGCTTCCGCGACCGCCCACGGATGGCGATCGACGCCGACGATCTGCGGTCGCCGGTCGCACGCTCCCGCCCAGGCCGCGCCAGCCGCGCCGGTGCCGCACCCGAGATCGAGGAGCTGTGCCGCACCGGTGGTGGCGCCCGGCAACTGCCGCACCATCCCGGCAATCAGCAGGTAGTGAAGCGGGCCGTAGAAGAGCGCAAACGCCGCCCGTTTACCGGCGCCCGAGAGCGCGGCGCCCTCGGACAACCGATCGCGCCGCTCCACGTACGTGGTCGAGAGCGCTCGCAGCGATCGCGAGACTTCAGGAAAGGTGAGATCCGCCAGGTGGCGCGCTTCGAGGGCCGCCAGCCACGCGTCAGTCTCCGCCGTCCTCATCATCCCCGGGACCGCGTTTCCAGCGGCGCCTCCACTCGTTTTCACGCCACCACCGGAAGAGGATGTCCACCGCGAAGACGACGACAACGACGGCGACGACGAAGATCGTGGTGTCCACGGATGCGGAATAGTTTACCGTCACCGGCCGTCGTATAAGCTAGAACCCATGCCCCGCCGGCTTCAGCTGATCCTTGCGTCGATGGCCGTCGTCGCCGCAGCGTCGTGCCAGACGTCGTCATCGGCGCCTCCACCCGCCGCCGTCGTCGCCGGCTCCGGTGACGCCGCGTTCCGGACGCTTGCCGCGAACATTCTCGACGACCGGTTCAGGCGCCACCCGAGCCTCGCCACCGACCTTGGCGTCCACCGGTACGACGCCATGATGGACGAGGCGTCGCAGGCGGCCATCACGGCTGAGACCGACGCGTTGAACGGCTTTGCCGCGAGACTGATCGGGATTGATCCGCAGTCGCTGACGCTCGACGCGCAGCTCGACCGTGAGCAGCTGATTCACGCGATGGACGCGGGCATCCTCGCCAACGCCGTCATCCGGCAGTGGGCCCGCGATCCGGATGTCTACAGCTCCGGGATCACGAACGCGGCTTACGTGATCATGAAGCGGAAGTTCGCCCCGGCGGCCGATCGATTGAGGACGCTTGTCGAGCGCGAAAAGAAGATGCCCGCGTTTCTCGACGAGGGCCGCGCGAATCTCACCGCACCCGCGAAAATCTTCACGGAGATCGCGATCGAACAGATCGACGGCAACATCGCCTTCTTCAGGAATGACGTCCCGGCCGCGTTCGCCGACGTCACGGACAAGGAACTGCTCGGCGAGTTCGCGCAGACAAACGCCGGCGTCATGCGCGCGCTCGCCGCCTATAAAGCTTTCCTGCAGAAAGATGTGCTCCCGAAGGCCACGGGTTCGTACGCCCTCGGCGCTGAGGTCTACGCGAAGGCGCTGGCGGCGAACGAGATGATCGAGGTTCCGCTCGATCAGCTGTCGAAGATCGCGGAAGCCGACCGGCAGCGGAACGAAGAGGCCTTTCAGGCGACCGCGAAGCAGATCGACGCCGCCAGGAGCGCCGACGCGATCCTCGCGTCCATGGAGCGCGAACATCCGAAGCCGTCCGAGCTGCTCAGGACGTCGCAGGACGCGCTCGATGCGATTCGCCAATTCATCATCGACAGGAAGATCCTGACGATCCCGCGGAGCGATCCGGCGACAGTAAAGGAAACACCGCCGTTCATGCGGGCGACGTCGTCCGCGTCGATGGACACCCCCGGCCCGTTCGAAACGGCGAGGCTCGACGCGTTCTACAACATGACGCTGCCCGATCCGCGCGGGTCAGCCGCCGCGCAGGAAGACTACATGAAGTCGTGGTACTACGCGGAGCTCTCGAACGTCTCCGTCCACGAGGTGTATCCGGGCCATTACATCCAGTTCCTGTACGCGAAGCGCTTCCCGTCGGACGTGCGGAAGGTGTACGGCGCAAGCTCGAACAGCGAGGGCTGGGCGCATTACGACGAGCAGATGATGATCGACGAGGGGTTTCATGCGGGCGATCCGAAGTATCGTCTCGCCCAGCTCCAGGACGCCCTGCTTCGCAACGTCCGTTTCATCGTCGGCATCGCGATGCACACGAAAGGCATGACGGTGGAGGAGGCCACGAAGCTCTTCGAGACCGAGGGCCATCAGCCGCATGCGATTTCCGTCCAGGAGGCCAAGCGCGGCGCCGGCGATCCGCTGTATGGCTACTACACCATGGGCAAGCTGATGATTCTGAAGCTGCGCGCCGACTATCAGAAGAAGATGGGATCCGCCTACAGCCTGCAGAAGTTCCACGACGACTTCATCAAGCTCGGTCCACTGCCGCTGCCGCTCGTCCGCAAAGCCATGCTCGGCGAGACGTCCGGCGCACTGTTCAACTAGAATTAACACCCCTATGGCACGAATCATCGGCGCGCTCGCGAGCTCTCATACCCCGACGATCGGCTTCGCGTTCGACCGCGACAAACGCGACGATCCCGCGTGGGCACCGATCTTCAAGCACTACGAACCGCTGCAGCAGTGGATCGCGGACAAGAAGCCCGACGTGATGGTGTTCATCTTCAACGATCACGTCACCTCATTTTTCTTCGACCATTACTCGGCATTCACGCTCGGCATCGGCGAGCAGTTTCCGGTCGCCGACGAGGGCGGCGGTCCGCGCGCGCTGCCGCCGGCGATTGGGCATCCGGCGCTCGCGCGCCACATCGGCCAGGCGCTGATGGCCGACGAATTCGACATGTCGTTCTTCCAGGACAAGGCGCTGGACCACGGCCTGTTCTCGCCGCTGTCGATGCTGGCCCGCCGGAACGACAAGGGTGAGTGGCCGGCGCCGATCATCCCTCTCGTCGTCGGCGTCCTGCAGTTTCCGATTCCGTCCGCGCGACGCTGCTACAAGCTCGGCCAGTCGCTGCGGCGCGCCATCGAGAGCTATCCGGAAGACCTGAAAGTGGCGATCGTCGCGACGGGTGGCCTCTCGCATCAGGTGCACGGCGAGCGGTCCGGCTTCAACAACACGCCGTGGGACATGCAGTTTCTCGAGCTGATCGAGAAGGATCCCGAGAGGCTGGCCGATCTGACGCACGCGGAATACGCGGAGTACGGCGGCCTCGAAGGCTCGGAAGTGATCATGTGGCTCGTCATGCGCGGCGCCATGTCGGCCAACATCAGGAAAGTTCATCAGAGCTACTACCTGCCGTCGATGACCGCGATCGCGACGGCAATCTACGAGAACGAAGCGTCGAACGACGTCGGCACGAACACCAGCGAATACCGTCACCACATGACTCGGCAGATGGACGGCGCCGAGAAGATTCCCGGCACCTATCCGTTCACGCTCGAGCGAAGCGTGAAGGCGTACCGTCTCAACAAGTTTCTCCACGACATGGTCAATCCCGAGCATCGGAGGAAGTTCCTCGCCGACGCCGAGGCGTCTTTCACGGAAGGGGGATTGACTGAAGAAGAGAAGGACCTCGTGCGGCGGCGCGACTGGCGCGCCATGATCCACTACGGCGTCATCTTCTTCATGCTCGAAAAGCTCGGCGCGGTCGTCGGGGTCAGCAACCTGCACATCTACGCCGCGATGCGCGGCGAATCGCTCGAGGAGTTTCAGAAAACGCGAAACGCGCAGGTGCTCTACTCGGTGGCTGGAAAGGACAGCGGGACGCTCGCCTGGGACAAGAAATAGCGCTGGAAATTCCGCGGTCCCGGGCAAAAACTCTCGCGGCCCACGTCGTCAGTGGGCCTGTCCCGGCACTCCCTCGGTCGCGAACGCCAGTGCCATGCCCCACGGCAGGAACGCCAGCTTGTCGTGATCGACGAACGGATACACTCCGGCTTCAGGAATATAGAACTCCAGCATCGCCCCGGCGCCCGCCGGCACCGCGTACGTCTGGACACCTTGCACGTAGGGTGCGCCGGCGTACACGCGATCGAGCACCGTGCCTATGACGTGCACGGCTGACGTCCACGGCCCGACGTTCACAAAGTACATCCGCACCAGGTCGCCAGCCTTTACCTGCACGGCCTCGTTGTCGAGCCGCCCGTTGAACATCGAAAACAGCTGGTCGTTCTTCGCGGTTTTCGCCGGATCGGTGCCCGGAATGCGTCCTTTCGCGTCGGCCGTTCCAAACACCGCGTCCTCCACGACGACGATCTCACGAGCCGGGCGGAGCGTCTCGTCTCGCGGGTAGACGATCATCGCGCCGTGGATGCCGCTCTTGATATGCAGGTCGGTCACCGGACCGGCCGCACAGTGATACATGAAGACGCCCGGTGTATCGACCGTCTTTTCTATCTTCAGTGTCGAGCCCGGCGGTGTCGGTCCGTAGTGGCGCGCGTCGATCTTGAAGGCGTGGGTGTCAAGGCCGTGCGACGTCGTGCCCTTGTTGTGCACGTTGATGGTGACGGTGTCGCCCTGGCAGACTTCGATCGTCGGTCCCGGCACGTGTCCGTTGTACGTCCACGCCGCGAATGTCATGCCCATGCCGATATCGACGCCCGCGGTCTCGATGACGTCGAGATCAAACGTCTTCTGGCGGGGTCC
>Ga0326726_10001263_pt1 | contig 23488 bp, 24 predicted proteins | sample MHFenrmetagenome_2_FD_207603 | JGI IMG/M metagenome (GOLD analysis project Ga0326726, IMG submission 207603) | Lab enriched peat soil microbial communities from Michigan Hollow, Ithaca, NY, United States - MHF15MN | ecosystem: Environmental > Terrestrial > Soil > Wetlands > Peat | place: USA... | reverse complement strand
TTTTTCAGCATGACCGTCGACAGCACGCCGTCGACGTCGTAGTCGCCGAAGATCAGGATCCTCTCGCCGCGGGCGATGGCCTGCTCGATGCGCGCCACCGCCTTGTCCATGCCGTTCATGAGAAAAGGATCATGGAGCTTGTCCAGGTCGCCGAAGAGGAACTCGCGGGCCGCCTCCTCCGTCACGATCTTGCGGTTGACGAGGACGCGGGCGAGGGCCGGCGGGATGTCGAGGGCCCGGGCCAGGGCCTCGGTCTCGGCGCGGGGCGGATGGACGACCCAGACGGCGGCGCTCATGGTGCCCTCACTGTAGCACAATATCCTCGAATGCCGAAAGCCCACCCCGACGCTCGTCCTCGATCCCCACTTCGGCGAATACGGTTTCGATCTCATTCCGGGCTAGCCGGCCCCGCTCCCCGGCCGTTGACAATTAAACGCTTGAAAAATAAAATGTTAAGGCCATGTTCGAAAGCCTCAGGGAAAAGCTGGCCCGGACCCGGACGGTCTTCCGCCGGGTCGAGGACCTCTTCCGCAGCGGCCGCCGCCGCGACGAGATCCTCGACGATCTCGAGGAAGCGCTCATCCTGGCCGACGTCGGCGTTCCGGCCTCAGAGAAGGTCGTCGCCGACCTGAGGGCCAAGACCGGCAAGGCCGAGGACGAGGCTGGGCTCGAACGGGCCCTCAGGGACGAACTCGTCGCGCTGCTGGCCGGCCCGGACCGACCTCCGGCGGGGTGGACCGGGCCGACCGTCATCCTCATGGTCGGCGTCAACGGCGGCGGCAAGACCACCTCGGCGGCCAAGCTCGCGGCCCGCTTCAAGCGCCAAGGCCTGCGCGTCGTGATGGCCGCCGCCGACACCTTCCGGGCCGCGGCCCAGGAGCAGCTGGCGATCTGGGGCCAGCGCCTGGGCATCCCCGTGATCAAGGGCGCCTACGGCGCCGACCCGGCGGCCGTCGTCTTCGACGCGGCCCGGTCGTTCCAGGCCCAACAGGGCGATCTGCTCCTCGTCGACACCGCGGGCCGGATCCACACCAACACGAACCTCATGGCCGAGCTGGAGAAGGTCCGCCGCATCGTCGTCCGGGAGCTGCCGGGCGCCCGCGTCGAATCGCTGCTCGTCCTCGACGCCACGGTCGGCCAGAACGCCGTGCTCCAGGCCCGCGAGTTCATGAAGTTCTCGGGCCTGACCGGGATCTTCCTGACCAAGATCGACGGCACGGCCAAAGGCGGCGCGGCCATCGCCATCGTGGCCGAGCTGGGCCTGCCCATCCGCTATCTGGGCGTCGGCGAAGGCGAGGACGACCTGATCGATTTCTCGCCCCGCGAGTTCGTGGAGGCGCTGCTTTCATGACCGGGCCGAAGGACCGCGGCTGGATGGAGATGGCTTACGGGCTGGCCGAACAGGCCCGCGGCCGGACCAGCCCGAATCCCATGGTCGGGGCGGTCGTCGTCCGCGACGGCGCCGTCGTCGGCCACGGCTATCACGCCGAGCCCGGCCAGCCGCACGCCGAGATCATCGCCCTCCTCACGGCCGGCCCCCGGGCCCGGGGCGCGACGCTTTACATCACCTTGGAGCCGTGCGTCCACTGGGGGCGCACCGCCCCCTGCATCGACACCGTTCTCGCCGCGGGGCTCAAGCGGGTCGTCGTCTCCGCCGTCGATCCTAACCCGCTCGTCAACGGCCGGGGCATCCGCCGGCTCGAGGAGGCCGGGCTGGACGTCTCCGTGGGCCTTCTGGCCGAGCGGCACGCGGCGCTCAACGAGGCCCACGTGAAGTGGATCGTGCACCAGGTGCCGTTCGTGACCCTCAAGGCGGCCCTGACGCTGGACGGCAAGATCGCCTGCTCCGCGGGAGACTCGAAATGGATCTCCGCGGCCGCGACCCGTGACTACGTCCATCTCCTGCGCGGCGAGCACGACGCGCTTCTCGTCGGCATCAACACGCTCATCGCCGACGACCCGCTCCTGACCGTCCGTCACGAGCGCTGGCCGGGAAAGGCCATCGTCCGGGTGGTCCTGGATTCCGGGCTGCGCTTTCCGCTGTCCGCGCGGATCCTGAAGACACTCGTTCAAGGCCGGATCCTGGTCTTCGCCGGGACCGGAGCCCCGCGCGAAAGAGCCAAGGCCCTCACGGCGGCCGGCGTCGAGGTCGTGGCCCCGGTCGACGGCGCCAAGGCCTGGGATCCGGCCGGCATCCTGGCTGAGCTCGGACGGCGCGAGATCGCGGCCCTGCTCGTCGAGGGCGGCAGCCGGGTCTTCACCGCTTTCATCGAGGGCCGGTTGGCCGACAAGGCCGTCCTGACCCTGGCCCCGCGCCTGGCCGGCGGCACGGCCGCGCCCGGGCTCATCGGCGGGAAGGGCGTCGACCGGATCTCGAAGACCATCCCCCTCCGGCGGATGCGCTCGTTTACGATCGAGGGCGACCTCATCGTGGAAGGATACTTCTGATGTTCACCGGCATCATCGCCCATCAGGGCCGTTTCGGCGGTTACCGCAAGGGCCGCTCGGAGATGATCGTGGAAGCGCCCGGCCTGGCCTCCAAGGTCGCGTCCGGGGACAGCGTCGCCGTCAACGGGGTCTGCCTGACCCTCACCGGTCTCGAGCGTGGGGCCTGCCTTTTCGACCTGTCCAAGGAGACCCTGGCCCGCTCGACGCTGGGCGGGCTCAAGCCCGGCGACGTCGTCAACCTCGAGCTCCCGCTGACGCTGGCGACGCCCCTCGGCGGCCATCTGGTCAGCGGCCACGTCGACGGCGTCGGGACCGTGACCCGGACCGTGTCCCGGCCGCCCGGCAAAAGGCTGTCCCTGTCATTCCCGGCTTCCCTCCGTCCCTTCTTCGTCCTCAAGGGTTCGGTCGCGGTCGACGGCGTCAGCTTGACCATCGCCGCGCTCCGGGCCGCGGCGCTCGAGGTCGAGCTCATCCCGACGACCCTCGCCGCGACCAACCTGGGCGCCCTCCGTCCGGGCGCGCGGGTCAACCTCGAGTGCGACATGGTCGGGAAATACGTGTATAATTGGTTGTCCCAAGGACATCCCAAGGGCTGAGAGAGGCCCTTCAAGACCATGGCTGAAGAGAACATCACGGCATCCGTCGAAACGGCCATCGAAGCGGTCCGGGCGGGGCGGATGATCATCATCGTCGACGACGAGGACCGCGAGAACGAAGGGGATCTCATGGTCGCCGCCGAGAAGGTGACGCCCGAGATCGTCAATTTCATGGCCCGGCACGGCCGCGGCCTGATCTGCCTGCCGCTCAGCCGCGAGCGTCTCGAGGAGCTCCATCTGCCCCTGATGGTCAGCGAGAACACGGCCCGCTTCCAGACGGCCTTCACCGTGTCGATCGACGCCAAGGACGGGGTCACGACCGGCATCTCGGCCCACGACCGGGCCCGGACCATCCTGGCGGCCATCGATCCCGCCACCAAGCCCGACGACCTGGCCCGCCCGGGCCACATCTTCCCCCTGCAGGCCGTCGAGGGCGGCGTCCTGTCCCGGGCCGGCCAGACCGAGGCCGCGGTGGACCTGGCCCGCCTGGCCGGCCTCGTCCCGGCCGGCGTCATCTGCGAGGTCATGAACGAGGACGGCACCATGGCCCGCCGGGCCCAGCTCGAGAAGGTCAGCCGCCAATTCGACATCCCGATCCTGACCATCGCCGATCTCATCCGCTACCGCGTCCGTCATGAGACCCTGGTCCGCAAGCTCACCGAGACCGACCTGCCCACGGCCCACGGCCGCTTCCGCCTCCACGTCTACGAAGACGTCATCCGGGGCGAGCATCATGTCGCCCTGGTCAAGGGGGACGTGGCGGACGGCGAGCCGGTTCTGGCCCGGGCCCACTCGCAGTGCCTGACGGGGGACGTGTTCGGATCGGCCCGCTGCGATTGCGGCGAGCAGCTCCACCTGTCCATGGAGATGATCGAGAAGGAAGGCCGGGGCGTCGTCCTCTACATGCTGAACCACGAGGGCCGGGGCATCGGCCTGGCCAACAAGATCCGGGCCTACGCCATGCAGGACAGCGGCGCGGACACGGTCGAGGCCAACCGCCAGCTCGGCTTCAAGCCCGACCAGCGCGATTACGGCATCGGCGCCCAGATCCTGGCTGCCCTCGGCGTCCGCCGTCTCCGCCTCATCACCAACAATCCCCGCAAGTTCGTCGGCTTGGCCGGCTACGGGCTCGAGATCGTCGAGCGGGTGCCCCTCGAGGTGCCGCCGAACGCCTGCAACCTGCGCTATCTCAAGACCAAGAAAGAGAAGATGGGCCACATCCTGGACCTGGTCTGAGGATGGACGACACTCCCCTCTTCGGCAAGGCCGCGTTCTCGCCTGTCTGCCGCGCCATCGTGACCAGGCTGGCCGGGACGGCCGATCCGGGCCGGCGCAGGAAGATCCTCACCGCCTGCGTCAAGATCGCGCGTCCCTGGGCCGAGGAGGTGCTGTGGGAAGCGCTGGCCGACCCCAATGAAGGCCTCCGCGATATCGCCGTCAAAGGCCTCTGCGAGCGGCCCGGAAGCCTCGATCCCGGATGGGGCGCGCGGCGCCTGCGCCGGCCGCCCTGGTACGCCAGGAGCTCGGCCCTGGCCGTCATCGGACGGCGGAAACTCCGCGAGGCGCTGCCGGAGATCGACTCCGCGACCGGCGACGCCAACGTCGATGTCCGCCGCGCGGCGGCGGAAGCCTTGGGCCTGATCGGCGGGGACGCCGCGGTCCGCCTGCTCGTGCGCCTGCGCAAAGACGCCAGCCCCTACGTCCGGACCGCGGCGGAAGAGGCCATCGCCAGAACGAGCGCCGTGCGGTTCAGCTGAGGCCTTCGGCTCTGGCCTCGGCCAGCCGGCAAAGGCCCGCGACCGGCCTGTCAAGATGGCCGGTCTCGAGGAAGGACTGGGCCGGGCACCACAGACAGAAGCTCCCCGAGGCACAGGACCGGCACAGGTCGGGGAGGTCCCGCCGGCCCGTTTCCTTAGCCAGGGCCTCCGGGAGCAGGCGCTCGACGGCGTTGCGGAGCTTCACCTTCCTGAGATCAACGAAGAAGTCCGGATGATGGAGGGGCAGGCAGGGCCGCAAGGCCCCGAAGGGACCGATCACCAAGTCCCGGGCGCCGGCGCCGCAGCGGAAGAGGCGGCGGCGCTCGGGAGAGTCGCCCTCGGGGAGCGGCTTCCCCGGCCGGCGCGCGGCGCAGGCGGCCTCGACCGGGCCGAGATGGTCCGGGCCCGACCTCTCCAGCCGGACGATCTCCCGGGCGTCAAGCCGCTCGGCCCGGATGATGACGTTGCGGGCCTCGTCCCGGTCATAACGGAGATCGAGGTACGGGGCGATCTCGAAAGAGCCCTTGGACCAGGCCCGGCAGAGATCGGCCAGGGCCGCGATCTCATGCTTGTTCGAACGCAGGGCCATGGCCCGGAGATGGACGTTGAGGCCGCCCGCGAGGAGCCGGTCGAGTCCTCGCTTGAACGCTTCGAACGAGCCCGGGACCCGGGTCACCCGCTCGTAGGTCTCGCGGCTGGCCCCAAAAATCGAGACCCGGACCGCGGCCGGGGGGAACTTTTTGAAAAAGCGGACGTGCTCGTCCGTGACGAGCGTCGCGTTCGTCGCGACCGTCACGAGCTTGACCTGGCTCAAGACGGCCTGATAGACGTCGAAGAAGTCCGGGCGCAGCAGCGGCTCGCCGCCGGTGATCTCGCAACGGGTCACGCCAAGCGCGACGGCCTCGCCGGCCAGGCGGCCGATGTCCTCGACGGCCAGCTCGTGCTTCCTCGAAGCCCGGTCCCCGTCCGGCCGGCTGACGGCGCAATGCCGGCAGTCGAGGCGACAGCGGGCGGTCACTTCAAGGTCGAGTCTGTCGAACATCTGTTTTTTCAGGCGGCCGCGCCCGAGCACGGACAGGCCCCGGGCCAGGCGCCGCCCGGCCGCGAAGCGGGGCCTCAAGGCTGGGCGTCAGCTGGCGTTGGCGTTGGATTGGCAGGCGCTGCAGGACGCCGGATTGGTGTTGCAGTCGTCGTGGTGGGCGCCGGGGGCGACGGGGATGTGGCTCTTATGCTTGCAATGGCAGAGAACGGATTCCTCGGGCCGACCCCGGAAAAGAATGACCAGCTCGGGCCTGTTCCAGGGTTTTTTCATGGCTGGGACCACCTCCTTGGCCCTTTCCTCTCTTAGCATGCTCATTCTAAGCTCCTTGTTTGGCGTTTGTCAATTCCCTCCTCGCCCAGGGCGGCCGCCCGGGCGTGGGCGACCCGGCAGAAATACTCGACCGGGGCGTCGAGCTCCCCGCACTCGAGATGGGCGTTGGCCGGGCACCACAGGCAGAGGTTGACGATCGGGCAACGGGCGCAGCGGCCCAGGTACTCGGGACGGTCCGAGGTCCGCTTGAGGACCCTGGGGATGAAATCCCTCCAGGCCTCGACCAGGCTCCCCTGCCGCAGGTCGTAAAGGAAGTCGGGATGAAGCAGGGACAGGCAGATCTTGAGATATCCGTCGTGGCCGATGACGAAGTTCCTTTTCCCGGCCCCGCACCGGAACAGGTGCCGGCAGGACTCGTCGGGCGGACCGGCGAAGACGAAACCCTGCCGGTGCTTCTCCAGGGCCTCGAAGCGCTCCGCGTCCTCCCGTTCCAGGGCCGTGATCTCCTCGGGGGAAAGGCGCTCGGCTTCGATGTCCCGGTTCCGGGCGGCGTCCCCGTCGAACCGGTAGTGCAGGAACGGGTCGAAGCGGAAGTAGTCCTTGGTCCGGGCCCGGCAGAAGGCGGCGATCTCCGGGAGCTCGGACCGGTTCGACTTCAAGGCCATGGCCTTCAGACGGACGTCGAGGCCGCTCCGCAGGAGACGTTCGAGCCCTCTCTCGAAGGCGGCGAAAGACCCCGGGACCCGGGTGACCCGCTCATAGGTCTCCTGGGTGACGCCGTAGACCGTGACCTCGATGTCCCGGGGAGGATAGCGCCTGAGGAACCGGACGTGCTCGTCCGTTACAAGGGTCGCGTTGGTGTAGAGCGAGACGAGAAGGCCGCGGCGCCGCAGGCTCTGATAGACGTCGAAGAAGTCCGGGCGCAGCAGCGGCTCGCCGCCCGTGACCAGGCACCAGACGGCGCCGAGCGACACCGCCTCAGCGGCGAGGAGGTCGATCGCTGCGGCATCGAGCTCTCGCGAGCGGGCTTGCCGGTCGCCCGAGGGACGGTTGATGTAGCAGTGCCGGCAGTTCAGGTTGCAGCGGGCCGTCAGCTCGAGATCGAAGCTCAGGGCCGCGCGCTTGTCCTTGAGCCGGGCCCAGAGCTCGAGCTCGGGCAACCTTCGCCGCCGGACATAGGAGGAGCCGCTCACGACGCCCCCTTCCCGCGCCGGCCGCGGAGCGCGCGCAGGACGCCGAGGCCGCGGACGAGGCCGCCCGTCCGGGACAGCCAGGCGATGAGCGCCGGGGCGCCGCCGCGGAGACCGGGGACCTTTTTCCCGTCGCGAAGGACCTCGGTTACGACGCCGACGATCCGCTCGGCCGTCAAGTCTCCGTCGGCGACGTCGGCATTGTCGCCACGGACGAGATACCGGCCCGGCGCGCGACGAACGATCCGGTGGACCGCGACCCTGCCGGTCTTGGGGTGGAGGAAGGCCACGATCGCGCCCGTCCCCGGCTCGCGTCCCTTCAGCGGGGCGACCGTGATGACGTCCCCGTCCTTGACGAACGGGGACATGCTCCAGCCGCGGGCCTGGAATCGAAAGCGCTTGCCCTTGGCCAACACGGCGGTCATGAGCTCGGTCAGGTCGGCCCCCGACAGGCTCAGCTCGCCTTGTGTCCGGACCGGGGCAGGGGTTTCCATCAGGGCCTCTCAGCTCTTCGCGATCACCATCCGCCGGGTCACGAGCTCCCGGACGAGACCCAGGACGTCCCGCTCGATGTCACCGGGTGCAGCCTCGAATTCCTTGGCCAGCTCGGCCGCGACCTCGCGGAGCGGCTTGCGGCCGTCGAGCCTGCGCCAGATCGCCTGACCCGTCTCGTTCAGGGTATAGAGCTCGTCCTCGATATCGCCGATGTCGGAGACGAGCGGGATGATGACGACCTCACCTTCGAGTTCGCGGGCGACGACGTCCTCCGAGGGCGCGTAAGCCGCATCGAGCCGGACTTCTTCCGACATGACGATCCTCCTTTCGATCATGAGCCGCACTCCTGGCCGCCGAGCCGTTGGTCCTGCCCTGCCGGGACCGGTCCGCCGACCCGCCGGTCCCAGTCTTTCACGGCCCAAGCTCTCTCGCCGCCGGCCAGCAGCCCTAACGCCGCGGCTTGGGCATGAGCGACCTCGCAGAGATATTCGACGGGCGTGTCGAGCGTGCCGTGCTCGGCCCAGGACTTGGCCGGGCACTGCAGGCAAAAGGCCTTCAGCGGGCAGCGGCCGCAGCGGCCGAGATATTCGGGGTTGCGGCTCTTCATGGCCCGGACGGCGGGCCAATGCTCCTTGACGGCCTTTTCGAGCCCGCCGCGCTTCAGGTCGAAGACCGTCGCGGGGTGCCTCAAGGCCAGGCAGTATTGGAATACGCCGTGGGCATCGACCGCGCCCTTGCCGCCGGCCGAAAGACAGCCGAACAGGCGGTCGCCCTGGAGAGCGGCATGCGCGGCGATGAAGCGACGGAGCTCGTCCTGCTCGGCCGCGGGCAGCGCAGCGGTCCGGCGCCGGACCTCGCCCGGAGGCAGCCGCAAAGCCCGGATCCGGGCGTTCCGGCTTTCGTCGTCGCGCCGGGAACGAAGGTCCAGGAACTGGACCCAGGCGACGCGGCGCTGGCCGGAAAGGGCGCAGGCCCAGGGCTCGAAGGCCGCGCTCTCGGCCGCGGTCGCGGGCAGCAACGCGCCCTTGATGAAGAACGGGATGTGCCGGTCGGCGAGCAAGCCGAGACCGCGCCGCGCGGCGTCGAACGAGCCGGGCGTGCCCGTCACCGCTTCGTACGTCGCCCTCTCCAGGCCGTAGACCGAGACCTCGACCGGCTCGCGCGGCGGGACGCGGGCCAGGAGATCGGCCAGCACCGGAGTCATCAGGGCCGCGTTGGTGAAGACCATGACCCGGAGCCCCAGCCGGCGGGCGTAAAGATAGATCTCGGCGAAGTCCTGGCGCAGGAGGGGTTCGCCGCCGGTCAGCCGAACGGTCAGGCAGCCGAGGCCGGCCGCGTGCTCGAGCAGAGCCCTGACCTCCGCAGTGGCCATCTCCCGCCCCTTCTCCGCCGTGTCGCCGGCCGGACGGTTGACGCTGCAATGAATACAGGCGTTGTTGCAGCGATCCGTGAGCTCGAGGTCGAGCCAGGTGAGGAGCGGCGGACGGCCTTTCCAGAGACGGGCCTCATCGCGCCGGACGCGCCGGACGTACCCGGACCCGGCGGCGCTCATCGCACAAGCTCCTCGAGAACGTCGGCGATGCGCCCGCTCCGGTCGAAATAGAGATCGTAGAACGGGACCGTGCGGGCCAGCTCCCCGGTCAAGTCGAAAACCGCGTCCCACCAATCGGCGGTGACGAGCGGCCGGACGAGCCGGGGCAGGAGCTCCCGGGCCGCGGCGGCGTGGCTCTCGATCCTCCGCAGCCGGTTCTCCGGGGCTTGGCGCAGGAAAAAGACGCCTGCGAGCGGCACGGGGCCCGGCGACACGACCGGGACCTCGCCGTGGCTCCAGGTGCCGTAGGCCTCGAAGCCCGCGTCGCTCCGCCGGACGATCATCCGGTCGTCGCAAAGGATCCGGGTCCGGTCCCCGAGCATCTTGACCATCGTGGACTTGCCGGCCTCCGAGGGACCGACAAAAAGCAGTCCTCGGCCGTTCCAATCGACGCCGGCGGCGTGGACGAAGAGCCCGCCGAAGGCCGGCAGGACCCGGGCGAGGAGGATCTGGTCCGAGGGCAGCAGCATGAGCGAGTCGAGGCCGCCGGCCAGGAAGAGGTCCGGCGACGGGTTGAAGATCGAGGCCCGGGTGTGGTCCTCGCTGAAGACGATCAGGCGGTGGGTCCGCCCGTCGTCCGGGCCGGGATAGATCCCCCGGTAGATCCAGCTCGCGCCACGGCGGCGGATCTCCCAGGGCGGTTCGGCCTGGACGACCCGGCCGAGATCGCGGCCGCGGGTCTCGGGCAGGCCGAAGTGATGCCGGATTGAGATCATGTCCGGGCCCGGGCCGTCGACACGGAAATTCTCGAACTTGGGTTGAAAGGTCCGTTCGGTCATGGGCAGGTCCGAGTCGACCTGGACGGTCACACCGCCGACGCGGTAGAAGCGGCGCCGGTCCTTGAGCCAGGCGGTCGAGGCCCGCCTGGCGGCTTCGGCAGCGCGGCAAAGATAGTCCACGGGCGCGGAGTGGTCCCGGTGCTCGAGGTAGGCGTAGACCGGGCACCAGCGGCATTCCGGCCGGTATTCGCAGCGGCCGCAGCGGTCGAAGTACTCGGGGCCGGCCTGGACGGACCCGGCCATGGCCGGCAAGGCCCGGTCCCAGGCCTCCGCGAAGCTCATCGTCCGGAGGTCGGCCCGCAGAGCGGGATCCTTGACCAGGGCGCAAAAGCTCATCCCGCCGTACGGGTCGACGTGGAAGCTCCGCCGGGCCGACAGGCATCCGGCGTAAAGCCCGGCGCCGTCCCGTCCGGGACAGGCCGCGTCGTGACGCGCCGCATCGATGGCATCGGGGACCGGCAGCGGATCGAGCCGGGCCACCTCGTCGGGGTCCAGCCGCTCGGCCGCGATCTCCCGGTTGCGGGCGGCGTCGCCGCTGGCCGAGAGATAGAGCCAGGCCGCGCCGAAGCGCCAGTCGGGGCTCCAGGATTCGGCCAGCCGGATCATGCGATCAAGGCCGTGGATATTGCTTTTCATCGGGACGATCTGGACCGTGAAGCCGGCCCCGGCGCTCCGGAGACGGGCGACGCCTCGCTCGAGAGCGTCGAAGGAGCCCGGCGTCCGCGTGACATGGTCATGCCCGTCGGCCGTCGCGCCGTAGAGCGAGACAAGCTTGGCGCCGGGGCGTCTCAGCAGCCGGGCGATCTCCGGCGTGATCAACGTCCCATTGGTGATGAGCGTATAACCGGCCGCGCGCGAGGTCAGGGTCTCAAAGATCTCGGGAAAGTCGGGCCGGACCATCGGCTCGCCGCCGGAGATCGTCCACTCGCGGCAGCCGAGGGACCGGGCCTCGCCGGCGATCCGCCGGATCTCCTCGAGGGTCAGCTCGTTCGAGATTGCGGCCGAACAGGGCGGCAGGCGCAGCCAACAATGGCGGCAGTCGTTGTTGCAACGGTAAGTCAGGTCGAGGCTCCCCTTGAGGGGCAGCCGCGGCAGGGCCTCGACCTCGCGCCGGCTGACGAAACGGCTCATGCCTTCTCCCTGGCCGGGCAAGGGCAGTCCAACCCCTGCGCCCGGCAGATTACGAGCTATAACAGCCTAGCCGCCCGGGGGCCCTACGCGTATGACCTGGACCGGGGAATCCCGGGGTGATTTTCAGGCCCCTTCCCTCCCCTTTGGGGGTGAGCTCAGAGGTAGGGCCTCACCCCTCGTCCCGGCCGCCGGACCCGGCCGGTCTCGACTCGAGGATGAAGGTCACCGGTCCGTCGTTGACGATATGGACCTGCATCAGGGCCTGGAAGACGCCGGTCTCCACGGTCACGCCCAAGGCCTCGACGGCCCCGACGAAATACTCGAACAGCTCGGCCGCCCGCCCCGGCTCCTCGGCGCCGTCGAAGCTCGGGCGCCGGCCCTTGCGCACCGAGCCGGCCAGGGTGAACTGGGAGACGGCCAGGACTTCGCCGCCGGCCTCGGCCAGCGACAGGTTCATCTTGCCCTGGGCGTCGGGAAAGACGCGCAGCTCGACCGCCTTGCGGGCCAGGTATTCGGCGTCGGCCTCGCCGTCCCCCTTCTCGACCCCGACGAGAAGACAGAGCCCTTGGCCGATCCGTCCGGCGGTCTGGCCTTCGACGTCGACCCGGGCCTCTTTGACCCGCTGAAGGACGATCTTCATGGGCGCTCCTTGACCGCCGCTTTCTTTAGGAGGCCGATGACGCCGCGATACTCGGCCGGGCTGATGACCCGGATGAGCCCGGCGTAAAGGAGGATGCCCGCGCCGATGGCCCCGGCCAGGGCGGCGGCCCGGATGAGGAAGGCGGCCCCGTCGACATGGAGCTGCGGCCAGCCGAGGCGCAGGGCCGCGCCCATGATCGCGGCGGCCGCCGCGGACCTGGCCGTGGCCCCGGCCCAGCGGAACGGCCCGGTCGGGCCGACCTTGCGCTCGAGCCAGATCAGGAGCAGGGCGAAATTGAGCATCTGCGATAGGGACAGGGACAAGGCCAGTCCGCCGACCCGGAGCGGCCCCATGAGGACGAGCGACACCGTCGTATTGACGGCCATGACGGCGATGCCGATGGCCACCGGGGTCCGGGTGTCCTTGAGGGAGAAGAACGCGGGCGCGACGACCTTGACGCCTGAAACGAACGGCAGGCCGAGGGCGAAGAAGAGCAGGCAGGCGGAAGAAATGGCCGTCGAGCCGCTGTTGAACTGGCCGCGCTCGAATAGCGTGCGCATGATCGGGGCGTTCAGGGCCATGAGACCGGCCGCGGCCGGGAAGCTGACGACGGCGGTCAGCTTGAGCGAGAACGCCAGCGTCCGCTTGAGCTCCTCGAGGTCACGGGCGGCGGCGTGCTCGGAGAAGGTCGGCAGCAGGGCGGCGGCCAGGGCGATCGAGAACAGCCCGAGGGTCAGCTCTTCGATGCGCGAAGCGTAATAGAGGGCCGAGGTGCTGCCTTTCTCGAGGCTCGAGGCGATCATCCGGCTGATGGCGAAATTGAGCTGGTAGACGCTGGCCCCGAAGATGCCGGGGACCATGAGTCGCCCGACGCGCCGGACCATGGGGTCGCGGAAGGACAGGCCGAACGTGAAGCGCATGCCTTCCCGACGGAGGAACGGGACCTGGAGGGCCAGCTGGAGGGTGCCGCCCAGGACCACGCCGACGGCGAAGACCAGGGCCGGTTCCCTGGCGCCGCGGGCGAACAGGCTGACGACGGCGATGACCGCCAGGTTGAACAGGATCGGGGTCGAGGCCGGGACAAAGAAACGGCCGAACGAGTTCAGGATGCCGCTGGCCAGAGCGGCCAGGGTGATGAAGAAAAGATACGGGAACATGACCCGGGTCATGAAGATGGTCAGGTCCCATTTGCCGGCCACTTGGCCGAAGCCGTGGGCGATGACCTTGACCAGCCCGGGGGCGAAGAGGACGCCCAATCCCGTGACGACCGCCATGATCAGGACCAAGTCCCAGAAGAAGACGTTGCCGAACCGCCAGAGCCGGGCCCGCTCCGGATCGGCCTTGAGCTCGGTGAAGGTCGGGACGAAGGCGGGCGTCATGGCCCCCTCCCCCGTCAGGCGGCGGAAGAGGTTGGGGATGGTGTAGGCGATGGTGAAGGCGTCGGCGCTGTTGCCGGTGCCGAGATAGTAGGCCTGAAGCAGGTCCCGGACGTAGCCGAGGACGCGGCTGACCATGGTCGGGGCCGCGACGGCGGCCGTCGAGCGGAGCAGCCGGGCCTTCCGGTCGTCAGGTCCCATGGGGAAGAGCGTCCTCCCGGAGCCGTACAGGGTTTGACTTTAGGGCCCGGTTATTCTATCATATGGCCCTTTAAAGAGGAGAAAAATATGGCCCGTCACAAGTCCGTGATCAGGCAGCACCGCCGCAGCCTCCGCCACAAGGCCGTCAACACCCGGACGAAATCCGCTCTCCGGACCCAGATGCGCAAGATCCGCGAGATGATCGAAGCCGAGGACCGCGAAGGCTCCGCCAAGATGCTCCCGGCCGCTTTCAAGGCCATCGACACGTCTGTCAAGAAGGGGGCCATCAAGAAGAACACCGGCAGCCGCTACAAATCCCGGCTCAGCCGGCAGATCGCGCTGCTCAATCCCAAGGCAGCGAAATAATCGTCTTTTTCTTCCGCGCCAGGCAGAATTCTCTCAGGAAGGTCTCGATCAGGATCTTCTCGCCCGCGTCCTTGGCGCCCGTCGTCTTGAGCTTCCGATCGAGCTCGCGGAGTTTGACCAGCAGAGAATTGAGCTCGGCCGGGCTCAGCCCCTCCACGACCCCGAAGAACTCTTCGTATTTCCGCCGGTACAGGTCGACATAGGTCTTCGAGATGCCGGGAAAGTAGGCCTGGAAGATCTCGTCCTTGGTCCGGCTCTTCTCCCGGAGCCAGGTCTGGGCGGCCAGCACGTTGCGGAAGAAGCCGGCCAGCCGGCCCAGGATGACCTCGGACCGCTCGCCCTCGGCGAAGAGCTCGCCGAGGATGGCCGCGCCCTTGGCGAAGTCGGCGGCCGCGAGGGCGTCGTCGAGCTCGTAAGCCTGGAAGCTGCGCTGGCCGGCGGTGGCCAGGTCGACGTCCCGCTCGTCAATGCCCTTTTTCTCGCCGACGAAGATGGCCAGCTTGCGGACCTCGTTCAGCGCCAGGCGCAGGTCCTGGCCCAGGAGCTCGAAGAGCCGCTTCTTGCCCCCCTCGGTCAGGGTCTTGCCGAGGGACCGGGCCTCCTCCTCGGCCCGCTGCATGAGGCGGTACTCCGTGAGCCTTTTCATCTCCGTGATCGCCAGGGCCGTCTTCGGCAGGGACGAGAAGAAGCGGACGATGGCGTCGTCGCGGCGCACCCGGCCGGCCCGGACGATGACCAGGACCGTCCGCGACGGCGGGTCGGCGAAATAGTCCTTGAGGATCTTCTGGTCGAGGGCCGAAAGATGCTTGGGCCCGCGGCCTTCTCCCGTCTCCGGCCGGCGGTCGGAGGCCCTGTCGGCGCCCGGCTTGGGCTCCGGGATGCGGACGGCCAGGATCCGCCTGGGGTCGAACAGGAACGGCGCGGTCCGGGCCGCGTCGACGACGTCCCGCCACTTCGACTCGTCGAGGTCGAAGCGGGTCAGGTGGATCTCGCCCTCGGAAGAGGCGCCAAGAAGGCGCTCGAGGTCCTCGATGAATTCCTCGGCCAGGACGTCCTCCTCCCCGAAGAAGAAATAGCCTGCCAGGAGCGCGTCCTCGCGAAGCGGTCCCCCCGCCGCCGCGGCCATCCTAGAACCCCTCGAGGATGCTGACGACCAGACTGCGCGCGAACTTGTCGGCGATCTTGTCGATGGCCTCGGTCTGGACCGACTCGAAGCTCGAGCCCGGCGGGACCTCGTATTCCTGCTGATAGATGAACGACGGGTTCGAGAACAGCGGCGGGCCCGAGGCCCTCGGCCTGAGCGTGACCTTGGCCGTGACCGTGACGTTGTACGAATCGGCCTGGTTGGCGCTGCTGAAGCCGATGGGATTGGCCAGGAAGCCGGTGATCTCGCCTTCGAGCACGGCGTCGGCCGCGGCCGGGTCGGCGCTGATCTTGACCTTGCCCCGGGCCACGAGCTCGTTGATGACGGCCTGGGTCAGCTTGACGTCGAGCTCGTAGCGGGTGGTCCGGTTCTTGAAGACCGGGACGCAGATCGTCTTGATCGATGGCGGCAGCGACGAGCCCGTGCCGCGCAGCCGGTAGCCGCAGCCGGCCACGGCGGCGGAGAGCCCCACGGCGATCAGGGCCGCAACATGCCGCCGCGTCCGGCGTCTGTCCGATCGGGTCATGGCATCTCGGGTCCTGCGGGAGGCCGTCAGTTCACGATGTTAACGAGCTTGTTCTTAACGGCGATGACCTTGCGGGGCGACTTCCCCCCCAGGGCCGCCTGGATCTTGGGCAGCGCCAGGGCCGCCGCCTCGAGCTCGGCTTCGGGAAGATCGGGGACGGCCTCGAAGCGGTCCCGGACCTTGCCGTTGACCTGGACGACCACCGTGGCCATCTCTTCGCGGGCCAGGGCCGGGTCGAAGGCCGGCCAGGGCGAGAGCATGAGCAGACCGCGGTGCCCGGTCCTCTCCCAGAGCTCCTCGGCCAGGTGGGGCGCGAACGGCGAGAGCAGCTGGATGATCGTCTCGAGGCCCAGCCGCAGGGCCTCCCGTCCGGCCGGGGTCTCTTTCAGGGCCTCCCGCTCCTTCCGGCAGAGGTTATAGAGCTCCATGATCGAGCTGACGGCCGTGTTAAGGTGGAAGCGGACGCCGATGTCCTCGGTCACTTTGCGGATCGTCTGGTGCGCCTTTTTGACGACCTGGGCGGCGGACTCGCCGGGGCCCGCCGCGGCGGCGCTCCCGGCCGGTTGAGGCGCGAAGACGTCGAGGTTCTCGAGGGCCAGGGTCCAGACGCGGATGAGGAAGCGGAAGCAGCCCTCGAGGCCTTCTTCGGCCCAGGCGAACTCCTTGTCCGGCGGCGAGGCGAAGAGGATGAACAGCCGGAGGGCGTCGGCCCCGTACTTGATCAGGATCTCATCGGGATCGACGATGTTGCCCTTGGACTTGGACATGGCCGAACCGTCTTTCGTCACCATGCCCTGGGCCAGGTAGTGAGGGAACGGCTCGGTGATGTCCGTCAGGCCGAAATCCCGCAGGACCTTGGTGAAGAACCGGGAGTAGATCAGGTGCAGGATGGCGTGTTCGACGCCGCCGATGTAGAGGTCGACGGGGAGCCAGCGCTTGGCGTCCTCGGGCCGGAACGGCAGCCGGGTCTCGCGCGGCGAGCAGTAGCGGAAAAAGTACCACGACGAATCGACGAACGTGTCCATCGTGTCGGTCTCGCGGCGGGCCGGGCCGCCGCAGATCGGGCACGAGGTCTTGACGAAACTCTCGAGCCGGGCCAGGGGCGAGCCCTCCTCGCCGGTCAGCGTGACGTCGAGCGGCAGCTCGACCGGCAGGTCCTCGTCGGGAACGCCGACGATGCCGTGGCGGTCGCAATAGACGACCGGGATCGGGGTCCCCCAGTAGCGCTGGCGGGAGATGCCCCAATCGCGGAGCCGGAAGATCGTGCTCCGGCGGCCGAAGCCCTTCTCCTCCGCGGCGCGGCCCATCTCCGTCATGGCCTTCGCGGAGGTCAGGCCGGAGAACGATCCCGAGTTGACCAGCACCCCGGCCGCTTCGGTGACCTTGGCGGGCGGCGCGTCGAACGCTTCGCCGGCCCGGTCGGGCGGGGCGATGACCGTGCGGATGGGGATGCCGTAGGACTTGGCGAATTCGAAGTCGCGGACGTCGTGGGCCGGGACGCCCATGATCGCCCCGGTGCCGTAGTCCATCAGGACGTAATTGGCGATCCAGATGGGGATGCGCTCGCCGGTGAAGGGATTGATCGCTTTCTTGCCGGTATCGACGCCGTCCTTCTCGGTCTCGCTGATGTCGCGCCGCTGGCGCATCCCGGCCACCGTCTTGTCGGCCCAGGCGCGCAGCTCGGCTTCCTTCGGCCCGGCGACGAGCTCGGCCACGACGGGATGCTCGGCCGAAACGACGAGGAAGGTCGCGCCATAGATCGTGTCGATGCGGGTCGTGAAGACCTCGATATCCGTGGCCGTGCCGTCGAGCTTGAAGCGAACGTGGGCGCCCTCGCTCCGGCCGATCCAGTTCTTCTGCATCTGCAGGACGTGCTCCGGCCACTTGCCGAGGGCGTCGTGGCCGGAGAGGAGCTCGTCGGCGTAGGCCGTGATCCGAAGGAACCACTGCTCCATCTTCTTCTGCGTGACCGGCGTCTCGCAGCGCCAGCAGCCGCCGCCGACGACCTGCTCGTTGGCCAGGACGGTCTGGCACTGCGAACACCAGTTGACCCAGCTCTCCTTGCGGAAGGCCAGGCCGCGCTCGAGCATGCGCAGGAAGATCCACTGGTTCCACTTGTAGTACTCGGGCAGGCAGGTGTTGACCTCGCGGTCCCAATCGTAGCTGATGCCCAGCCGCTTGAGCTGGGTCCGCATGTGGTCGACGTTGTCGAGGGTCCAGGTCCGGGGGTGAGTGCCGTGCTTGATGGCCGCGTTCTCGGCCGGCATGCCCAGAGCGTCCCAGCCGATCGGGTGGAGGACGTTGTGACCGGCCATGCGCTTCTGGCGGGCGATGACGTCGCCGATCGAATAGTTACGGACGTGGCCCATGTGGATGCGGCCGGACGGGTAGGGATACATTTCCAGGCAGTAGTACTTGGCGCCGGAGGCGTCGTCGCGGGCGGCGAAGGCCCGCGCCTCCTCCCAGGCCCGCTGCCATTTGGACTCGAACGCGGCGAAGTCGTAGGTCTCGGTCATGGTCCCAGAATCCTCTAAAGAATGGGTTCTCATCTTAGATTCATCCCCCTCCAAAGTCAAGGAAGCTCCGGTCGGGCGCGGTCACGATATGGTAGGATCCTTGGGCGCGACCTAATAGCCCCGGCCGCGATCCCCTCCCGCTTGGCAGAGGGCCGGACAAATGACTATACTGAGGGGACGCGGTGAGGCATGGCCATTCTCGACATCAGGGACCTTTCGGCCGGTTACGGCGGGGGATTCGTCATCCACGGGGTCTCGCTCGCCGTCGAGCCGGGCGATTTCGTGGCCGTCCTGGGCCGCAACGGCGCGGGCAAGAGCACGCTGATCAAGGCGGCCCAGAACCTGGTGGCCCAGGTCCGGGGCGTTGTCCGCTGCGCCGGGGAGGATGTCGCCCGCATGGGACCGCGCCGGCTGGCGGCCCGGATCGCTTATGTCCCGCAAATGGCCGAACCCGTCTTCGACTACACGGTCGAGGAGATCGTCCTGATGGGCCGGTTCGCCCGTCAGGGACGGTTCGAGCGGGCCTCGGCTGAGGATGAAGCGGCCGTGGCGGCGGCGGTCCGCCTGACCGGGATCGCCGTCCTGCGGGGGAAGAAACTCACCGAGCTGAGCGGCGGGGAGCGCCAGAGGGTCTTCATCGCCCGGGCCCTGGCCCAGGATACGCCGATCCTCCTTCTCGACGAGCCCAGCAGCCATCTGGATATCGCCTACCAGGTCGAACTCTACGGGATCCTCAAGAAGCTCCAGGCCGACCATGGCAAGGCCGTCGTGGTCGCCGAACACAACGTCAACCTGGCGGCCGGCCACGCCGGACGGCTCGTCTTTATGAAAGACGGCGCCGTGGTTTTGGAGGGGACGCCGGCCGAGACCATAACGCCCGACACCATCCGCGGGATCTTCGAAGCCGAGGTCGACATCAGGGCCAACACGCGCTCGGGCCGGCCCGAGATCTCGCTCGTCGCGGCCGGGAGGACGGACGGATGAGGGCCTTGCCCGTCGCGCTCGCCCTGGTCCTTGCCCTCGCGCTGCCGGCCGGAGTCTCCGGAACGGGCGCCCAGGCGTCCGTCCCGATGATCACGGACGATCTCGGACATCCGTTGCCGCTTCCCCGCCAGACGCCGCGGCGGATCGTCTCCATGGCCCCGAACATCACCGAGATCCTGTTCGCTCTCGGCCTGGGCGACCGGGTCGTCGGCGTCACGCGGTTTTGCGATTGGCCGCCCGCGACGAAGGACATCCCCAAGATCGGCGGCCTGGTCGACCCGAACGTGGAAGTCATCCGCTCGCTCGACCCGGACCTGGTCATCGCTTTTCGCGGCAACCCCCTGCGCCTTGTCGACCGGCTGCGCCGGCTGGACCTGCCGGTGTTCGTCCTCGACATCGGCCGGGGCCTCGACGCGCTCTGTCCGCTCATCGAGCGTATCGGCCGGGTGACCCGGACGGAGGAGCGGGCGGCCGCGCTGGCGGCTGGGCTTCGCGCCCGCGTCGAGGCCGTCGATGCGGGCCTGCGGGACGTCGCTGTCCGGCCCGACGTTTTTGTCCTTCTCTACGGCCAGGGGCTCTGGACCTGCGGCGGCGAAAGCTACGTCAATGATCTCATCACCCGGGCCGGAGGGACGAACGTCGCCGCCGCGTTGCCAAAAAAGTGGGTCCTCTACAAACGCGAGCGGATCATCCGGGACGACCCGGACGCCGTCTTCATCCTGGCCCGGACCGCGGCCGATTTCGGGGCCGGCCGGAACGCCCTCGCGCGCCTCCCCGGCGTGAGCGGGATCAAGGCGGTCAAGCGCGGCCGGATCTTCGAGCTCGACGAGAACGCGGCCAGCCGCTTCGGCCCGAGGCTTGTCGATGTCCTGGCCCGCATGGCCGCTCTCCTCCATCCGGAACGGTTCGGGGGACCGGCATGAGCCGGACGGCCGGCCGGAGACTTTTCTGGGCCGTCTGCCTCGTCCTTTGTCTGGCCGGCTTCGTGGCCTCGCTCCTGACCGGTCCCGTCCACACCGGTTTCGGCGACCTCTGGCGGTCCCTGGGCCATCCGGACCGGATCCACCGGGCCATCTTCATCGACCTGCGCCTGTCCCGGGCGGTGCTGGCGTTCCTGGTCGGCGCCGCGCTGGCCCTCTCCGGCGCGATCCTACAGGGCTATTTCCGGAACCCCATGGCCGATCCGTTCGTCGTCGGCGTCTCCTCAGGCGCCTCGCTCGGCGCCGTTCTGGCCATCGCGCTCGGTTTCAACGCGGTCGCCTTCGGCTTCAGCGGCCCTGGGCTCTTCGCTTTCCTGTCGGGCCTGGGGATCGTCTCGCTCGTCTATGCCCTGTCCTTGAGGCGGGGGGGCTACAAGGTCGAGACCATCCTGCTGACGGGCATCGCCGCGGGCGCGCTGGCCTCGGCCGCGACGTCCTTCTTCCTGTTCATGCGCTCCGATTCCTACGATCAGGCGGTCTTCTGGCTGCTGGGCAGCTTCCAGCTCGCGGAATGGAGCCAGGTGGCCACGATCGGTCCTTGGGTCGCGATCTGTCTGGCGGTTTCGCTCTGGCTGGCCCGCGACATGGATCTCCTGGCCCTGGGCGACGAGTCCGCCCAGGCCCTCGGCAGCCCGGTGCGGCGGGTCCGCAAGGCCTTCCTGGTCATGTCGGCCCTGCTGGCCGCCATGTCCGTGGCCGTGAGCGGCATCATCGGCTTTGTCGGCCTGGTCGTGCCCCATTGGGTCCGGCTGCTCATCGGTCCCCGTCACAGGACCCTGTTCGCCGCCTCGGCCCTGGCGGGCGGGACATTCCTTCTCTATTGCGATCTCCTGGCCCGCAACCTCCTGCCGGCGGAACTGCCGATCGGCGTCATCACCGCCGCCGTCGGCGCCCCGTTCTTCATCTATCTCCTCCACAAAAAGCGCTAATATGCCCGGCCCGGGCGGAAAAGCCCCGAGACAGGACCCGTAATCCACGAAGCAATGGCCGCGACGCCTCTGGACAAAGAACCGCGACCCGCGCGGGCCGTATAATATGGTGAGCGTATTGGTATGCAGTTTTTCTACATCCATGATCACCGCGGCCGGGCCCGCTTTTTCTCCTCCGGGCCGCTGGGCCCGCTGCCGGCGAATTTCTCGAAAAGCCGGGCCGTCTGGGAGGCGGCCAAGAAAAAGGTCACCGGCCTCAGCCCCAAGCTGCTCCTCCAGGAACAGGCCTTTGAGCTGGCTGGCCGGCCTGGCCAGGAGCGACTGCGGGTCCTCCACGCCGGCCGGTACGGCGAACGGTCGGTCCGGACCCGCCTGTTCATTTTCCTCGAGAAACAGAGGACACGCCATATCGCCGCCCTGGCCGCGGAAGCGGTCCTTGTCCCCATCACGGGGGTCATGGCTCTTCTCCCGGGGCCGAACATCTTCTTCTATGCCCTGGCCGTCCTCATGATCATCCAGTGGCAGGCCCTGCGTGGCATCACCCGCGCTCTCTTCAAGAACCAGGAGTTCATCGCCGATCCCCTGCTCGCCGAATGGGAGGCGGCCGTCGAAGCCCATGACGAGTCCCGGTTCCCCGAGATCCTCGACCGCCTCGAGGCGGTCCACGGCCTGCCCTCCCCCCGCAAGCTCCTCTGGAAATGAGCCACTGAGCTCCGACCCGGCATAAGCGGCTTGAAGGGTCGACCTTTTCAGGCGAAATTGACAATAACCGGCATTCGGCTTAAGGTATAGGTACCATGACGTTGACCTTGAACCAGGTCCTGGGGATCATCCTGACCGTCGCCGGCGTCGTCGCCATCGTGTTCCTCATTCTCTTCCTGAACCAGCTCCGGCGGACCGCCAAGGAAGGCGAAAAGACCCTGGCCAAAGCCCAGGAAGCGATGGACGGGTTGCAGCAGATCGAGGCCAAGCTCAATGCCAGCCTGGATAATGTCGGGGAGGTCCTGGCCGTATCGAAGAAGGCCGTCTCGGGGATCTCGGAGGTCATGTTCTTCCTGACATCCAAGGTCGTCCGCCCGGCGGCGAAATACTGGCCGTTCGTCCTGCCGCTCGTTCGCCTGGGCCTTCAGCAGATGAAAAAAAGAAAGGAGAAGAAGGATGGGTGACACGAAGGACAGTCATTTCTGGGATTCCCTGCTGACGTTCGCGGTCGGCGCGGCCGCCGGCTTCATCGTCGGCATCCTGGTCGCCCCGGCGAGCGGCAAGGAAACGCGCAAGAAGATCAAGGACCAGGCCGTCAAGACCGGCGAAGCCGCCAAGGAAAGCTACGACAAGATCACCAAGGAAGCCGAGAAGGGCCTCCGCGTGGTCAAGGAAAAGACCGGGGAAGGCGTCGACGCCATCCGCGATTTCATCGAAAAGAAGAGGGAGGAGTTCCAACAGAAGGCCGAAGAAAAGAAGTAGCCCGGCCGGCTCTCCGCCCTCGTTCGCGCTTCGATCCGCAACCGCCATGACCCGTCATTCCGCCCGCCTCGTGCCGCTCTTCTTGGCCGCTGTCCTGGCCGGCCTCCCCGTCGCGGGCCGGACCGCGGACTCTCAGATGGGCCGGCGGATCGACGCGGAGATCGAGAAGTTCAAGAGCGAGATCATCAAGATCCGCCGTTTCATCCACATGAACCCCGAGCTCGGCAACCGCGAGGTCGAGACGGCCAAGCTCATCGCCGCCCGGCTCCAGCCCCTCGGCTTCGAGGTCCGCACCGGGGTGGCCAAGACCGGGATCGTGGCCGTCCTCCACGGAGGGCAACCGGGCCCCGTGGTCGCGGTCCGGGCCGACATGGACGCCCTGCCCATCCAGGAGGCGACCGGGCTGCCGTATAAGTCCCTGAACCCCGGCGTCATGCACGCCTGCGGCCACGACGTCCACAGCGCGGTCGTGCTTGGCACGGCCATGGTCCTGCACGCCCTCAAGGCCGACCTCAAAGGCACGGTGGTCTTCCTATTCCAGCCGGCGGAGGAAGGCGCGCCCGACGGCGAGGAAGGCGGGGCCGAGCTCATGGTCAAGGAAGGGGCCCTCGACGACCCGCCGGCGTCGGCCGTCTTCGGCTTCCACGTCTGGCCCGAGAGTCTCGGCCTGGTCCTGTTCGCCCCGGGCAACGTGACCGCGGCCTCCGACAGCTTCACCATCACGGTCAAGGGCAAGAGCGCCCACGGCGCCCGGCCGCAGGAGGGCGTGGACGCCATCGTCATCGCCTCGGAGATCGTCACCGCCCTGCAGACGATCGTCAGCCGGGCCTCGGATCCGACCGACCCGGCCGTCCTGACCATCGGCACCATCGCCGGCGGCAGCCGCCGCAACATCATCGCCGACCGGGTCGTCCTCGAGGGAACCATCCGGACCCTGAGCGAGGCCAACCGGAAGAGGATCCCCCAGCTCATGGAGAGCATCGTCAGGAACATCACCGCCATCTACGGCGCCAGCTATCAATATGAGTATGTCGCGGGCTATCCATCCGTCTTTAATAATCCG
>Ga0326726_10001262_pt1 | contig 23493 bp, 17 predicted proteins | sample MHFenrmetagenome_2_FD_207603 | JGI IMG/M metagenome (GOLD analysis project Ga0326726, IMG submission 207603) | Lab enriched peat soil microbial communities from Michigan Hollow, Ithaca, NY, United States - MHF15MN | ecosystem: Environmental > Terrestrial > Soil > Wetlands > Peat | place: USA... | reverse complement strand
CGAGGCGTACTACGGGGTCGTCGACCGGATCCTCGGACAGTGGATGCGGCGCGCCGGGGAGGATGGAGCCGTTCTGCTCGTCACATCGGACCACGGCTTCAAATGGGCGGAAGACCGGCCCTGCGGTTTTGCGGCCGGCAATTGGAGCACGGCCGCATTCTGGCACCGGAAGGAAGGCGTGTTCGCGGCCTGGGGCGCCGGGGTCGCACCGGCTCCCGCGGCAAAGACGGCGGCCGCGTCTCTCATGGACGTCGCGCCGACGATTCTCGCGCTTCTCGGCCTTCCCGCCGATCCGAGGATGCCGGGCACGCCCGTCCGCGCGGCCCTGCGCGATCTGATTGTGCCGCCGCGAGCGGCGAAGCCCTACGAGGTCGCGGTCCGGCGGGTCGCCGCCGCGCCGCCCTCCGCCGACGAGTCGAGCGAGTACGCGAAGAAGCTTCTGGCCCTGGGCTATCTCACACCCGGCGAGACGCAGCCGCTCCAGCCGACCGGCGGTAATCGGCCGGCGATGACCGAAGGCGCGTGGAACAATCTCGGCGTCCATCTGCAGGAGACGAAGAAGGACCTGCCCGCCGCGCGCGCGGCTTTCGAGAAGTCGCTCGCGCTGCGGCCCGACTACTACTCGCCGATGTTCAACCTCGCGGTTCTCCTCCGCACGCAGGGCGACACGCGCCCTGCGGAGGACTGGTTCTTCCGTTCGCTCGCCGCAGTAAAGGAGAAGCCCGCGAGCGCCGTCGTGAGCTGGGCGCGCGAGTACGAGCGCGGCGGGAAACTCGCGGCGGCCCGGTCGCTCCTGGAAAGGGCGGCCCGGGCCTATCCCGACGACGAGCCGATCGCGCGCGAGCGGGCGCTGTTCCTCCATCGCGCGAAGGACTGCCCGGGCGCCGTCGCGGCTCTCGGCCGCTTCGAAGAGTCGACGTCGGACCCGCAGACCTTGAACGACCTCGCCCTCTTCGAGACGTGCCTGGCCGACCGCGACGCGGTCGAGCGCCTGCTCACGCGCTCGCTCGCCCTGAAGCCCGACCAGCCGGAGGTCGTGCGCATTCTCGACGTCGTGCGCCGCGCGGCGCCGCCGCGCTGATCCCCGTTCCCTCTCCCCCCGTGGGGGGAGAGGGCAGGGTGAGGGGGCGACTTAGAAGTTGAACGTCGCGGAGATCACGAATCTTCGCGGCAGGGCGTACGAGGTCGGCCGCCCGAAATTGGGGTTTGCGCCCGTGTTGTCGTCGTTGATGTAGAGATCCTGATCGACCGTCAGCGCGGGCTGCGAGTTGAAGACGTTGAAGAGGCGCCCCTCGATGACGAGGTTCGTCGGCCCGATCGGAATCGTCTGCGAGACGAGCAGATCGAAGTTTGCCCACGACGGCGTCGTCCGCGAGCCGGCCGGTTCGGCGTACACATAGTCCGTGCCATAAAACGGGTCGAATTCGCGGGCTTCCCACGGGCGGCCGCTCTGGAACCGGAAGTAGCCGCCGACCGTCGTGTGAAACGGGAACGAGTAGCTGCTGAAGACCTTTGCGACGTGCGTCCGGTTTCCGATGAGCGTTCCGGTGCGGTTCGGGTCTTCCACGTAGAGCCCCGGCCCGTCCTCGATGTACGACGACGAGTAGAAGAGCTGGGTCGCGTAGTCGAGGTCCCAGTTTCCGGTCAGGGCCGAGAGCGTGTACGAGGCGTCGAGCGTCCAGTTGTTGCCGAAGCTCTTTTTGGCTTCGACCGTGATGCCCTTGTAGGTGCGGTGCGCCGGAATGTTGCCGTACCGGAAATTGTCCGGGTAGTCCACGCGGCCGGTCCCCGGGAAGTCCTCGATGATGTTGGTGGTCGTGCGGTACATGCCGTAGACCTCGGCCACCCAGCCGTTGTCGATCGGGCGCGAGTATCCGATGGACCATTCGTCCGTGTGGGTCGGCTTGATGCCCGGAAGCACGATCTTGCCGGTGTTGTTGCCGCGGACGACCTGGGTGATGAAATCACCGGCCCCGTCGAAGTAGGCGTCCACGCGGTAGAGGCGCAGGGGCGCGGCCGCGCGGGCGAACGACTGGTTGTCCATGTTCGAGTAACGGCCGAAGTTGGCGTAGATTTTGTCGTGGATGCTCGGCGTGAGCTCGTAGGCGACGCCGATGCGCGGCTGGAACTGGCTGCCGAAAGAGAAGGTCTGCGTGGCGGTGAAGGTGCACGCCGCGGCCAGGTGGCTCGGGTCCGTGCAGGGGAGCAACTCGTCGTTGGGGACCGTGAAGTCGCCCTGGACGTACGTGAACTCCTTGTTGTCGTTCGGGATGAACTTGTCCTGGTTCAGGAGGAATCCGATGTTCAGGGTCAGCCGGTTCCAGGTGGCCTGGTCCTGGAGGAAGATCCCGGTGGTCTGGGCCCGCGAGATCTGGGGGTTCTGGAACGGGGAGTAGCGGGCCCGGTAGCACGGATCCGCGTCGCCGCAGTTGGAGCTGGTCGAGTTGGTGATCGACCCCCACCCGTTGGCGATGACGGCCTTGTTCTCCTTGTTGTTCGAGAAGTAGGCGCCGAGCTTCAGCAGGTGGCTCGCCCCGAAGAAGTTCGCGAGGTAGCTGCCCGTCAGGTTGTAGGTGTACCGCGTGAAGCTGTCGGTGTTGGTCGCGACGTTGGAAGCGCCGTACCCGTTCACGCCGTCGAAGTAGAAGCCCGACTGGGCCGGGTCGGCGCCATTGAAGGCGCCCTGGTAGCCCAGGGGCACGACGGGCGTGGAGCCGGTCGGGTTGTCGTTGACGCTGAACTTGGCCTCGAGATTGAACGCCGAAGTCGCGGTCCAGTATGCGGAGAAAAGGCCCACGCGGTTCAACTCGTACGTGTTGTCGCCCGTCGTGGCCTGGTCGAAGGCGCCGATGTTGGTGTTGGTCTGGTTGATGCCCCGGTAGCGGTAGGACGCGTCCATGAGCACGTTCTGCGAAGGGGTCGCCGAGAGCTTGATGAAGTACTCGTTGATGTCGAACTTCGAGTCGGGGATCGATCCGAGGTCGTTGACCCGGTCGGTCTCGTTGAGCCGGTAGAAGTTGAGGGACCCGTAAGCGAAGAGGTGGTCGTGGATCATGGGGCCGCCCACGCCGGCGCCGGGACGGAAGCGCTCGATCTTCGACGAGAGGTTCGGATCCTTGCTGTCGGCCTCGAAGGCCGAGGGCTGGTACTCGAGCCGCGCCTCGCCGTGCCAGTTGTTCGTGCCGGACTTCGTGACGCCGTTGACGATGAACCCGCCGGTGCGGCCGCTGTCGGCGGTGACGCCGCTGCGGGTGATGTTGACCTCCTGGATGTCGAGCTCGGCGAAGTCCTGGTACAGGTCGCCGAAGAACGGGTTGGTGACGTTCACGCCGTCGTAAAGAAAGGTGTTGTCCTGCCGTCCGCCGCCCGCGTTGACGCCGACGTTGGTGTTCGAGATCGCCACGCCGCTGTCGATGACCCCGGGCGCCAGCTGGAAAGTGCCGCTGAAGGTTCGCGCGAGCGGGAGCTTCTCCATGGTCTTGCGCGTCGTGACGACCGAGACGTCGCTCGACTTCGTATCGACGAGGGGTGTCGCGGCGACGACCTCGACCGTCTCGGCCCTGGTCGCCCTCAGGATCGGCCGGACCTCGGTGTCCTTGGTGAGCTCGACGACGACCGGCTGCTGGAAGGTCGACAGACCCTGGAGCTCGGCCTTGAGCGTGTACGTTCCGGGCAGCAGGTTGAAGAACTGGAAGACGCCGTCGGAACGGCTCGTCGTCGAGCGCCCGAGCGGAAGTTGCGGTCCGACGATCGAGACGAGCACGCCGGGAAGCGGGGCGCCGCTTTCGTCCCGGGCGACGCCGCTCATGGAACCGGTCGTCTGGGCGAGAGCGAGGGGAGCGACGAGGGCGAGAAGACAGAGAAATCCGGCGAGGCGAATGCGCATGCGGTCCTCCCAGGAAAATTAGTAAACGAATCGTCCGGGGTGCGAACTTGAGAGGAGTCTACACAAGCTCGGGGCGAATGATGTCCTCGTAATTTTCCCGGCGCCGAATCAGACGCGCGGTGCCGTTCTCGACCAGGACCTCGGCGGGCCGCGGGCGGAAGTTGTAGTTCGACGCCATCGCGAACCCGTACGCGCCGGCATCCCGGATCGCGAGAACGTCGCCCTCGCGCGGCTCGGCGATCTCGGTGTCGTGGAGAAAGCGATCGGCCGATTCGCACACCGGGCCGACGACGTCGGCGGTGAACGTCCGAGTTCTTGGAGCGGAATCCACGAATTCGATTCGGTGGGCGGCCTGGTAGAGCGCGGGGCGCAGAAGGTCGTTCATTCCGGCGTCGAGGACGACGAAATTCTTTCCGCGCTCCTGCTTGACGTACTGAACTCGCGTCAACAGGACGCCGGCTGCGCCCGTGATGGCGCGCCCGGGCTCGATCAGCACTCGGAAGGGACGGCCCGTGAGCGCCGGCAATACGGCCGCGGCGTACGTCTCGGGCGAGAGAGTGGTCTCGCCGATCCCGATTCCGCCGCCGATGTCCAGGCTCTCGATCGCAAAACCGTCCTCGGCGAGGGACGCCGCCAGCGCCGAGAGCTCGCGGGCGGTTTCGGCGAGCGGTCCGGTTTCCAGGATCTGGCTGCCGATGTGCGCCTGGATGCCGACCATGCCGACGTTGCCGAAGCCGCGCGCCTTCCCGAAGATCTCCCGCGCTCGCGCGATGTCCACGCCGAACTTGTTCTGCTTGAGGCCCGTCGAGATGTACGGATGCGACCGCGCGTCGATGTCCGGGTTGACCCGCAGCGCGACCCGGGCCCGGGCGCCGCGGCCATGCGCTATGGCGTTGATCTTCTCGATCTCCCGCTCGGACTCGGCGTTGAAGGCGAGGATGCCCGCGTCGACACCGGCCGCGATCTCTTCGTCCGTCTTGCCGACGCCCGAGAACACGATGCGGCCGGCGGGAAATCCGCACTGGAGGGCGGCCCGGAGCTCTCCGCCCGACACGACGTCGGCTCCCGAGCCCAGCCGCGCCAGGCCGGTCAGGATCGCGAGGCTCGAGTTCGCCTTGGCCGCGTAGCAGACGAGGTGGGAAACCGAAGCGAAGGCGGCGTCGAAGCGGCGAAAGCTTTGCTCGATCGCCGCCCAGCTGTAGACGTACAGTGGCGTGCCGAATTGCCGCGCGAGCGCGTCGAGCGACACGTCGTCGCAGACCAGTTCTCCGCCGCGCCTCTCGAAACCCGCCGTCACGATGGGCGGGAAGATAGCAGAGGAGCTATCGTGCCCCGAGCAGAACCGTCCGCTCGCCCGTGAGCGGATCGAAGTGGACGAGCGATTCGTTGCGGGGGCCGTAGAACAGTTTCGTCGCCTCGCTGCCGACGTCCGGGATCGCCCGCGGTGTCGTGACAGGCCGCAAATCGTCGGCGACCTTGCGGACCGAGCCGGCATTCAGGTCGGCGAGCCATGCCGAAGGGCGAAACTCCGCGTCGGCGACACCGAGGCAGAGCATCCCGGGCGCCACCTCGCCGCCGAGGGAGATCGACGAGGCCGGGGGAAGCGGCGCCACGGCGCCTACACGCCCGTCGGAGCCGAACACGCGCAGGCGCCGGTTGCCGGAGGACCGTTCCGAAAGGACGATGCGGCCGTCCGGAAGAAACGCGGGCCAGCGGATTTCGGCGGGTGCGTCGGCCAGAGTCGCGATCGGGGCGCCGTTCGCGGCGAAGAGGCGGACGTCGAGGGTCCGGCTGCCGAGCGTGAGAATCCGGTCGCCCTGCGCATCTGCCAGGAAGAAGCGGAGGCCGTCGGCGATTTCGATCCGGCCGAGCGTCGCGAGCGATCGCGCGCGCACGTCCAGCTGGAGAAGGTCGATCGACCGGTCGTCCGCGCGGTAGACGCGAAAGACCTCGAGGTTGGAAAACGTGCCGCCGAGGCTCTGGCGATCTCCCGAGGGGATCCTGGCGGACGCGAGGGCGCGCTGCTGTTCGAGATCGTAGACGGTCAGAGTCCCGTCGTCCCAGCACGCCAGGCGCGTGCCGTCCGAAGAGAGGACGAAGAGGTACGGATAGCTGTTGAGAAGGATCCGCGTCCGGAGGGGCTTTTCCCCCGCGACGTCGAGGCGCCAGGTCCAGAGCGGGTACGGTCCCTCGGACTCCGCCTGGACCCAGGCCGCGCGCCTGCCGTCCCGCGAGAGGACCGGCCCGCGCCAGTCGGGTGTGAACGCGCGCTCGAAGCGACCGCCCGCCGCGTCGAAGACGAAGGTTGCCTCGGCGCCGCGCGCGGGTCCCGAAACGGTCAACCACGGTCCTTCCGCGGCGGAATTCACCCAGAATCCCTCGCGCAGGTCCTCCGGCTTCGCGGCATGGACCCACGCTGCGTAGGCGTTCGCGCCAAGGACGGCGGCGCCGATCACCGTCCAGAGTACGGCCGAAAGAGCGCGGTGCCCGGTGCGCGCATCCGTGCGGCCGCGGACGACCGAGGCATACCCCGCCGTGAGGCAGCCGGCGCCCGCCGCAACGGCGAGGCCGACGGCGAGCCGCAACCATGGCGCCTCCGCGCGGTAGACCGGGAGCCGGGAAAATGCGGTCCAGACGAGGTAGCCGCAGAGCGTGGCCAGGGCGGCATCCAGGGCGAGCAGGCCGGAGCGCGACCGAAGCGCGAGTGACGCACAGTGAGCGATGGCGAAGAGGACCGCGAAACCGCCGAGCGCCAGCAGGGGCCAGGCGACGGGGGGCTCGGGCGCCGTCCACAGATCGTTCCATGGCGGCCGCGCGCCGGCCATCGAGGAGGGGACCCACAGGACGAGGGCGGCTCCCGCGCCGAGCAGCATCGCGCCGGCCAGCCGGCCGCACCAGATGGCGGATGGGGACAGCGGTCGGGCGAAGTCGAACCCGATCCGACGAGTCGCCATTCCCGGAGCCAGCGTCGTGGCTCCCAGGCCGATCGCGATTCCGGCTGCGAAGACGATCGCTCCGAGAAAGGCGATCATCGCGCGAGCCAGCGCGCCGTGATTCCCGTCGGCGAAGAGCGGCGCGGCCAGGGCGCCGAGGCTCGCCACCGCCGCGGCGGCGAGGACGACACGGTGCTGCCGGAACTCACGGCGCGCAATCGCGAAGAATCCGGTCATGCCGCACCCCCCTTGTCTTCGCCCGCCAGCGCCACGAAGATCTCCTCGAGCGGCAGCGCCTCGGCGGACGCCTCGTCGACGCCGTCGATGGCGCGGAAGCGGGCGAAGGCGGCCTCGTCGAAGTTCGAGACGATGGCGTCGATGCCCCAGCCCCGGACCTGGACGCGCACTGCTTCGAAGGCATCGAGCTCCGTGCCAAAGGCGGTGCGCGTCTCGGTCAGGCGGTTGGCATAGCGGATGCGCCGAAACCTTGCCTTCAACGCCTCCATCTCTTCATCGAGCAGGAGCCCGCCGTCCTTGAGAATGCCGACTCGCGTCGCGATTCCCTCGAAGCCGGCCAGGTCGTGCGTCGTCAGAAAGATCGTGGTGCCGCGGTCGGCGAGCTCTCCGACGATCTCGTCGTAGAGGGCGCGCCGCGCGACGGGGTCGAGCCCGAGCGTCGGATCGTCGAGGACCAGCAGCTCGGGAGCATGACCGAGCGCCAGCGCCAGCTGGACCTGGGTTTTCTGACCGCGCGAGAGGCGGCCGAACGGCGTCGCCGGCGCAACGCCGAAGCGCTCGAGGCGGGAGGCGACGGCCGCCGCGTCCCAGCGCGGGTAGATGCGTCGGCAGAAGTCCGACAGATCCCGGGGCGTCATCGCGGGCGGGGCATCGGGCTCCTCGGGCACTACGCCCGTCCGCGCCATGGCCTCCCGGCGAGTCGTCCAGGAGTTGGCGCCGAAGATCAGTGTCCGCCCGGAGCTCGCCTTCTGCTCGCCGAGAAGGCAGCGCACGAGCGACGACTTTCCGGCGCCGTTGCGGCCGAGGAGGGCATAGACCGAGCCGGGCGCGACGGCGAGGCTCACGTCCCGGCAGGCGATCGCGCGTCCATACCGGACGGTGAGACCTTCGACGCGGAGAGGTTCGGTCACGAGTTGGCCCCTTTCTTCCAGGCGGCGCGCAGAGCGTCTTCGGCCTCTTCCCGTGCGACACCGAGCGTCGATGCGAGATCGGCGAAACGTCCGGCCGCCTCTCTCAGGATCCGTGTCCGTTCGGCCCGGCTCATCGCCGGCGGCGCGTCGGCTACGTACGTGCCGTCGCCGCGCCGAACCGTCAGGACCCCGCCGTCGGTCAGCCGCTGGTAGGCCTTGGCCACCGTGGCGGGATTGATGCGCAGGTCTTTCGCGAGGTCCCGCACCGACGGCACGGCGGCGCCCGGCTTGAGTGCCCCCGAGGCCACGAGGCGACGGACCCCGTCTTCGATCTGGCTCCAGATCGGCGTGGCTGAGGACGGGTCGATGCGCAGGCTGCTCATGCTTGACTACTGTATTAGTGTACTACTACACTAATACTGACGTCAAGTGACCGCGTCCTCCCCGGTTCCGACGCTCTGCCGGAAGTCGTAGCGGCGCACCGCGGGGGCGGCGGCGGCGACGGCGGCGACGATCGCGACCGTGGCGATGCCGCCCGAGACGACCGAGACCGTGACCCCGATCACGGCCGACGCAAAGAGCGAGGCGACGAGGCCGGCCTCGAGCTCGCCCAGCTGCGGGCCTCCCATGAAGAAGATCATGTTGACCGAGGTCATCCGGCCTCGCAGGCGGTCCGGGGTGATGAACTGGCGCAGCGTCTGGCGGATCACGGTCGACACGGCGTCGGACAGCCCGACGGCCGCCAGCGCCACGAGCGTCAGCCAGAAGTTGCGCGAGAATCCGAAGACGATCGTCGTCGCCCCGTAGGCGGCCACCGACCAGAGGAAGATCCGCCCCTGCCGGGCGGGCAGGGGACGGATCGAGAGAAAGAGTGCGCCGGCGAGTGCTCCCACGGCCGGAGCGGCGGCGAGGATGCCGTATCCCCGCGCGCCGACCTTCAGGACCTGGTCCGCGAAGATCGGCAGCAGCGACGTCGCCCCCGAGAAGAACGTCGCGAGAAAGTCGAGTCCCATCGTCCACACCATGAGCGGCGTCGTGAAGACGAACCGAAGCCCCTCGTGGAGCGCCGACCACCCTTCGGCCTGCCCGTGCTCGGCCTCGGGCGCGCCCGAGGTCCGCATGGTGACGAGCGCGTAGATCACGGCGAGAAAGGACATGGCGTTCAGCAGGTAAATCCGGGCGAGGCCCCCGGTCCCCGAGCCCGCGTGCGCGATGAGCACACCGGCCAGCGCGGGCCCGCCGATGAGGGCGGCCTGGAAGACCGAGAGATTGAGCGACAGCGCGCCCGGCAGGTCTTCGGCGGGAACGAGGCGGGGAATCAGGGCCTGCCGGGACGGTCCGTCGAACGCGACGGCCGAGGCCGACAGCGCGTTCAGGGCGTAGAGAAGCCACAGGGTCTCGCGATGGGCGAACGTGGTTCCGAAGAGGGCGAGCGCGACGGCCGTCATCGCGAGCTGGGTCGCGATCATCACGCGGCGCCGGTCGTGCCGGTCGGCGACGACGCCTCCCCAGAGCGAGAAGGCGACGATGGGCACCACGCGCGTCAGCCCCACGAACCCGAGCGCGAGCGGCGACTTCGTCAGAAGGTACACGTGCCAGTTGATCGCCACGACCTGCATCTGCGATCCCGTCAGCGAGAGCAGCTGCGAGGCGATCAGCCTCCGGTAGTCGCGGTGGGCGAGGGCGAGGTAGGGAGCCCTGGGGCCGGAGGGCGCCACGCTCTAACGAGCGCTCGCCGCGGCGGCGGAGTCCTGGCGGACCGCGCGCACGATGTAGCGCTGCGGAGCGTGGCCGACGAAGTAGAAGGGGTAGCAGGCGACGAGCGTGAGAACGGGCTCGGGCGTCGGGTCGAGGACCTGGATGTCCTCGGGCCGGACGATCCGAATGTCGTCGACGCGATACGTTTCCTTGCCGGACGTCGTCTCGAGCTCCATCGTGTCGCCCTTGACCACGTCCTTCAGGCCCCGGAAGAACCCGTCGCGGTGCCCCGCGATTCCGACGTTGCCCCTCTCGCCGGGTCTCGGGGTGTCCTCGATGTGGCCGACGGCCCGATTCAGCGTGAAGTCGTCCGTCCCCTCGAGGACCGCGACCTCGAGACCGAGTTTCGGGATGCGAAGGATGGCGAGGGGATCGGAGCTCTTCTGCTTGAGCGACTCCTCGTAGGCCGCGACGCGTTCCTTCGACCACAGGCTGTAGTCGGGCGGCGTTTCCCCGGGCAGGGCCCGGGCCGTCGGCGTGAGGCGGGTCACGGCGAATCGCTCGAGATCGCGGCGGGAGCCGACACGCGAGTGGATCCGCGCCGCCACCCAGAAGGCGACGAGGAGAATTCCCACCCCCCAGGCCAGACGCTCGAACCGGCGGAGCCAGGTCACGCGCGGATGGTAACGCGGACCCGGGAGAGCCGCCGTGCCAGCGCCGCGACCGCGGCCTGCAGCGCGCGGGGGCTGTGAATCTCGAAACCGAAGGGCAGTCGCGCGAGCTCGCGGGCGAACCAGTCGAGGTCGTCGGCCTGGCTGCGCAGGAGCACGCCGCCCTTTGCGGGCTCGAGGACGCCGGCCGCCGGGAAGAGCTCGCGCCGGGCCGTCGCGAGGTCGGCAAGGAGCAGCACTTCGATGGAGTGGGCGCGGGGAAGCGTGGCGATCGAAAACGTCAGATGCTCCAGGGCGTCGAATCCGGGAGGCCGCGCGAAGCCGGTCGGCAGCGGCCGGACGGAAACGACGCGGTCCAGCCGAAACGAGCGCAGGCCGCCGCTCGCGTGGCACAGACCGACCGCGTACCAGCGGCCGCCGCGATAGGCGAGCCCGTACGGGTCGAAATGGCGCTCCGTTTCCGGTCCGCGCGCTGCCCGGTATCGCAGGCTCACGCGCGCCTGAGCCTGAGCGGCGGTCGTGAGCGCGACGAGCGCGGAGTTGTCGTTGGGCGCCGTGGCCCGCGAAAGGTCGAGCGTCACGGTCTCGTCGACCGCCCGGACGCGCCGCTTCAGGGTGGCCGGCATGACGCGCTCGAGCTTCGACCGGGCGCTGGCGACGGCCGGCGCGGCCGCGGCCAGACCCAGTTCCCGCGCCGCGAGTAGTCCGACGGAAACCGCCAGCGCCTCGTCGGCCGTGAACATCATCGGAGGCAGCTTGAATCCGGCGACCAGCATGTAGGAACCGTCGCGCCCGCGCTCGGCGGTGACGGGAATGCCGAGCTCCTCGAGCCGCCGGATGTACCGGCGCACCGTCCGCGGGTCGACCTCGAGCCTTCGAGCCAGCTCCGAACCGCTCATCCGGCCGTGCGCCTGCAGCAGCTCGAGCACGGCGAGTACCCGCGTGATGGGGTGAGACATCGCCGAAGTCTAGCGTCCAATTAGGGTCGATTACGCCCTGATTGATCGGTACCCTCCCGTCGAAGGAGGGACGGTCATGAGCGACGGGGCGCGCGATTTCGATTTCTGGCCGGGTTGCTGGAGGGTGCGCAACCGGCGCCTGCGCGAGCGGCTCAAGGGCTCTTGCGAGTGGGACGAGTTCGAGGCCACCGCCGAGGCGCGCGAGCTGCCGGGAGGTCTCGGCAACGAAGACGTGTACCGGACCGACTACGCGGGCGGCTTCGTCGCGATGTCCTTTCGCTTTTTCGATCCCGCCACACGGCGGTGGGCGATCCACTGGGCCGACAACCGGCGCGGCACGCTCGATCCTCCCGTCTACGGCTCGTTCGAGGGCGGCACGGGCGTCTTCCAGGGCGCGGACACGTTCGAGGGCCGGCCCGTCCTGGTTCGCTTCGTCTGGTCCCGGACCGCGACACCGACGCCGCGCTGGGAGCAGGCCTTCTCGGACGACGGCGGCCGGACGTGGGAAACCAACTGGATCATGGACATGGAGCGGGCCGAGCCGGAGCGTGCCGGGGACCGTGCCGCGTTCGGCGTGATCGAGCTGCGGCGCTATGCGATCCGGGACGGCGAGCGAGACGACTTTGCGCGGTACTTCGACGCCTGGTTTCCGGAGGCTCTGCAGCAGGTGGGGGCTCGAGCGCTCGGGCAGTTCTGCGAGCGGGCCAACCGCTCGTGGTTCACCTGGCTGCGCGGTTTCAGGGACATGGACGCGCGCGCCAGCGCCAACGCGGCCTTCTACTACGGCCCGGTCTGGAAGGAGCACCGCCAGGCCGCCAACGCCCGGATCCTCGACTCGGACAACGTCCTGCTGCTGCGCCCGATCTCGCCCGACCGTGGCCTCGCGGCTTTCCCCGCGGTCGATCCCGTGAAGGGATCGGGCGCCCGGGGCGTTGCGGTCGCTCAGATCTTCGCCGTCGAGAAGGGTCGCGTCGACGCGCTCGCCCGCGCCGCGGAGCCCGCCTTCTCGTCGTACCGGTCGGCCGGCGCGCGCGAGGCGGGCGTCCTGGTCACTCTCGACGAGCCGAACAATTTCCCGCAGCACCCGGTCCGCGAGGACGGCCCGTATCTCGTGTGGCTCGGCGTCCTCGAGAACGACGACGCGCTGGAGACGCGATTCCTGCCGCTCGCGCGGCGCTGGCGCGAATCGCTGTCGGCCACCGGACTGCTGAGAGGCGCGCCCGAGACGGTGGTGCTCGATCCGACCAGCCGCTCCCGGTTGCGCTGGATACCGTCGGCTGTCACCGGCTCGACGTCCTGAATCGCGCTCCCCGGGGAGCGCGAGCGTCTTACGCGGACTTCGCCGCGTTCTGCCGCTGCGCCCGCGCGTGCCACCAGGCTTGCGCCTCGACCTCGTCCCAGGGGACCACGTCGTCGCAGGCGCCGAGCGCCCCGGCGAGGGCCTTCGCGCTCTCGGGCCGCTGGTCGGGGTCCTTGGAGAGGCACCCGAGGATGACGGCCTCGAGCTTCTCGGGAAGGGCGCGGCCGAGGCGCTTGGACGGCGCTTCGGGCTCGGTCTGGAGATGGTGGTGGATCGTCTCGAGCGCCGTGCGCCCCGAAAAGACCGGGGTGCCCGTCAGCAGGAAATAGCCGACGGCCCCAAGGGCGTAGAGGTCGCTCCTGGGATCCTGGCTCGTCGAGTCCCGGATGGCCTCGGGCGCCATGTACTGCGGCGTCCCCTGGAGGACGTTTTCGGCGGTGAGACCACCGTCGGCGCTGCCCGAGACTTCCTTGACGAGCCCGAAGTCGAGGATCTTGGCGATGTCGGCGATGCCGCCGCGCTCGACCAGCAGGATGTTGGCCGGCTTGATGTCGCGGTGGATCAGCCCGATGCCGTGGGCCTCGGCCAGCGCGGCGCAGATCTGCCTCAGGACGCGCACGGCGCGCCCGGGCGCGACGGGGCCGCCCTCCTGGACGAGCGTCTCGAGGTCGAGGCCGTCCAGGTACTCCATGACGTAGTAGAAGAGACCGTCTGGCGTGCGGCCGTAGTCGTAGATCGAGACCGTGTGCGGGCTCGTCAGGCGGGCGGTCTGCTGGACCTCGCGCTCGAAACGGCGCAGAGCATTCTCGCCGGCCGCTCCCGGCGGCAGGAGCTTGATCGCCGTCGGCCGGCGCAGCATCTCGTGCTCGGCCCTGTAAACGACGCCCATGCCGCCTTCGCCGATCTTCTCCTTGAGCGTGTACTGGCCGAGGCGCCGCGCCCGCACGACGCTGTTGCGCAGCCGGAACGTCACGAACGAAACGATCCCGGAAAGCAGGACCGCCAGCAGGGCCCAGAGGAATGCGTTGGCCGCGGCCGCGCCCGCGGAGATGTCCGGCGAGACTCCGTGGATCCAGTAGGCGACGAACGGGATGGGCAGGACCGCCAGCGTCGAGATCCACGCCGTGCGCAGAGGCGCGCTCGGGACGATGGCGGCGCGGTACAGCAGGATCGCCATGGCCGCAAGGAGCACGACCGTCTCCGGGCGCCAGGACGCGGGCATGTTGCCCGACATGGCAGAGAGCAGTCCCAGCGCGGCGATCGTTCCAAAGGCGTCCATCGCCCCGAGCGCGCGCTGCGACAGGCCTGGCTGGCGGACGGCCAGCCACATGACGAGCAGCGCCGCGATCGAGGCGAGGTGGAAGAGAAGGAAGGGCTCGGTCAGGGAAACGGGGCGCGCGACTCGGGCTGGCCAGAGCGTGTAGATGACGCGGCCCGCGAGAAAGAAGCCCGCGGCGGCGCACAGCGTCGCGCTGAAGTAGAGGGAGAGGCGCTCGGCGAGAAAATCTCTCTCGCCCGCGGAGTCGAGCGGTGCCTGCGCCTGGCCGGGCTCGGCGCCGCGGCACTGCAGCCTCTTGATGATTCCGGGCCCGCAGGGCGATGGTTCGCTCATGACACTCCTCTCGTACGTCAGTCGATCCGGATCTCCACGCGCTGGCCGAGCTTCAACGGGGTCGGCTCGAGCAGGGCGATTTTCACGAGCAGGACGCGCGTGTCCTCGGGCTTGCCGGGATCCTGGGGCTTCAACCGCCGCCCGACGACCGCGTCCGGGATCTCTTCGACCTTACCCCGCCACGCGGCGCCGTCGTAGCCTTCGGCCGTGACGCGCACGGCGTCGTCGAGGCGCACGCGCCCGGCGTCGAACTCGTCGAGCTCGGCCTCGATGCGCGTCTTCGAGAGATCGGCGACCGTCACGATCTTCATGCCCGCCTCGAGCGTTTCGCCGGGCTGGGCATGGCGCGCGATGACGACGCCGTCGATCGGCGACAGGATCCGGGTCTTCGCCAGCACCGCCTCGAGACGGGCGACCGTGGCGGCGGCGGTGGCGCGGCGGGCGCGAGCGGTCTCGACGTCCCGTTCGGCCTTGTCGAACGCCTGGCGCGAGCCGACCGCTTTCTCCCAGAGCGCCCGGGCGCGTTCGAGCTCGGACTCGGCCAGCCGGATCTCGGCGTCCGCCTCGGTCACGCGGGCGCGGGCCTCGGCGAGGGCGGCCCGGTAGTCGTCCGAGCGCAGCTCGGCCAGAAGCTGCCCCCTGCGCACCGGCTCCTTCTCCTGCACTTTGAGGATTACGACGGTTCCGGCCAGATCGGTTCCAACCACGACCTCTGCGCCGGGGTAGGTGACGACCCGTCCCTCGGCCGCCACCCGGCTCGAGGCGGGCGGCGCCGCCGGCGCGGAGGCAGAGGCCTTCGGGGAGGGCCGGACGGCCGCGCGGGCCTGCAGGGCCACCACGGCGAGAAGGGCCAGGCCCAGGGCGGGCCAGAAGGCTCGGTTCCAGAGGTTCTTTTTCATGGGGGCCTCCTGAGGAGCGGTCGGCTCGGGGGTTACGCGGCCAGTCCGTCGGCGGCGATCTGGCCGTCGCGGATGCGCAGAACTCGGTCCGCGATCGAGCGGACCTTCGGGTCGTGCGTGACGATGAGAAGCGCGCGATCTTCCTTCTTGGCCAGGGCGCGGAAGAGCTCGAGAACCTGAGCACCGATGTGCGAGTCGAGGTTGGCGGTCGGCTCGTCGGCCAGCAGGATCGGCGCGGTGCCCGCGAGCGCGCGGGCGATCGCGATCCGTTGTTTCTGGCCGCCGGACAGATCGCGCGGGAGAAAGTCCTTGCGGTCGGAAAGGTCCACGGCCTCGAGAACGCGCTCGGCCTCCCGGCGGGCTGCGGCGCCCTTCGAGCCCTTCACGTTGAGGGCGTACTCGACGTTCTCGAGCGCGGTCAGCGACGGGAACAGGTTGAACTGCTGGAAGACGAACCCGATCGACTTGCGGCGGATCGCCGGCAGCTGGCCGGGCCGCCCCGGGTCGATCTCTTCGCCGTCGACGACGACGCGCCCCGAGGATGGCGTGAGGATGCAGCCGAGGATCGAGAGCAACGTCGTCTTTCCCGAGCCCGAGGGTCCCTCGAGCGAGACGATCTCCCCCCGCTCGAGGGCGAGCGAGACGCCCTTCAGGACCGGCACGACCTCCGCGCGTCCCTCCCGGAACTCCTTCGTCACTTCAAATCCCTCGAGCACCTTCATCGTCGGTCTCCTCGCATTCCGCATCTCGAATCCCGCTTCAGCCCCGAAACACCAGCGCCGGGTCGATCGAGGCGACTTTCCTGAACGAGATCATCGCGGCGCCGAGGCACATCAGGATCGACCCGACGAAGACGATCGCCGCAAACTGCGGCGTGATGATGAGCTTCAGGTCGATCTTCGCGATCACCGGCCGCATCGCGAAGGACATCAGGGCGCCGAGCAGGAACCCGGCCACGGCGGCAATCGCGGCCTGCTTGCCGAGGATGCGGTAGATGTCGAGGTTGCCGCCGCCGATCGCCTTGACCGTACCGAACTCCTTCAGGTGCTCCATCGTCGACGTGTAGAGCGTCTGGGCGACCACGACGATGCCGACGAGGCAGCCGAGGAAAACCGTGATGTACATGTTGAGGCCGATGCCGGTCGACTGGACCCAGTAGTTGCGGGACCGAGTGGCCCACTCCTTGCGGGTGTAGACGTCGTTGTAGGGCAGGCGCCGCGCGATCTCGGCCCTGGCGGCGGCGACGTCGGCCCCGGGCGCGAGCTTCACGAGGATGTACGTCGTCCGATTGGTGAGCTGCTGGGAAGAGAGCTTCTGGGCCCGGTCGAAATCCATGAAGGAGATCGGCGTCGTCGTGAAGGAGCGGGCGTCCTTCGTGCGGCCGATGATCTTCATCCGCTGGCCGAGGATCTCCCGGTACTCGCCCGGCGCGAACGGGCCGTAGCGCTTCACGGCCGAGCCGTCGAGGAAGAAGTACTGGCCGCGCTTCAGGTCGTCGAGGTCGCCCGACTCGACGTTCCAGGGGATGTTCCAGCGGCGGAAGTCGTCCAGGGCGTAGACGAGCGTGCCTTCCTGCGCGCCCGACGGCAGGTTGACCGTCATGAACCAGACGATGAGGTTGTCCGCCCGGGCCACGCCGGGCACCGAGCGCACGCGCTGCACGGAGGTCTCGGGAAACGTGTGGGCAAAGTCCACGTTGGGGGTGTTGCGCGAGGTAACCCAGAGATCGGCCGAGATGTGGTCGATCGTGACGGACGCGTTGTCGAGGAGGCCGAGGAAGAGACCCACCTGCACGAAGACGAGCGTGACCGCAAAGGCCACGCCCGACACCGTGATCACGAATCGCAGCCTGTCGTGAAGCAGGCTCTTCGTCGCCAGATCGACCATGTCAACGCACCTCGACGACGAGGCCGTCGATCATGACCTCGATCAGGGCCTCGGCGGTCTTCTTCACGTCGCGCCAGTCGACCCAGTCGTCGTTGCACTTGGCGATGTGGAGGGACACGACGCCGTGGGTGCCGGCCCAGACCATCTGCGACACGAGATCGGCGTCGTCGAATTCCGCGGAGAGACGCCCGGCGGCAATGGCCTCGGCGCTCGTCGCCCTCAGGAAGGCGTATGCGTCCTCCTCGGGATTTCCCCTCTTGAGTCGGCTGTCGTCGGCGCACATCCCCGCGGGATGCGGCGTCATGAACATGAGCCGATAGTGGTTCGGGTGGCCCAGGCCGAACCCGACGTAGGCCCGGCCGATGTGGCGCAGCCGGTCGACGGGGTCGGCGATGCGGGCGATCTTCTGGAACTCGTGGGCGAGCAGGCCGAAATCCGTGTCGCAGAGCTCGCGCAGGAGCGCTTCCTTGTCCTTGAAGTGGAAGTAAATCGCCGTCGCCGAGTACTCGATCCGCTCGGCGATCTTGCGCATGGTCACGGCCTCGTAACCCTGTTCGGCGAAGAGCTCCCGGGCGGCATCGAGAATCTGGCCCCGTAGCTCCTGTCGCTCCCGTTGGCGCCTCTCCATCGTTCCCAAAACGTACCTCCGAAAGTTAACTACGTTAAGTAAACTACTATGGTTTCGGTACGGTTGATCTAGTTTTCATGGGATCTTGAAACCAGGTATGAAACGCGCGCGTAAGAGGTAGAACTGACCGGTCAGTATCGAAATAACGAATGGCCCGAACGAAGACACAGACCAAAGAGCTGGCGATCCTGGACGCGGCCTCGCGCGTTTTCGCGTCGCGACCCTTCCATGCGGTCCTGATCGACTCCATTGCGGCGGACGCGAGGATCGGCAAGGGAACGATCTACCGCTATTTCGACACCAAGGAAGCGCTGTACGGCGCGACGGTGCTTCACGTCGTCGAAGGCCTCGCTTGCGAGCTGGAGGCGCGAACCCGCGGCGAAGCCTCGGCGACCCGGCGTCTGGAGGCGATCGCGAGCCTGATTCTCGAGAGGTACTGGGACAGTCGTTATCTGCTCCCGTTCTTCCAGCGCGACGAGCGCTTCCCCTTGCTCGAGGTCGAGCTGAGTCAGCGCCGGGAACCGATCCTGCGCGTCGTCCAGGAAGCCATCCTCGCGGGGATCGAACAGCGCGAATTTCGAGGCGTGGATGCGCGCATCGGCGCGGAGCTCTTCCTCGGGATGGTGCGTTCGATGAATCTCTTCCACTCGAGCGACGACCGCCTCGAAGACCTGGTCGGCGAGCTGATGGGCGTCTTCGTCGCGGGCGTCGGCCGGAGGGAGCCATGAAGCGCGCCCTCGCGATCGCGCTCATCGCGTGCGCCGGCTGCACCGCGATCCCCGAGAAGACCGTGCGCGAGGCGGTGTCGCCGGCGCCCGCTCAACCCTGGACGCCGTCGGCGAAATCCGCGATGCCGCCGGCGCCGGCGGACCGGCCCGCGCCGGCCGTGACGGAGGAGTCCCTGAAGTCGGGCGCGACCCTCTCGCTCGTGCAGCTGGTCGACATCGGCCTGCACGGCAATCCTTCGACGCGCGAGGCGTGGTCCTTTGCGCGGGCGGCCGCGGCCAACGTGGGCGCCAAGCGCTCGCTCTACTTTCCGGTCTTCGAGGTGGACGGCACGCTCGAGCGGCAGAAGGCGGCGTCGGTCAACGGCCAGTTCCCCTATTTGCAGACGACCTATGGCCCCTCGGTGGCCGCGTCGTGGCTGCTCTTCGACTTCGGAGGCCGCCAGGCCGACGTGGAGGAGGCCACGCGCGCTCTCTATGCCGCCGACTGGACACACAACGCGGCGATCCAGGACGTGGTCCTGCAGATCGCGCAGGCCTACTACTCGTACCTGAACTCGAAGGCTCTCGTCGTGGCGCGGCAGGCGAGCCTCGACGAAGCCCGGCGCAGCCTCGACGCCGCGCAGGAGCGTCACCGCGCCGGTGTGGCGACGATCGCCGACGTCCTGCAGGCGAAGACCTCGGTCTCGCAGGCCGAGCTCGAGCTGCAGGACACGCAGGGCCAGGTGCAGATCATCCGAGGAGCGCTCGCCACGGCCGTGGGCGTGTCGGCCAACATTCCCGTCGACGTTGGAGAGCTCCCGGTCGACCTCCCGCTCGGCATGGTCAAGCAGAGCGTCGACGATCTCATCGCGAAGGCCATGGCCGAGCGGCCGGACCTCGCGGCGAGCCGGTACGAAGCCCTTGCGGCCGAGAGCAAGATCCGCTCCGTCCGGGCCGAGGGCCTCCCGAAGCTGTCCGCCCTCGCGACGGGGAACCGGACCTTCTACTCGGTGCCGGGCAGCGATCCCTTCTCGACGAACTATTCGGGCCTGTTTCTGCTGCGCATCCCGGTCTTCACCGGGTTCGACGTCGCCTACCGGACCCAGAAGGCGAAGGAAGAGGCCGAGGCGGCGAAGGCGAGCGCCGAGCTCGCCGAGGACCGCGTGATCCTCGACGTATGGGCGAGCTACTTCGCGGTGCGGACATCCACGCAGCGCGTCCAGACCACGCGCGACCTGCTCGCGAGCGCGACACAGTCGGCGGAAGTGGCCGACGGCCGCTACAAGGCCGGCGTTGGCTCGATCCTCGACCTCCTGACGACTCAGGCCTCGCTGGCGCAGGCCCGCGCCGAGGAGGTGCAGGCGCGGTCTCTCTGGTTTCTCGCCGTGGCGCAGCTCGCGCATTCGACCGGCGCCCTCGTGCCGAGGGCGGCGGAGATCACCGGGGCCCAGACAACGAAGCAGGAGATTCCATGAGACCAGGAGCGAGTCGACGTCTGGCCGCGGTCGCCGTCCTCGGGGCCGCGCTCGGGTGCGCCCGGGCCCAGAAGGCTCCGGCGCCCGATCTGGTCCCCGTCCGGGTGGGCGTGGTCGCCGAGAAAGCCGTGCCGCTCCAGCTGCGCAACGTCGGCGCGGTGCAGCCCTACAACACGGTCGCCGTCCGCGCGCTCGTCAACGGAGAGATCCTGCAGGTCCAATTCCGCGAGGGGCAGGACGTCCACAAGGGCGACCTGCTCTTCCAGATCGACCCGCGCCCCTACGAGGCCGCTCTCGCCCAGGCGGAAGCGGCTCTGGCGCGCGACCGCGCCCAGCTCGAGAATGCCGACGCGGACGCCAGGCGCTACTCCGACCTCGTCAAGAAGGACTACGTCACCGTCCAGCAGTACGACAGCGTGAAAGCCAACGCACAGGCGTACGCCGCCACCGTGCGCGCAGACCAGGCCGCCGTCGACCGGTCGCGGCTGGATCTCGGGTACTGCACCATCCGCTCGCCGCTCGACGGGCGAACCGGAATCGTGATGGTCCAGGCGGGCAACGTGGTCAAGGCCAACGACGCCATACTCGTCACGATCAACCAGGTCGTGCCGGTCTATGTCGCCGTGGCGGTCCCCGAGCGCGACCTGCCGGAGATCCGGCGGCGCCAGGCGGAAGCGGCCCTCACCGTGGTCGCCGAGGACCCCACGACCGGCAAGCAGCTCGCCCGGGGCGAGCTCACGTTCATCGACAACTCGGTGGACCGGACGACCGGCACGATCACGCTGAAGGCCACCTTTCAGAACGCCGACCGGGTGCTCTGGCCCGGCGAGTTCGTCAATGCGGTCCTGACGCTGACGACCGAGCAGGGGGCGATCGTGGCTCCCACGGGAGCGGTCCAGAACGGGCAGCAGGGAACTTTCGCCTACGTGGTCAAGGCCGACGGCACGGTGGAATCCCGTCCCGTGACGGTGGCCCGAAACGCCGCGGACGGCGTCGTCATCGCGAAGGGCCTGTCCGCCGGGGAGAAAGTCGTCACCGACGGCCAGCTGCGCCTCTCGCCCGGAGCGAAGATCGAGGTCGTGACGGGCGACGGCATGGAGGCGAAGAAGTCGTGAACATTTCGGAGCTGTTCATTCGACGTCCCGTCACGACGACGCTCGTGATGGCGAGCCTGCTCGTCTTCGGCATCATGGCCTACCGCCTTCTGCCGGTCTCGGACCTGCCCAACGTGGACTTTCCGACGATTCAGGTCTCGGCGATCCTGCCGGGCGCCTCGCCGGAAACGATGGCCTCCTCGGTGGCGACACCGCTGGAGCGGCAATTCTCGACGATTGCCGGGCTCGACAACATGAGCTCGTCCTCGGCGCTGGGCTCCACGCAGATCACGCTCCAGTTCGCTCTGTCGCGCAACCTCGACGGCGCCGCTCTCGACGTGCAGTCGGCGATCTCCGCCGCGGCGCGCCAGCTTCCGCCCAACATGCCGGCGCCGCCCTCCTACGGCAAGGTCAACCCCGCGGACCAGCCGGTCCTCTACCTCGCGCTGACGTCGAAGACGATGCCGCTCAACGAGCTCGACGAATACGGCGAGGTCATGATGGCGCAGCGGATTTCGACGGTCTCGGGCGTCGCGCAGGTCCAGGTGTTCGGTCCGCAGAAGTACGCGGTGCGCGTGCAGCTCGACCCCCGGCAATTGGCCAGCCGCGGCATCGGGATCGACGAAGTCTCCGCCGCGGTCAGCGGGGCGAACGTGAACCTGCCGACGGGCACTCTCTACGGCCCGCTGACCTCGTTCACGGTTCAGGCGAACGGCCAGATCCTGAACGCCGAGGGCTACCGACCGGTCATCGTGGCCTACCGCAACGGCTCGGCGGTGCGCGTGGGCGATCTGGCAAACGTAATCGGCAGCGTCGAGAACGACAAGGCGGCCGCCTGGTTCAACGACGAGAGGTCGATCTCGCTGGCGGTCTACAAGCAGCCGGGCACCAACACGGTCGAAGTGGCCGAGGCCGTCCGCAAGCTGCTGCCGACGTTCGAGAAGCAGCTTCCCGCCGCGGCCTCTCTCCACGTCCTGTACGACCGGTCCACGCCGATCCGGGCCTCCGTCGAGGACGTGAAGTTCACGCTGCTGCTCACGCTCGTCCTCGTCGTGCTCGTCATCTTCCTGTTTCTCCGCAAGCTCTCGGCGACGGTGATCCCGAGCCTGGCTCTGCCGTTCTCGATCGTCGGCACCTTCGCGGCGATGTACCTGCTCGACTACAGCCTGGACAACCTCTCCCTGATGGCGCTGACGCTGTCGGTCGGATTCGTCGTCGACGACGCGATCGTCATGCTCGAAAACGTGGTGCGCCACATCGAGCGCGGCGAGACGGTGTTCGAGGCCGCCCTGAGGGGCTCGAAGGAGATCGGCTTCACGATCATCTCGATGACGATCTCGCTGGCGGCCGTCTTCATCCCGATTCTCTTCATGGGAGGCATCATCGGGCGGCTCTTCCGCGAGTTCGCGGCGGTCATCGGGGTCGCCATCCTGGTGTCCGGTTTCGTGTCGCTGTCCCTGACCCCGATGTTGTGCAGCCGCTTCCTGAGGCCGGAGGGCGAAAAGAAGGAGAGCGCGTTCTACCGGTGGAGCGAGCACGGATTCGACGTGATGCTCGGCCTGTACGCCCGCACGCTCGGGCCGGCGCTGCGGCATCCGAAGCGAGTCCTGGCGATGTCGGCCGTCATCCTTGCCGCGACGGGCTGGCTCTTCGTGAAGATCCCCAAGGGCTTCCTGCCGACCGAGGACCAGGGCCTGATTTTCGGCTCGACGGAGGCGGCGCAGGGAATCGGGTTCCCGGCGATGCGCGAGAAACAGCTCGAGATTGCCGGGATCGTCCGCAGGCACCCGGACGTCTCCAACGTGCTGACCTCCGCGGGGCCGCGCGGGAACAACGCCGTGGGCAACTCCGGGATCGTGCTCGCGCAGTTGAAGCCGCTCAAGGAGCGCAAGAAGACGGCCGACCAGATCGTCGCGGACCTGCGCCCCCAGTTCGCGAAAGTGCCGGGCATCCGAGCCTTCATGCAGGTTCCGCCGCCGATTCGCCTCGGCGGAAACAACACGAAGAGCCAGTACCAGTACACGCTCCAGGACTCGGACACGGGCGAGCTCTATCGGTATGCCCCGATCCTCGAGCAGAAGATCCGCGGGCTCGCCGAAGTCCAGGACGTCACGAGCGACATGCAGATCGCCAACCCGCAGCTGAACGTGGCGATCAACCGCGATCGGGCGGCGTCCCTCGGGATCTCCACCCAGAAGATCGAGGATGCCCTCTACACGGCGTACGGGACGCGGCAGATTTCCACGATGTACACCGCCAACAACCAGTACCAGGTGATCATGGAGATGGCCCCGGAGTTCCAGGCGAACCCCGCCGCGATCGCCATGCTCTACGTGCGTTCGGCCTCGGGAGATCTCGTTCCCCTGTCTTCTCTCGGCTCGGTCACCCAGGGGACGGGCCCGATGCTGGTGGCGCACCAGGGGCAGCTGCCGGCCGTGACGATCTCCTTCAACCTGAAGCCGGGCGTCGCGCTCGGCGATGCCGTGGCCGCGGTCGATCGGATCGCGCGGCAGACGCTGCCGGCGACGGTGATTCGCAGCTTCCAGGGAACTGCCCAGGCGTTCCAGAGCTCGATCCAGGGACTGGGGCTGCTCCT
>Ga0326726_10001261_pt1 | contig 23494 bp, 18 predicted proteins | sample MHFenrmetagenome_2_FD_207603 | JGI IMG/M metagenome (GOLD analysis project Ga0326726, IMG submission 207603) | Lab enriched peat soil microbial communities from Michigan Hollow, Ithaca, NY, United States - MHF15MN | ecosystem: Environmental > Terrestrial > Soil > Wetlands > Peat | place: USA... | reverse complement strand
AAATCGTCGTCCAGCGAGTACAGAAGCTGATAGGTGTACGAATCGCCGATCATGATTACTTTCACGTGAAGGTCGATCGGCTCGGGCTTGAGGGCGGAGGAATAGCCGAAGATGCCCGCCTCGTACGACTGGATTTCGAGCTGCCTGTTCCGAAGTATCCGTTTCAGCGTGGGCCAGACTCCGGGCTCCGTGATCGCGTCAAGAGCATGGATGACCAGATAGCCGCCGTCGGCCTTCAGCATGGATCCTGCCTTGACGTGCGTAAAATCCGTCCGCCAGATCCCGTTCCGGTCGATGACCCGTTCGATGGTTCCGAACAGGTTTTTGAACCGCGGGTTCGTTTCGATGACAACGGGCATCCCGCTGACGCCGCCATTATCCACAAGCACATTGACCTGGTATTCGATGAACTGATCGTCTTCCCGCGGAACGTGCATGCCGAGTATCGACTGTTGCGGCTCGTCTTTCTGATGGAAGCGCGGCAGGTTGTTGAGGACGTCTGACTTCACCTCCTTCAGGAATTCGTGGACCTGCGGAGAGTCGTACTTCTCTTCGAGATCATAAATCAGTTCTTCCACCATCGGAACGACGACCTTGTGATTCAAATCCTCCAGAGATCGTTTTGCTTTCCGCTCGATGTTGCGCATCTCGCGCATGACGATGTCCATCTGTCCGTCGAGTTCCGCCTGCCGCTGGGAGAGCTGCGCCAGTTCCTCCCGGGTGATCTCTCCCGCGTCGGCTTTCTGGTGCATCTGGTCCATGCTGATCGGATTTCCGTCGACGACCGGAGCAATCTCCGGCCGGGAAGCGGTGCCGCCCTGCACCTGGACGACCTCGAAGCCGCGCTCCTTTACCTTCTTCTCAAAGTCTCGCAGTACACTCCGCTGGCGGTCCTGGAAGTGTTCCAGCGTCTGCTTTCGCTGCTCCTGGTACCGTCTGCTCTCGAACACTCCGGGGACGTTCTTGAGAAGATCGGCGAGAAACGACCCCATGTCCTTTTTGAACGCCGCCCCCAGGCCGGCGGGGAGAGTCAGGCAGATGGGTGAGTCGGCATCCTTGAAATTGTGGACGTAGAGTTTGTCGGTCAGCTCCACTTTCTCCTGTCCGATCTCTGCGAGTAGTGTCTTGATGGTTGTGCTTCTGCCGGTACCGGGAAGGCCGGTGGCAAAGATGTTGTAGCCACTCTGCTTCATGGCCATTCCCATCTTCAGTGCCCGCAGGGCGCGGTCCTGGCCGACGATCTCCCTGAGCGGAGTGATCCCGTCCATCGTGGTAATCCCGAGCGTTGCGGGGGTGCATTGCCACCGCAGCTGTTCGGGGCGGAGTGCGAGAGGGTGGCGAACCTGGCGTTTTTTCATGTCAGTACTCTTTGCGGTTTGCGTGAAGGTTCATCAAAATGCCGATCATGGCCATGGCGGCGAGGAGCGCGGAGCCCCCGTAGCTCAGGAATGGCAGCGGTACGCCGATGACCGGGAGCAGGCCGAGGGCCATACCGATATTCATAATTACATGAGTGCCGAGCGTTGCGGTGATTGCCATTGCGACAAAACTGCCGTACGGATTTTTGATCGTCGACGCGATCGTGACTCCGCGGAAAAGCAGACCGGCGAATAACAGAAGAACGGCCGCGGATCCGATGAAACCGAATTCCTCCCCCGGGACGCAAAAAATGAAATCGGTCCACTGCTCCGGTATGAAATTCAACTGCGTCTGGGTTCCGTGGAGAAACCCTTTGCCGATGAAGCCGCCGGAGCCGATCGCCACCTTGGATTGCAGGCTGTTGTACCCCGCGCCAAGGGGGTCCGCTCCGGGATTGAGAAACGTGGCAATGCGCTTCTGTTGATAGGGCTTGAGGCCGCCATAGATGGCCTGAACGGAGATTCCGATCAGGACAGATCCCGAAAAAATGAGCGCGGTGAGAATTCTGTTCTCCCGCATGGTATACAGGAGAACGGCGACGGCAATGATGGCCAGGAAGAACGGGGTCGTCCCGAACAGGGAAACCACGGCGACACCCACCGGCGCCACAATCGCCAGCAGGGTGATTCGTGATGCCCCGCCCCAGTACAGGACGGGGAAGAACATTCCCAGGTACACGACGGCCGTTCCCATGTCCGGCTGCAGCAGAATAAGCACAACCGGAAGTCCGACGATTCCACTGGCAATCAGGAGGTTCTTGAAATTCTTCAACGACACATCGGTGCGGCTCAGATAGGTTGCCAGTGCAAGCGCGGTGGTGATCTTTGTCGCCTCCGACGGCTGAAGCCGGAATGCGCCGAAATTGAACCAGCTTGTTGACCCGGAAACGGTTCTGCCGACGATAAGGACCGACACGAGCAGGAGGATCGAGAGAAAATACGAGGGATAGGAGATGAACTGAAGAAGACGGAACGGCAGAAAGGCCAGGATCAACAGTACGACCAATCCCACCCCCGCAAACAGCATCTGGCGATAGAAAATCTCCGGGACGCGCGCGTCGTATGTGGCACTGTATACCGACACCACGCCGATCACGACGAGGCCGACCGTGATCAGCAGCGTTCTGTAGTCGAAATATTCCCGAAGGTAGTCGAACATGGGTCAGTGTGGCTGTGCCGTCTCGGCGCGTGCGATCGTTGATGGCGGTGGCGGCGCGGGCATCATGCCGAGGTTTATCATATACCGTTCCATGCATTTCCCCGCGATCGGAGCCGCAAAGGAGCCGCCATACCCGATGTTTTCCACCAGAACGCAGATGGCGATCACGGGGTTGTCAAACGGAGCGAACCCGACAAACCAGGCATGGTCCGGGCCGTGAGGGTTCTGCGCGGTTCCGGTCTTGCCGGCCACCTGGACTCCGGGGATGCGTGCCATCCCGCCTGTCCCGCCGGGTTCCATGACGACACGCCGCATTCCCTCGCGCACAAGAGACCAGGTCGATGGCTTCAGCGTGATGGATCGCGTATTGGTCAGAAGCGTATCCACCCTGTTCGTCTCACGGTTGACGATTCCGAGCACGGCGTGCGGCTGGTGGTAGCCTCCCTTGTTTCCGAGAGCCATCGCGTAGCAGGCCATCTGCAGCGGAGTGACGCCGAGTTCACCCTGGCCGATGCCCATACTCACGGTATAGCCCTTGGTCCACCCGCTCGGCCCGTACCGTTTGTTCATATAGCCTGTGGTCGGAAGGAGTCCCGGACTCTCCTCGGCGATGTCTATGCCAGTGGCCCTTCCGAAACCGAACTGCCTGCCTATCTCCGCCCAATGATCGAGTCCCACCTTGAGCATCAACTGGTAGAAATAGACGTTGCACGATACCTGGATGGCCCTCACCATGCTGGTGGAGCCATGAACATGAAGGTCTTTGAAGACCTTGTTCCCGAACCGGAACGCGCCTCCGCAGGAGATAGTCCAGGAAGGGGACACGACGTTGTTTTCGAGCGCGGCGATGGCAAGTATCATCTTGAACGTCGATCCCGGCGGGTAGCGTGTCAAGGTTGCGCGATTGAACAGGGGCTTTGACTCGTCCTCGCTCAGGTCCCGCCACAGATCGGCAGAGGTAATGCCGCTGAAGAGCGCGAGATCGTAGTCCGGCTTGCTTGCCATTGCCAGGATGCCGCCGTCCCGGGGATCTATGGCGACAACCGCCCCCCGCTGGGTCGTCATCAATGACTCGGCAAAGGACTGAAGATCGGCGTCCAGGGTCAGGATCAGATTGCGCCCGTCGGTGGGCGGGCGGTCATGGTTCCCCTTGTCGAGGCTTCCCATGATCTGTCCCCGCACATTGACAAGGCTGAATTCGGCCCCCTTCTCGCCCCGCAGGGCCGATTCGTACTTTCCCTCGAGGCCCGCCGAGCCGACGACGTCGCCCGGAACATAGTCCGGGCCGAGTATCTTGAGTTGCTGTTCGGTGACTTCCTTGAGGTATCCCAGAAGATGCGCGATGCGCCCGCCGCTGACATACATTCGCTTGGATTCCACCTGAATGTCGACGCCCGGCAGCTGCTCCCGGTTCTCTTCCAGGAGCGCCAGGGTGCGGAAGTCAATATCGCGTTTGATCTTCACCGGCGCGAACCGGGAGTACGCTTCACCCTTTTTGAGGCGGTCGTGGATGAACGGCACATCGAGATCGACCAGATTCGCCAGGGCCGGGATTTCGGTCCGGTCGAACTCGAACGGCATCACCGTCACCGTGAAAGCGGGACGGTTGTCGACGACAAGCTGTCCGAAGCGGTCGAACATGTAGCCGCGGACCGGCTCTTTGGGGATCGTCCGGATGCTGTTCTCTTCCGACTTCTTCCCCAGCTCCTCCTGATAGAGAATCTGCAGCTGAATGAGCCGGGCAAAGAAGGCGGTAAAGGCCAGCCCGAGCACGATGAGGACCATCCTGCGTCGGCGGAAAAGGAGTATGTCGTCTTGCAGTGCCATGGTTATGCAAGTACTTTGCGGGCGTAGGCGAACATCGGAAGGACGGCGATGGCGGTCGTATATGCCGTGGCGGGAATGCCATACAGCGCCATCATGGCGGCCCACCCAAGTCCGCTTCCCTGAAGGAACACGAAGAAATAGAGAAGATTATGGATCAGCGTAATCAGTGCTGTGATAAGGAGGATTTGGTACCCGCCCATCGTTTGCAGTACCTTATTCTCGTTATAAAAATATCCCGCCAGAAATCCGCCGACGGTTTTGGTCAGCGCGGTGAGTCCCAGTACACCGTCGGGTCCGCTGATCAAATCGAGTGCAAGGCCTAGAAGAAATCCCGCGATTGTTGCCGGAATCTGCCCACGGCGGACGGCAATCGTGATAACCCAGAGGAGCACGATGTCCGGAACAATGCCCTGGATCGCGAGAAAGCGAACCACGGTCGTCTGCAACACAAGGACGAGAATCGACAGCAGGATATCGGCGGCCGGACGCGGCATACGGTTATCGGCTCCGGTGCTCGAGCGCAATCCGGGCGGAGTCCGGCTGATGCACGAGCACAAAAACTTCTTCCAGACGGGTGAAATCCACAGACGGCGCAACCTCGACACTCAGGAACAACGACCCGGGAATCGGCTCCGCACGGGAGACGACCCCGATCCTTGTTCCTTCGGGGTAGTACGCGCTGTATTCCGATGTGACGACCAGATCGCCCTGCTGCACGTCCATCGTCCTGGCGACCTCGCGGAGTTGCAGGGTGGTTCCCCCGTCCCACCGGACCACCCCGTCGACCCGTGAGCGCTGGACCTTTGCGCTGACCCGCAGATCCCTGTTGAGCAGAATCTGGCCGATGGCGTAGTGACCGCTGGTGCTGATGATCTTCCCGACCAGCCCGCTCTCGCTGACAATGGGCATGCTCACGCGGACGCCCTCCTGCTCACCGGCGTCCAGAGTGATCGTGTTCCTGAGGAGTTGCAGGTTTTTCCCGATAACGTTCGCGGCAATATAACGGTGTTCTCCCCGCTGCTTCAGCTCCAGCATCTGCCGGAGACGGAGGTTCTCCAGCTTCCCCTCGCGCAGCCGGCTCACTTCATCGGCAAGGGCGAGATTCATCGTGCGAAGGGCAGCATTCTCCTGACTGAGGGAAAAATAGTTGGGAAGAAAGCTGACGGCGTTCTGCAGCAGTCCGACGCCCACGACCGCGTACGAACGGAGGACGCGGATCTGAGGCGTGTCGTTCAGTGCCAGCAGCAGAATGGAGACAAGAAGGCAGAAGGAGACGACAACGTACTCTTTGAAGAGGAGAACGATGTCATAAAGACGCTTCACCATGGCGGGGGCGTCAGTACCTCCTGCTCTTGATCAGGACGTTCTGGTATCGGTTGATATTCTCGAGGATCTTCCCGGTCCCGCGCACCACCGCGGTCAGGGGGTCTTCGGCCACGTGGACAGGAAGGCTTGTTTCGAGACGCAGGCGTTCGTCCAGTCCCTTGAGCAGCGCCCCCCCTCCGCTCAGCATGACTCCGCGGTCGAGAATGTCGGCGGAAAGTTCCGGAGGCGTCCGTTCGAGGGTCAGTTTCACGGCCTCGACAATCTGCGCGATAGGCTCGCTCAGGGCTTCACGGATTTCCACCGAACTGGCCTCTGTCGTTTTGGGGATGCCATTTACCAGGTCGCGCCCCTTGACACGGATACTCACCTCTTCCTTCAGGGGCATTGCCGACCCGACTTCGCATTTGATGGCCTCGGCCGTCCGCTCGCCGACGAGAATATTGTGGTTCTTTTTGAAGAACTGGATGATGGCGTTGTTCATCTCGTCGCCCGCCACGCGCACGGACTCTTCGTTGACGATGCCGGAAAGGGCGATCACCGCGATCTCCGTCGTTCCGCCGCCAATATCCACGATCATGTTGCCGACAGGCGCTTCGACGTCGAGTCCCACGCCGATCGCCGCGGCCATCGGCTCGGCCACGAGGTGTACCTCCTTGGCGCCCGAATGCTCGGCCGCATCGCGCACGGCGCGTTTTTCCACCTCGGTCACACCGCTTGGCACGCACACGACGATCCGCCGGCTGGGAAGCCATGAGGCATGAATCTTCCGGATGAATTCGCGCATCATCCCTTCGGCAATCTCGAAATCCGCGATGACGCCGTCTTTCATCGGCCGGATGGTGCGAATATCGCGGTGGGTGCGCCCCAGCATCGCCTGGGCTTCCTTTCCGATCGCGACGATTTTCTTGGTCGTCCGGTCGAATGCGACAATAGATGGCTCATTGAGCACGATCCCCTTGCCGCGTAGCCAAATCAACGTGTTTGCGGTGCCGAGATCGATTGCCAGATCAGCGGAAAAAAAACCTGTGATTCCCATTGCTTCTGTTTATCCGTTAGTGTCTGAAGTGACGGGTTCCGGTGAAGACCATCGCGAGGTCGTTGTCGTTCGCCGCCTTGATGACTTCTCCGTCGCGCACAGAGCCGCCGGGCTGAATCACCGCCGAGGATCCGGCATGCACCGCCTCCAGAAGGCCGTCGGCAAAGGGGAAGAAGGCATCCGATGCGACAGCCGATCCCTGGAGTGTGAGACCGGCATCCCTGGCTTTGAGCGCGGCGATCCGCGCCGAGTCGAAACGTGACATTTGCCCCGCACCGATGCCCAGCGTGCGATCGGTTGCGGCGTAGACAATGGCGTTGGACTTCACGTGCTTCGCAACCGCCCACCCGAAGCGGAGCGCGGCCACCTCGACGTCGGTCGGAACACGCCTCGTGACGACGCGGAATTGCTCGCTGAAGGCGTGGCCGCTGTCAGGCTGCTGGAGGAGAAAACCTCCCGGGACACTCCGGACATCGGGGTCACGGCGATTGCGCAGGTCAGCGGTGACGGCGATCAGTCGACGATCCTTCTTCTTCCGCAGAAATTCGAGAACCGTGTCGGGGTACGAGGGCGCCACAATCACCTCGGTGAAGATTTCGTTGATCTTCATGGCTGCTTCCATGTCCAGCGGCCGATTGACGGCGATGATTCCTCCGTACGGCGCTTTCGCGTCCGTGGCGAATGCCTTCGCATAGGCGTCGGCCAGGGTGGAAGCGGACCCGACACCGCACGGATTGGTGTGCTTGATGATGGCGACCGTCGGCTCGTCGAACTCTGCCGCAAGAAGCGCAGCAGCGGCGATGTCCACGATATTATTGTAGGAAAGTTCTTTCCCGTGAAGCGTGCGGAACAGGGAACGGAACGACCCGAAAAGCGCACCCTGCTGGTGCGGGTTCTCTCCATAGCGCAGCGCCTGCTCCATGGCGGCGGAGATCTGTAACACGGCGGGGAATGGCCGGTCCGGAACGGCACTTCGCTCGAGATAACTGGCGATGGCGGCGTCGTACCGTGATGTATGCCCGAAGACTTCACGCGCAAGGGCAAAACAGATCTCGTCGCTCAGAGTTCCGCCGCACGAAGTCAGTTCGTCGAGCAACGCCGGGTACCGATCGGGATTGACTACCACCGCCTTGCAGCGGAAGTTTTTCGCGGCTGAACGGAGCATGGTCGGACCGCCGATATCAATCTGCTCCACAGCATCGGGGAGCGTCACATCGGGCTTCGCCACGGTCTGCTCGAATGGGTAAAGGTTGACCACGACCATATCGATGGGCTCGATCCCGTGCCGCCGCAACTCTTGCTGATGCTGCGGATTGTCGCTGACTGCGAGGAGCGCTCCATGGATCTTCGGATGCAGGGTCTTGACGCGACCGTCAAGGATTTCAGGAAAACCGGTCACGTCCGATACCGGCCGCGCTTCAATGCCGTTCTCCTGAAGATGGGCCAGCGTGCCGCCGGTCGAAAGCAATTCGATGCCGAGTGTCCGCAGTCCCCGGGCAAACGGCAGGAGTCCACGTTTGTCGGATACGCTTATGAGAGCTCGGTGGATGCGGGGCACAATGGTTCCTTAGGAATGAGCCAGGACGGCTGGCGCCGGCAAAATGAGTTCGCCGGAAGCGATGCGGCGAATGGCTTCGGGATACAGTTCGTGTTCCACTACCAGCACGCGCGTGGCAAGGTCCTCAGGGGAATCTCCCGGAAGAATCGGCACTTTTCTCTGCAGGAGGATGGCACCGTGATCATAAACCTCGTCGACAAGATGAACAGTGGCCCCCGATTCGGTTCCGCCGGCTGCGAGAACGGCCTCGTGAACATAGCGGCCGTACATCCCCTCTCCCCCGAATCGAGGGAGAAGTGCAGGGTGAATATTGACGACACGTTGGCGGAAGCGGGCTATCAGCTGCGAAGGAAGCAACTTCATGTATCCGGCAAGGACGATGAGATTTGCCTCATGGGAGTCGAGAACCCCCAGAAGGCGCTCGAGGAATGCCGCTTCCGAAGCACATTGCGTCCGGCTCAGATGGTAGGCGGGAAGGGAATGGTCGCGGGCGATCTGGAGAATACCCGCGGAGGAGTTATTGCTGACGACGCAAACGATCCGGGCTCCCGGGATGCTCCCGCTCTCGATCGCAGCAAGGATCGCATGGAAATTCGATCCGCGACCCGATCCGAAAACTGCGATGTTCAACATGCCGGTAACCGCCTTCGCCTTGAATTTCAACAGCAAATGGTATCACAAATTTGCGTGAAATTCAACAAAATCAAGGCGTTCCGGGGCTCGTTAGCGGACAGCGGACTCGAGAAACTCAACGGCGCCGGTGCCCGCATCGATGCGGACACGAACACCTACCGGGAGCGGCATATTCCGCCGCTCGTGGCCGAAGGGGACGCGCCAGAGCGCCGGTCGCTGCGCCACCGTGAGATACTCGCGAATGACTTCGTCGGTGGTGAACGTGGGCGTCGAAGGATCCTTGGGCACGCAGTCGGTAAAATGTCCGATCATGATCCCCGAACACCGGGCGAGAATCGAAGCGCCACGCAGCTGAGTAAACATCCGGTCAACCCGGTAGGGATCTTCGCCGATGTCTTCGAGGTAGAGAATTACGTCGTCAAACCGCGGCTGATAGCGTGTTCCCACGAGGGCCGTCACCAGCGCAAGGTTTCCTCCCAGCAATCTCCCCGAGGCTTTCCCGGGCACCAGACCTTCGGGCGGGGGGTGGGGAAAAGCAATTGTTCCCCCTTTCCGGGTGGACGTCAGGAGCCGCCAGAAAAGCTCCTCGGTGAACGGATCCATCGGGTCCGCCATGTCCACACCTGCCATGGAACCATGAAAGCTGACAAGGCCCGTGTATTTCCAGAGCGCAAGGTGGATCGCAGTAATGTCGCTGTAACCGACAAAAATCTTCGGGTTGCGGGCGATGTTGCGATAGCGCAACATCGGCAGGAGACGCGGAGTTCCGTACCCGCCGCGGATGCAGAAAATGGCCCTGACCTCGCGGTGTTCAAACATTGCATGAAAGTCGGCGGCACGCTCTTCGTCGGTGCCGGCGAGGTAGCCGTGGAGCCGTGTTGCATGTGCCCCCACCATTGCGCGGTACCCCAGGCTCTCGAGGTACCGAACCGCCCGATCGATGCGGCCTGTATCGGTGATCCTGCTGGCCGGAGAAATCAACCCGATAAGGTCCCCTTTCTTCAGCGGTGCAGGCTTTAGGATGGTCATTGCGCTTCCTCTGATCGTGTCTGAAGATAGTCATGAGTGGCGCAAAATGAAAGACCTTCGCATACCTTGATGTTCGACCTCACCGGGATTATTCCTGGTGGCGCGGCTGCATTCTCACAGGAAAAAGGAGACATGTCATGGCGTTTCTTCTCAGCCTTCTGCTCGGTCTGATTGCCCTCGTTGTCTGGCGCGTGGTGGGCCGGAAGATGGATGAGCGCAATCTTGCGCTCAAAGGAATCACGGTCTTGTCGGCGTCGGCGCGGTCATTTTCTTGCTGCTGGCGTTGCTGCAGTGTTTTACCGTCATCCCGGCGGCAACGTGGGGGTGGTCGATTTCTTCGGTACGGTGTCGGAAAAAACGCTTACTCCGGGGATCCCCCTCGTCAACCCGATGGCAAAAGTTGTGAAGTTCTCCTGCCAGGAAATCATCCTCACACCCCGGTTGCGTTCTATCAGCCGGGCGGTGACCGCCAGCTTCCAGGCGAGCGCCCTCTATTCCACGGAGCGCGAACGGTTGGGAGAGCTCATCCCGACGGAGCTGGCCAATGTCGTCGGGCCGCGCGGAATCATCGTTGAGTCAACTCCCCTGCGTAACGTGGCCCTCCCTCCGCAGTTGACGGAAGCAATCGAACAGAGGCAGAGGGCGGATCAGGAGAGTCAGCGGATGGAATTCATCGTGGCAAAGGAACGTCAGGAGGCGGAGCGCAAGCGGATCGAAGCGAGGGGTATTGCTGAATTCCAGACCATCGTCAGCAAGGGGATCAGCGATCAGCTGCTCCGGTGGAAAGGGGTTGAGGCCACCGAGAAGCTGGCGAACTCACCGAACACCAAGGTGATTATTCTCTGGTCAGGGAAAGACGGCCTGCCCGTCATTCTCGATACAGAGTAAACAGAACCCCCCCCTCCGCATTTGCTGCGCTCACTCAGTGCCCCCGGCCGCCGAACTGTTGCAGGTGATGGCGGCCGCGTTGCGTGGGGGCGGAATAGCCGCCGCCCGGCTTGGTCTTCCGATGCCTGGCGTGTTCCAGACGGGTCGCTTTCTTGCGTCGCTCACGGTCTTCCAGGCTTTGGGCGATGGTGGGAGCGTCAAGGATCTTCAGCTTCCCGTCAAGAAATTCTGTGAGTGCCTCGCGGGCGGAAGCGCCCGGCGCGAACGCGGCCTGAAGCCCGTTTGCGCTCAGGAGCCCGAAACCGTGCGGACCGATATTCCCGGTGATAACAGCCGTGACGCCATGCGTGGCGGCCTCTTGCAGGATCTCCTGTTTCTGTGCATGTTCCGGATCATGGCGGGGAGTGAATGCCAGGGTCTCCGGATCAACTTCAAGATACCATGATGCGTGGCTGAACTTCCTGGCGACGCGGTGATCCAGCGTGTTACCTTCCGTGGCGATAAGAACCTTCATGCAACACCTCCTCATGGATAGTCAGACAGCACTCGTATGGTTCTTCGAGCTCCTTGGGTACCGTGGAAACCCGGCGGAGGCCCGTGCAGTACCGCTTTGGTCCGGCGGAAATCGTTTCCTGCAGCCACTGCAGGTTGGTTGTTAACTCCCACCACCCGTTCTCGAAGGCCGTACATTCCCCCCCTTCTCTTGCCGATCCCTGACGCCTCCCTTGCTGTTGAGCGTGGAGAGAGAGTGGAATGCATCGACGGGTTGGTGCCTTTATTCCCAATAAAGCGAGTCCCGCGCTCTTGTTCAAGAGGTTTGTGATTCTCGAAATGCCGTTTGCACGCATGACAAAACGGACGAGCCGGAGATCAGAAAATTCTGTCAATTTGCACGGGTTGCATGCGACTGGGTGGCACCCGCTTTGACCCGGTATCGCGACCCTTTAGCGATCCCCGGAGGACCTCTAATACCTCGCGTCACGCCACTTTCCACTCTTCTCCTCCCCGTTACAGGGGGTGCTCAGGAACCCAAAGCGGGAGATGATGCACTCGCTACGCGGAAATACAGAGAATACAAAACGCCGCAGTTCTGCGGCACGTTATGCCACGTTGATTTCTACCAGCCCCGGGTGCAGGCAATGATGTTCCCGTGCTACATCCATCACTGGGACGAGAGAGAATACTTCAAGCGTGCCGTTCCGCATGCGGAGGAGGATCCGAAGGTTGCGGGAGTGAAGGCCGGCCGTAACGCCTGCGATGCCCCTCAGCAGAGTAGCCGCCCGTTCGCCGTGAGGACGACGGAAACATACCACGCGTTCGGCGTCTTCTGTTTCCCGGAGTCTTCCGATTCTTCGTTTTTTTTGGCATATTGCATGGTTGCAGAAACCGAGGAACCTGTGTGAAAGAAACAAAGAGACAGAAAATCGCAGTTGTCTTCGGGACGCGCCCGGATACCATAAAGCTCGCTCCGGTTATTCTGGAGCTGAAAAAGCACCCGGAATTCTTCGAGGTGGTGACCATCGCGACGGCCCAGCATCGCCAGATGCTTGATCAGGTACTCGAGGTCTTCAACATCGTTCCAGACTTCGACCTGAATGTGATGAAGCCGAAGCAGTCCCTGGCAGAAATCACCAGAAACGTCATTGAAGCCCTCGATAGTGTGCTTGTCAAAGAAGCGCCGGGATTGGTGCTTGTCCAGGGAGACACCACGACAACATTTGTGGGCGCACTTGCGGCATTCTACCGCCATGTTCCGGTCGGACACGTTGAGGCGGGTCTCCGGACGCGCGACCGGGCAAATCCGTTTCCCGAGGAAATCAACCGCCGTCTCACCAGCAGCCTTACCGATCTTCACTTCGCCCCGACGGCGACATCGCGCAAAGCACTCCTGCGGGAAAGTGTCGATCCCCGCACGGTGTTCGTCACCGGCAACACCGTCATTGATGCGTTGCGGATCGCGGTACGGAAGGAATACACCTTCGCGGTTCCCGCACTCAACACGGTCACCCACCAGCACAAGCGCGTTCTTCTGGTCACGATGCACCGGCGCGAGAACTGGGGGTCGCCCATGGCCTCCGCGGCACGGGCCCTCCGGCGCATCGCGGAAAAACATCCGAACCTCCACCTGGTCTTCCCAGTGCACCTTAACCCGGTGGTCCGCGACGTGGTCAACCCGATCCTCGATGGGCTCCCGAACGCATCCCTTATTGAACCGCTCGACTATCTAGATTTCGTCAACATCATGGCACGTTCCCACGTAATCATCACGGACTCCGGAGGGGTGCAGGAGGAGGGGCCCTCTCTCGCAAAACCCGTTCTCGTGCTCCGCGAAGTGACCGAGCGTCCCGAAGCGGTGAGGTACGGCACAGTCAAACTGGTAGGCCTTGACGAAGAGAAGATTTTCCATGCGGCGGACAGACTGCTGACCGACCGGCGGGCGTACCAGGCGATGGCGACCGCAACGAATCCGTACGGCGACGGCCACGCTGCCCGGCGGACCGTTCACATCATCAAGCACTATTTTGGGTTCAGCCGTACGCTCCCGAAGGAATTTGTTCCCCGATGAAGACGCTGCGGAGTCTCCCCGCTCTCCTCCTTATCTCCCTCCTCTTCTGCTCTTCTCCCCCGGCTCTTGCCGAAGGGAAGAAAGTCCTCATTGTGGTCGAAGGCCCGACAACGCTGAAGAATTACGCGATGGGAGACGGTCGCCAACTTGCCGCACTTCTGGGGCATTTCCAGACATCAACAAAAGTCATCGGGGTGCGCGAATACCAGCGCGGCGACGTGCAGCGCTACGATTGCGTTTTCTATATTGGATTCCACGCGTCGAATCCTGTGCCGGGGGGCTTTGCCGATGATGTGTTGAAATCCACTGTGCCGATGGTCTGGATCAACACGGGATTCCGCGAATTCTCGCTCCGGCCGGAAGTGAAAGCAACATACGGGTTCGTGGTGTCGCGGTTCGATTCCACGAGCGTCTATACAAGCGTGAAGGCGGGAGACCGGGTGTTCCAGAAAGGGGAACCGAATCTTAACATCATCGAGATCACCGACAGGCAGAAAGTGGAAGTCGTGGCCACGGCGAGCTCGGGAAAAAGCCGGCGTGATGTTCCGTATATGGTTCGCTCCGGAAACCTTCTGTATGTGGGCGATTCCCCCTTCGCGTCCGCCGCGGAAACCGACCGCTACCTTCTTTTTGCCGATATGCTGCATGACATCCTGGGAGAGCAGCATGAGACATCCCACACCGCTCTGATCCGGATCGAGGACATCAACCCGATGGACGATGCCGGGAGACTGCGGGAGATTGCCGACATTCTTTCCTCGCGCGGTATCCCGTTTCTGGTCGGTGTGAGCCCGTTCTATGTCGATCCCGGGCAGGGGATCCGCCTCAGCCTGTCGGACAAACCCGACGTGGTCGATGCGCTGAAGTACATGGTGCAGAACGGGGCGACACTCGTCATGCACGGTGTGACGCACCAGTACAAAGGGGTGACAGGATCGGACTACGAGTTCTGGGATGAAAGCACAAACAGACCGATCAAAGACGAGACGGTCGAAGGGATCCAGCGGAAGCTCGACATGGGGATCCAGGAGTTCATGCGCAACGGTCTGTATCCCCTTGTCTGGGAAACCCCGCACTATACTGCGTCGTTCCGTCTCTACCAGACGGTCGCACGGTATTTCAGCACCGCGATGGAACAGCGGCTGGCAATCGAGGATTTCGATTACAGCCAGTTCTTCCCGTATGTGATCCAGCGCGACCTGTTCGGACAGAAGATTTATCCGGAGAACCTGGGCTACATCCCGCTCGACCCGGACAAGGAACGGAGCCGCGGGTATGTCCGGTCTCTGCTCGATAAGGCAAAAGGAAATCTCGCCGTGCGTGACGGGTTCGCCTCGTGTTTCTTCCACGCCTTTCTGGACCCTGATCTTCTCATTGAACTCGTCGACGGTGTGCAGGCGCTCGGCTACGTGTACATGGACATGCGGGAGCAGACACACTGGGTGAAAACCAGCGACCGGGTTATCCTCGCCGGGAGCCAGTCGTATTCCGTTACGCTGGATGATCAGTACCTTTCCGAGACGTGGTTTGAACGGGATGGCGCGGTACGACAGACGCGGGTTTCGGAATCGCGCGTCCGTGGCCCCGTGTCCGAGAACGTTATTCTGGAACCGGGAGAGTTCTACAAGGCCGAACCGGCCGAATTCCGGGAACGAAAACAGAGCGTGGTCGACAACGTGGTCCGTGGTGCTCGTGCCCTGGTTCGGCGCGTGCTGGGAGCGGAGGAGCAGTGGCAGGAAGCGCGTCCGGCCCTCCTCTGGAACCATTTTGCCCGCGGTGCGGCCTATAACGATCAGGCATCGTTTGCGGCGGCGCTGCGCAGCGTCAATCTCGCCGTCGACACCATTTTCCTCGGTGAGCAGTTTGACCTGAAGGCCCGTAACCTGGTGATTGTTCCCAGCGCGTTTGTGGACTCACTGCGTCCGGAAGAATTTGACCTTCTCACGACGTTCGTGGAGGAGGGAGGCAACCTGATCACGGACGGGAAGAACGATCTTGCGGAGAATTTCGGGATTCGTTTCAGTGCGACGCGACTCCGGGTCAGCCGGATCCGCGACCGCCTCTTCCCTGATGAACGCATCCGCTGGTCGACCTTCGACCTCGCCAGCAAGTTCGACGTGGAGGACGTCGACAAGGTCTTCTGCGTGGATGAGGTGACGGAGGCGCCGCTGGTGATCGGAAAAACCTTCGGGAAGGGGAAGGTGCTCTATTTCAGCACGCGCTTCGACCCGCTCAGCCAACAGGGAACGAGCTACTATCCTTTCCTGCTGGAATATATCCGCTCGTATTTTCTGCTCGGTCCGGTCGTTCGCCGTGATAATCTCGAAGTCTACTTCGATCCCGGTTTCCGACGGAACGTCAGCACCGAATCGCTCATCAAACAGTGGGTACGTCAGGGAATCCGGATTCTCCATGTGGCCGGGTGGCACCAGTATCCGAAGTACACCTACGATTACGAACGTCTGGTGCGTCTTGCGCATGCCAACGGCATTCTCGTGTACGCGTGGCTTGAACCCCCGCAGGTCAGCCAGAAGTTCTGGAAGGAGCATCCGGAATGGCGCGAGAAGAACTATCGCGGCGAGGATGCGAGTGCATCGTGGCGGATTCCGGTGGCGATGACCGACCCCCATTGCCTGGAAGCAATGCTCCGGGAATTCCGCACCTTCCTGGAAAAGTACGACTGGGATGGAGTGAATCTTGCGGAACTCTATTTCGAGGCGGGACGCGGCTTCAAGGACCCGCTGCGCTTCACACCGATGCACACCTCGGCGCGGCAGGAGTTTCGCCGTCTGTACGGATTCGATCCGGCCGCCCTGTTCGATCCGGAGTCAGAATACTTCTGGAAGATCAACCGTACCGCTGCGGCCAACATCGTGGAGTTCCGCGTCCGGACCCTGGAACAGATCTATCATGTCATGCTCGATATGATGACGGAGGTGGCGAAAGGGAAGGAGGGATTCGAGATCATCGTGACGGCGATGGACAGCTTCGGGTCTCCGGAACTGCGCGAGTATCTCGGCGTGGATATGTCGAACATTCTTGCCCTGCAGAAACAGTATGGATTTCTGCTCCAGGTGGAAGATCCCGAACACCTCTGGTCGACGGACCCGCACCGGTACGTGGCAATCGGGGATCGGTATGCGGATCTCCTGGGTGACCGGGGGAGGCTTCTCTTGGATCTGAACATCCTGAGCTTCCGGAAGCCGGACCGCGTCACTCCCTTTCCGACGTTGATCCAGACGGGGACCGAGAGCTTTCAGCTTGTCCAGGCGGCGGCCCTTGGCGCTCCGCGTCTCACCATTTATGCAGAGTCCAGCGTCAATCCCCAGGATATGATATTCCTCCCGTACGCCCTTGCCGCCGACGTTCGGTACCAGCCCACGGAAAACGGATATGCCATCAGTTCGCCGTATGCGGTGGTGATGAAGCTCCCTCCGGACACCCGGGAGATACGCCTTGACGGGACACATCTCTCGCCGTCACGGGAGAACCTGTATCTTATCCCCGCCGGGGACCATTTTGTCAATGTCCAGGCGGACCCGGCGGGAGCGTTTTCTGCTCACGCGCTCGACGCGAGAATACTCTCCCTGACAGGGAACCTCCTTACAGTGGCGTACGGCATGCGCAGCATCGATGCGACGTATGAGTCGACAACCCGGACACTGATGGCGGTTAACCGCGAACCCACTGCAGTCAGGGTGGATGGTCAGGAATATACGTTCAGCGCGATGAAAGGGAACGACTGCTACAGTCTCTTCCTTCCGCCTGGACGCCACCGGGTCGACATTGTGGCCGGCGACGTGTTCAGCTACGGCGTCAACCTGACCAGTCTCTGGTCCACCAACGCGATCGCCCTCTTCGGGTCCGTGGCAGTGCTCTCGCTTCTCCTGATGTACGGTGCGGTACGCATCGTGCGACGGCGGGCATTCCCCGCAGGAAAACGCCCGTGACACTTCTTGAACTCGACCTCAGCGCACTCTTCGTCATCGCCGTCATCCTGATCTGGTTCATGATCGGCTACCAGTTCGTGCTAACGGCCTTCGGATACCGGAACTACATGAAGTCGCTTCGCGAGCAGAAACGGGTGGACGATATGTCCTTCGAGTACCCCTCCTGTGCCGTCCTGATCCCCGCCCACAACGAAGAAAAGGTCATCGGCGCGACCCTCGACGCGATGCTGCGCCTCGACTATCCCGCGGACCGGCTTTCCATCCTCGTCATCAACGACGGATCAAGAGACCGGACGAGAGAGATCATCCAGGACTACGCCGCGCGCGACATGCGCGTGTTGTTGTTTGACGTTCCGGAAGGGGAAGGGGGGAAAGGAAAGTCCCGCGCGCTCAATCTGGCACTGCAACGTATCAAGGCCGACGTTCTGGCGGTCTATGATGCGGATAACACCCCCGATCCCAAATCCCTGCGCTACCTCGTGGCGCAACTCCTGCTGCATCCCGATCTGGGCGCGGTTCTCGGCAAGTTCCGGACGGTGAATAAGAACGCCACGCTGCTGACCCGCTTCATCAACATCGAGACGCTGAGCTTCCAGTCGATCCTGCAGGCGGGCCGGTGGCAAATGCACAATGTCGCGACGCTCCCCGGAACGAACTATGTCATGTGGACAAAACTGATTCGCGAGCTCGAGGGATGGGATGAGGCCGCGCTGACCGAGGACTCTGAACTGAGCATCCGGATGTACCAGCATGGCTACAAGATCAAGTATATTCCGTATGCCGTGACCTACGAACAGGAACCACAGGAATGGAAGGTGTGGGTCCGGCAGAGGATGCGCTGGGTACGCGGCAACAACTACGTGATCGGGAAATTCTTCCGGCACATCCCGCAGTTTGAAAATAAGCGCCTGGCGTTTGATGTCCTCTATACCCTGGCGCTCTATTACGTCTTCTTCGTCGCCATCCTGATTTCCGATCTGCTCTTTGTCGTCAGCGCATTCAATCTGGTGAGCATCGTCCTTCCGGGTCCTTACACATTTGTCTGGATCATGGCATTCTTCCTCTTTCTTGCCGAAATCCTCCTGGCGATTTCGTACGACCGGGAAGACAATGCCAGGAACCTCGGCCTGATCGTGATCATGTATTTCAGCTACTGTCAGTTCTGGGTCTATATCGTTTTGAAGGCGTTATACGTGGAATACATCAAGAAGGAAGGGAAGGTCTGGGACAAGACCGAACGGTTTGATGTGCCAGCGGGAGGAACCGCACGTGCGTAATATCGCTACCGTGGTGCTGCTGTTGCTGACGGCAGCGGTGGGAAAAACGCAGCTCTCGGGCTACGCTTCTGCAGGATACGGGTACCACAGGAACCCCCTCTACAATTTTGCAATGACACCCGATCGGCTCCTGCAGGGATACTGGCAGCTCGACTACCTGACTTCGAGTACCCCCGCTGATTGGAAAATCGGTTATGTCGGCGGGTTGATGCTGTTCCAGAACCTTGCCGCACGGAATTACTATGAGCACCGTGTTACCGTCGGCACGACACAACGGTTTCCCCGCGGACAGGAAAACGAGAATGATGAAGGCACACCGTTCCGGGGGAATACACTGGAGCTGGGAGCCAGGCTTGCAGCGCGTCACGACAGAACGGAATACAGGCAGTTTGACAACTGGGGCGGCGAGGTCTCCGGGATGTACACCTGGGGAACAGGAACCCCGGTCTCTGTCGGCGTCTCCAACGAAACCGGCCTCCGGCGGTATACAAATATTCCCGAGCTGGACAATCTCACCAGCGTTTTCGACCTCCGCCTTACCGCCGGCACAAGAGAAGGTGCCCGCTATACTCTCTTCGGCGGAGCAGGTATCAAGCACTACATGACAAGCGATGTTGACACCAGTGTGTTCACCACCGTCAGCTCTTCTTCCTCTTCCAACGGACAGGGGAAAGGAAAAGGACTTCTTTCGGGGACCGGCAACGGGAAGAAAGATCTCCTCGTCAACGCCAGCAGCGTCAACACGCTTCAGCTGCATGTGGGCGTAGGGGCTGCATGGCGGTGGGAGGATGGATCAGTGCAGAGCGAATTTCTCTACAGAATCGATCCGGGATCATCCACGCGTGTGCTGGCGCAGTACACGAATACGACGATGTTGAGCGAGGACCTGTACAACGACTTCTTCAGTCATGCAGGTCCGGAGGCCAAGCTCTCGTTCCGTCAGCAGCTTCCCCTCGGATTCAGCGTGTCATTCGAGGTGCTAGCACAGCGGAGGGAATACCTCTCACCGGCGTTCAGTCTTGACGGGATTGTAACAGCGGCCAGAAGGGTGGACCTTCACGGAGGCGTGGAAGTATCACTCTCCCACGCTCTTGCACTGGGGGAAAATTTCGGCGTGGACGTTGGCCTGGTTGGCGGATTTTCGCGGAACCAGTCGAACGATGTCTACAATGATTTCTCAGGGCACCATTACAGCCTTACGGTGGGGATGGGATTTTGAATCGCGGATTCCGGGGCGTGTAATGTCGTGCGATGATGCGGTAGTACTGTGAGCTGTTGAGATCGCCCCTGGCAGCGACCTGATACGATTCAAGGAGATGATCCAGTTCTTCCTCCCCGAGACGCTCTTCCATCGGGGGCCCGTTTTCTTCCTGCTGTTTCTTCCACTCCACCACAACAAGCCTTCCCCCATCCCTCGAAGCACTTCGTCCAGGAGTCTCCGTGAATCGGCATTTGCGTGAAGCACGAAGGCGAGCAGCGCAAGGTCTGCAATTCCTGTCGCGAGAGGAATTTCGTATTCCGCACTCCTGACCAGTGTCATGTTGGAAAACATGCCATTGCGTTTGAACGCCTCCAGCATATCGTCAGACATCTCGGCAGCGTACACACGACCCGACGGTCCAACGATCGTCAAAGCGGCCCTGCTGAAAAATCCCGTGCCCGCACCAACGTCGAGGAAATGCATATCCCCTTCGAGCCCGAACCGGCGCAGGGTAGCCGCCGGAGGGATCGGGTGATAGCGCTCCGGTCGCTCGAGCCGTTCCGCTCCCGATGCAGAAAATTTGTGCACGCTACCGTCCGTCTCCTCGTCGGCCGCGGCCGTTGCCGTGGGAACCGGTGCCGTGCCCCGGGGTGTCCCGCATGAACACCAGGAGTCCCGTCACGCGGGCTCAATCGTAATGGAGTGGGTGATCCTGACGGATGCTTTGAGCATGGCCGACACCGCGCAATACTTCGTGGTCGACAGCTCGATGGCCCGCTCCACGTCTGCGGAATCGATGCCGTTGCCGACAAAGATGTATTCCACGTGAATAGCCGTGAAGACCTGTGGATGCTCTTCGGCGGTCTGGGCCGTCAGGTTGATCCGAAAATCCTTTACCGGAACGCGCTTCTTCTGCAGAATGGAGACCACATCACTCCCCGTGCATCCCCCGAGGGCCATGAGGACGAGCTCTTTGGGACGTGATCCTGCGTTGCTCCCGCCGATCTCGGGAGGTCCATCCATGGTCACCCAGTGATTTGAATCGGCTCTGGCGGCGAACGCCAGGCCCTTCACCTGCTGGACTACTGCTGTGCGTTGAGACATCGAAGTCCTTTCCTGGAATATGTTGGGTCGTGTTCATACGATGCTTGCCGGGCCCGAAAGGGGGCAGACCGCCATCGTGTCTATTGCGGCATTGCGTAGGAAAGCGTTGCAATAATCTGCCGGGCGGCTTCGCCGGGAGTGACCTCTCCCGGCTTCCATACATGCGCTGGTTTCAGATTCCAGCGCTCCAGGACCCGCTGGATCAGATCGGGTCGTACAACGAGCAGCAGAACACCCGGGGGCGAGAGAAGAAGAGCAGACAGAGCAGGTGACCACCCTTTTCCTGCCAGCTCGAGCGGACCGATTTCATCCAGGGCAATCACATGTGTTTTCCGGGCGGCGGCGGATGCCAGCGCTAGCTCGCCGAAAGCAATGGCGGCGGGGAGGAAGGTGAATGGTCCGGTACTGATACCTGTCGGTAGGACGTTCTTGCGGGCAAGAGCAACACGCTCGTCAGTCTCGAGATCCAGAAGGTCGTACCCGATGCGCTCACTCCCCTCGAACATGACAGGAGCCGCGATTCCGCCGGGAGTTTTTCCCTGAATCCGGAGCGCTGCTGCCAGTGCAAGAAGGAATGAGGTTTTGCCTGATCCCTGAGGCCCCGTGATGAGGATAACAATGCTTTCCGGCGTGGAGGTCCCCAGCCACGCGCGCGCGGCCGCAAGAACCCGTGCGATAGAAACCATCGGATGCCGCAAGAACTTCCGCTCCTCTCCGATGGCGTGCATCATCGCGGGGAGTGCCTGGAATGCGATATCCAAGGCCGCGGAGACGGGACTGAGTCCGCGGCGTAGAAACCACCGGACCACCATCGGGTTGCGTAACTCGACGCTGATGGCAGAGAACGCCACAACCACCAGCACAGCCCGCAAAGCCATCTGCAGACCGATCCGCACACCGGTCCACGGTCCTCCATCCGGGCCGGCGGCGAGTTCGCCGAGAAAGAAACCTGCCAGGAGCGCCATGAGGGTAAACTCAATCCAGGGACGGGGCTTCGTCAATCGCCGGCGGATCCGCGCGTACCGGGCCAACGTGCAGACCGCATACGCAATGATTGCAGGGGCGGAAAAATAGAGCTGCAGATCCCGTATAGCAATGAACCCGAGCGGCACAAGAAGAACATGTACAGCGAAGAGCGGGAGAGAAAAACGTTGTCCGGGATCGGGAGATCCCAGACTGTACGTTGTCTGGTCCGTCCCCGTGATGGAGGGGGGATCGGGAAGTTCCCTCGCATGCTTTCCCGCACGCATTCCGAGGACGGCAGCAGCGGTGCCGAGAAGTAGATTCGACCCGAGCCAGAGAAGGATGAGATCCAGTGGACCCACCCCGGTGAGATGAAGAGAACGGGCGGCGAATTCGTACAGTACCACGTAGAGCCGGGCGGCATCCAGCCCGTAGGTGAAAACCAGACCGATCAGTTTCTGGAAGACCGGAAGAGTTGTCGCCAGCGCTCCTCCGAGGATGTATCCCGGCGCAGTTCTCCCGAGAAGGCGTGTCATGCCGTCCAGGAGAAACGCCTCGAGGGTAATCCCGATCATCGGTCCGATGATGACCGCGCTGGGGGAAACGGATTTCATCAGTGCGCAGAGCACCCCCGCCCGCCAGATGATTCCCCGGTCCGGCCAGAGCTGTCCCCCTGCCACCATCAGGCAAACGCCGAGGGCAGACAGGACCGTCCCGGTCAGCGGCATTCCGATGTTGTGGAGGAAGCTGCCGAGAACAATTTCCACCGCAGCCCAGAGGCTGCCAAGGAGGGCGGCCTTTGTCCAGCAAGACGAGAGCATCGTCATCGCCGGTTTCCCGGCGTATCGGTGCCGTTGAGGCGAAGATGTGCCGACGGGTCGTTCACGTTGACGAAGAGATCGGATCGATAGAAAGGGAGATCCGGTGAAATGTCGATGATGTCGGCTCCGAGTTCATCGAGAAGGTCGAGAAGCTTGAAGCGACCCGCCCTGAGGAACTGCTCGATGAGCGGAAGCGCCTCGCGACGGTAGACGGCGCAGAGAGGGTGCAGGCCGTTGTCGGCACGCGCCACGAGGGCGGGGGACGTGTGTGGAGCGTTGAGAAGATGCCGGAACAGCGGTGTGGAGAGAAACGGCGTATCGCAGCCTGCCGTCAGTACGGCCGGGGCACCCAGGGTGGTGAGCGCGGCGTGGATACCCCCGATGGGCCCGGCATCCTTGACAAGATCGGGGATGACCGGGAGATTCAGGAAGCGGTATGGCTCGGTGCGATCGGAAACGATGCAGACCGGCGCAACGACAGATTGCATCGTTGCTGCGATATGCTGGATCATCGGTTGCCCGTTCAGCGGAAGGAGCGCCTTATCCTGCCCCATCCGCGAACTCCTCCCGCCGGCGAGAATCGCGCCTGCGGTCGCGTCCGGTCGCCTGCTCACTTCTTCCGCGTCGCCCTCTTCTTCCTCCGCGCAGCAAGGTCGTCGATCCAGCTCAGGGCGGCCATTGCCGCGGGAAACCCGATCGTCGGCATTGCGAGAAACGCCGCATGACGCAACTCATCCG
>Ga0326726_10001260_pt1 | contig 23499 bp, 19 predicted proteins | sample MHFenrmetagenome_2_FD_207603 | JGI IMG/M metagenome (GOLD analysis project Ga0326726, IMG submission 207603) | Lab enriched peat soil microbial communities from Michigan Hollow, Ithaca, NY, United States - MHF15MN | ecosystem: Environmental > Terrestrial > Soil > Wetlands > Peat | place: USA... | reverse complement strand
AAACGCGACCAATCTGGTGTGCAGGGAAGAACACCACTTTCCTGTCCACTCATAAACATTGCGGGAACGCGTCAATCCGATTGCCGTCCTTTACGAACAATTTATGAACTCTTTATTCAAAACTTACGGCTATTGTTATCCAATGAAGTGAGCAAAGGGGTAGTATCCGATGTCGATCCAGGAAGTATCAGCAGAACAATTGGCAGAGATCTTTCACCACTACAATCAGGCTTTGGCACCAGACTTCAACTGCGAGAGCAAGCCCAACGGTCACTTGTGGGAGCACCTGCCGCAGACGGAGAAGAGTCGTATGATAGCCGCCGCCCGGTTGGCACTGTTGGAATTGGCCGCAAGTGCCACAGAAGCGGAGGAAGACTCGAGGCGCTATTTCGCAAAGCCAGGCGAGGCCGAATGGGGCTGCTGACGTGGAGCTGAAACACCGCGCCGAAGAAGGTCATTCACTATCTGTCTAGGTCGTGTCTCAAAAGCCGCGCGGCAGATTGCCATCCTGTAACATGGCCACATGGTTCGACTGCACGCTGTCGTTCTGGTGCCTCTGCTCGCTGCGGCTCTGTGGGCGCAACAGCCGGCTTCTTCCGCCCGCGCCGCGCCGAAGGTGAAGACACTGATTCCCGACCCCGGCTCCATCAGCCAAGGCGTGTACCGTAACTCAGTTTTCGGTTTCAGCTACAAACTTTCCTTCGGCTGGGTGGATCGCACTGCCGACATGCAGGACGACTCCCCCGAAGCCTCACAGTCCCGGCTGCTGCTGGCCACCTTCGAACGGCCTCCGCAAGCAACCGGCGATACGATCAATTCCGCGGTCGTGATCGCAGCTGAACCACTTCCTGCGGGCGTGCAGACCGCAGCCGACTATTTCGATTCGCTGGCCGGGCTGATCATCGCCAAAGGCTTTCAGACAGCAAACGAGCCCCAGGAGCTTTCACTGGGCACCACCAAGCTGGTGCGAGGAGACTTCACCAAGCCGCGGGGAACGCTCACCATGCATCAGACATCGCTGGTTCTGGTGCAGAAGGGCTATGCAGTTTCGTTTACGTTCATTGGCGGGGGCGAAGACGAAGTGAATGAACTGATCGAGAGGTTGAGTTTCGCATCGCAAAAACCACGCTAGTCCCCATGTCATCCTGAGCGGAGTGGAAAGTTCGCGCAGCGAACCTTCCACGCAGTCGAAGGACCCCTATAGCGACGATGCAGCGTCAGGGAGTTTGTGTGCCCGCGAAGCAACCCTGCGAGCCTGAAAGTTGTGCCGCTGCCAGGGGTCCTTCGACTCCGCATCTGCGTTCGCAAGCGAACGCAAATTTTCCGCTCAGGATGACACAGGAAACTACTCCAGCGCTTCCGGCTCCAGGCCGATATGTTGCTCGCCGGCGGCTTTCTTTTCCACGTATTTTTTCACCCAGGCTTCCCAGCTTTTTCCGGCCGCAGTGTCGCGCCCGGTGAAAGCCAGAGCAGCGATGTCCGAGTAGGCAATCATCACGCGCTGATTGGAGGTTCGGGGAAGCACTCGCACCAGGGAATCTGTCAGGGTCGGCCCGGTCTTACGATCGAAGAGATAGCCTTCGACTGTGCTGCCGTCCTTCCGCGTGATGGTGACGTCGCCGCGGTAGTCGAACGCTTTTTCCAGGGCTTTTCGGGTTTCTTCTTCGGAGGCCAGCGCGGGAACCCAGCCTTCAAGCTTCTCGTGCTCCCATCCGGGAGAAACCTCGAGCGTGTCGGGAGAGGAAGACTGGGGCTCGGGGTGTACGTGCCCGGCGGCTTTCCCGGTCACGCCCGCGTCTCCTCGAGGGATTCAGTTGGGGTCGCAATCTGTACCAGGGAATGGGCGGGCTCCACGGGCTCGTCCAGTAGCCGCAACGCGCCTTCATCACGGTAGCGAGTGAATAGCGTCCCCTTCACGGTGGCCACAAAGCCGCCGATCGATCCGAACGTGTCATTCACGGCAGAGGCTTCATAGCCGCTGTGCACCATGCAGTTGGCGCAATGCGGATTCCCGGACTCTGTGCCGTAAGACTCCCACGCGGTCTCGCGGATCAACTCGTCGAACGTGTCAGCGTAGCCGTCCTGCAGCAGATAGCAGGGCTTCTGCCAGCCGAAAATGTTGTAAGTGGGCATTCCCCAAGCGGTGCAGGCATAGTGCCGCTTTCCCATGAGGAATTCCATGAATAGCGGCGACAGATTGAAGCGCCAGTTCTTTTCCCGATTGGAGAGAATCGCCCGGAACAGCCGGCGGGTGCGAGCGCGTCCCAGGAAATGCTGCTGGTCGGGGGCCTTTTCGTAGGAATAGCCGGGGGAAAGCATCATGCCTTCGATTCCCAGCTCCATCATGTCGTCGAAGAAGGCGCGCACGCTCTTGGGGTCGGCTCCATCAAATAGCGTGGTATTCGTCGTGACCCGGAAGCCGCGGTTTAACGCCTCGCGGATGGCGTCCACGGCGATCTCGTAGCCACCCTCGCGGCAGACCGCGAAATCATGGTGCTCCTTCTGCCCATCCAGGTGCACGCTGAACGTCAGATACTTTGTCGGCTTGAAAAGGTGGATCTTTTCCTTAAGCAGTAAAGCATTGGTGCACAGGTAGATGTACTTCTTCCGCGCCACCAGGCCTTCCACGATCTTGTCGATTTCGGGGTGCATGAGCGGTTCGCCGCCAGGGATCGAAACCACGGGGGCGCCGCACTCATCCACCGCCCGGAAGCATTCCTCGGGGGTCAACTGGCGTTTGAGGACGTGGGCGGGGTATTGAATCTTGCCGCAGCCGGCGCAGGCCAAGTTGCAGCGGAACAGCGGCTCCAGCATCAGCACCAGCGGATACTGCTTCCGCCGGGCAAGCTTCTGGCGGATGACGTAGCTGGCCACCGTCCACATTTGCGATACAGGCACACTCATGCTGAACTGGGATCTCCTCCAATATGCTATCAGGTCGAGCCGATTTCGTGCGCTGACAATGTAGGCGCGTTCGTCCCCTACAGCCACGTGGGGAGAGCCACCCCCCGGCTGTCCCCAGGTGGTCCGTGGCTGCGTTTACCCACCCGGTTCAGGGGTCGAAAAATGCGGCCTCTCATGGTACAATTAGATACAACCTCGGAAGCCGTAAGTGTTAATAATTTCAGTAATTTGAGGCAAAATCCAGGACATCGGAAAAGTCTGCCGGACAGGACCCAGAGTCCGGCATTTTCCACGGAGCGGAATGGCTACGAAAGAGATCACTCCCATCGACGAAACCAAGCCAAAAAACGGAAAGCTCGCTGCCATCTCTGGCGCAATCGCGACTGCGCAGAAAGCGCAAGAAAGCGACTACAACGCTGATTCCATCAAAGTGCTTGGCGGCATGGAGGCGGTACGCAAACGTCCCGCCATGTACATCGGGTCCACGGGCGAGATGGGATTGCACCATCTGGTCTATGAAGTGGTGGACAACTCCGTGGACGAAGCGCTCGCCGGTCACGCCGACAAGATCGAAGTCACCATTCACCTGGATAACTCCATCACGGTCGTCGATAACGGCCGCGGCATTCCCGTGGACATGATGGACATCGACGGCGAAAAAATTCCGGCCGCGGAGGTGGTGCTCACCAAGTTGCACGCCGGCGGAAAGTTCGATGCGTCGTCTTACAAGGTTTCCGGCGGATTGCACGGTGTCGGCGTGTCGGTGGTGAACGCGCTGAGCGAAGAACTGGACCTCGAGATCTGGCGCGACGGGTTCACCTGGGAGCAGACGTATTCCAAAGGCGAACCCACCAGCAAGCTGAAGAAAGCCGGCGCCAGTAAGAAGCTCGGGACCAAGGTCCATTTCCTGCCCGACAAAAGCATTTTCACTGTTACCGAATACAACTTCGACACCCTGGCGCAGCGCTTGCGCGAGCTGGCGTTCCTGAATAAAGGACTGCTGATTACGCTGACTGATGAACGCACCACTGAAGCCAAGACTGGCGAGGCAAAATCGGCCGAGTTCAAATACAACGGCGGCATCGCCGAATTTATCAAGCACCTGAACCGGGGCAAGCAGGTGCTGCACGACAAGCCCATCTACATGGAAGCCGAGCGCAGCGGCGTAGTCATGGAGATCGGGCTGCAATATAACGACGCCTACTCGGAGTCAGTGTTCAGCTTCGCCAACAACATCAACACCGTGGACGGAGGCTCTCATCTCTCGGGCTTCCGCATGGCCCTGACCCGCACCATCAACTACGCCGGACAGCAGATGGGCCTGTTCAAGGACGTCAAGGAAAACCTTACCGGCGACGACGTGCGCGAAGGCCTGGTGGCAGTCATCAGCGTGAAGCTGCCGCAGCCCCAGTTTGAAGGCCAGACCAAAGGCAAACTGAATTCCGACATCGCCGGCGTCGTACAGGCCTTCGTTAACGAGCGCCTGGGCGCGTATCTCGAGCAGAATCCAACGGTGGGACGCAAGATTATCAACAAGGCCATTGAAGCCTCCCGCGCCCGTGAAGCCGCGCGCAAGGCCCGCGACCTCACCCGCCGTAAAGGCGCGCTGGACGGCGGCGGCCTTCCGGGCAAGCTGGCGGATTGTTCGGAACGACAGCCGGAGCGCTGCGAGCTTTTCCTAGTCGAAGGCGAATCGGCCGGCGGCACCGCCAAACAAGGACGCGACCGGCGTTTCCAAGCCATCCTGCCGCTGAAAGGAAAGATCCTCAACGTCGAAAAGGCGCGTTACGACAAGATGCTGGGGCACGAAGAAATCCGCGCCATGATCACGGCGCTCGGCACCGGCATTGGCAAGGACGACTTCGATTTCACCAAACTGCGCTACGGCAAGATTATCCTGATGACCGACGCCGACGTGGACGGAAGCCACATTCGCACCCTGCTGCTTACTTTCTTCTTCCGCCACATGCAGGAGCTGATCAAACGCGGCAATGTGTTCATCGCACAGCCGCCGCTGTACTCGATCAAGAAGGGCAAGACCCTGCAGTACATCAAGGACGACGACGCGCTGGACAAAATTATCCTGAAGCGCGCGGCGGACAGCATCATCGTTCGCTACGGCGAAGGCGCGGCCAAGCTCGAAGGAACGGGCCTGTCAAAATTCGCCAGCGGTCTGAAAGAGTATTTCGGCTACTTCGACAAGGTGAACAAGCGCCTGCGGGACGAAAAAGTCACCGAACTTCTGCCCCGGCTCGATCTTTCCAAGCGCGCCGATTTTGAAGGGGAGAAAAAAGCTGCGCCGAAGAAAATCGAGAAGCTGGAAAGAGAACTGAAGAAGCTGCTGAAGGAACGCGACTTCAAGAGCATCGAGTCCCGCTTCGACGAAGAGCACAATCTCTGGGAAGTGAAATATGTCAATTCCCAGGGAGCTGAGCACCTCATCAACTGGGAGCTGGCTTCGACGGCCGAGTACCGGCAAATGCTTGCCAAGTTCAAGCAGGTCGAGCCCTACATGGAGCCGCCGTTCGTGATTGAAGCGGTCAGCGATGCCTCGTCAGTTGGCAGCGCTGAGGAAGAAGCAGGCGGCGAGGAAGCCGCGCCCGAAGCCGAGGACGCTGGCAAGAAGAAGGCGCCGAAACCGGCCGCCAAGAGACGAACGATAGAGGCCGAAGTGGTCGAAAAGACCAATGCCCGCGATCTTTTTGAGTACATCAAAGAGGCCGGGAGCCGGGGATACGACAAGACGCGTTACAAGGGCCTGGGCGAAATGAACTCGGAGCAGCTGTGGCAAACCACCATGGACCCCGAGCGCCGCACCCTGCTTGAGGTCAAACTCGAAGACATCGCGGCGTCGGAAACCATCTTCAGCACTCTGATGGGCGAAGACGTCGAAGCCCGCCGCAAGTTCATCGAAGACAACGCGCTGGATGTGAAGAACCTGGACATTTAGGAATTCTTGGCCACGGATTTTCACGGATCAACATCTGATCTTCAGGCGGCCTCGGGGCCGCCTGTTTTGTTTCACTCCGCTGCACAAATAACCTGCAAGCTTTCTTCCTTGACGCGTTCTCCCATTGGCAACTGCCGCTCCGGGAACAAAACCCCTTCGGAAGGGGTCTACGGTGAGGGAGAGGACAATATGAAACCTGGCTTGAGCACTTTCTGGCAGAGGAGCAATAGGTGGATGAGAACCGGATGGCTGATCGCGGCCGGCCTGACGGCTTTGTATTTCGGAACTATGCGGCCCTACCAGGGCTACGCGGGCGTCGCCGCGGAAAAGAGTACGGGACTCGCTGCAACCGAGTGGGATCCGATATCGCTATGGCGAGAGCCCTTCTACGAGCGAGCTCTCGAAGCGGGCAAAGACCCAGTGAGCGGAGTAGTCAGGATGATTGCAGGCGGCACGGACGAACCACGGTCGCAGCAGGCGGCGATGATGACCTACCTTCCCGCCCCTCGGGCCCAAGCGCCCGATTCTGACCGCAAGATGGTACGAAACTCTTCGATGGATCTCGTGGCCCAGAATCCTGCCGATACCGCCGAAAAGATTCGCCAGCTGGCAGAGCGCATGGGAGGATTTCTGGTGAAATCGGTAACCAGCGGACAGAATGCGCAAGGCGCATTCCTCGCCGTCCGCGTTCCAGCGGAACGCTTCGAAGAGGCGCGTGCCGAAATCCGTAAGCTCGGAGTGCGAGTCGAGAGCGAGCGAGTGGAAGCTCAAGACGTTACCCGGCAGTATGTCGATCTGGATGCCCGCTTGCGCAATTTGCGGGGCGAAGAGTCGCAGTACCTTTCCATCATGAAGCGAGCGAACACCGTCAAGGACACGCTCGAAGTCAGCGAAAAGCTGAGCAATGTGCGCGGCCAGATCGAGCAGCAGCAGGCGGAGTTTCAAGCGCTTTCCAAGCAGGTGGAAACGGTCGAGATCACGGTCTCGCTTCACACCGAGGCCCAGGCCCAGGTGTTCGGCCTCCACTGGCGGCCCTTGTATCAACTGAAGCTTGCTATGCGTGAGGGCCTGAACAGCTTCGGAAACTATGTTGCTGTCATGGCCGGTTTTGCGTTCCTGCTGCCCACGATTCTGCTGTGGTTGATGACCATTCTGCTGGGGGCGGCGGTCGGCTGGCGGCTCTTACGTTGGGCCAGCCGGGTCTTCTTCGGGTGGCCGGGTGTTGTTCGAACCAACTAGCGGTCTGGATTCGTAAGCATACGGAGTCCGAGCGCTAGTTCAAGAGCCCGCTTCTCTATGGTTACCAGCGGTTACCTCCGTGTCCCCAGTGCCCTCCGTGGTTAGAAACTCCCTGCAAGTTTCCCCTTACCCCGCGTTCTTCAGATAGGACGGGAAAGCCTCCTCCTTCCCGTCCACTGAAAACAAGGGGAAACGACAATGAAGAAGCTGCTGCTGATAGTCTTTTTTTCGACCACGCTCTTGCTGTGCGGTGCGGCGGTCGGACAGAACAACGACCAGGAGAAGGCTGCCGACACCCACAACCAGCCCGCGCTCACCATCTACAACCAGAATTTCTTTGTGGCGCGCGAATATGTGCCACTCGATCTCAGGCCGGGCGTAAACCATGCCCAGTTTGCCGGCATTGCCTCTCATCTCGAGCCGGATTCCGTTATCCTCCGCGACCCTGCCGGTCGCAGCCTGCAGGTGCTGGAACAGAACTACCGCAACGACCCCATTTCGCAGGAACTTCTGCTTTCGTTCTACGAAGGCAAGACGATTGACTTCCTGGTGCAGCGGGCCGACAAACAGGAAATCATCAAAGGGAAGGTGGTGCGCAGCGGCTACATTCCCAGCACTTACTACGCGCAGAATTATCAGCAGCCTTCTTTCACCCAGCCCATCATCGAAGTGGATGGTGTGCTGCGCTTCGGACTGCCCGGCCAGCCGCTGTTTCCGGCGCTCTCCGGCGACACCATCCTCAAGCCAACTCTAAGCTGGCTTTTACAGTCTAACGACCCCGGCAAATTTGACGCCGAAATCTCTTACCTTGCTGGCGGCATGAGCTGGCAGGCAGACTACAACCTGGTGGTCTCTGACAATCCCAAAGGCAAGACCGATCTGCTCGACATGGTCGGCTGGATCACCATGCGCAACCAGAGTGGTAAGACATTCGAGAATGCGAACATCAAGCTGATGGCCGGCGACGTGAACAAAATTCAGGCCGCCACCCCCTCTGCCCGGGCCTATGGCGCAATGAACAAGGCGATGGCGGACGAAGCCATGGCGCCAACGGTCCGCGAGAAATCATTCGACGAATTCCACCTCTACTCTCTGGCGCGGCCCACCACGCTGCACGATCAGGAAACCAAGCAAGTGGAGTTTGTGCGCTCCACCGGCATTCACGCGCAGCGGCTGTACGTGTACGACGGCGCACAAGTGGCGCAGTACGGCTACTACAACCTGGAACAGATTCGCCAGGACCAGAGTTACGGTACCCAGTCGAATCCCAAAGTCTGGGTGATGGAAGAGTTCAAGAATACCGAAGTGAACCATCTTGGCATTGCCCTGCCCAAGGGCAAGCTGCGCTTCTATCGCCGCGATACCGACGGCCACCTGGAATTTGTGGGCGAGAACGTGATTGACCACACTCCGAAAGACGAAACGCTCCGTATCTTTACCGGCAATTCGTTCGATGTGGTGGGCGAGCGCAAGCGCACCAACTATCGCGTGGACTCTGCCCGCAACTGGATGGACGAGTCATTCGAAATCCGGGTGCGCAATCATAAGAAAGAAGCGGTGACAGTGCGGGTGGTCGAGCACCTGTATCGCTGGACCAACTGGAAGCTGATCGAGCAGTCGCACGAGTCGCGAAAGATGGATGCGCAAACCGTCGAGTTCCCTGTAACCATCGCGCCTGACGGTGAACAGGTCATCACCTACACCGTGCACTATTCCTGGTAGCTGATCTTGTAGCGCCGGCGTCTCGCCAGCTGTCCGGGGCGGGCATCTTGCCCGCCCTGGGGGCAAGATGCCCCCGAGCCAGCCGGCAAGATGCCGGCGCCACACGTTTACAGGCGGCAGATTTCAGATTGGTGATTTCAGATTTCATTCTCAATCGCGAAAATCTCTAATCTGAAGTCTACAATCGCGAATCGGCAATCTCATTTGCCGCTGGGTACTTCGCCTCGGGATACGCCCGATCAAACACCAGCCACAGCAGCGCCAGAAGCACGAAGAGGAAGACGCTGCCTTCTGGTCCGACCGAGCCGCCGCTCAGCCAGCGCGGACCCTGCAGGGAGGAATGCAGGAAGTGGCCGGGAGGCGTCCAACCGCTGTTGGGGACAGAGTATAAGTAGCTCTCACCCCAGTCCCACGACGCATGAAAGCCGATCGCAAACCAGAGGTTCCCCGTGCGCCGCAAAGTCAGGCAGAAGAAAAAGCCGATCATCATGGCGGCCAGAATTCCCACCCAGTTTTCTCCCGGGTTCTCCAGATGAAGCGCGCCGAAACCCAGCGACAGTAAGATCGCCGCTGGCCAGAAGCCGACACCTTGGGTCAAGGTGAACTGGGTGTATCCGCGGGTGAAGAATTCTTCGTAGAAGCCCACGATCAGAAAGAACACCGCCCAGAACGCGCCGAACTTCAGCAGGCGCACGCCGTGCAGCGCGACCGTTCCAAAATAAAACACGTGGGCTGCGCGCAATGCCAGTATCAACAGTGTGAGAGAGCACATTCCCCACAAAGCGCCCACCCAGAAAAGCCGGCCAAAGGCTTTGCCCACCGGCAGGCCGTAGCAGCCGAATGCCCGATTTTCGATCCGGGCCATGAGCAGCGCCGGAGCTAGCACGATGATGGCGAGTCCCAGCTCCGCAGCGGTCTGCAGCCACAGCCGCGACACGTCGGGGAGACCGTAGGCGATCAGAACGTAAAGACAGAATCGCAGGCCCCGGTAAATCAGCAGGTAGAGCACAAGGCGCCATACCGGGCGCAGGCCATCGCGGCCGAGGAAAATCTTCTGCATCCCTTCTTCAAAGGGAGAGAGCTTCGTCAGTTCGAAACTGGTGGCGCTGCTGGACGCGGGAGGCACCTCATCGAGCTTGCCAGGTCGGCTGTCTCTTGGTTCATGCATGTGCGGAAGTTTCCCGATTCGTCCCCCGCCATGGTAAAACACTCGCCGGTTGCTCATGGCCCGATTCTTCACTCACGAACGATTTGGCCGGCCTCAGGTGCTGGCGGCGTGCCTGCTGCTCGCGTTTCTGGTGCAGTGCCTCTGGCTGGTGGAAAAAGGCGCGCGCCACCGGACCGTGAATCCCGCCGAGATTTACCGGCTTGAACGTGGGACTGCCCTTTGGAAGAGCATGGGCATCCGTCCCAGTGCGGACGCGCCAGAAGTGCCCGATCTGGGCGAGGAAGATTCCGGGAGCGAACTGGATCCTGCACTCCGGCTTGCCTTCGAGCACGGCGGTTACGATCCCCACCATTCGCCGTTGTGGTATCTGATTGCGGCGGCCCCGCTGCAGCTGCGGCCGGTCGCGCTTCAGCCTGAAAACATTCGAGCTCTGCACTGGTCTGCAGCCGTCCCTTACCTTGCCTTTGGCCTGCTCCTGGGCGCTTCGCTGTGGTATGTAGCCCGCCGGCTTTTCGGGAATGCGGGCGGATACGTCGCCATGGCTCTTTACTGTTTCTCGCCGGGAATTGTCCGTTCCTGCGCGCTGTGGTTTGCCGAGCCTGAGGTCGGCGCGGCCTGGGGAGCGTTCGGTGCCATCTTCACCGCCATAGCCGTGGCCCACACGTTGTACGCGCCACGTGAAGTGGTCCTGTGGAACTGGCGGCGCATCATGTTGCTGGGACTGTCGCTGGCCCTCGCGGTGGGCTCACAGTTTTCGCTGATTGTGGTTGTGCCCGCCGCGCTGGCATTCATGCTTTACCTCGCCCCCACCCGGCGTCTGGCTGCATTGGCGATCTGGGCGGTTGCTTGCGGAATCGCGCTGTTGCTCATCTATGCGTCTTACTTTTTCCGCGCGGGCGCTTTCTTGCAAGGGATGCGGCACGCATCGTTTTTCGGTGTGTGGTGGAAGGCGTACACCATGCCGCAGGCATACCATCAAGTGCTGGCACAACTGGGACAAAGCAGTCCCGCGCTGGTGCTGGCCCTGCCGGTCGCGCTGATCACATATTGCTCATGGCCACGCGCGCGCTACTTCGGCAACACGGCGCCTCTGCTGGTCGCCGCCCTGTTTCTTTCGCTGGCCTTGGGCATGCCGCACTATCCCGGTCTCGGTTTTCAGTTCATGACGATCCCCTTCCTGTTCGTTTTTGTAGCTGGTATTGCGGCCGATCTGCTGGAGACTCGCCATCGCCAAGTCGCCCTGGCGGCCGTCTGGGGCCTTTTAGTGGCCAATGGCGCCTGGAACGTGTGGGAACTGGCTCGGGTCGCGTGAAGGTGACCATCGTCACGCGCTGATCCTTCAACCACTTAGAACCTCGATGAAGTTGACAAAATATAGACAAACCAACCGGCCTCCCGAAGGTTCTAAGTAATAGGGCGGGTTTTTGTTCAGGAGGCTGCGCCATGGTTTCCAAACTGGGGTATGATTCGCATGTGAAGGGGCTGAACTCAGCCACGGTAGCGGCACTGGCTCTGGTCCTGGGCGGGCTGGTGTTTCTGACTCCCGCTGCGAATGCGCAGATCAACGGCACTCCTGCCTCGGTGACCTCGACCAACTTCGGCGGGCACCTTAATTCCACACCTGGCGTGCCCGCCAGCGTCACGTCGCTGGGACCTAACGGGCTTCAGCCGAGGAACCCAGTTTTCAATCAACCGGCTTGTTGCAACCTGTTTCCGGTAAATCCGAACCCGTCGCGGGGTCAGCGGCATCATCATCGCAGCGGGCAGTTTTTCCCCGGCGGTGGCGCGGTTTACGTGCCTTACGCTTATCCGGTGGTTGTGGGTGAATCCGAGGCCAACGATGCGACGGACCAGAGGGAAGACCAGCGGGAAGATGACTACCGCGGAGGCCCCACCATCTTCGACCGCCGCGGGCCAGGCGAGGCGGCACCCTATGCAGACGCCTATCCGCCGCGGCCGAGGCGCGCCGAGCCGGAAACCGAGTCTCCTACAGCCGCGCCGCCAGCTGAGACTCCAGTCGCTGACCAGCCTCAGACCGTGCTCGTCTTCAAAGACGGTCACCAGCTGGAGGTTCAGAACTACGCGGTGATTGGAGACGTACTGTACGATTTGACGCCCGGGCGCCATCACAAAATACCGCTGGCCGATCTCGACCTGACTTCCACCACGCAGCAGAACGACGATCGCGGCATTGATTTCCGATTACCGCCGAACCCTGAAATGAACAAGTAAATGCCAAGCCGGTTTACCCTCGCTATCCTCGCCGCCGCGTTTTCGATAACGCAGGTCAGCGCCCAGGTTCGCGGCGCGGGCGCGGCAGGACTCGCTACAAGCGCAGCCTCTGCAGGAATTAGGCCAGCCGGAAGTGGGTCATCGGCGGCCGGGTTTCAGGGTCACGGTATGGCCGGTAGTTCCGGGCGCTTCCATCAGGGGCACGCATCGGGCCGCGGCGCGCTTCTGTTTCCGTATCCGTATTTTAATTCCGATTCCGATGCTGGCTACGACTCCCAGCCGGTGTCGCAGCCCCAGGTAATCGTGGTTCCGGCTTCGGCGCCAGCCCCGCCACCCGCGCCGCCGGCTCCGCGCGAGTCACTGCTGATCGAGTGGCAGGGCGATCACTTTGTGCGAACCACCATGTCCGCGAAGGCCGCGACCGGCGAACAGACCGTGCCGGACTACTCGGAGAAATCGGCTCTGGCTGTGCCTGCTGCCGGACGATCGGCAGCGGGCAGCAAGGCCGCGGTTCAACCCCTCCGCGAGCTTCCGCCGGCGGTCCTCGTATTCCATGATGGCCGCAGGGAAGAAGTGAGCGAATACACCATCATGAGCGGGACCATTTATTCAAAGGCAGATTATTGGGCCACCGGCTCCTGGACCCGGAAGATACAGATTGCCGATCTCGACGTACCCGCCACGTTACGGCTTAACCACGAGCGCGGTGTGAAGTTTGTGCTGCCGGCCAGCCCTAACGAAGTCGTGGTCCGGCCATAGGTCTGCCAATTCCGCCTTTTCATGGGCGCGTAGACCACCGCAGAAGCCCGATAAACAAGACCTGCATGGGAGCCCGCAACCACAGAGGCGTTGCTGGTTTGCCGGCCAAAGTCGTACTCTTGAGCGCTGCGTTCACGTTGGCGGGAAACATCGCAATGAGCAGCGCGATCAGGCAGATTCCAGCGAGCGAGCGGAACCGCGGCAGCAGCAATCCAACCGCACCCATAAATTCCAGAACGCCGGTGAGATAGATCAGCATCATGGGCCGGGGAAACACGGCCGGGACCATTCGTACCAGGTCACGCTTCATTTTGTTGAAGTGCGCGATTCCGGTGAATACGAACATCAGGGCCAGGGCATAAGCGGTCGAGCGCTGCCATGTGGCAAGCGCACTCACGCCCAGCGCACCGATTCCCCGGAACGCCAGCCACGACGTGAACAAGACAATCAGGACGACCATGTGCGGAAGTTTAGATGCCGGCAGCGCGAAAAGTTTACGGTAAATCCAACCTGGGTGCTGCCCTCAAATTAACTTGGATACCAGCCCCCGTTGGGATTGACGGTCTGTCCGGTCATGTAGCCATTCTCCGCGAGCAGCAGCACCACCGAAGCTACTTCGTCCACAGTGCCGAAGCGCCCAATCGGAATCACGCTGGACGTGGCGCGCGGGTTCGCGCGCATCATGTCAGTCTCAACCAGAGCCGGACAAACGGTGTTGGCCGTGATGCCTTCCTTGGCCAGCAGTGCGGCATAGGAGTGGGTCAGCCCGAGCATCCCGGCCTTTGATGCGGCATAGTGCGGCCCTACCAGCCCGCCCGTCTGAGCCGCGGTGGAAGAAATGTTGATGATTCGTCCCCAGCGCTGGGCGCGCATCTGCGGCAGCACGGCCTGAGTCACCAGAAATGCGGACTTCAGGTTCACGCCGATGTGTTCGTCCCAGTCCGCTTCCGCGATATCCTCAAGCTTGAGCTGGCGGGCGATTCCCGCATTGTTCACAAGAATATTTACGGCCCCGAGTTCGCGCTCGATTTGCGCAGCCATTTTCTTCACTTGGTCGGATTGCGAGACGTCAGCCTGAATTGCCAACGCGCGCCGCCCCAGGTTCCGGATCGCGACGCAGACTCTCTCGGCTTCCTCCGAGCGCGCCCGGAAGTTTACCGCGATGTCAGCGCCAGCTCCTGCGAGCGCCAGCGCTACTGCTGCCCCAATGCCGCGGCTACCTCCAGTAATCAGAGCTATCTTTCCCTTCAGAGTCTCCATAGAGTTAACCATTCAAATCCCGATTATCCCACTGGCGCAGTCGCGCTGCTGCGAACCGGAATCGTCATCCGGAAAGGGGGAATTCCAGCCGCCTTTCCAGGCCCGTTCATGATATAATTTTGACATCGCGAATTCACTGTAACTTCCTGTAAATGCAGTTGTTTAGGGCGGCACGTTGACCGGACTATCAGGTGTGGGTCGGACACTCCTGTCCGACGCTCTTGAAGTTGATTTTGAACCCGCATTCTTGACCGGGTAACGACGCAAGAACAAAGCAAGTCAGAGGCAGCGGACAAGAGTGTCCGCTCCACACGAGCTAGGAGCTAGAAGCTTACATGGCTGACGATCAGAATCCTGAACTCCCCTTGACTCCTCCGCCCGGCGGCGGAGATGGCACCGGCATTCCCGGCGCGCTCAACATTCAACCCGTCAATATCGAAGAGGAGATGAAGAAGTCTTATCTCGACTATTCGATGTCGGTGATTATCGGGCGCGCATTGCCCGATGTCCGCGACGGGCTCAAGCCGGTGCATCGCCGCATTCTGTACACCATGCAGCAGATGGGCCTGGCGCCCAACAAGTCCACCCGAAAGTGCGCCCGCATCGTCGGCGACGTGATGGGCAAATACCATCCCCATGGCAACCTGGCCGTGTACGACGCCTTGGTTCGACTGGCGCAGCCCTTCGCCATGCGCTATCCGCTGGTGGACGGACAAGGCAACTTCGGTTCGGTCGATGGCGATCCGCCCGCGGCAGATCGTTACACCGAAGCCAAACTCACCCGGGTCGCCACAGCGCTGCTCGATGATCTCGACAAAGATACCGTCGATATGCGCCCGAACTACGACGGCAACGAAATCGAGCCCGACATTCTTCCCGCTCGCATTCCGAATCTGCTGGTCAATGGATCAGACGGCATCGCGGTGGGCATGGCGACGAAAATTCCGCCCCACAATCTGACTGAGATTGTGGATGCGACGATCACTCTGGTAAACAGTCCCGATGCTCAGCTCGCCGAAATTCTGAAATTTGTGCAAGGCCCCGACTTCCCCACTGCCGGCATTATTCACGGCCGCGCTGGAATCGTGGACGCCTACAAGCACGGCCGCGGCCGCTTTGTGATGCGCGCCAAGGCCGGCATTGAAACTTTCAACAAAGACCGCAAGGCCATCGTCATCACCGAGATTCCGTACCAGGTCAACAAGGCCCGCCTGGTCGAGCGCATCGCGCAGCTGGTGAACGACAAGATCGTCGATGACATCTCCGACATCCGCGACGAAAGCGACCGCGACGGCATGCGCATCGTAGTCGAGCTCAAGCGCGACGGCGAGCCCCAACTCGTCCTCAACCAGCTTTTCAAGCACACCCAGATGCAGGAAAGCTTCAGCATGATCCTGCTCGCGGTGGTCAACGGGCAGCCCAAGGAAATGGGCCTGGTGCAGGCCATTAAGCACTTCATCGACCACCGGGTTGACGTGGTTCGTCGTCGCACCGCCTACCTGCTCTCAAAAGCCAAAGACCGCGAACACATTCTCGAAGGCTACCTGACCGCGCTGGATCACCTGGACAACGTGATCACCATCATCCGGGGTAGCGCCAACCGCGCCGAAGCCCGTGAAAACCTGGTCGCCTACTTTGCCGGCAAGAAGATTGACATCAACACCACCGGCCGCGCCCCCAAGCGCGATCCGGAAAAGCCCTTCACCGGAATTCAGGCTGACGCGATTCTTGAACTGCAACTGCACCGCCTGACCAAGCTCTCCATCGACGAGATCACCAAAGAACTGAACCTCACTCGCGACAACATTGCCGAGTACGAATCCATTTTGAGTTCAGAAAAGAAACTGCGCGGCGTGATCGTGAAAGAACTCGAAGAAGTAAAGAAACTCTACGGAGACGAGCGCCGCACGGTGATCGAAGATGAAGCTGCCGAAATCCATCTCGAAGACCTGATCGCCGACGAGCAGGTGGCGGTCACGGTCAGCCACGGTGGCTACATGAAGCGCACCCCGATTTCCACCTACCGCATGCAGCGCCGTGGTGGCACGGGCCGCACCGGCATGAAGACGCGCGACGAGGATTTCGTTGAGCACCTCTTCATTGCCTCCACTCACGCCTACATTCTCATCTTCACCAACACCGGGCGCGTTTACTGGCTGAAGGTGTACGAGATCCCCGATATCAGCGCTGCCGGCAAAGGCAAGCATGTCGGCAACCTGGTCGGTCTGCAACCGGGAGAGACGGTCCGCACCATGCTCGCGGTCCGCAACCTCGAAGAGATCGGCAGGTATATCTTCTTCGCCACCCGCAACGGCCTGGTAAAAAAGACCGAACTCAAGGACTTCTGCCACGTGCGCTCGAACGGCATCTACGCCATCAGCATCGAGCAAGGCGACGAACTGGTCGCGGCCCGCCTCACCGACGGCCAGCAGATCGTCTTCCTCGCCACCCACGAAGGCCAGGCCATCCGCTTCGACGAAGAAGACGTCCGCCCCATGGGCCGCCAGGCATACGGTGTCTGGGGTATCCGTATGGAGAAGGGCGACTACCTGGTCGGCATGGCAACCACGCCAAAGGACATCAAGAAGGCCGTAGAAGAGGCCGCCAAAGCCGCAGCCGACGCGGGCATGCCGGAAGCCACCGCCACCGACGAAACTCTGCCGCTGAAGGGTTCGCTGATTCTTTCGGTGACCGAAAATGGCTACGGCAAACGCACTCCCGCCGAAGAGTACCGTCTGCAAGGACGCGGCGGCTCCGGCGTCATCAACGTGAAAACCACCGAGCGCAACGGCAAAGTGGTCGGCATCGCCCAGGTGGATGAACACTCCGAAGTCATGCTGATCAGCCAATACGGCAAAATCATCCGCATGGACTCAAAAACCATCCGCGAATCCGGCCGCGCCGCGCAGGGCGTCCGCTTGCTGAATCTGGAACCGGGCGACCGGGTGGCCGCTTCAGTAGTCATCCCACCGGAAGAAGAGCCGGCGAATGGGGGCACGCTCATTCAGTAGAGTTGAGGCAGTCTCAACTGTAAAGATCCCGACATTGTATGTCGAAGACGCAACCTAATTAAACAGCGATGTTCCTCCCAACTCAGGCGATGACACGTCGTCCGGGATGCTCTATGCTTGGGCTGGGACCAATGCAATGAAACCAGCACCTAACGTCACGATGGAGATTCCGATCTACGGCTTGTCGGAGGCCGCCCAGTATCTGAGAGTGCCGCTCAACACTCTACGCTATTGGGTGCGGGGGGCAGGCTCCGTCCCTCCGCTCGTCAGGTTGGCAAAGAGCGAGCCCTCTCGCTTGTCGTTCATGAACTTGCTGGAGTGTCACATGCTCAGCAGCATGCGGGCTATCTACGAGGTAAAGATCCCCAGGGTTCGCAAGGCACTCGTCAACCTCGCGAAGTATGTGGAGCACAAACACCCCCTCGTGGAACAGGCATTCCAAACCGACCGCCGCGACTTGTTCATCGAGCATTTGGGAAGCGTCGTGAATTTATCGAAAGACCAGCAGATACTCATTCCTGGCGTAATGGAGTTTTATTTGGAGCGCATTGAGCGCGATCCGAAAGGGTTTTTCAAGTTTTACCCATTTGTCATGGAGCGAACCCAAAACGAGCCCAAGCTGATTCTGATCAATCCCGCAGTGGGATTTGGGAAACCCGTGATTGCCGGCACTGGTATCTCGACTGCGGTAGTCGCTTCCAGGTTCAATGCCCGGGAATCCATAGACGACCTTGCCACCGAATATGGCGTCAAGCCGCGGCAGATCGAAGAAGCAATCCGCTGGGAGCAGAAGACGGCAGCCGTCGCTGCCTGAAGACTTCGTTCTGTATCTCGACGAAAATCTTCACAACTGCAAACCCATTCTCGACGCGCTCACCGAACATGGCGTGAAGTACGAGCGCCATGGCCAACACTTCAGCCCAGGCACGGAAGACACCACTTGGCTGCCCTTGGTTGGCCAGAAGGGTTGGTTGCTGGTGACGAAAGACAAGAGGATTCGCTACAACGAATTGGAGAAAACGGCAGTCCTGCAACATCGGGTGAGGGAGTTTTACTTTTCTTCAGGAAACTACAGCGGCGCGGAGATGGCGGAGGTGTTGATGGCCGCCCTGCCCGGGATGGCTAAACTCTGCCGCAAACATGATGCGCCCTTTATCGCCAGCATCACCAAGTCAGGAAGCGTAAATCTTCGTTTTCCCTAGCGGGGAGTTTCTACTTGTCGCCAGCCGCCGCCACCGCCCAAGGCTTCCCATCAAAGTAAGAAGGCAGCTCCAACCCAAACAGCTTCATCACCGTGGGCGCGACATCCACAATGGCAGGCTTCTCAATCGCAATCTTGCGGTTCGAAAAGAGCACACCCGGCACCAGCCGCGGGTCAACGCAATGATCGCCGCTCCAGGCTTTGAGGTTGTCTTCGAAAATTGCAGTGGTTACCTTGCCCATGACCGAATCCCAGGAGGCGCGGAAGCCTTCGCCGTAACCGACGATCAGGTCAGGAGCGTTGTCGACATAGGGGCCGGCGTAGACCGCGTCGCAGTCGAACATGCCAGTGATGCCGACTTTGCCTGAGGCGGGATCGACCAGGCCGTCCAGCTTGCTGCGCAGGTCTTCTTTGAGAGCCTCCGCTTCCGCTCCGGCTTCGACGATGCCTTCGCGCTCGCGGCCTTTCACGTTCATATAAAGACCGTTCAGGCCCATGGTGTAGGCGCGGGTGCACGACCAGTCGACGTCTTCGAACCAGTCTCCGCTTTCGCTCTTTCCGTCTTTCAATACCAGGTAGCCGTTCTGATGCAGCCAGGCATTCAGATTCATGCATCGGTTAAATGATTTGAAACCGTGGTCGGAAATCACCAGCAGCAGGGTTTGATCGTCAATCTGCTGCATGACCCGTCCAATCAGGCTGTCCATGCGGTCGTAGAGGTCCTGAATCACGCGCGGTTTCTGGTCTTGCGGCACATCTCTCACTGCCGGGTGATCTTTGTCCAGATAGCGCCAAAACATGTGTTGCACGCGATCGGTGGTATCGAAAACGCAGGCGCACAGGCCTTGCGGAGTTTTTTCCAGCGCGTCAAAGAACATGCGCTCGCGGTCTTCGTGATTGCCGTAGCACTGCGCCAGAAATGCGTTGTCGTCGAGCACTTCCTCGTTCAGTGCCCAGGTATCTTCCGCCAATCCCAGGGTGGCGTAGGGCCCGAACAGCTTCGCCAGATAAATCGAATAGGTCACGGGATGGGAGATCGGCAGATCGGGACGGCCGGGATCGATATTCACCGGCGTGACGTACACTTCCACCTCGGGCGAGATTTCCTTCAGGTAGAAGCGGCAAATGCCACGCGCCGTGAATCCCATGCCTGCCTTGAACTTCACCGGAATCCACTCCGAGTACTCGCCCACTTTGATGGTGAAGGTCTCGGAGTTGATCTCAATCCGCGCCTGGCCGCGTTTCGTGTCCGGACGAAGTTTGAACTCGGCGCGCAACTCGCTGCCCGTCCCCAGAGGATCTTCCGGGCCGGGAATGTAGGAATGAAATCCGGCGCCATTTTGTTCGACGGGAATGCGGACGCCGCCCTCGCGAAACTTGTCACTACTCGCGCGCGTGGTGCAAAAACAGAATGTGCCCTGGCTTCCCTTTAGGTCGGGAACGCACATGCCGGAGAGCAACACACCGGGAAACTTCTCTGGCGGAAAAGTTGCCGGAACGCGGATGACAGAGCAGAAGACCCCAGCCTTGCCCAGCCAATGCCAGAACGGCGTTCCGCGGCGCAGGCCTTTGATCTCTGGCTTGCCCAGCGGCAGGGAGTACTTGCCAATCCGCAGGTGCCGCTTCGGTTCACTGATCTGCGCCGAGGAAAGAAAGGGGAGATAGTTCTTCAGATCGCGCGCCAGGAAATCATAAATATTGTGTTTACCGGGATTCACTCCCGTCTGAAACGTGGACCACGCCACCGGAGAAATCGCCGGAAAAGTTGTTCGCAGCGGACGAAAGGTGCCGCTGTCGCGCAGCTTGGCCAGGTTGGGCAGCTTTCCTTCGCTCATGAATCGGCTAGCGAGTTCGGGATCCATGCCGTCAAATCCCACGATCACAACTCTTTTTACCTGCGCCTGGCCGTACGCTTTCCGTCGCCGGAACAGTCGTAACAGTTGTCGTACGGGCCAGGTGACCAGCGCGTAGAAGGAATAAAGAAAGGCTACAAAGATAGTCCAGAACGAAGACAGGACGGCGAACCCCGCGCCCGGGCCCGCATACGCTTCACCCCGCTGGGGGAATAGCAGCACCAGCGCGAGGATCAATAGCAAAATCGGAAGCAGGCTGCGCCGGTTCCGTCGTAATTGAGGCCACTTCATACTTGAATTCCCAGCACACTCTTGAAAATGAAACCTGCGACCAGCGACGCCACGAAAAACAAGACAATCCAGTTCCATTCCATCCAGGCGAAGCTGATCTCGCGCGGGGGATAGTTTATGGCGATCGATTGCACAGGACTATTATCCGCCAGCGCCGGCTCGCCCGAAGTAAACAGGCGCTCCCAGAAATGGTCTTTCAATCGAACTGGCGAAACCCGGGCCAGACCCGGCGTCACAACTACCTGCTTCGAAACGGTTTGTCCGGAGGCTGCGATCTGGATGTCGTAGTGTCCTGCGCGCTCGGCTACCACGCGCCACACCACTTCCTTATCTTTCGGAACGTGGACCGCCGGCGCGGAGCTCGACAGTTCAGGAGGCAACTGCAGCGAAGCTTCGTTGAGCGCGGCTGGATCTTCGACCCGCGCCTCCACCAGAAAGGCCTGCGCCGGTTGCAGCGGCAGCCAGCCGAAGTATCGGTCCAGTTGAACGATCAGGAAAGTGATGGGCAGTATCGCGATCAACAATGGAGTGAACGCCAAGCGCAGGTAGCTGCCGGTTCCGTGAAGGATGCGTCCATAGGCGCGCATCACCACCGGCAACTGGTCCTGAAACAGTCGGACTGCCAATAGATGCGCTTTCAACCGGTCCTTGGCTCGGCCAATCGCCTTTTGATCGGAGGTGTAGCGAAACACGATTACCATCAGGAATCCAATCACGATGGAAATCGCAAGCACCAGCAGAAGGGGAGTGTTTGACGGCATGGACTACTCGATGTAGCCCAGACCCTGCAATCGCTTCGTCACTTTTTCCTTGGATTCGGTACCGCCGCCCTGGTCAGGCGACAGACGCTTCACTTCCTTCTCGATGGTATGCAGCACAAACTCGTCGACGGACGCATAGCCCGAGGCCTCCGCACACTGTTTCGCTTTTTCCAGCAATTCGCCTTCGATTTTTATCTTTTGCGAGGACATCCGGCTGTCTCCATTTGTTCTGACGGCTCAGTTATTTAACACGTCAGCGGTTGGATGAAAAAACTGAATGTCCCATCATACCGCCCGGCTGGGGAATTCCAAATTGCGCGAAGATGGTGGGCGCGATGTCGGTCAGCGCGGGACTGGCCGCGTCAATCGCGCGATTGCTCAGCAGTACGCCAGGGACGAGCGTGTAGTCCATACAATGGTCGCCGCTCCAGGGATTGGTGTTGTTTTCGAAGACATCAGCGGGGAAGTTGCCCAGAATGGTTTGCCATCCCGCGCGATAGCCGCGATTGTAGCCCACCAGCAAATCGGGCCCCTGCTGCGCGTAGGGACCCTGATAGACCTCACTGGCACGGTCCACGCGCGTAATCGCCGACTGATTATTCTGAGGGTCGCGCAGGACGAGCAGCTTTTCTTTGATTTCTTTTAACAGCGAGTCTGACGCTGCGCCTGGTTCAACAATTCCTTGGCGCTCCCGGCCTTTCAGATTTAGATAAAGACCATTCAATCCGAGTCCATAGGCACGAGTGCGGCTCCAGTCCACAGTGGCGAAGGCTTCATTCTGATCGGAGCTGGGCTCGCTCTTCAACGTGATATAGCCATTGTTGAGCAGCCAGGTGTTCAGATTGAACGAGCGGTTATACGGAGCGAATCCGTGGTCGGAGAGCACCAGCAGCGTTGTGCGGCTGTCCATGCGCTGCAAAACTTCGCCCAGCACCTGATCGATCTGCTGATAGAACTCAGGAAGGGCTGAACCGTGCTGGGCTGCCAGTGCAGCGTCGTACTCCGGATGTTGCGGATCGATGAGGCGCCAGAACATGTGCGAATTGAGGTCAAGACTGGAAAAATAAAAGAAGAAAACGCCGGAGTGAAACTTGGGAAACTCGGCGTCGAAGATCTGGCGATGTTCCGCCAGGACGGTCTTCGCCTGCTCCAGATATTCCTTGTCGTCGAACACCCCGGCCGACAGGGCCTTAGTGTCCTCGGAAATGCCCTGGGTATAAAACTCTCCCACTTCTTCCGCAAGATCACGAGAATACCTCTTTGGAGTGGACAGCGGTAACGCCGGATCGGCGGGGTCAATGTTGATGGGCGAAACGTACAGCTCGAAGCGCGGATGGGCCTGCTTGAGATAGAAGCGGCAAATGCCTTTGACGTTACCAATGAACGGAATCAACTGAAATTCGATGTGGATCCAGTCGCTCCATTCTCCTTCGCGCAATACGAATTTCTGGTCCTGCACTGAGAATCTTGCGGCGGGCTGCAGCGGATCGATGGACACCGTGAAGGGTTCGAGCGTTGGCGGCGATCCTCTGCGAAATGTATTGTCGGGGCCGATCAGCTTCGCCGTTACCTGCGAGTCTTCCACCTGGACTGGAATAATCTGCCCACCTTCCACGACGCCTGCAGCGGTCATCGGGTCATCGGTGTAAAAAGAAAATGTGCCGTAGCTGCCGCGCAAGTCGGGCGTGCCCATGCCGGACAGGGTGTATCCCTTGGCCTTGACCGGAGGAAAATTCGACGGCATGAGGAGGATTGTGTTGGGCACGCCGTAGTCGTCCAGCGTTTCCCAGAAGGCTTTTCCCTGGCGGAGTTGCTCGGCGGTGCCGCCTCCGATCGGGATCACCCAGCTTCCCAGGTGAATGCCGTGCTTTGGCGGTTCCACGCGCGAAGCCGAAAAATAAGGCTGTAGCGTCTTAGGGTCGCGATGGATGAAATCAAAGATGCCGTGCCCTCCCGCATTCATGCCTGTGATCAGGTTCGACCAGGCCACAGGACTTTGCGGCGGAAGGCTGGTGGTCAGCAGGCGGAACGATCCCTTCTGGGCGAGAGCGGAAAAATTCGGCATCTTGCCCTCGACCATGAACTTTTTCAGCAGTTGCGGGTCCATGCCGTCGATGCCCAGAATGATCAGCTTTTGATCCCCCTGCC
>Ga0326726_10001259_pt1 | contig 23505 bp, 20 predicted proteins | sample MHFenrmetagenome_2_FD_207603 | JGI IMG/M metagenome (GOLD analysis project Ga0326726, IMG submission 207603) | Lab enriched peat soil microbial communities from Michigan Hollow, Ithaca, NY, United States - MHF15MN | ecosystem: Environmental > Terrestrial > Soil > Wetlands > Peat | place: USA... | reverse complement strand
CTCGCGCCTCAATTGCGAAGTGCCGGGCCTTTGCGAAGTGCTTCAGCGCCAACACTTCGGCTCCAAATCCATATAGGCAGTCTGCCAGCACAAGGTGCGCCCGGGACAAAGCCAGCGTTCCCGTCGCAGGTGCGTGGCTGATAGCCTCGGCCGCGCGCGTGCATGCCTCTTCATACCTACCTAGTAGATGCTCGCTCGCCCCCATCCACGCGGCAGCGAGGCTCCGCATTTCGGCGTCGCCAAGTGCAATCGCTAACCCGTGAGCACGTCTAAATCGATCCGCGGCTGTCGCCGAAAGTGACTCAAAGTGATCAGCTAAGCCCTCCGCAAGGAAGATCCAGGCGGTGAGTCTCGGCTCGTAGGAAGCGTTGTAGGAGCGAAGTGCCTCAATCTGGGATCTGGCAGACTCAGTTTGTCCAAATCGAGCCAAGGCACATGCCCATTGCGCACGGTACGTCTGCCGCTCAATCTCGTTCGTGGCGGAGTTGACTAGAGCTTCAAGCTGGTTCAGGAGTTCAGTTCCCATCGTCTCGCGTCTCCCACAAGCATGGTTGCCTGTCACGCTCGCGGCGAGTCGGGGCTGTCCCTAGACGTGCGCCAGCAAGCAGTCGAGTCTGCAACTGCAACTCTTAGCAGCGGCCGCTTGCCACTGAATCATGCTCGCCCAATTCAAGAAGCCTTGCTGCAAAACTCTTCTGAAAGTCTCTGTACCTTGTCGCCTCCCTGGAGGCCCTTGCTCTTAGCTCGCCGGCGAGCGCATGGTTGCCCAATGCACGCAACACAGCGGCCAGTCGACAACACACATAAGCTGCATCGTCCGGGTCAATGGGATCTTCGAGGGCGGCGAGCGCTTTCGGCACGTATTGGTCAACGAGAGCGCGCTCATTCAAGTGCCACGCACAGGTGGCGAAGTCGGCGTAGTGAGCCGCGTGCCCCCATTTGGCCAAGCCGCTCAGATCCATTCGTGCAAGTTGATCGAGTGCTTCTTTGTACTTACCTTCGACAATGAGCAACTGCTCAACCAAATGCGGATGAAATTGACCAAACGACTTCGTCCCAATCGCTCGATCGTATGCGGCGGCTGACGCGGCTTCCATCGCGGCGCGTCTCGCTTCCTCTTCGAGGTGGGATCCCAGTGCGTTCGCGAACTTCACATTCGAAGCGCGAAACGATGCGACGTTGAACAGCATCGCACTGAGCATTGATTCGTCGCCTTCGGCGGTGGCGTGTTGTCGTGTAGCTTCGTACCAGGGCCGTGCGAGATCAAACCTTCCGGCCAGGTGAAAGGCGTCTGCAAGGACGAGCGACGCTCGGCCCAACGCCTGATGATCGTCCTTTGCGGCAAGCCCGAGTGCCTCACGCAGGAACGCGACCATTTCATCGTAACGGCGCTCGTTCATGCTGAAGAGCGCAAGCCAAGCCGCACATGTGGCCTTCGCTGGATCGTAGTTGGCGGCCATCGCGATGCCATACGCTCGCTTCAACCGATCGCCGAACCGAACGAAGTCGCCCGAGCCAAACCACAGGATTCCCTCAGCCAGCATCAACCACACAGCGACTTCCGGACTCAAGCCACCTGCAAAATTCGACCGAACAGTCCCGATCGATTGCATCGCCTCGTCGGTCTCCCCTTGGCGGGCGAGCAGCGATGCCTGCCGGCACATCGCCCGTGCCCACTCGATTGCGTCCTGTGTGGAATGAATGACCGAATCGAGGTCTTGAAGCAGTCTCGAGCGCACTTCTATCGCTCCAGCATTCTTATCAGGGCTGATTGGTAGCGCTCGAGCGTCTTTTGAACGACCTCATCGGGCAATTGAGGGGCCGGCGCCTTCTTGTCCCAACCCTTGCCCCGCACACGCACCGCTTCCAGCCAGTCGCGCAAGTACTGCTTGTCGTAACTCGGCGGCGACTCCCCCTCGCGATACGAATCCACCGGCCAGAATCGCGACGAATCTGGCGTCAGGATCTCGTCCATCAGCGTCAGAGTGCCGTTGTCGTCTAGACCGAACTCGAATTTCGTGTCGGCGATGACGATGCCGCGTGTGAGCGCATAGGCGGCGGCCTCTTGGTACAAACGGATGGCGATGCGTCGCACCTGCTCGGCCAGCTGCGGCCCGATCAGCTCCTGCGCCTGCGCAAATGAAATGTTCTCGTCGTGCGCCCCGGCTTCCGCCTTGGTGGCGGGGGTGAAGATCGGCTCGGGTAGCCGTGCGGCCTGTCGCAACCCGGCAGGCAACGCGATGCCGCAGACCGATCCGCTTTGTTGGTACTCCTTCCATCCGGAACCCGCCAGATAACCACGCACCACCGCCTCGATCGGGAGCGGCTTCAGCCGCTTGACCAGCATCGAGCGGCCGCGCACCTGCTCGACTTCGTCGGGGGCCACCACGCTTTCGGGCGCCACGCCAGTCAGGTGGTTGGGCACCACGTGGGCCAGCTTGTCGAACCAGAAGAGCGCCATACGCGTGAGTGTTTCGCCTTTGCAGGGGATCGGTTCGTTCATCACGACGTCGAACGCCGAGATGCGGTCGGTGGCGACCATCAGGATGCGATCGCTGCCGACGGCGTAGTTGTCACGCACCTTGCCGCGTGCGATCAGGGGCAGGGAATGCAGGTGGGACTCGAACAGCGCGCGTGTCATGGTGTCAGCTGCCGCGGCGGCGAAGTGGGCACCTATTGTGCCCACAGGCGGCCGCTCGCAGAACCTCCAGCGTCCCGCGAGCAAACCCGAATCACCGCCGATAGCACGAGGCCCGCCGGCTCACGTGGAGCCAGCGGGCTTGATGGTCAGTCGAGGGCGGGTCGTCGGCGCGTGCGCTTCAAACCACGGTTTGGGCCAATTCCCCGCGCTTGTACTTCTGCGCCATGGCGGCCAACGCCACGGGTTTGATCTTGCTCGCCTGGCCCTCGCAGCCGAACTGCAGGTAGCGCTCCTTGCAGATGCGATAGGCCGCGTCGCGCGCCGGCTTCATGTATTCGCGCAGATCGAACTTGCTCGGGTGCTCGGCCAGGAACTTGCGCACGGCCGCCGTCATGGCCAGCCGGATGTCGGTGTCGATGTTGATCTTGCGCACGCCGTGCTTGATCGCTTCTTGAATTTCCTCCACCGGCACGCCGTAGGTCTCTTTCATGTCGCCGCCGTACTTGCGAATCTCGGCCAGCAGATCCTGCGGCACGCTGGAGCTGCCGTGCATGACCAGGTGCGTATTCGGAATGCGGCGATTGATCTGCTTGATGCGCTCGATGGCCAGGATGTCGCCGGTGGGTTTGCGGGTGAACTTGTAGGCGCCGTGGCTGGTGCCGATGGCAATCGCCAGCGCGTCGAGCTGCGTCTTCTTCACGAAGTCGGCGGCCTGCTCGGGGTCGGTCAGCAGCTGCTCGCGCGTCATCGTGCCTTCGGCGCCGTGGCCGTCTTCCTTGTCGCCCTTCATCGTTTCCAATGAGCCGAGGCAGCCGAGTTCGCCTTCCACCGTGACGCCGAGTTCGTGCGCCAGCGCTACCACCTTGTGCGTGACGTCGACGTTGTAGTCGTAGCTGGCGATGCTCTTGCCGTCGGCCTGCAGCGAACCATCCATCATCACCGAGCTGAATCCGAGGTCGATCGCGCCGCGGCACACGTCGGGGCTCTGGCCGTGGTCCTGGTGCATCACCAGCGGCACCTGCGGGTAAGCCTCGATGGCGGCCTGGATCAGGTGTTTGATGAACGGCTCGCCGGCGTATTTGCGCGCGCCGGCGCTGGCCTGCAGGATCACCGGCGCGCCCACTTCGGCGGCGGCGGTCATCACCGCCTGCACCTGCTCCAGGTTGTTCACGTTGAAGGCTGGAATGCCGTAGCGGTTTTCAGCGGCATGGTCCAGCAATTGCCGCATCGACACGAGTGCCATGTCAGTTCATCCCCAATGTGCAGTGCAAATCCGTCAGCAGTCCCGGGCCTTGTTCAGGCGGCGGGACCTGAGACCTCGAATTCTACGAGTGCACTGCACCGGCCAACGCCCCGCAACAGGGGGGCGGGCCGCCCGTGCCCGCAACCGCGCCTATCGACGGCCTGCAGCGCACTTGCCGAACACGGCCACCGAAGCCTTCATGAGATCCATGCGATCTGATTCGCTCATCTTCGCCTCGACCCCCTGAGCCTCCTGCCGTTTGCCGGCCATGTCCAGCATCAGCCAACGGTAGCCGTCGGCCGACACCAGGGACTTGGCCTCCTTGGCGGCGCAGGGGCAGAACTTGTCTCGGTCGACGCCTAGCTCGCGGCTCAACGCCCTGTTGGCGCCGCGCTGGCCTTCCGCGTGGCAGGCGGCCACGAATTCCGATTCGCTGGGCCCGCTGCTGCAGGCGGCCAACAGCGTGGTCCCAATCAGGGCCACCACTCGCCACATCGTTGATGTCATGCCGGCTCCTGGTCAGTGGTTGAGGGAAGCGATGGGTGGGGTGTCAATTCGGCCTGCCGAATTGCACGTTCTTCGGTTGCGTCACGCGATCGCGGTGCCCAGAGTTGGCCTGCGTGATCCAGTCCTTGATGCACAGCATCAGGTTGTCGTAGTGGTTGTCCTTGGCGAACACCGTGATGCGCCCCTTGGACAGGATCGCCGCTTGCGTGGTGCCGTCGTACTCCGACACGCAGATCACGCCTTCTTCTTCGCCGCCTTGGTGAGGCGCGTTGCCGTGGATCGACAGCGTGCCGCTGATCCACTCGACCTCGCCGCTGACGTTGAGGTTTCGCATCAGCGCCGGCAACTGTTTGCCCACCGCCGCCTGCAGCTTGCTTTGCACGGTGGGCTCCTTGAGCAGCGCCGGATAGTTGGGCGAGCCCACGTACTTGCGCAGCGCTGGCGTGCTCTGGGCCTGGACCAGGGTCGCGCCCAGCGTCAGCGCCGCCAGGGCGACCGACCACGGCCAGCGCACGGCGGTCAATCGGGGTGGGGTGTGCGGGAGGTTCACGTCGTCGCTCCGGCTCACTGCGTGGGCTGGTTCGGCGCGGCCGGCGCCGTGGCGGGGCCTGCCGAAGTGGGCGGCAGGTTGGCGATGCCATCGAGCGCTTCGGCCTTGGCTTGGTCGCGCGCCGACTTGGAGCCACCGTTGCGCATCACCGTGCCCAGTGCCTTGATCAACCCGTTGGAACCCGCGTCGGCCTGTACCGTGCCGGCCTGTGGCAACGGGCCTGCCAGCGCGGCGCTGGTGCGCGTCAGCACCACGCGTTTCATGTTCTGGTTGATCGGGTCGTCGCTCTGCGAGAAGTCGATGTCGCCGTTGGGCAGGACCTGCGCCACCCAGCGGTACCAGCCCTTGTTCACATACAGCGAGTACCACTGACCCTCGATCGTGTTGCCCACCAGCCTGCCGCGCATCTCACCGTGCGGGCCGGCCCCGAATGGCGTCCAGGTGGTGCGCAGGTGGATGTCGTTGCCGCTTTGCGTGAGGGTGGCGACGCCGCGGCCCAGATATGCGTACTCGCCGCGCAGGTCGTGCAGCCCCAGCGCAGGCGTGCCGCCGGCCACCGGCGACACAGCGGATACCGGTCGGTGCGCGACATCCTGGTCGGCCACCACCACGGTCAGCTTGCCGGCGCTGAGGTTGAATATGCCCGGGCCCTGGCGGTTGTTGGCCTTGCGCATGTTGAAGCCGATGTGCCGGATGCCCGCAGGCACCGACAGCTGGCGCACGATCTGCGTCACATCGATCGGCTGGTTGAAGGCCGGGTTGGTGGCGCAGTCGGCGCGCATCTGCGCCACCCGCACGCCGGCGCTGGCGTCGGCAAGCTCGCCCTTGCCGTCGGCGGGGTAGGCGTAGACGTCGATCACCACCGGCTCGGCACCCGCGCATTGCGCCTGCCTGCCGCTGAACTGGAAGCTGGCCGAGCGCACCCGTGAGGGCAGCGTTTCGGGCAGCTGGTATTCCATCGTCGCCACGTAGACCGAACCCACGCCCGGCTTGGCGCCCGACGCGCGCTGCCAGAAGCCGACGCCGAGGGTCGGTCGCGCTCGCGCTCCGTTGCCCGGGGTGACGAACTCCCACGACATCGCCATCACGGGCGACAGCGCGATCGCGCGGTCATTGGCCAACGACAGCGCGGGCAGCATGGCGAGCAGCAAGGCGATCGGCTTGTTCAACATGGAGCTCTCCTTGCGTGTGGTGCGTCATCGATCGATGGATCCGCGCAAGGGCAGGATCGATACGGTGTTCGCCGCGTCGCGCGCCGCCTGAGGGCGGCGCTGACAGCGCGCGTTCGACCAAGTTCATTGCGATTCCCCCTCGCACTGCGCCGGGTCGCCCCGGTGCATGGCGCAAAGGTAGGTGACCTTGCGTTACCGCGCTGTTACCGCTGCGTGCGCCGGTCGGCGGCAGCGAGCAGTGCGCGGTTCACGGGGTTGCGCGTCAGGAAGCTGTCGCGAAACTCTTCCGGCACGTTGGGCAGCGCGACGCGGCGCACCCATTGCGCGCCGCGCGCCAGTGCGAGCAGGCAATGATCACCGTCGCCGTTGGCATCGAACACCTGCGCGGCGATCCACCAGGCCTCGCCGAAGTACATGTCGGCCGGCGGCAGTTGTGTCATCTGCTCGACCAGCTCGCGCATTGCCAGCGCCGCATCCTGCGTCTGGCCCGCGCGCGACTGCGCGTGCGCGCGCCGCAGCCGTGCCTTCATCGCGACGCCGGCAAACTCGTGCCGGTGGGCTAGCTGCAGCGCCTCGTCGCAGCGCTGCAGCGTGGCGCGCGGATCGTGGTCGTCGGTGATGTCGAGCATCAACTGCATGTGCACATGCGGGTCGTCGCCGGCGCCCAGCGTGTCCAGCGCCGCCTGCATCCGCTGGCCAGTGGGCTGGCCCAACGCGCGATCGATGCGTGCGGCCACCTGAGCGCCGCGCACGTGCACCACCTTGACCGGCGGGCGCTCGTACTCCAGCGCCTGGCGCGCACGGGCGAACTGGCCGAGGTCGGCCAGGAATTGCGCCCTGTGGTTAGCCGCCACCGCAGTCCACAACACCTGCTTGTCGCGCGTGAAGCAGGCGATCGCGGCGTCGAGGTGTTCCAGTGCTTCGCGGTAGCGACCGCTCAGGCCGCTGTAGAGCCCCACGTAGGCATGCACCACGCCGCCTTCAGGGCCGTCGATGGCGCCGAGTTCGGTCTGGATCGCGAGTGCCCGGTGCGCCAGCGTCAGCGCCTCGTCCACGTGGCCGAGGTTGCCTTTCACGGTGGCCAGATTGGAGGTGAGGGTGGCCAGCTCAGCCAGGTCGCCCAGCTCCTGCGCGTTGACGATGGCCTGCTGCAGCGCGAACGCGGTGTCGCGCAAGCGGCGCAGGGAATTCAGCGCATAGGCATAGTCGGCCCAGAAGCGGCCGCGCTGCTTGGCGCTGCCTTCACGTTCCACCCACGAACGATACGGCTCGATGATGGCCAACGCTTCGGCGGCGCGCCCGGCCTGCGACAGCCCCACTGCCTGCAAACACCCGGCTTCGAGATCGAGCCACGGCGCATCGAGCCGGCGTGCCAGCTTGCCCGCTTGCTGCGCGGCATCGATGCCGGCGGCATGGTCGGCCGCCATCAAGGCGGCCATCGCCTTGGCGATCAGCGCCGACGCGCGCTCGTTGTCGGTCTGCGCCGCTTCGAGCAAGTGCTCGACCATGCCGCGTGCCGGCGCCACGCCCTGCACCACGATCAACGCGGGCACGCTGCTGCAACGCGACTGGAAGGCACGCTCGGCTGCGCCGGCGCGCTCGAAGCATGCCGCGGCCTGATTCCAGCATTGCACTTCATGCGTGCGCTGCGATGCGCTCTGTGCCTGCTGGGCCGCGGCCGCATAGGCTTCGCCGGCCTGCAGCCACAGCGTCGCGCCGGCCCAGTGCGGGGCCACGATCGCGCTCGGGCTGCCGCGCGATTGCAGATGGCGCGCGATGCGTTCGTGCAGCAGCTCGCCGATCGGCGCAGGCACCGATGCACGCGTGGCGTCGAGGATCAGGTCGTGCGCGAAGCCGCCGTCGCGGATGACCTGCGCGGTTTCCAGTTCACGCCACGGCTCGGCGATGTCCAGCGGGTGGAGCTCCAACACGGCGGCCGCCAGCTCGGCGCTGAAGTTCGTGCCGGCCAACGCAGCCACCCGCGCCAGCTTGAGCGCAGGCGGCGACAGCTGCATCAGCCGGCGCTCCACCAGCGCGCTCACGGTGGGTGGCTGCGGCAGGCGGCCGCTGCCATTCAGCGCCGCGGCCTCGCCCGACAGCACCAGGTCGCGCAGCGTCTCCAGTGCGAACAGAGGGTTGCCGCCGCTGTGGCGCAGCAGCGCGGGCGCCAGGCGCGCCGGGTCGAGTTCCGGTAGGCCCAACGACTCGACCAGCTCGGCCAGGTGCACGGCGTTGAGCGGGGCCAGCGCGACCACTTCGACGCGTTGCGCTTCCTCGAGTGCGTTGCGCAGTTGCTGCGCAGCGCGGCTCGCCTCGGCCGGCCGCTGCGCGAGGCCCCAGCGCAACTCGGCCAAGCCGTCGGCTTCGATCAGCGATTGCAGCAGGTCGATGCTGGCGTCGTCGGTGAAATGCAGATCGTCGACCACCAGCGCGTGCAGGCCGAGCGCCATGGCATCGGCGAGACCGGCTTCGATGGTCCGTTGCAGCAGCAGCCGCTGTGCCGCACCCGACAGCGCCACCGCGGTGCCGAGTTCGGGCAGCAGCAGTGCCAACTCTTGCGTGCGCGATGGCGACAGCGCGATCGCGTGCTGGGCCAGCACCGCACGCAGCAAACGCGCCAGCACCGCATAGGCCACGCCGCCATCGCCGGGGCGCGACTTGATCGCAACCACGCCGGCCTGGCCGGCGGCGAAATCGTTCAGCAGGCGGCTCTTGCCGATGCCGGCTTCGCCCAGCAGCAGGAACGCGCGCGCGCCGGCCCAGGCACGCTGCAACGCCCGCAGTTCGGACTCGCGGCCGATCAACCGCGGTGGACGCAGCAGGCTGGCGGGCGCCACCGCACGCCGCGCAGGCAGCGTGGCGCCACCCCGCTCGATGGTCGCCATCAGCTCGATGGTCTCCGCGGAAGGCCGGGTGCCGAGTTCGTCCTTCAAGCGCTGCTCGAAGCGTTCGAAGGCGGCAATCGCGGCGGCGCGATCGCCGCGCAGATAATGCAGTCGCATCAGGCGGCGCTGCGCGTGTTCGGCCAGCGGGTCGCTGTCGACCATGCGCTGCGCATAAGCCAGCCCTTTGGCGATCGCCCCGTCCTTTTCGCAGCGCGAGGCCGCGGCGGCCAGCGCCGCGTCACGCTGCTCGCGCCAGCGGCGCCGCTCGGCGCGCGCCCATTCGTTCAACTCGGGCAGGTCTTCGAACTCGTGGTCGCCCAACAACTCCAGCACGCCAGCCTGTTCGTCGCTGTCGATGCGCTGCAAGGTCGCGGCGAGATCGGTCTGCACGGAATCGGCCAGGCGCAGCAACGCACCGGTCTCGACCAACGACGTGTCTGCGCGCCGCCGCAGGCGAAACAGGCGCTGCCGCAAATTGGTGTCGGCCTGCTTGGCGTTGGCGCCGGGCCACAACAGCGCGGCCAGGCGATCGGACTTCACCGGGCCCGATAGTGCGATCACCGCGAGCAGGGCGGCATCCTTGGCCTGCAGCACGATCGACTCGCCGCCGCCCAGCGGCACGAGTGCCGGCTGGCCCAGCAGGCGCAGCTGCCAGGCCGCGTTCGAGCGCTGGGCGGAAGGCTCGTTGGTTTTGGCGCGCGGCATCGAAAGCAGTGTCGTGCATTCGCCGCGACGCGGCGAATGCACTCGGTCAACGTCGCCGCAAAACTAGTGCCGCGCGCGTTACCGCAGGGTTACCGCGCCGGGATTCAGGCGACCCGGCACACCTTGAGCATGTTGGTGCCACCGGGATAGCCCATCGGCTCACCGCAGGTGATGGCATAGGTGTCGCCCGGCTTGAGCACGCCACGCTTTACCAGCAAGCGTTCGGCTTCGGTGAGGGCCTGGTCGCGGTCGCTGTACGCCGGCATCAGGATCGGCTGCACGTTGCGGTACAGCGCCATGCGGCGCTCGGAGGTCGCCTTGGACGTGAGGCCGAAGATCGGCACGTGGATCAAGTGGCGGCTCATCCACAAGGCGGTGGAACCGCTCTCGGTGAGTGCGATGATCGCCTTGCAGCCCAGATGGTGCGCGGTGAACAAGGCGCCCATCGCGATGCTCTGGTCGATGCGGCCGAAGTGCTTGTTGGTGAAATCGGCCTCGAGCTCCACCTCTTCGGCGCGCTCGGCTTCGTGCGCGATCAGCGCCATGTGCTCGACCGTCTCGACCGGGAACTTGCCGGCCGCGGTCTCGGCGCTGAGCATCACCGCGTCGGTGCCGTCGAGCACGGCGTTGGCCACGTCGCTCACCTCGGCGCGCGTGGGCACCGGGTTGACGATCATGCTCTCCATCATCTGGGTGGCGGTGATGACGGTCTTGTCCATCTCGCGCGCCATGCGGATCATGCGTTTCTGCAGCGCCGGCACGGCGGCGTTGCCGACCTCGATGGCGAGGTCGCCGCGCGCCACCATGATGCCGTCGCTGGCGCGCAGGATGTTCTCCAGCTGGGGGATCGCCTCGCTGCGCTCGATCTTGGCGATCATCGCCGGCTTGTGGCGGTGCGATTCGCCGGCTACGTTGGCGAGCTGGCGCGCCATCTCCATGTCGGTGGCGCTCTTGGGAAAGCTCACCGCCACGTAGTCGGCCTGGAAGGCCATCGCGGTCTTGATGTCCTCCATGTCCTTGGCGGTCAGCGCCGGCGCAGTGAGGCCGCCGCCCTGCTTGTTGATGCCCTTGTTGTTGGACAACACGCCACCGACCTTGACCTTCGTGTGCACACGATCGGCCAGTACGCGGTCGACCGTCAACACGATCAGTCCGTCGTTGAGCAGCAGCGTGTCGCCCGGCTTGACGTCGCGCGGCAGTTCCTTGTAGTCGAGGCCGACTGCCTGCGTGTCGCCCGGTTCGCTGCGCGACGCGTCGAGCACGAAGTCGTCGCCCGACTTGAGCAACACCTTGCCTTCGGCGAACTTGCCGACGCGGATCTTGGGGCCCTGCAGGTCCGCCATCAACGCCACCGGTTTGCCCACGCGCGCGGCGGTGTCGCGCACGAGTTGCGCGCGCTCGATGTGGTCCTGCGCCGCGCCGTGGCTGAAGTTCAGGCGCACCACGTCGACGCCGGCGCGCAGCAGCTGTTCGAGCACGGCTGGATCGCTCGATGCCGGACCGAGCGTGGCGACGATCTTGGTGGCGCGGGTCATGGCAGGCGTTTGTTGTTCGGCGCACGGGACGGCGCGCCCATTATCACGGTGAGCCCGGATGCGACCGCAACGCGCTCAACCATCGGCACGGCGTTGCAGGACTTCGAACGCCGGCAGCGTCTTGCCTTCGAGCACCTCGAGGAACGCACCACCGCCGGTGGAGATGTAGCCGATGTCCTTCTCGATGCCGTACTTGGCGATCGCCGCCAGCGTGTCGCCGCCGCCGGCGATGCTGAACGCGGGGCTCGCTGCGATCGCGCGCGCGATGGTCTCGGTGCCCTTGGCGAAGGCGTCGAACTCGAACACGCCGAGCGGTCCGTTCCACACGATCGTGCCGGCGGCCTTGAGTTTGGCGGCCAGCAGCGCCGCCGTGTTCGGTCCGATGTCGAGGATCATCTCGTCGGCGGCCACTTCCGATGCTGCTTTCACCGTGGCCTTGGCGTCGGCCTTGAATTCGGTGGCCACCACCACGTCCTGTGGTATCGGCACCTCGGCGCCGCGTGCTTTCATCGCGCTCATCACCGCGCGCGCCTGGTCCGCCAGGTCGGCTTCGGCCAGACTCTTGCCGATCGGCAGCCCGGCGGCGAGCATGAAGGTGTTGGCGATGCCGCCGCCGACGATCAGGCCGTCGACCTTCTCGGCCAAGCTTTGCAGGATCGTGAGCTTGGTGCTGACCTTGCTGCCGGCCACGATCGCCAGCAGCGGTCGCTTCGGCGCGCTCAGTGCCTTGCCGATCGCATCGATCTCCGCGGCCAACAAGGGCCCCGCACACGCCACCTTGGCGAACAGCGCGATGCCGTAGGTGCTGGCCTCGGCGCGGTGCGCAGTGCCGAAGGCATCGTGCACGAAGATGTCGGTGAGTGCGGCCATCTTGCGTGCCAGCGCTTCGTCGTTCTTCTTTTCACCCTTGTTGAGACGGCAGTTCTCCAGCAGCACCAGCTGGCCGGGCGCGACCTCGACGCCGTCGATCCAGTTGGCGCGCAGCGGCACCGCGCGGCCGAGCAACTCGCTCAGACGCTGCGCCACCGGGGCCAATGAATCCGCGGGCCTGAACTGGCCCTCGGTGGGCCGCCCCAGGTGCGAGGTGACCATCACCGCCGCACCGGCGTCCAGCGCCATCCGGATGCACGGCAGCGAGGCTCGGATGCGGGTGTCCTCGGTGATGCGGCCGGCATCGTCTTGCGGCACGTTCAGGTCGGCGCGAATGAACACGCGCCGGCCGGCGACGCGGCCGTGCGCGATGAGGTCTTGGAAGCGAAGGATGTTCATGGTGAGGTGAGTGCGCGAGTGGCTCTTGCGTCAGGTGCGTCCGGCATTACCAGCCCAGTGTGAGGCGCAGCGTGAGCAGCACCGCCGTGCCGGCGACGATGGTGCCGAACATGCCGCGTCGCCAGAAATACCAGCCGGTGGCTGCCGCAGCGCCGAACAGGCGGGCGTCTTTCCAGGTGGTGATGAGGTGGCCCTGCGTCATCACGACCTCCGGCGCGACCACCGCGACCATCGCCGCCAGTGGCGCATACCGCAGGCCCTCGATCAACCAGGCGGGTACCGGCAGCTGCGCGCGTTGCAGGAAGAAGAAACCCCGCGTGATCAGCGTGATGGCGGCCATGCCGGCGATGGCGATCACCAGTTCGACGGTGCTCATGCGGCCACCTTTTGCGGGGACTTTTTCGGCGCGGCGTGCTCGAGCACGACGCCCACTGCCACCGCCGCGGCGATGGCCACCAGGATGTTCAGCCGCAACGGCAAGGCATAGGCCGCCACCGCTGCACAGGCGGCCACCGCGGCAGCCAGCCAGGTCGCGCGATCCGACACCATGGTGTAGGTCAGGGCGAGCAGCGCCGTGGTGCCGGCGAAGCTCAGGCCCCATTGCATCGGCAGGTGGTGCGCCAACACGATGCCCAGCAATGACGACAGCTGCCACGAACCCCAGTTGACGATCATGCCGCCCCAGAAATACGGCCACTGCTCAGGGGCCGGTTCGGGCCGCGGAAAACGCTGCACGAAGGTGAAGTAGTTCAGGTCGGCGCTGAAGTACGCCACCGTGAGGCGCCAGCGCAGCGGCAAATGCACCCAGTAGGGCCGCCACTGCAGACTGAAGATCACGAAGCGCAGGTTGACGCACAGCACCGTCGCCCACACCACCCACAGTGGCGCGCCGCTGCTGATCAGCGGCAGCGAGGCGATCTGTCCGGTGCCGGAGAAGACGGTCAACGACATCACCACCGCCCACGCGGTGCCGAGGCTGCTGTTGGCCATCGCGACGCCGGCCACCACTCCCCAAGCCGAGATGCCGAGTGCGACGCCGGCCATCTCGCGTGCGCCACGCCGGAATTCCGGGTGGCGCCACAAGGCCGGTGCGCCGGCCAAAGATTCACTCATGCGCGGATTGTCCTACGGCGCCGCGGCCGCGCCGTGATGGACCGCCTTGCGATCGTCAGCGCTTGCGCACGCTGCCGGAGCCGGCGATCGAGCGCTGCACGGTCGGCCCGCCGCTGTAGGTCACGCCGCCGGAGCCGGCGATGCTCACGGCCAGTGTGCGTGCCGCGTGCACCGACGCGTCGCCCGAGCCGGCGATGCTGACGCGCACGTCATCGGCGCGCAGCTCGGCCGCATCGATGCCACCCGAGCCGGAAAGGTCGATGCTCAGGCGCGTCGCTCGACCGGCCAGGCTGACGTTGCCCGACCCCGCGATGCCGAGCGACAACTCCTCGTTGTTCAATGCCTTGGCATGCACGCCGCCCGAACCGTTGATCGACACGGCCAGTCGCGGCACCTTCATGCCGTCGATCGTGATGTCGCCCGAGCCGGCACTGGACACCGCGCGGATCTGCGGCGCCGTCACCTCGACCCAGGTGCGGCTGTTCAAGCGCACCGAGGTGCCGGGCCTCCAGCGCAGCAGCAATGTCTGGTCTGGCTCGATCGTGCTTTCGAGCAGAGGCAGCAAGTTGCTGTCGCCATGAACCACCACCGACGCCGGGCTGCCCTGGCGCAGTTCGAGCGCCAAGCCCCCTTTCAGGCTGATGGCGTTGAATTCACCGGTGCTGCGCGACTCGCTGGCGGCCTTGCCGTTGCCGACCACGACATCGGCTCGCGCGGGCTGAACACCGGCGAAGAAGGGCATCGTCAGCACCGACCACAGACACCAGCGTCGCCAAGTCGGTGCGACGCGGTGCGAAGGATTGGCGAACGGTGGCGCTTGGGTCATGACAATCTCCTGCTGATGCAGGCGCCATCATGCGCAGGTTGAGCGCTGCTGGGGCGTCGCGCGACGCGATCGCCGCCGGTTGCGACGAAGCGCAGCAAACGACCGATGAACTGCAGCCAATCAGCGGGGCGCGATCGGGCTCGGCACCCGCTCAGGAGTCGCCCTTGCGCGACTTCTCGTTGACCACCGAGCCGCTGTCTTTGCTGCGCGGCTTGTCGCTGGACTTCTCGGCTGTCTTTTCGGGCGTCTTGTCGCCCGTCTTGTCGACGGCCTTGTCGGCGCCGCGCGTCGACTTCTTGCCCTCGCCGTCGCTGGCCTGTGCCAGCGTTTCTCCGCCGAGTTGCGGCGCCACGGGTTCGAGCTTGTTCTCGCGCATGTAGTCGTTCATTTCGCGCCAGCCGGCGTACACCGCGGCCTTGTCGGCGCGGCGATTGAGCGTGTAGCAGTCTTCGATCGCACGACCGGCGTGCCGACAGGCGCCGCCGACGGCCTTGCCGTCGGCCTCACGCCGGGCTGCCACCGCCTCGGCAGCCTCGCCGCCGAACAGGTTGCAACCCGCCGCGCCGAGCGTGGCGATCAACAGGGCGGCTGACAGTCGTGCTTGCATGGCGGGGCCTGCACTGAAAGAGTAGACCCTCGGGATATCGGCCGGCTCGGCGCCGACTTGAGCGCGCTTGTCTCAGCCGCGCGCGGCCATCGCCAACAGGCGCTGGACCCGCTCCTCGGTCGACGGATGGGTCGAGAACAACCCGCGCAGGCCACCGCCGGACAGCGGATTCATGATCATCATCTGCGCCGTCTCGGGATGGCGCTCGGCCGCCGGCAGCGGGATGCCCTGCGCATAGCGATGGATTTTTTGCAGCGCGGAGGCCAGCGCCTGCGGGTCGCCCGAAATCTCGGCGCCCCCGCGGTCGGCTTCGAACTCGCGCGCGCGGCTGATGGCCATCTGGATCAGGCTGGCGGCCAGCGGTGCGAGGATCGCCATCGCGAGCCCGGCCAGCGGGTTGGCTGGCCGGCCTTCGCTGTCGCGGCCACCGAAGAACGCGGCGAAATTGGCCAGCATGCTGATCGCACCGGCCATCGTGGCGCTGATCGTCGAGATCAGGATGTCGCGGTGCCTCACGTGCGCCAGTTCGTGCGCCATCACGCCGCGCAGTTCGCGCTCGCTGAGCAGCTGCAAGATCCCGGTGGTTGCGGCGACGGCCGCATGCGCCGGGTTGCGTCCGGTGGCAAAGGCATTGGGTGCCTGCTCGTCGATCAGGTAGACGCGCGGCATCGGCAGACCGGCGTTGCTGGCCAGTTCGCGGATCAAGCGAACGAACTGCGGCGCCGAGGCGTCGTCGACTTCGTGCGCGTTGTACATGCGCAGCACGATCGAATCGCTGAACCAGTAGCTGAAGAAGTTGAGCCCGAGCGCAACGACCAGCGCCAGCATCATGCCGCTGCGGCCACCCACCATCTGGCCGACGACCATGAACAGCGCCGTGATGGCTGCCATCAGGATCGCGGTTTTCATCAAATTGAACATGGCCGATACTGTCCGCAGTCTTGCAACGTTGCCGCGATAGATGCGGCCGGCGCGCGGCAGTTCAATCGCCCGCCGATGCGAGGCGCCGTCCCATCACGGGTGCGCCAGCCGGGAAACACTGGCTCGCGGGCAAGCGCCGGCCGCCCGGTCGCTGCAATTCGAGCAGTTCGAGCCCGCCATCCCCGCAGGCCACCACCAGCGGCGCGGGCAACGTGCTCAGCACCTCGCCGGGCGTGCCCCGCAGCTCGGGCCGCACCTTGGCGCGCCACAGCTTGAGCACCGCGCCGCGGTCGTTCAACGTCGCACCCGGAAACGGATCGAAGGCCCGCACGCGGCGCTCGAGCAGCACGGCGCTGGCATGCCAATCGAGCGCGGCCTCGCTTTTGTCGATCTTGCGGGCGTAGCTCACGCCCTCGGTGGATTGAGGCGCCGCGGTGAGTTCGCCCGCGGTCAAGCGCGCGAGCGCTTCGACGATCATCAGCGCGCCCAGCTCGGCGAGGCGGTCGTGCAGGCTGGAACCGGTGTCGCTGGCGCCGATGGCCAGCGGGCGCGCCAGCAGCACGTCACCGGTGTCCAAGCCCGCGTCCATCTGCATGATGGTGATGCCGGTCTGAGTGTCTCCGCCCTCGATCGCGCGCGGGATCGGTGCGGCGCCTCGCCAGCGGGGCAGCAACGAGGCGTGGATGTTCAGGCAGCCCCGGCGCGGCAGTTCGAGCAGCCAGGACGGCAGCAGCAAACCGTAGGCAGCGACCACGAGCACCTCGGGCGCTGCTGTTTGCAACGCCGCTTGTGCGGCTCGTGCGTCGGCAGCAAAGCGGCCGTCCAGCCGAAGACCCGCCGGCTGCCACACCGGCAAACCGTGTTTGGAGGCCAGCACCTTGACTGCCGAGGCCTGCAACCGCAAGCCACGTCCGGCAGCGCGGTCGGGCTGCGTCAGCACGCAACCGACTTCGTGGCCCGCCGCGACGATGGCTTGCAGCGCCGCGGCGGCGAACGCCGGCGTGCCGGCAAAGGCCAGCCTCATCGAGGACCTCCGCGCTGGGCACGCGGGAATTCGCCCTTGCGGCGGCCCGCCGGGCTCATGCGCGCTGGCGTTCCTGTTGCTCCTCGCGGGTGCGTTTTTGCATCTTCGCTCGGATGCGCTCGCGCTTGAGCGGGCTCAGGTATTCGACGAACACCTTGCCCATCAAATGATCCATTTCGTGCTGCACGCACACCGCAGTCAGGCCAGCCACGCGGCGCTCGAACGGCTGGCCTTCGCGGTCGAGTGCGGTCACGATGACTTCGGCGTGGCGCTCGACTTTGTCGTAGATCGCGGGCACCGACAGGCAACCCTCTTCACCGAACACCAGCTCGTCGCTGCGCCACACGAGTTCCGGATTGATCAGCACCAGCGGCCTGTCGCGATGCTCGGAGGTGTCGATCACGATGACGCGCTCATGCACGTCGACCTGTGTCGCGGCCAACCCCACGCCGTCGGCGGCGCGCATCGTCTCGAGCATGTCGTCGACCAGTTGGCGGATGCGCGCATCGACGATGCCTACTGGACGGGCGATCTTGTGCAATCGGGAATCGGGGTAACGCAGGATCGTCAGCGAGGCCATGGGTGATGAGGCGGTACAGGTGGATACAGGCCGCGGCGGTGTGGATCGATCACAACGGCCAAAGGCGTGATGGGCTCCACATCATGGCGCGCCAGCGCCTGCTTTCATTGCGGCATCAAGGGTTTATGGGCAGAATCTTCCACGAAGCATGAGCATTGTCGCTACTCCGGTCGCGGCAGGCTGGTATGCCCGCCCAAACGCCTCGGCGATGCCGGGATTTTGGCATTGCCCAACAGCGGAGACCGAGTTCATGAGCCGACCCTCGCAGACCCACAGTCACCAACGCCTGCGGTTGTCCCTGTGCGTCGGCGCGGCGCTTGCTGCTTTGTGCGGCCAAGCCCCGGCAGTCAATTGGCCGGTGACCACCGAGCAGCGCGATACCGCCAATCAGGTCGCGCAGGCCGGCGTGCCGCTGAGCGAGTTGGCGCCCGATGCGCCCGATTCGCACACGGTGGTGCGCGGCGACACGCTGTGGGACATCTCCAAGCTGTTCCTGCGCTCGCCGTGGCGCTGGCCTGAGCTGTGGGGCATGAACCTCGACCAAATCAAGAATCCGCACCTGATCTATCCCGGCCAGGTGCTGTTCCTCGTGAAAGTGGGCGACCGCGCGGTGCTGCGCGTCGGCCAACCGGCGGCTGGTACAGGCGGCGAGCCGATCGGCAACACGGTCAAGCTGTCGCCGCGCGTGCGCGCTGAAACCTTGGACAACGGCGCGATCCCGGCGATTCCGCTGCACCTGATCGGGCCGTTCCTCAATGAAGCGGTGGTGTTCTCCACCGACGAACTGTCGACCGCGCCGCGCATTGTCGCGTCGCAGGAAGGCCGCGTGTTGTTGTCGCGCGGCGAAACCGCCTACGTGCGCGGTGACCTCAAGGGCAACCGCGACTTCCGTGTGTTCCGCGACAGCACCCCTTTGGCCGATCCCGACACCGGAGAGGTGCTGGGGTTCGAGGCGCGCTACGTGGGCACGGCGGAGTTCGTGCGCGAAGGTGGCGTGCAGGCATCGCTCGACGGCAACAGCGCGCAGATCGTGCCGGCAACGTTCAAGATGACCAGCATCCGGCAGGAGGCGGGCGTCGGCGACCGGTTGGCGCCGGTCCCGCAGCGCGACTACGCCGCCTACGTGCCGCACGCCCCCGCGCAGGCGCTCAAGGGTCGGATCATCTCGATCTACGGCGAAGCATTGTCGGCGGGCCAGAACCAGATCATCACGCTCAATCGTGGCGAGAAGGACGGCGTCGAGCGTGGCCACGTGATGGCGCTGTGGCGCGACGGCACGCGCGAGATCGACACCACCGATCCGTCCAAACCGCTGATGAAGCTGCCCGATGAGCGCATCGGCACGTTGTTCGTCTTCCGGGTCTTCGATCGTGTGTCCTACGCGCTGATCCTGCAGTCGCAAGACCCGGTCAAGCCCGGCGACCGCTTCAGTCAGCCCTGACGGCAATCATCGGGCCCGGCGCGCATGGCGCCCGATCTGGCCGATGAACTGGCAGCCTGGTTGCGCTTGCTGCTGACGGCCGGCGTCGGCCGCGGTGCTGCCAGGCAGTTGCTGGTCGCTTTCGGCACACCACAAGCCGTTTTCGAAGCCTCGAGCGCCGAGCGCCGCGACTGCGTGGAGCGCGACATCGCCTCGGCGCTGGACGCCGAACCAGCCACGTTGTCGACCGTGTTGGCGACCCTGCTTGCTTGGTTGGAGGCAGACAGCGATCGCGGTTGGATCGCACTGGGCGATGCGCGCTATCCGCAAGCCTTGCTGCAGACCGCCGATCCACCCCTGCTGCTGTATACGCAAGGCCATGTCGCGCTGCTGAACAGTCCGTGCCTGGCGATCGTGGGCAGCCGCAACCCGACTCCGCAAGGCGCCGAGAACGCGCGCGCTTTCGCCGAACACTTGGGCCGCGCCGGCCTGACCATCGTTTCGGGCCTTGCGCTGGGCATCGACGGCGCAGCCCATACCGGCGCGCTGGCGGCCGGGGCAGGCACGATCGCGGTGGTCGGGACCGGCCTCGATCGCGTCTACCCGCGCGCACACCGCGAGCTCGCGCACCGGATCGCCGAACGCGGCTTGATCATCAGTGAATTCGAACTCGGCACAGCGCCGTTGGCGCCCAATTTCCCGCAGCGCAACCGCATCATCGCGGGCCTGAGCCTGGGCACGCTGGTGGTCGAGGCGGCGATGGAGTCGGGCTCGCTGATCACGGCGCGCTATTCGGTGGAGGCGGGGCGCGACGTGTTCGCGATTCCGGGCTCGATCCACTCGCCGCAATCGCGCGGCGCCCACGCGTTGATCAAACAGGGCGCCAAGCTGGTCGACGATGCACGCGACGTGCTCGATGAACTGCGCTGGACGCCGATAAGCTCGCCAGCGAACCCGTCGAGCGCCGCGGCAGCGCAAACGTCCGGGACCGCGCCCGATGCGCTGCTGGACGCAATGGGATTCGAGCCCGTCGCGATGGATCAGCTGCAGTCGCGCACCGGCTGGCCGACCGCGTCATTGAGTGCTCGCCTGCTCGAACTCGAATTGGCAGGCCAAATAGCCCGCCTGCCTGGCGGGCGTTATCAGCGCGTGGCCAAGGCTTGACGGGGTATAGTCGTTCCATGTTCGACGTGTTGGTGTATCTGTACGAGAACTATTGGCGACCCGACGCGTGCCCCGAACACGACCAGCTGACGCGCAAGCTGTCGGCGGTGGGTTTCGAAAGCGAAGAGATCGTCGATGCGCTGGCGTGGCTCGACGGTCTGGCGCAGGGCGCACAGTCCGGCGCCCAGGCGCAGTCGGCGCGCGGCATGCGCATCTACACCGAAGCCGAGCGCGAGCTGCTGGGCGAGGAATCGATCGGCTTCATCAGTTTCCTCGAATCGTCGGGTGTGCTGGCACCTTCGATGCGCGAGATGGTGCTCGACCGCGCCAAGGCGGCGGGCGAGGCGCCCATCGACCTCGAGGACCTGAAGGTGATCGTGTTGATGGTGTTCTGGAGCCTGGGCGAGGAGCCCGACGCGCTGATCCTCGACGAGTTGTCGCTCAACACGGAGCAACGCTCGATCCACTGAGCACGGCGCCACTGCAGGTGCCGTGCGTGCCTCGCGCTCAGTTCAACAAACGCGAGGGGTCGGCATCCAGCTTGGCCAGCGCCGTGCGCGTGGCGCGCACCGTGAGCGACTCGTCCTGCGCCGGCAGCAACAGTCCCGCCTGCAGGAAAGCAGCCAGGCGCTGCTGATGGAACAGCACGCAACGCCCCTGCGGCGTGACGAACAACGACAACTGCTTGCGCATGCCCTGCCAGGCCAGCTGCACCGCCTCGTTGCGGTTGCGGTAGTCGAGCATGTACCAGCTGCCCACCTGCAGCTCGCGTGCCCAGGCCACCATCGCGGGCGTGGGCATCGATCCGCCTTCGCCCACCACCTCGATTTCGGAGCTCTCGTGGCCTGACAGGTCGAGCACCATCGATTCGTCGATCTGCACGTTGTCGGCGTCGGGCAGCAGCTCCTCGAGCGACTCCAGCCGCTCGGTCAGGTCGTCGATGCGCTCGCTGGAAATGATGGCCGCCTTGGCGGTGAAGGCGGCGGCCAGCGAATTGTTCAGCGTCTGGATGTGCTCGTCCTGCTTTTCGGCGCTCATGCCGGCGGAGGCCATGCCGTCGCGCAGCGTCTTGAGCAGCGGTGGCAGGCGCCGCAGCACCTCGGCGCGCTCTTCGCGCGTGACCTTGGCGCCGGCCGACCAGATGACGTCGGTGGCCGCGCGTTTCATCGACTTGGTCTGCTCGGCCTGCGCGCCGTAGCGCACCGCGGTGGTGGCCAGCACGTCGGCCCACACCTGGAACAGGAACTGGCGCACCTCTTCCTGCACCGGCACCTCGTTGAGCATTTTGCGCAGCTCGATGGTGTACTGGATCGCCAGCGTTTCGCGCTGCTCGATCTGCTGCGCCAGTGAGACGCCCTTGCGGGTGGCCTCGTTTTCGTTCTTGAAAAAATGCTCGAGGAACTTCTCGAACTCCACCAACACGGTCTGGAACACACGGCGGCCGGTGTCGGGGTAGGCCTCGACCACTTGCACGACGCGCTTGATCTCCTTGGCCAGCGCCTCGCCGGAATTCTGCGTGGCCGAGGAGTCGAAGCCCATCACGCAGGCGCCCATGCGGTCGATCAAGCGCCGCGCCGGATGGTCGATGGTGGCAAAGAAATCGGGTTCGCTGACGGCCACGCGCAGCACCGGCATCTGCAGCCGCGCGAACCAGACGCGGATCGCTGCCGGGATGCGGTCTTCGGTCAGGATCGACTGGAACATCATGGCCACGATCTCGATCGTGGCGCGCTCCACTGGCGTGGTGGCGGCCTGCTTGAGCGCCTGCTTGCGCTGCTGCAGCTCGGCCAGCATCTGCGGCGTGCTGATCGGCGGCGCATCGGCGCGTTCGGTGCGCGTCACCAGACGCTGCTGGACATTGATCTGCGCGTGGTTGATCGCCTCGGCCAGCACCGGCGACACCGGCTTCATCTGCGCGGTGTCGCCGAAGCCCGGCAGCTGGCGCCCGACCAGGCGATTCAAGCGGCTGAGGATCTCGCCCGAGTTCTCACGGCGCAGCGGGCCCGTGCGGGTCATCAGGCGGGTTTCATCACCGACGCCGCGGGTGCCGCCGCCCAGGCCGCCGCGCACCGAGGTGGAGGTGCCATCGCCCGGGTTGGCGCCGAACGCACCCGAGAAGACGCCGCCGGTGTTGACCCCGCGCGAGCGGCGGATCAACGGCCGCAGGTCGACCTCGGGCATCACGCGGTGCTCGATCAACCAGCGGTTGGCCTCGTGGTAGGCCTCTTCCACGACGTGCGCAAATTCCTCGTGCAGCACCGGCTGCAGCTCGCGCCAACCGTCCAGGCTCATCCCCGAGGCCCGCCAGGCTTCCAGAGCGACGCGCGCCAGCACGTGGGCACGCACCATATCGTGCGCGTCGAGCTCGGAGCGTCGCTCCAGCGAGGACAGCCGCGAACGCAGGTCGGCGAACTCCCACGAGGCGCGGTCCATCATCGCCAGCGCCAAACGCGACGTGAGGATTTCGCGCTCGATGGTGTCGTCGTCGACCAGCGACAATCCGCCGGTGCCGGGCAGCGGCAGGTCGGCGGCCCGGGCCGCCGACAACGACTGGCCGAGCGATTTGTACAAGCCGTCGGCGATGCCGTGCTGCCAGCCGACGCCGGCGCGCTCCATGGCCTTGAACAGGTCGCGCCGCATCAGCACCACCGATGGCACGGCCGGCTTGTCGAGCAATGCCCGGGTCGTCTCGAGCACCGCGCTGGCCAGGGCCGGCAGCGCTGCGATCAGGTGATCGGCATACAGCCGTCTGGCCTGCTGGGCGAGATGGCTGGACGCTGCGCCGGCGTTCATGTCGTGGTGCGAGTCAGGTCGCGCCTACTCTACACCACGGCACCCGCATTCGGGTCGTTGGGGTCGCGGTCCTTGCCTCCTGCGCGGACCAAATCCTCGCGTTTGACGCCCAGCCACATGGCGATCGCCGCGGCCACGAAAACGGATGAATAAATACCGAACAGGATGCCGATGGTCAGCGCCACTGCGAAATAGTGCAGCGTCGGCCCGCCGAACAACAGCATCGCCAGCACCATCATCTGCGTCGAGCCGTGCGTGATGATGGTGCGGCTGATCGTGCTGGTGATGGCGTGATCGATGACCTCGCGGGTGTTCATCTTGCGGAATCTGCGGAACGCCTCGCGGATGCGGTCGAAGATCACGACCGACTCGTTGACCGAGTAGCCCAGCACCGCCAGCACCGCGGCCAGCACGGCGAGCGAGAACTCCCACTGGAAGAAGGCGAAGAAGCCCAGGATGATGACCACATCGTGCAGGTTGGCGACGATGGCGGCGACCGAGAACTTCCACTCGAAGCGAAACGCCAAGTACGCCATGATGCCGATCACCA
>Ga0326726_10001258_pt1 | contig 23522 bp, 21 predicted proteins | sample MHFenrmetagenome_2_FD_207603 | JGI IMG/M metagenome (GOLD analysis project Ga0326726, IMG submission 207603) | Lab enriched peat soil microbial communities from Michigan Hollow, Ithaca, NY, United States - MHF15MN | ecosystem: Environmental > Terrestrial > Soil > Wetlands > Peat | place: USA... | reverse complement strand
AGTTTGTCAACCAGCTTGATGATGCGCTGGCGCGCATTGATGCGAAGACCTATGGGATCTGCAAGGTCTGCGGCCTGCTCGTCCCGAAGGAACGGCTCGAAGCTGTGCCAACGGCACAGACCTGTGCAGAATACAAAAACACCGGCGTGCCGTGCGAACGCGGCAGAATAGCCATGACGAGACAAAAACAAACGAAGTAGTGCGGTTGAAGGACGGGTGCACAGCACCGGTTGAAAGGAACAGAGCATCGTGAGGGTTCTCATTGTCTCGTTGCTGATCGTCGTGTGCGACCAGGTGAGTAAATTCCTCGTTAAGGGGGTCTCGCTCCCCGCGTTGGGCATCTCCTTTCCCGGAGTTTCCTACGGCGCGACCCGTCCCCTCCTCGGTGATTTTCTCCGACTCACCTACATCGAGAATCCCGGGATGGCGTTCGGTATCGACATCGGTGGAAAGCTCTTCTTTTCTGTCTTTTCCATTGTCGCAAGCATTGCGATCGTTGCGTATCTGTACCATACCAGAAAAGAATCACTCCCGTTCCGCATCTCCCTTGCGATGATCCTTGGTGGCGCGGTCGGAAACCTGATCGACCGGGTGTTTTACGGCGTCTTGTATCATGATGGCGCGCTGTTCTACGGAAAGGTTGTGGATTTTCTGGATTGTGATTTCTTCGATCTCAACCTTTTCGGTTATCAGATTTCACGCTGGCCCGTCTTCAACATCGCCGATGCGTCTGTCACCCTGGGAGTTCTCCTCCTGCTGATCTTTCATCGTTCGACGAACGAAGCCGGAGAAAAAGCCGGTGCCCCGCATGTCGAGCATGCTCCCGTCGAGGCACCCGCGAGCAATGAACCAACGTTGCCCCCCGGAGAACCGGAAAAGAACTTCTGAAGCCAACCCAACATCATCCCTGATCCATGGACCATGGATCGTGAGCCACGAGTTCACCATCATCATCCCTCCCGGGAAGAAGCCTGAACGGCTGGATGTCTTCCTCACTCACCACGTTGAAAATGCAACCCGTTCGAGAGTCCAGAGAGCCATCCGGGAGGGAGCTGTCCTCGTTGACGGTCGCGTAGCCCGGCCGAGCCATTCGGTAGCCCCGGGGCAGCTCATCCGCGTCACCCTTCCGTCTCCGCCCCCGCAAAGAGCGGAGCCGGAGGAAATCCCGCTGGAGATCATTTTCGAAGACGAGGATCTCATCGTCCTGAACAAACCTGCGGGAATGGTTGTACATCCTGCACATGGAAATCGGACAGGGACGCTGGTGAATGCTTTGCTCCACCACGTACAGGGACTTTCCGGCGTGGGCGGTGAAGGGCGGCCCGGCATCGTCCACCGTCTCGACAAAGACACCTCTGGACTGCTGGTCGTGGCCAAGAATGAGAAGGCGCACGCGTTTCTTGCGCGGCAATTTGCGGAGCGATCTATAATTCGTGAGTATTATGCGCTCGTCTGGGGACATCTGACCGGGCGTTCGGGACTCATCGAAGCGAATCTGGGACGCAGCAAATCGGACCGGAAGAAGATGGCAGTTGTTGCCGGAGGCAAAACCGCGGCAACCGAGTACACGGTCCTGAAAGAATTTCCCTACATCTCCCTCGTGCGTTTGAAACTTCGCACCGGCCGGACTCATCAGATCCGGGTGCACCTTGCGCACATCGGACACCCGGTGTTCGGTGACCCTGTATACAACGGACGCCGAATCATGGCCGGCAGCCGGTCATTGCGGCAAAAGGCGGAAGTGCAAAACCTGCTGAAGGCTCTTCCGCGCCAGGCCCTGCATGCGAAAACCATCGGATTCGTGCATCCATCGACGGGAAAACAGATGATGTTCGATTCCTCCCTCCCCGAGGACATGGTTGCCGTCCTTTCAATTCTGAATCAGGGCATCTGAAAGTGGTAACTCGGGCCATTGTATCACCGGAATTTTCATACTGCCGGATGTGATGACGAACACGTGCTTGTAATTTGGTTTCGTTTTCATTAGTATCCTTGACACCCTACGTTTGCGATCGAAGAGTAAGTCTTTCCCCCCACTTAACATACCACAGGAGGCGTTATGGTTAAAACGCGGGGCAATCTACGACAAGTAATTCTCGCGTGTTCCGTGTGCGCGATGTTTCTTATAACGGGGACTGCCCGGGCTCAATCCGGCTCCTCGGTCGAGGAGGCGTTGAAACAGTTCGTCGGGGAAACTGTCAAGGGATATGCGCAGCCCGTCGCAGATTTGTTCGGCGCGAATCTGAACTCTGGATTTCAGCACTCTGCATCGATCGGCAAAAATGGATTTCATTTCAAGTTTGAAATCATCGCGATGGGGGCGCTGGTTGGAGACAAGCAGAAGACGTACAGTCAAAAGGCCCCCGATGGGTTCGAGCCCGCCACGTTTGAAACTGCAACGATCTTCGGTGGGAAAGCAGCAGTTGTCCAGGGGACAGGGAACAGCGCAGGATTGACCTACCGCGGTACCGCCGATGGGGTCATTGACACACCCATCATGCCCCTTGCAGCTCCGCAGATAACGATCGGTGACTTCTACGGGACGCGCGCCGTCGTGCGCCTTCTGCCAATTCCCAAGGTCGGCGATAACGGGTTCCCCTCCGGAACATTCTGGGGGTTAGGAGTGCAGCACAGCATCAGCCAGTACCTCCCCTCGCTCCCCGTGGACATCGCCGGGCACGTGTTCTACAGTAAGGTTACCCTTGGCGATCTGATCGATGCTTCGGGAATCTCAATTGGCGTGGAAGGCGGCAAGAGCTTTTCGGTGCTGGATGTCTTTGCCGGCGTCTCCTGGGAGAAGAGCTCGCTGAAGCTTGCCTATACGCCTACCGACGTCAACTTCTCTCCGGTCAGCATTGACTTCGACGGAGCAAACTCATTCCGGTTCACGGTGGGGCTGGGTCTGAACCTTGGACCAATCTCGCTGTTCGGCGACGCCAATTTCAGCTCAGTGACCAGTTTTTCCGCCGGCATTGGCTTCGGCGGATGATCGGCGAACTTCAGAAATTATCTTCCATGGGGAGGAATCCTATGAAAACCCGAATACTCGCGCTGCTCGTAGTAGCGGCGCTTCCGCTGATGGCCTTCGACTGCATCTCGGATGAATTCACGATCGCGATTAACTTGGACCCCATCGTTGGTACATATAATATCAACCAGGGCAGCAATCCGAACTACGGGGGTACTGCAACCATCAAGATCGACACGCTCTATGATGTCGATAAGTACGAATTAACGGGAGCAGGGCTCTATGACATCCGAGTATCGACGAGCGGACCGAATTTGGGCAACTGCAGCGGATCGGTGACCGTGAACGGCATCCTGCTTTTCAGTTACAATGGCACCTGGACCCAGTTCAACACGCCGCAGTCACTTCTCACCTCACGTTTGATCACGAGGAATCAGGCTGGCATTAACACTCTTATCAATGCTGTCGTGAACGGAACCGCGATTACTTTCGTGGGTGCAGGAAGCGTCACAACGACTCCGGTTCCGGCTGGATGTTCCGTGAAGGTCTCAGCGTACATCCAGGCGTACGGCCATTTGAGGTGAGTATTCCGAGGTTTTGATTGAGCCCCCGGGTAAAGTTGACCCGGGGGCTTTTTTGTTTCAGAATTCAGAAGTTGGACTTTGCTTCGGCCGTCCCGACAGAACGCCGTCTTCCGATAGACGGAGGGACGCCCTCGCCTTGCGCGTCCGGCGGTTCTTTTGTAGATTGTCCCCCAAATGAGCAAAGAAAGAAACACTCTCCTTGGGATGACACGCGAGGGTATGGCTGCCTTCGCGGCCGCTCAGGGTGAGCCGCCCTATCGCGGGCATCAGCTCTTCAGCTGGCTGTATACGAAAGGGGCCCGGGATTTCGCCGAAATGACCGATCTCGGGCTGGAGTTCCGTCAACGCCTGGCTGACTCGACCGTTATTGAGGCGACAACAGAAGTTGCGCATGAGATTTCCGCGCGCGATGGGTCGATAAAATACCTTCTCGCTCTGCACGATGGAATGCGGATCGAGTGCGTACTTATTCCGCCTGCGTCGGCATTTCGGGGGAAGGAAGCCTCCGGCGAAGACGAGCAGAAACGCCTCACATTGTGCGTTTCAACCCAGGTCGGCTGCCCGCTGGCATGCGCTTTTTGTGCAACCGGCACAATGGGTTTTCACAGGAATCTGACGGCCGGCGAGATCGTCGGCCAGCTCCTGCATGTCCGGAGGGTGAACGGCAAACGGATCACCAATGTCGTCTTCATGGGGATGGGTGAGCCGCTCCTCAATTACGAAGCTGTGACTGATGCGGCTGATATCATGACGCAGGGGATGGGCATTGCTCCCCGGCGCATCACGGTATCGACAGCAGGATATGCAGACCGCATTCGGCGGCTTGGAGATGAACGGCGAAAGTTCAATATCGCTCTATCGCTCCATAGTGCCGTTGACAGGACACGTGAACAGTTAATGCCGATAAACAATAAGTTCACCGTTTCCGAGCTTGCCGATGCGCTGGAGCACTACTACCTAAAGAGCCGCCAGCGCGTCACGCTCGAGTTCATATTTTTCGACGGCATCAACGACTCGGAGGCCGAGATGCGCAGCCTGATCGCCTTTTCGCGGCGGGTGCCATCAAAGATCAATATAATTCCCTTTCACTCAATTGGTTTCACGCATCCGACGGGTTTTGCAGCAACGCTGCGGCCTTCACCGCGGCTGGAGGCTAACGTCGCATTACTCCGTGCCGCGCGCCTCACCGTCATGGTACGCAGCAGCACCGGAGAGGATATCGCCGCTGCGTGCGGACAGCTGGCAGCGCAGACCGGCGGAATGACACATAACGGGGCAGCGTCGTAATCAAGCGCAGGCAAGGACGCCATCAGCATCAACCAGGACTCGAATCGCATGCGACTTTTATTATTCGGCCCGCCGGGAGTGGGGAAGGGCACACAGGCCAAACTTCTTTCCGAAACATATGGCATACCGCATATTTCAACGGGTGACATGCTTCGTGCCGCCGCGGCATCGGGGACGCCGGCAGGCCTCCGTGCCAAAGAGATCATGGATGCGGGAAAGCTTGTCCCTGATGATGTCATGATCAGAATCGTCCGCGAGGTCCTGGCTTCACCACGTGCCTCCGGCGGTTTCATTCTGGACGGCTTCCCGCGGACGCTTGCCCAGGCGATGGCACTATCTCATATCTTCGAAGAACTTGAGGTGCGCGATTTCAAGGTCATCGAGTTTGTGGCTGATGATGAAGAGATTGTTCGCCGCCTTGCAAACCGCCTGGTGTGTCCTGCGGATGGGCAGGTGTTCAATGTGGAAACCGATGGACTCAAAAAAGGCGATCCGTGTCCGCAGTGCGGGACGCCGCTGATTCAGCGGGATGACGACCGTGAGGAAACAGTGCGAGAGCGGCTGAAAGTCTATCACATGAGCACAGCGCCGGTCATCCACTACTACCAGGCCAGCGGAGTCGTCCTGAGCGTGGATGGCACGGGTTCCATTGATGTCGTGAACCGCGAAATAAAACTGATGATTCAAGACGCCGAGGCCTCGTGAAAACACGGAAGGCCCGCCGTCCACTTGTTGTTGCTCATCGAGGCAGCTCGGGTTCGGCTCCCGAGAACACGATGGCGGCTTTCCGCATGGCGGCCGGCGCCGGGGCAGATATGGTCGAACTGGACGTTCGCATGACCCGCGATGGATACCTCGTTGTGCACCACGACGGAAGCCTCGGACGGACCTCCGACGGCCGTGGAAGGATACGGGCGATGATGCTGAAGGAGATCAGGTCTCTTGATGCCGGCTCGTGGTTCTCGAAAAGCTTCCGCAATGAGCGGATCCCTACCCTTGCAGAAGTTCTCGAGGAACTCCCCCGCTCCGTCGGGATTAATATCGAAGCGAAAAGCGACGCACGGGGAGAAAAACACTTTCTCGAAGAAGCTCTCCTTCGTGAAGTCCGAAAAGCACGCCGTCTGGATTCGGTTATTGTCTCGTCCTTTGATCACGAATTTCTGCACCGCCTCCATACTCTCGCGCCGGCTCTGACCCTCGGGATTCTTTATATGCCGGTGCGGGACCGGTTTCGCCGGGTACAGGCGCTTGCCCGGCGTGCAGGCGCCCGGGTGTTTGTCTGCAGCAGAAACCAGCTCCGGTTCCGGCATATGCGTCAGGCCAGGACGCATGCCATCAGCGTCGCGGTATACGGAGTCAATACAGCAGCCGATCTTGAAATCGTACGCAGAAAAGATGTGGATGCTGTAATCACCGACTTCCCCGAACGGATACTCCACCTCCTCCGGAAATCCTGAGAACATGCATCGCACCTTCCCCTTCCTGGTTCTCGGTTCGATACTGGGCCTTACCCTTATGCAACCCGGTTGCTCCGACCAGCCCACGCCGGAGCAAAAAAAAGCGGATGGTGCCTTCGAGAACGCAAAAAGTGCTGTATACCGGGGGGACTATGGAGGCGGCCGCGAGGCGCTTCTTTCCTCGCTGGCACTTGACGAGGCACTTCATCGCAGCAAGAAGATTGCGGAGGAGACGCGAATGCTCGGCGACATCGACGCACTCGTGGGTGAGTTCGACAGTGCCTTCGTCTGGTACGACCGCTCCCTGGAGGAGTACAAGTCGCTTGCCGATCGCCCGTCGGCCCGCCTGATTACCCTGAAGGTTGCCTCCCTATGGGAAGAAATGGGGGAAAACCGACGGGCATATGACATGTATGCCGAAGCGCTCCGCCTGGCGCGCGTCTTCCGTGACGATGAAGGCGTTCGTCAGATTCAGTGGGCAATGCTCCCCTGCGTGCGCGCGCTGGATGAGGATGAGGAGCAGGGCCGCATCCTTCGCGAGCTGCTTCAGGGCTATTCGGAGGCAGGGAATGAAGGACAACAGGCCGCCGTGCTCCTGGCTTCCGGGATCGGCAAGGTTGCCATCCGCGAATTTGACCGGGCTGCCGAGGATTTCCTCCGTGCACTGATGCTGGCGGATCAGGCCCGTGATTCTCTTCTGGCGACAAATTGCTCTCTTCATCTGGCCACCACCTTCGAAGCGGCAGACCGGTCACGGGATGCAATTGCCAACTACGCAGACTGTCTGAAACGCGCCGACCGGACCAACGGTGCAGGACTCCTCCGCCTTGAAGCCCTTGTGCGGGTTGGCAACCTGTATCTCCGCAGCAGGATGTTTGATCAGGCAGCCCGGTTCATCCGTGCCGCTCTGCCGGCTTCCAGAAACCAGAAGCATACCATCCTGGAAGGATATCTTCTCCTCCAGCTTGGCCATTGTGATGTCGAAACTTCACGCGAGAAGGCGCTCGCATCGTACCGTGCCGGCCTGGAGATCTTTCAGAACATCGGATACGCTCCCGGTGCCGCGTATGCCTGCCTGTGCATCGGTCATCTTTTTCAACAGAGCAATCAGCCGACGGATGCCCTTCAGTATTATAAAACAGCCATTGAGCAAAGTGAGGCAACATTCGCCCACCGGCCCTTCGACGATCTGACACTTTCCTGTGAGCAGGCGTACTTCGGGACGCGCGAAACGCCGTGGTACGACGACGCCATCGATATTCTGCTGCAGCTCGGGCGGTATGATGAGGCGTTCTGGTACATCGAGCGTCGGAGCAACAGGGAACTCTTCGACATTCTCGGAGCGATGAAGCCAAAGCCGGCAGATCCGGCATTGGGGCATGCTCTGGATGTGTACGCGGCGGCCCGGGACAGGTTCGTGGGTGCGGACCATCGCGTCCTGGAGCTGGCTTCCGGCGGTTCCTCCGCTCGTGACCGGATCCCTCCTCCGACTGACGGCGTTGCGCGAGCGCGTGAGGCCCGCGAGAGAATGCGTGCTGCCATGGCGGAGGCAGCTGCTACTGTGGTGAAGCTGAAGAAGTCACTTGAGCCCTTCGTGCGGGTGACCAGCGTGAGCGTGTCGGAGGTGCAAAAGGCCCTTCCGCCGGGAACAGCGCTTGTGGAACATGCCCTCGCGCGCCGGGCCCTCTACGCATTCGTGATCACCAATGCGCGAAGCAACGTTTTCGTCTCCGCCTTCGAGAAAGACAGGGTGTACGACCTCTCGAAGGAGTTCGTCAACCTCCTTCGTCTTCGCGAATCCTATGAAGATTCAACCCGCGCCCAGCAGGAAGCCATCGACCAGCGGTTGCGCGAGCTCAATAGTCCTCTTTATGATGCGTTTATCCGTCCGATCGAGAACGCTGTCGGGGGAGTTGCAGGTCTCCTGATTGTGCCTCCGCGCGAACTTCCGGCGTTGCCGCTGCATGCCCTGGACAGGGGACGACTTCGCGGGGGAGGATATGTTGCGGAACTGCACACAGTGAGCTATCTCCCTTCCGCCGCCTCGCTCCTGCTCCCGCGTCCATTGCTGGGGCCGGTCAAAGAAACGGTTGCGCTGGGCTATCCCGGAGGGACTGCGTGGGATGTGGAATATGAGCTGCGCGATATCAGGGCATTCTTCAAGGACGTGAGACTCTACTTTGAGCAGAACGCGTCGCTCGTGACCATGCAAACAGAAAGGGGAGACCTCCTTCATCTGGCCCTCCGGTTTCACTTCAATGACGAGCGTCCGGAAAACTCGTATGTCATCCTCCCGGACAGCCGCACCGCCGACGTTGCGCGCCACGTTCCGCTGGCGGAGCTGCTGACCATTCATCCGTTTCCCACCATCGTCGTTTCCGACCTCGACGATGCCCGCACAGGCGTCCGGCCCGCGGAGGCGTATGTGTTTCTCGCGGGGGGCACACAGGAAGTCGTGTTCACGTCCGAACCACTCTCGAGAAAGACCAAGAAGTATTTCGGTGAAGTGTTTTACACCGCGCTTCTGACCGGCGTCAACAGCCGCGTCGCCTACAAGAAAGCGCAATCCGACATGATCAAAAGCAAAGATTTTGGATCGCCTGCGGCGTGGGCGCCTTTCGTGCTGTGGGGGAAATGAGGGGGAGGCGGGAGGAAGGAAGCAGCAAACTGCAGGCTGATCACAGTCGTCGGATCTTCACGGTTCCCATCCCGGTACTGATGGTCATGTTGATTTTTCCCTCCGCCGAGTAGTAGTTCTCGCTGATGTACCCGTTGTCACCGTTGGACGCGAAGTCTGGATCGCAATCCACTTTGGATACCCAGCTCTTATCGTAGGTGACACGAACACCGATACTGGCCGGAACATACACGGTCATCACGCCGAGACCGACTTCCAGATCGACGTCGACTTCCGACGAGAGCTGACCGCTGAAATCAAGTGAGTACGTTCCCAGGCCTCCCTGGAAATGCAGTCGCTTGAAATTCGCGTTGCAGAGATTGTGACCGTCGAACTTGCTGAAGCCCGATTCGATGTTGAGGTTCTCGATGCTTGACTTGTTCTCTTCGCGAAACGACAGGTTGACATCGCTTGCGCCTGTGGAGAGGTTGAAATCTTTCACCTGAAGGCCCGACAGGTCGAAATCTCCTTTCGCGACACCAAGCTCGATATCAAACGAAATGGGAAGGGCATCGCTCAACTTCAGGTACCACGTGCCGCCCTCCAGCACGGCGAGTTTGACCGCTTTGCCTTTGTGTTCAGGATCGTGAGCGTCGCGGCCGAGTGAAAGATCGAGATATCCGATCCGGTTCCTGATTGCATACTCCACCCCGAGCTTATCAGGCTGGCTGTCCTCTTGATCTGCGTCCAGGACGAGGATCTTCTCCGGTTCTCCTCGTGATATGTTGACGGACCCGAAGGAGGTACTGAGTGTGACCTTAAGCTCCTTCTCCGTGGTGCGGCCGATCTGGTGGGGAGAACTTTCGTCCTGAGGGAGGGGAGCACCGTATGATGTGAGCGCGGTGATGAGACAGAAGCCAGCGGCCCTTTTCAGTGCTCCAAGCCGAACCATTGGTGATACTCCTCTTTTAATATAGTGTACGGATTTCGGTGCCCTGAGTTACACCTGCGGATATTGCGCATTTCGTGCACGGAGAGGCACCTTCCTGCCCGCTGCCGCATGGGCCCCCCGGGGTGGGGTCAATAATGACGGATCTTGGTCCGCAGCTGCTTGTACAGCAATTCACGGGCCCTGAATATATGGGCCTTGACCGTCCCGATGGGGAGCCGTAATTGACGGGCAATTTCCTCGTAGCTTTTCTCCTCGACATGCCGGAGCCGGATCACCGTTCGATACTTTTCCGGAAGAACTTCGATGGCTTTGTGGAGCATCGCTGCCCGCTGATCGCTGATCATCTCCCTGTCCGGCTCATAGCTGTCATCCGGGAGTTCGAACGTAAAATCACTGTCCTTTGACTCAATCGGCTTGTCGATCGAAAACATCTGCAGTCTCTTCTTGCGGATGTAATCGATGCTGTTGTTCGTCGCGATTTTATAAAGCCACGTGGAAAAGGCAAACTCTTCGTTGAAGGTCTTCAGCGAGCTGAACGCCTTGATAAACGCCTCCTGCGTCAGGTCCTCCACCTGCTCCCGATCACGCACCATGCGATAAATGAAATTGAAAATTGCGTCATGGTACTTGTTCATCAATTTCTGATATGCACGATCGTCCCCGGCCAGCGCATCAGCTATGATGGCGGAATCTTCAGTCCGGGATTCGAGCTTCCGCCGTTCTTGGGGAGGGGGAGGTGATGATGTGACCTTGGAGCGCTTCCGGGGTGATCTGACCATTGAGCGGGGACACCGCCTCTGACGTGATGAAAGTGCAAGAACGGGCGGAAAAAATCTACTGAAATTGGTGTTCAGTCGCAACAGTGGCTGCGTTGCACCACGCTGCGAAAATCCTTATGTTGATTCATGTTCCTGACATTCGAGGGTGTCGACAGCAGCGGCAAATCAACCCAGGCAGCGATCGTGGTGGAAGCTCTCCGGGCTCAGGGCGGGGCTGCGGTGCATTTTATACGCGAGCCGGGTGGCACGGCATTCTCCGAGCGCCTGCGCGGGATCCTCCTCGATCGCGGGAACACGGGCCTGAGCGATGCGGCGGAGCTTTTCCTTTTTTCCGCGAGTCGTGCACAGCTGGTGCGCGAAGTGATTCAACCTGCGTTGCGCCGCGGAGAGTATGTCGTATGTGATCGGTACCATGATTCCACCACCGCGTACCAGGGATACGGCCGGCGCATCGACCTTGAAGCAATCAGGATGATCAATGACGTGTCAACGGCCGGTACGGACCCCGATGTGACGATTCTCGTGGATATCACAGTGGAGGAGATGGAGCGAAGAAAGAGGGCCGAAGGAACCGGATTCGACCGGATGGAGCTTGCGGGACGGGCATTTTACGAACGGGTGCGTGAAGGGTACTATGCGATCGCCCGGGAGAACGCCCATCGGTTTGTGGTTGTTGATGGTATGAGGTCCGTGCGTGCAATTGCAGAAGAGATTCGACACGCGGTAGAAGAAAAATTAGAACGTATTCAAAGTAAAGAAAGGTGAGAGAGATGAGGAGCGTGCTGAGTTCCGGACGGCTGCGAATTGCGGTGATGCTTGGCTGTGCGGTCGTTGTGATCGTCGGGGCTGGCTTTGCCTTCCTGCCCGACACAGATACCTATCTCAAGATCAGCAAAAGTATCGACGTCTTTGGCCGCGTCTACAAGGAAATCGCGGCGAATTATGTGGACGATATCGACCCCGAGCGGTTCATGGAAGCGGGCATTGAAGGCATGCTGGGGACGCTTGATCCCTACACGGTGTTCATCGACAAAGAGGACGGAGATGAGGTCGACCTCCTTACGAACGGGAATTACGGAGGCATCGGGGTGACCATCGGTCTGCGTGACGGTACACTGAAGATCATCAGCGTCATGGATGGGTATTCGGCGGAACGGGCAGGCATAATTCCGGGAGACCGGCTGCTGGAAATTGGCGGTGTACCCGTCAGCGGCAAAAAGCCCGATCAGGTGAGAACTCTGACAAGGGGTGAGCCGGGAACGGAAGTGAAGATTGTGGTGGAACGCGAAGGGGAAAAGAAACCCATGGAGTTCGTCCTGTTCCGGGAAAATATCCAGGTGAAAAACGTCACCTATTCGGGGTACGTCGATAAGGGAATGGGATATATCCGGCTGGAGAGATTTTCTCGGAAAGCAGGAGAAGAAGTCCGGCAGGCCATCAAAGAGCTGAAGATCGCGGGAAATCTCGAGGGACTCATTCTTGACCTCCGGGGCAATCCGGGCGGGCTGCTCGATGCCGCGGTTGAAGTTGTCGACAAATTTGTTCCGCGCGGAACGCTGATCGTCACCACAAAGGGGCGGAAACAGGAAAGTGACAAAACCTACCAGTCCACAGAGGAGCCACTCCTCCCCTCTACACCGCTTATCGTGCTGACCGATCGGGGAAGTGCAAGCGCGAGCGAAATCGTTGCGGGATCGCTGCAGGACATGGATCGTGCTCTCATCGTGGGGGCACGGACGTTCGGCAAGGGGCTCGTCCAGACGATTGTACCCCTGGATTACGGTGCGCAGCTGAAAATCACGACGGCGAGATATTATATTCCCAGCGGACGGAGCATCCAGGAGATCGATTATCGGCACCGGGACAAGAACGGTGTCTTCTCCACTGTTCCTGACAGCCTGAAGCGGGAGTTCAGGACCGCACACGGGCGGAAAGTGTTTGAATTTGGCGGGGTCTCGCCCGATTCCGTGGTGGAAAATGCCGATGAAGGAGTGATGGTGCGTGATCTGCTCCGTAAGGCGCTGTTCTTCAAATTTGCGAACGAATACGTCGCAGAACACAAAGGAGAAGTTATCAACGGTGCGGACGACCAGACGCTGGCTGCATTTGAAAAGTTTCTTGAAAAGCAGAAGTTTGATTTCGAAGAAGAAGCGGACGCGAAACTGAAGGAGTTTCGCCAGATCTCCGATCGATCGCACTATCAGAAGGAAGTACATGATGCGATCGACCGCCTGGCGCAGGCAGTCCTGAAGGAAAAGTCGAGAAGCTTCGAGCGGTACAGGGACCATATCAAGATTGAACTTGAAGTCGAGCTCATGGCCCGGATCAAAGGGGAGCGCGGACGAATCGAAGCATCGCTCAAGGGGGATGATCAGCTGAAGGTAGCCGAAGGGCTTCTTAGAAATCCCAAGGCCTTCACCCGTAAAATTGGTGCATGATGGATCTCGTGCCCGGGCTGGGTATCATTCTTGCGGGATGTCTTGCCGGATATCTTGCAGGTGCATGCGGCGCGGGCGGCGGGATCATCCTAGTGCCGGTTCTTATCAAGTATTTCGAATCTTCGGGCGTCACCTCCCTGATCGGTACGCACCTTGCCATTGGATCAAGCGCGCTGGTTGTCGGCGTGACATCGGTTGTTGCGGCTTGGCCCTATGCCCGTGAGAGGCAGACTGTCAACAACGCCGCAATCATCATGATTCTCGCGGGAGTCGTACTGGCTGTCGCAGGAAGCATGGTCGCTGCCGGATGGCAGGGAAGAACGCTCTGCAGGCTCTTCGGGGTTGCTGTGGGGCTTGTTGCGCTGATCCTGATACTGGGGATAAGGCGCTCAAAAAGCGGAGAAGAGAACACGATAAACCGTTCGGGACTGCTGACTGCTGGTGGGGCAACCGGACTTGTTGTTTCATGGACCGGCATCGGCGGCGATGTTTTTTCGATGCCTTATCTGTACGGCAATCTCAGGTTTTCACTCAGGCGTGCACAGGGGACGGCTCTTCTTGCCTCCGGTGTCGTAGCAATTGCGGCTGCTGCCGCGTATGGTGGGGTTGGCTGGGGGAATGAGTTCCTTCCGCAGGGGACGATCGGCTTCGTGGAATGGAAACCCGCAATCCCGGCAATGATTGGACAAACAGTCGGAATCTCACTGGCCAGGCGCTTCAGTCCTCAAGGACTTTCTGCCACGTGGCGAAAGATTTACGCAGTTGCACTCCTCGTTCTTGCGACGAAGATGTTCTTTCTTTCCTGATGCAGGCCGGCCCGGGCTGCTTCCCGCAGGCCGCAAGGTTTAACGCCTCTTCCCGAGCTTCCTTCCGATCATCTCCACAACTGAAGTAAAATCCTGCGGATTGTTCACGAAGTCCAGCGCGTCTGACTCGACAACCAGCAATGGGCCGAGCGCATAACGCTTGATCCATACTTCGTAGTGCCCGTTGAGCTGTTCCAGATATTCCCTGGAAATCGACTGTTCGAAGTCCCTCCCCCGTTGCGCGATTTGTTTAAGCAAAGTTGAAACGTTGGCGCGAAGATAAATAAGCAGGTCAGGGGGACGAAGATACTCCGTCATGACATGATATAGTGAAACGTAATTGTCATAGTCGCGGCGGTCCATGCGGCCGATTTCAAAAAGATTCCGGGCAAAGATCTCTGCGTCCTCATAGATTGCCCGGTCCAGGATCACGGAGTTACGTCCCTCCACAATGGATTTGTGGCTGCGGAACCGGTTGGACAGAAAATAGACCTGAAGATTGAAGGACCAGCGTTGCATGTCTGCATAAAAATCACTCAGGTAAGGGTTGTCCTCAACCGATTCAAAATACGGCGTCCAGCCGAAGTGCCTGCTGAGCAGTCCGGTGAGCGAGGACTTTCCCGAACCGATATTTCCCGCCACCGCAATGAAATACTTTGCAGCGGGTCGTCGGGATGGACTGTGGCGTGTTGACGAGGTTCGTGTGCGCCGGACTCGTGAGCGTGTCTGTTGGCGTTTCATGGATTTGAGTGCAGGAGATAAAACAACGATTCGAGAGCATCGATTGCTCGGGGGCCAGGCCGTGATACCATGTCCGCATCCACCCGGTACACGCGGTGGTGACGTACGGCGGTCAAAACCTGCCACTCGGGGAAATATGTGGTGAGCATTGCTGGATCGACAAGTAAATCCGACGTTAGAAGAATAACGTCCGGGTCATTCGCAATGACGCGCTCCCGGCTGTAGGAGGGATATGTCCCGGAAGTCCGTTCGGCAAGGTTGACGGCGCCTGCTTCGTGGAGAAGCTCGTTCAGAAATGTTGCAGAACCCGCGCACATCAACGGCTGAAGAGACACGAACAGGAGCGATCGCACCGGTGTGACTCCCTGAAGGCGGGTATGAACTGCATCCTCGCGCCGGCGTAATGCGGCAATGACCTGCTCGGCGCTGTCCGCTCTTCCGGTAATGGTTCCCAGAGCACGGAGCGATTGATAAATGCCGTCGATCGAACGCGGGTTCGTCACAAAAACAGGGACGCCAAGCGAGGTGAGTCGAAAGAAGTCTTGACGGGCGTTTCCCTCCATACTCAGAACAATGAGATCCGGTACGAGATTGACTATGGTCTCGATGCTGGGGTTGATCATCCCGCCGACGCGTGGTTTTCGGCGCGCAGCAGGAGGATACGTGCAGTAATCGGTGACCCCCGCGACCTGATCACCGGCGCCGATGGCAAACAGCGACTCCGTGATACTCGGAGCAAGCGAGACGATCCTCTGCGCCGGCTTCGGAAGGCTGACCTTCCGATGCATGTCGTCGGAGATGGAGATCTGGGCTATCGTCGGAAGATGGTTGAACAGGAGAAAAACGGCGAAAGTAATTGCTACCCGGGGGGAGGTCATGGGCAAATATACCGTCGAAGTTCTGCAGAATCAAGAATCGTCCGACTTTCCCGAAGCGGGAATCCCGGAGGAGCGGCATCCACGGCTGCGGGGAGTCGGGCAACATCAATAACTGTCCGGACCCAGAGTCACTTTCCCTTTAAAGACCCGGTAGATAAATACTGTGTACCCAATCACAACCGGCACACCGATGCATGCGATGATAAGCATGACAGAGAGTGTTACATGTGTGGAAGACGCGTTGTAGACGGTCAGGCTGAACCCGGGATCATTAGACGCGGGAACGAGCCTGGGAAACAGACTGAGAAAGCTGACCCCCATGATGCTCGCAATGGTCGCCGCCGATGCGGTAAACGCAAGCGCATATCGTCCGCTCTTCAGAGCAATCGGATAGAGGAGCACGGAAGCAAGCAAAAGTATAAACAGCATCCAGAACAGGGGGCTCCCGAGGATGTTTTGAAAAAGAAACGGCGATGTGAGAAGCGTTGCGCCTGTGACGATGATGAAGAATACAACGAAACCCATCCACAATCGCGTGGCACGAGCGGGCATTGTCGACCGAAGCTCCGGCTCGACTTTCAGCGCAAGATACGTTGCACCGTGCATGCTGAACAGCAGCAGTCCGAGCACGCCGACCAGAAGCGCGAAGGGATTAAGAAGATCGAGGAACGTCCCGGTGTAGTGTCCGGTGTTATCCAGAGGTATTCCGCGGAGAATATTGCCGTAAGCGACGCCCAGCAGAAGTGCCGAAACAAGACTTCCGATTCCAAAGCCCCAGTCCCATACTCTCCTCCATCCCTGCGCATCAACCTTTCCGCGGAATTCCATTGAAACTGCGCGCGCAATCAGGGCAACAAGGAGGAGCATCATGGCAAGATAGAAACCGCTGAACACAGCTGCATACACCGGAGGAAAAGCGGCAAACAACGCCCCACCTGCAGTAAGAAGCCAGACCTCATTGCCATCCCAGACCGGCGCAATGGCATTGATGAAGGTGCGGCGTTCGGTTTCGTTGCGCGCCAACAGGTGGGAAATCCCGACGCCGAGATCAAACCCGTCAAGCACCGCATATCCGATGAGGAGAACGCCGGTGAGGACAAACCAGATTGTGTTCAGGTCCATCATGCAGGCACCTCGCTGGAATGGAGAGGTTCGGGTCCGTGCTGCACCTTCCTGGTGAGCAGAAACACATACAGTACCCCGAGGAGGAGATACACAAGGCCGAACAGAATAATGGAAAAAAGAATCTCACCGCCGGAAACCGTGACCGAAACAGCATCGCTGGTCCGTAGCAGATTGTACACAATCCAGGGTTGGCGGCCTACTTCGGCGGCGATCCAGCCGAGCTGACATGCAGCCACCGGAAGCGGAATGGACCACAGGAACAGCGACAGAATTTTTCTATTGTTCCAGAGCGTTTTCCGAAAGAGCATCCAGGTTGCCAGCGCCATCATCGCGATAAAGTACATCCCCAGAATGACCATGTTGTGGAATGAGACAAACGTCAGCCAGAGAGGAGGCCGGTTTTCGAGAGGAAATTCACTTATCCCCCTGATCGGCGCGTTTGGATCCCCGAACGCAAGCCAGCTCAAAATGCCGGGGATCTCAACTTTCGCTTTCAATTCAGGTGGCGGATTGATGGGATAGCCGAACAGAACAATCGGTGCTCCTGTCTGGCTAGCATACAGTCCTTCGATCGCTGCAAATTTCTCGGGCTGCGTCCGCGCCACCTGGCGTGCATGCTCGTGACCGAAGGGAACCACTTCGAGAATCGAAACTACCAGTCCGAACACAATGGAGACCTTCATCGCCCTTTGGGCAAAAGGAACCTCTCGCTGCCTCCTGAGAAAATAGGCAGCAATCCCGGCCATGAAGAAGGCCCCGCAGACCAGCGCAGCGTCAACTGTGTGAAAGTAACGCACGAGTGTCGATGGATTGAAAACTGCTTCTGAAAAACTTACAAGCTCCGCCCGTCCGTTCTGTATAATATAGCCCGCCGGCGTCTGCTGCCACGAATTGGCGACGATGATCCAGAAGGCGGAGATGGTTGCTCCTACCGCCACCATCAACACCGAAAACCAATGAGCGCCTTTTGAAACACGCCCCCGGCCGAAGAGGTAGAGTCCGAGAAAGCCGGACTCCAGGAAGAAAGCGAACACCCCCTCTGCCGCAAGCGGAGCACCGAAGATGTCACCGACGAATCTTGAATACTCGGACCAATTCGTGCCGAACTGAAATTCCATGACGATGCCGGTAGCCACGCCCACGGCAAACGTCAGCCCGAGAAGCTTACCGAAGAATTTTCCTATTCGCACATACTCTGCGTCGTTTTTCCTCCAGCCCAATCCCTCGACGATGACGAGCAACCAGGCAAGTCCGATGGAAATGGGAGGAAAGAGAAAATGAAATCCCACGGTGAGTGCAAACTGCAATCGGGCGAGCAGCACAGTATCCATGGCTGGGAAGGGCCTTTCAGAATATTCCGGGGTCGGGGTAGGGGCGCGTGCCGGTGACGATTCCCCGCGCACAGCTGCAGGACAGGAAGCGTTGGATTTCACGGGCAACTTTTGTGCCGATGATATCAAGATCCTCCCCCCTTCATCGGTACAGGAATGGGCAATGATTCTCTGCAAAGTACGGATGTCAGGGCACATGGGACGGAACTCTTTCAATTCCTGCGAGACGCACTTGTCAATGTTGGGAAATTGACTTTCCTGCGATTTTTGCGGTAATTGCTCCGGTTCATCGTCAACTCGGTGAGGATTGTGGATAAATTCGTCATCCGCGGTGGAAGAAGTCTGAGCGGCGACGTCTCCATCAGCGGGGCGAAGAACGCATCCCTCGCCCTCATGCCCGCTACTCTCCTTTCTCCCGGTACTTTTCATCTCTTCAATACGCCCATCCTTCGGGACGTCACGACGATGGCGAGTCTGCTGCGCACCATGGGTGTGCAGTCTGATTTCGCCGGGAATGTGCTCACGCTTAACACTTCCAGGGTCAACAAGCACGAAGCGCCGTATGAGCATGTAAAGAAGATGCGTGCCTCGATCTACGTCCTCGGTCCCCTCCTTGCGCGCTATGGCGAAGCAAAAGTCTCGCTTCCCGGGGGGTGTGCCTGGGGTCCCCGGCCGGTGAATCTGCACATCGAAGGGATCAGAAAGCTCGGGGCAGACGTGGACATGTCCGGCGGATACATTGTTGCGAAGGCGCAACGGCTTACGGGAGCCCGAATCCATTTTGATGTTTCCAGCGTAGGGGCGACGGGGAATCTCATGATGGCTGCGGTTCTTGCAAAAGGGACAACGGTTATCGAAAACGCGGCGATTGAACCGGAAATGACAGCCCTTGCTGATTTCCTCAGTTCCATGGGGGCGAAGATCGACGGCATCGGAACGAACCGCATTGAAATCGAAGGAGTGGATTCCCTCCGGCCGGCTGACGTGCAGACGATCCCGGATCGTATTGAAGCTGGGACGTTTCTCACGGCCGCGGCAATTGCCGGGGGCAAGGTGACCTTGCGAAACGTGAATCCCGTCCACTTCTCTGCCGTCTCTGCGAAGCTTGAAGATGCAGGTTGCACATTGTCGGGAACAGAGGACTCGGTCACGATATCAGCACCAACGGGAAAGGTTCAGGCCGTAGATGTCACGGCTGCGATCTATCCGGGGTTTCCCACGGACATGCAGGCGCAGTGGACCGCGCTGATGTCGATTGCCGGTGGAACGTCCGTTGTGACTGACAGTATTTACTTCGACCGATTCAAACACGTACCCGAGCTCATGCGGCTGGGCGCCAACATAGAATTGAAAGAAAATGCTGCGGTCATCAGGGGTGTGGAAAGGCTCACGGGTGCGAAAGTGATGTCGACAGACCTGCGTGCGTCGGCCTCGCTCATCCTGGCAGGCCTTGTGGCGGAAGGAACCACAGAGGTCCTCCGGGTCTATCACCTCGACCGGGGATACGAGGCAATCGAATGCAAGCTCCAGGCGCTGGGAGCCGATATCCGCCGGGAGGCAGGGGAGGAGTTTTGACGCTGCCGCGCATGGAGCGGCCCGTTGTGCGGGCGCTTGTTGTTTATGTTGTGTATTCGCTCCTCTGTACCCGGATTCCCCTTCTGAACTATCTCGGGTATGAGTTCTCATCGGCGACCGCATTTGTTGGTTCGATACTCTCCGGCTTCGTTGTCATCACGATGGTGCGCCCTGCATATCGCGATGCACAGGGCGGGCCACACGATCGAACTCATCTGATCCTGAATGTGCTGAATCGTACCGCCAAAACCCTTGCCCTCCTGCTCCTGATCCCTTTCGTTGTCATTTCCTTCAATGCCCTGTTTGTCCGCAACTGTTCGTTGATCGAAGGAGCGGGCTTCTTCCTTCTCCTTTCCGCAGTGGGAGTGGCGTTCGGGGCATCGCTCGGATTCTTTTCGGCGGTGATGTTCCGCAATTCACGGCTGATGTTCGGAGCCGCGTGCCTTGCATTGATACTGTACAGTGTGGGTCTGGGGTATTGGACTCCCGCACTCTATTCATATAACTTTTTGTACGGGTATTTTCCGGGGCTTACGTACGACGAGAGTGTACCTCTGACCGTGACATTGCTTGCATTCAGAATTGTAACACTGCTCGTTTCTGGAATACTGATCCTTCTCGGACTCATCGTCGCGCGTGAATGCGAGCATACCGCGGCGACGGAGCGGAAATTCAAACGGCTTGCATCGGAACTTGTCCGATACCCGCGATGGATTCCGGCCCTCCTGATCCTCCTTGCTCTGGGGGGACTCTATTGGTATCGATGCGAGATCGGATTTGAATCAACCGCGGGTTTCATCAGGCAAACGCTCGGCGCGTCCTACCGGACGGAACACTTCACGATTTACTATGATCCGGTGTCCATGGACAGCGCGGAAGCCCGCCGCGTTGCCGCGGAACATGAGTTCCGCCTGTATCAGGTCCTCTCGGAATTCTCGTATCCCGAACGGGTTTCCTTTGATTCCTACGTGTATCCATCGCCGGAAGCGAAGCGGCGGCTCATCGGCGCAGGGAATACGGACATCACCAAACCATGGAGCGGGCAGATCCATCTCTCCCGTCAATCGCTGGAAAGTTCCCTGAAGCATGAACTGGTACATGTGGCTGCTGCCCCGTTCGGCATTCCGGTGCTTCGTGCGAGCCTCAGCACAGGTCTCGTCGAAGGGCTTGCCATGGCGGTCGACGGGACGTGGGGGAACAGGACATTGCATGAGTATGCAGCGGGGATGCGCGCCGTCGGGATCGCTCCCGATATCCGGACGATCATGACGCCATGGGGGTTTGTCTCGGAGCAACCGGCGGTGAGTTACGTCCTTGCAGGCTCTTTCTGCCGGTACCTCATCGACCGGTTCGGAATGCGGAGGTTGTTGAGCGTTTACCGAGGCGCGGACTATACCGCCATATATGGAAGGTCTCTCGAGCGGCTTGATGCAGACTGGCGCGGATTTCTCGACAGGGTCCCGCTCGATCGGGGAGACCTCGACGCCATTGATGCAACATTCCGGCGTCCCACGATCTTCCGAAAGGTGTGTCCCCGGGTTCTGGCGAGACGCATTGCGGATGCTCATGCGGCATTTACCGCGAAACAATACACACGGGCCGAATCTCTGTATGCTTCCTCGTATGCCGATGGACGCGGGTACGAAGCCTTCGCCGGTTATCTGACGAGCGCCGTGCGCGACGGCGGGTTCGATCGCGTTATTGCCGCCTTCGATACTGTGATCCTCCGTGATGATCACCCCGCCCGCTTTTTGCACCTTTTCGTCGGGATCGGTGATTCCTACTGGAAGGAGGAAAACACCCTCAAGGCATACGCCCTTTACGACCGGGTCCGTCGTGCCGCCGTCAGTGGTTACTCCGCCGAGGCGACAGCGCTCAGGATCCTTGCAATGAAGGAGGATCCTGACGGAAGACTGTATCTCCCGGTTTTTCTCTCAGATGCATCCGACACGGCGAGACTAACAATGGTCGATTCGCTCCTTCGAGAAGACCGGGCAAGCCCGATGCTGCTGTATCTTCGCGGGAGACTGCTTCTGAGCTGCGGTGACTATGCCGCATCTGCAGGTGTGCTGAAGAGTCTTGATCTCTCCGGGAGCGATCAAATCCTGGAAGCGGTTCGGCTTCAGTCGCTCGGCCGCGCACTGCTCCGCATGGGTCGATATGAAGAGTCACGCGCCGCGTACTGGATGTCGCTGAACTTCACTGACCGGCAGATCGATAAAGAACGCGTCGATGACTTGCTTGACCGGTGCGAATGGATGCGTGATCATGGGCTCTGATCCGGCGACACGGTACAGACGGATTCTCCTGACGCGGTTGAAATTCATCGGTGATATCATCCTGACCACGCCGGCCATACGTAACGTGCGTTCAGCCTTTCCGGAGGCGTTCATTGCATATCTTGGTGATAAGGAGGCGGTCTCACTCCTGCGGGGCAATCCCCACCTGAATGAAATTATACCCTTCGATTTCGGGCTCCCTGCCATCATAGAACAAACGCGTGTTATGCTTCTCCTGCGCAAACGGAAATTCGATCTGGTGGTCGACCTTTTTGGAAATCCGAGGAGCGCGCTGATTACGCGGGCAAGCGGTGCTCCGGTTCGCGTGGGGCCTGAGCGTCACGGACGCGGGCGGCTCTACACCATTCAGGTGCACGATGACGGCCGCCCCAAAAGTGCGATAGCATTTCACTACCAGTACCTTGCGGCTGCGGGGATTCCGACATTGCCTGCGAGGACCGAAATTTTTCTTGATGAAAGCGAACACCGTGAGGCCCGGATATTCCTGCGCTGGCTCGGTGCTGACGGGGCCGGTTCACCGGACGTCGGAAAGCCGATCATCGGCATGCATCCTGGTGGAACATGGCCTGCGAAGCGATGGTTTCCCGAACGCTTTGCAGAGCTCGCAGATCTGATCGCCGCGCGACTCAGCGCTCAGGTCATCCTGACAGTCGGGTCGAAAGAAGAAGCGATCGCATCAGCGGTAGCGAAACATGCGACGTCGTCCGTAAAAGTGTTGAGCGTTCTCCCCCTTCGTCAGCTTGCCGCCGTGATTGCCCAGTGCAAAGTATTCATCTCAAACGATGCCGGTCCGATGCACATTGCGGCCGCACTCGGCGTTCCCACTATCGGACTCTTTGGTCCCGGTGAAGAGAACATCTGGTTTCCCTACAGCGGCCCCGGGTTCAAAGCACTGCGTCGGGATGTGCCGTGCCATCCCTGCCACCTGGATGTCTGCAATCGCCAGGGGGAAGACTTCATGGAATGCATGCACCTGCTCTCTGTTCAGGATGTCTTCAACGCCGTTGCGGAGGCATTCACGCGTTGATTTTCACTCGCATTTTCGCGAATTTAGTCACTTGATTCACTTTCCTACGATGAAGGGAACCCCATGAACACGCTGATCTCTGATATTACAGCCCGCGAAATCCTTGACTCGCGCGGCAATCCAACCATTGAAGTTGATGTCACGCTTGAGAACGGAGTAGTCGGCCGGGCCGCGGTGCCGAGCGGCGCATCCACCGGTGAACACGAGGCGGTCGAGCTGCGGGATGGCGACAAGACGCGCTACAACGGCAAAGGCGTTTTGAATGCCGTGGAACACGTCAACAACACGCTTGCCGAGGAACTTACCGGATATGACGCCGTGCATCAGGCCGAAATCGATGCGATGATGATTTCCCTGGATGGCACTCCGACAAAATCGAAACTGGGTGCAAATGCCATCCTCGGTGTTTCACTTGCAGCGGCAAAAGCAGCCGCCCAATCGCTCAAACTGCCCCTCTACAGGTACATTGGCGGTACGAACGCGAGGACGCTTCCCGTCCCCATGATGAACATCCTTAACGGAGGAAAGCACGCGGACAACAATGTGGACATCCAGGAGTTTATGATCGTTCCGGCCGCGGCGCCGAGCTTTGCCGAATCGTTACGCATGGGCACGGAGATCTTCCATGCTCTCAAGTCCGTGCTGAGCAAGAAAGGC
>Ga0326726_10001257_pt1 | contig 23559 bp, 21 predicted proteins | sample MHFenrmetagenome_2_FD_207603 | JGI IMG/M metagenome (GOLD analysis project Ga0326726, IMG submission 207603) | Lab enriched peat soil microbial communities from Michigan Hollow, Ithaca, NY, United States - MHF15MN | ecosystem: Environmental > Terrestrial > Soil > Wetlands > Peat | place: USA... | reverse complement strand
GAAGCTTCGCGGTCAATTCGTCCTTTCCGCATACTCCGCGGACGTTGCATCCTGTCCCCCTGATGCTCTCCTGACACTGGTCACAATGCATGGTCATAGTATATGTTGTTTTTGTTGTTCACGATCTGGTGAAAGAAGCTTTGCCAGTCGCCTGTCGACGCCTGCGCCATCCCTGTCACCAATTTTTTCTTTTGCGAGGGCCCGCTGGATCAGCGCAGCTTTCATGAGACCCTTCTGCCTGGGGTGCCGGTCGATCACGCAGCTGAAATCCTCGATCGCCCCCTGGTAATCACCGGTTTCGAAGCGGATCATACCCCTGTTTCCGTATGCAATTATGCTTTCGCGGTACTTCAGGCCAAGCCTGATCGCCATGGTGAAATCACGAAGCGCTCCATCCAGGTCGCCGTCGGCCCTCCGTACCCCTGCGCGGCTGCAATAGGCATCGGCGTTATCCGGATCGGCATCGATAATCCTGCCGATCTCCCTTTCCGTACCCCGATATGCTCCGAGGGCGTCTTTCAGCATGATATCCACTCCTCGGAAAGAATATCGCCGGCGACACCCACGACGACCTGTTTGACAGGCACCTTGCGCTGCGCCTTTTCGAGCGCTTTCGAGACGAGCCCTGTCAGACCGCCGCAGCAAGGCACCTCCATGATTGCCACGGTTATGGTGTTGACCTTTGCCATATCGATCATGGCGGTAAGTTTTTCGACATATCGATCCATTTCGACATCGAGTTTCGGACAGGCGATGGCGAGCGATTTGCCGCGCAGCAGCCGGTCGTGAAAGTTGCCGACGGCAAATGCTGTGCAATCGGCGGCAAGCAGCAGGTCGGAACCCTGGAAATATGGGGCGATGGGGGTAACCAGGTGAAGCTGGATGGGCCACTGCCGGAGCTGGCCCTGAGATCCGTCATTCTGAGATGTAATTCCGGAACCCTGACTTTCGTTCCCCCTCAGATCCACCATGCGGCTGCCCGGACAACCGCCGCCGTGTGCATGGACTGAAGGAGCTGCATGAGACAGGACTTGAGCCGTACGAGTCTCCGCCTGCGTTTCGAGAGGGTTCGGTATCTCCTGCTCTTCAAGGTAATCGAGCGCTATGCGGAGATATCCATTCTCCCCATGCTCCATGAGGTGGCGAAGATGTGCTGCGATAACGTTGGGACCCGCCTTGACGATGCTTTCTTCCAAGACCCTGCGCTCGTCGTATGGCTCAGCCTCACGTGTCTCCACCTTCATCGCCCCGGTCGGACAGTTGCCGATGCAGGCACCGAGGCCATCGCAGAACAGATCGCTTATGAGGCGGGCCTTTCCGTCGATCACCTGCAACGCCCCTTCCGGACAGGCCGGAATGCAGTCGCCGCATCCGGTGCAGCGCGGTTCGTCGATGGTTATAATCTGTCGTTTCATTTTGGTACCTCTATTTATTTGTTCCGCGATTCGATTGCTTCATTGGTCGGTGCTCGAAATCCTCATGTACTGCGTGTACGTTCCTGTTTCTGTGCTCCGTACGCCTTGCACTCAAACCGCTCACGACAATAAATAGAGGTACCAGGGAAGTATTGTTTGTTGTCATTATCAGTCTTAAAGTTTTGGCTCTGAAAGTGCCAGGACCCGTTTCAGGTCGCTGATCAGCTTTCCGACGGTCACTTTCGAAAACTCGTCGTTCACCAGTTGCTCGATGCGCATGATCTCATGGCGAAGCACACAATTGGCCCGGTTGGAACAGAGTTGTTTGCGGAACATGCACTCGGAGACCTGCACCTGTCCCTGAAAGATTTCGATGACATCCTTCACCCGGATCGTATCAGGATCCTTTCCGAGCATCACGCCGCCGCCGGCCCCCTCTTTCGAGAGCACCAGGCCGTTTTTTATCAACTCCTGAAGGATGCGCCTCAGAAACTGGTACGGAATCGCCTGCTCCCCGGAGACAGCCTTCGCCGAGACCCAGCTCCCGGATTTCATGCCGAGGGAAATCAGGGCCCTGACGGCGTAGTCGGTATGTTTGGTCAGTACTTTCATAGTGTTGTTTGTTCTGATACCAATTTAGTATCAGTTAATTGAAATCAAAAGCATTTCCTGAAAATTCCCGGATTTAAATTTTACCGCGATACAAATTTCATCCAGGGACTGAAAGATGCCTCACAATCCTTGTAAACTCCCGTATATTGTATTGTTGCAGATCATTCCATCCCCAAGCCTGAATCTGGAGCAGGACTCCCCCCCCAGCAGAAAAACAGTATATGGACATCCGGCCAGCAGTTCGGGCCAAAACCTGAATAACCATGCTTCAACTCAGAACAGCCGGCTACAAAGCTCTCGACAACCTGCGGTCACGAGGTGAATTTCCTCCTGGATGGAGTTCGCCCGATGAGCTGGAAATGGTCACCGACCAATTCATGGCGAACTTTCTTGCTGAACGTTTCGAAGTTTCCAGGGAACTGGGACCGGGCTTTCTGATACCCGAAATGATAGACCGGGCTGTCCGGACGATGGAAACCGAAAACATGGACGACCGCTCTGCAACAGGTTCCGAAAAGAGAGAATGGATCATGGCGCTGGACAGGATGAACAGGATGACGCTGTCATATGCCCACCAGATAAACCTGCTCCAGCCGATCATCGGCGAACTTTCCCATCGAAAAGGCCCGGTCAGGATACTCGAACTCGCATCGGGATCAGGTGGGCTTGCATTTGCCCTTGCCGAAGAGGCCGTTCAATGCGGCATTGATATCACCGTCACCGCTACGGACATCGTACCGGAAACGATCAGCGAGGGAAACCGGCTTTCCGCTGCCCGGAACCTGCCGGTAACCTTCAGAAACATGAGCGCATTCGATTTCGATGGTCTGGAAACAGGTTCCATCGATATCGTGGTCATATCCCAGAGCATGCACCACTTCTGTCCCGGACAACTCGCGCTGATGATCGCTCAGGCAGAGTCACACGGGGCTTCGGCATTCGTCGGCATCGACGGGCACCGGAGCCTTTTGCTGCTCGGCGGAGTTCCCCTTGTTGCCAGCCTCCAGGGGATCGCTGCCTTTACGATGGATGGATTGACCTCGGCCAGGAAATTCTATTCGGAACTCGAACTGGAGATAATCGCCCAGATCGCCACTGGAAAAACCGGACATCGCGTGGTTTGTTCCTGGCCCCTGACGATGTTGAACGCAAAGCTGAACGAAATATCCTCCTGAAAGCAGCTCGCCGCTCCGATACCGGCAAGCCCCTAACTACGATTGGTAAAGCGGGATAAAGATCATACCTTTAATTATTCTATGCCTGACTTATTTCAGTCAACACACTAAACGGAGAATTTGCCAATGAAAATCGGCAAAGCGTTTGTAGTGGTCGTAGCCGTCCTTGTGCTTATCCAGCTGATCCCTTTCGGGCGCAACCACAAAAATCCGCCGGTAACCGGCAAACCCCAATGGGACAGTCCCCGGACGGAAGAACTTTTCAACAGGGCATGCAAGGACTGCCATTCGAACGAGACTGTCTGGCCATGGTACAGCAGCGTCGCGCCGCTCTCCTGGATCCTCAAGCTCGACGTCAGGGTCGGCCGGGCGAAATTCAATGTTTCCGAATGGGGCCGCCCCGGCAAGAACGAGGGCGAGGATGCCGCATCTGAAACCAGGAAAAGCAAAATGCCACCATGGTTCTACCTGCCGGCCCATCCCGAAGCAAAGCTGAGCACTTCAGAGAAGGATGAGCTGGTCAAGGGTCTGGTAGCCACTTTCGGTGACAAGGAGAAAGAGAAAGAGCGCAAATCGGAAAAACGTTAAGAACTTCGCCCGATACCTGACGGGCCGCACGTTCCGCGGCCCGGCACAGCACACCCCCGCTCCATTGACCGTCAGTACCGAAGCCCGTAAGCAACCGACCCGGTCATCAAGGCCCTGAACCAATGCAAGATATTCCGACACCAAGTAAAGTCCGCCTGTCCGGTAGAAACTATCCCCTCCATCTCCTGCTGTTCATCGTCACCCTGTTCTGCACTACCTGGGCCGGAATGATCTGGATCAACAGGGAACCCGACATAAGCAGTATCACCGGCTTCGTGAAATCCCTGAAGGAGGGAATCCCTTATTCGTTTTCCCTGATCGCGTTCCTGACCGTGCACGAGTTCGGCCATTTTTTCGCGACCCTGCATCACCGGATCAAGGCGACCCTGCCATACTACATTCCACTGCCGCCGCTGCCCTTCCTCATGAGCATCGGAACCATGGGGGCGGTCATCCGCATCAAGGAGCCCATAACCAGCAGAAGGGCCCTGTTCGACACAGGCGCATCGGGCCCTCTTGCGGGCTTTGCCGTCGCTTTCGGCCTGCTCCTTTTCGGCTTCCTTCACTTGCCGCCCGCCGGCTACATCTTCTCAATCCATCCGGAATACCTGGCTGAAGGAGGTATCCCTGCACCACCGCCCGGAACACTCTACCTCGGTAAAAACCTGCTCTATATCCTGCTCGAAAACGTGATCGCACCAAAAGCGTTGCCGCCGATGACTGAAATGTACCATTACCCATTCCTGTTCACCGGATGGCTCGCCTGTTTCGTGACCGCCCTGAACCTGCTGCCCGTCGGTCAGCTCGATGGCGGCCATGTAGTCTACGCGATGTTCGGCAGGAAGGGACATGAGAAAATCGCCCGGATGTTCCTGCTGTTCATCACCCTGCTCGGCATGCCGTCCTTCATCGATGTGCTCCTGACGCTGATTATTCCAGGAAATGCCATCCGGGTCCCGGAACCCCTGCTTCAATGGTCCTGGCCGGGCTGGATCCTTTGGGCGTTCATCCTGAGCCGTTTCATCGGCACCAAACACCCCCAGGCAGGAAGCGACCTGCCTCTGTCAGACGGCAGAAGGATCGCCGGCTGGATCTGCATCGCCATTTTCATACTGACCTTCACCCCGGTGCCTTTCGGTATCAAATGACCCTGGAATTGAATGCCATGACCGATTCATCATTCGACAAAAGCCGATTCAGGCTCGACTGTTCAGGAACCATCATAGACCTGTCGGCCAGACCGGCCGTCATGGGTATCGTGAACCTGACCCCCGACTCCTTCTTCGACGGAAGCACCTATACTGACGAAGAACAGGAGCCTGAACTGGAAAGGGCCCTGTTCGCCGCGCTTGAGATGGTCGGCGCCGGAGCCAACATTATCGACATCGGGGGCGAATCGACCAGGCCCGGCGCTGCGTATGTCAACGCTGCTGAAGAGATCCGGAGAATCGTCCCGTTCATTTCGCTTCTGCGCAGTCGCAGCGACGTGCTGATTTCGGCTGATACCTACAAAGCGGAGGTGGCCGAGGAGGCTCTCAGGGCAGGGGCCAATATCATCAATGACATTTCGGGCCTCACCTTCGACGCCGATATGCCGGAAGTCTGCGGCAGGCATAAGTGCGGTGTCGTGCTGATGCATACGCCGGCCAGGCCGGAAAACCTTCAGTGGAGCCAGGATACCGGGGCGCCGCAAAGCGACATCGTTCGCCGGGTGCTCGACTTTCTCAGCCGCTCGATAGAAATCGCCGGAAAAAACGGGATCGAGTCGATCATTCTCGATCCCGGCCTGGGGTTCGGAAAGAGCGTCGAGGAAAATTTCCGTCTGCTCGGCCGTCTCGATGAACTGCACGCCCTCGGCTTTCCGGTGCTTGCCGGTGTATCGAGAAAATCGTTCCTGGGCCAGGCAATCAGAAGATGCGGCGAGGAGGCCCCGCCGCCGGACCGACGCCTGAATGCGACGATCAGCGCAAACACCGTAGCACTCATGAACGGTGCGGACATCCTGAGGGTTCACGACGTCGAGGCGGCCGTCCATGCCCGTTCCATCATCCTTGCCACGCGTGATGCCATGGAGGAGATGCCGTAATATTGAAGGTATTGCCCCGTTCGTCATTTTTTTATTAAATTGGCCTTTGATCACTTTCAATATTCGGATGGCCGCCCTGCGAGAGCCATCTTCCCGACTGGCTGTGCCGGCCTGTCTGAAAGCGTTGTTCATCAGGTACCAATATTGTTCTGTCGCTGACTGTTAACACCCCGTTCATGTATCTGTCGAAAATAGAGCTCTTTGGCTTCAAAAGCTTTGCCCACAGGGTCAGGATCTCCTTCGACAAGGGTCTGACGGCGATCGTCGGCCCGAACGGATGCGGAAAGACCAACGTGGTCGATGCCATCCGCTGGGTACTCGGGGAGCAGAAATCGATGCTTCTCCGGTCGCCGAAAATGGAGAGCATCATCTTCAACGGCACCAAAAGTCTTAAGCCCCTCAGCTTCACCGAGGTCGCAATCACCATCCAGAACACCCGCAACGTCCTTCCGACCGAATATACCGAGGTCACCGTTACCCGCAGGCTGTACCGCAACGGCGACAGCGACTATCTGCTTAACATGGTGCCCTGCAGGCTCAAGGACATCCTCGACCTTTTCGCAGACACCGGCATGGGCAGCGACGCCTACTCGGTGATCGAGCTGAAAATGATCGAAGAGATCATCAGCAACAAGAGCGAAGAGCGGCTGAAGCTGTTCGAAGAGGCCGCCGGCATAACCAGGTACAAGCAGCGACGGAAACAGACCTTCCGGCAGCTCGAAAGCGCCTCCCGCGACCTCGCAAGGGTCGATGACGTGCTGGCCGAGGTCGAAAAGAAGGTGCGCGCACTCAGGCTGCAGGTTAAAAAGGCCGAACGCCTCAAGGAGATCAGGGAAGAGCTGAAAACGCTCGACCTGACCCTCTCCGGCATCGTTATGGGCGAACACCTGGAAAAGCTCCAGCCATTGCTCGAGTCCATCGCCGCCGAGGAGCTCCAGGGCCATGAACTTTCCGCAATGATCGCCCGTCTGGACAGCGCTCAACAGGAGTCCGAACTGCAGCAGCTCCACATGGAAAAGAGGCTCGCCGAAGATCAGAGGGAGCTGAACACCACCAACGGACTCGTTCATACCCTCGAAAAACAGCTTTTTCAGCATCAGGAAAAACAGAAAAGCCTGTTGAACTCCATCGAGCGCCTGAAGCACTCCATCACCGAAAAGAGCCGCAAGCGGGTCGAACAGGAGGCGCTCTCAACGGAACTTGCAAAACAGCAGTCGCCGCTTGAAGAGAGTTGCAAGTCATGCCTCGAAGCGTTCGAACAGCTCAAACAGCAGCAGGAGGCTCTTAACGCAGCACTCGACGGTCGCCGCCGTGCGCTGCTGAACGAACGCCAGAAGGCTGCCGAACAGCAGAAATCGCTCAATGCCCTGGGTCTTTCGCGCCAATCGATGAAGACCAGGAAGGAGCATCTCGAAGGTTCGGTCTCCAGGCTCGAACAGAGAAAACTGGAGCTGGAAGCATCGCTCGAACAGTCAAAACCCGAACGCCGCCGCACCACAATCCTTATCGAGGAGAAAAAGGCCGCTCTCGAAGCCCTGAGGCAGGAAGAGACGCGCCTTGCCCAACTCAAGGCGGGCTTCTCCGAGCAGACTGAAACGCGAAAGGAGCAGCTGCTTTCGCTTAGGGGCGAGCACAACCACCTGAACAACCAGGTCATCCTGTGTGACTCGATCCTCGAAAAGTTCGAAGGGCTTCCTGAAGGAGTAGCGTTCCTTGAAAAGCACAAGGACGGGAAACCGGGCCTCGGATGCCTGTCGGACCTGATCTCCCTGAAAGGCGACCACAAGAAGGCAGTCAACGCGGCGCTCGGCGAAAGCCTCGGATACTATATCTGCAGGAACCTCGACGAAGCGAAGGGGGCTGTTTCGAGCCTCACCAGGGCCGACAAGGGCAAAGTCCATTTCCTCGTACTCGACCTGATCAACAGCAGCAGCCACGCCGATTATCCCGAGATCGCCGGCGCGCTGAGGAGCATAGACCTGGTCCAAGGGCCGGAAGAGCTTTCCAAAGCACTCATTCTGCTGCTGCATGACCGTTATGTCGTGGCTGACCTCGTGACTGCAGAGAGGCTCGCAGCCCTGCACCCGGAAGCGCTGTTCATCACGACCGGGGGTGAAAAATTCACGCACAGGGGCCTGCTCTTCGGAGGCAGCGCAAAGGGCAACGAGGGACTTCGGCTCGGCAAAAAAGCCGAACGGGACAAGCTGCAGAAAAAGATGAAGGAGGTCTCAGCATCGATCGTTGAGACGGAAGCATCGCTCATGACACTTAAAAAGGAGATCGACGCTATCCGCATCGAGGAGACAAAACGTTCGGCATCCGCAATCGAACAGGAGATCGGCGCACTCGAAAAAAAACTTGCGCGGCTGGATGCTGAAGAGCGCTCAGGTGCGGACCAGATCAGGCGCACCGCCGAGGAGGCTGCTGCCGTCAAGGCTTCGATACAAAGCGTGGAGGGCGAACTGGAACGCCTGTTGCCTGAAATGCAAAGGCTTGAGGAGGAGACTGGAGCATCGCAGCAGGCGCTCGTCTCCATGCAGGAGGCCCTGTCCGACGAGGAGGCTCGAAGCAGGACAATGAACGCCGAAGTCCAGTCCCAGCAGGGACGGTACCGCGACGCGCATCTCGAACTCGAAAAGCACAGTTTCAGAACGGGGTCTTGCCGTCAGGTCATCTCGACCCTCGGTGAAGAGCTGAACTCGATGCAGCGTCAGCTCAATGCCGGGGAGAAGGAGATCGCGACGCTCAGATCCCTGATTACCGAAACGGCCTCAGAACACGAAAAGGTTCTTGTCGTCTCGGCAAAACAGCAGCAGGCCCTGAACGAGCTCGAATCGTCGTATCGCGACATCCAGGCGAGAAACCACGACGCGCTGTCCAGACTGAGGGACCTGCGACGCAAGCACGACATCTCGCAACAGATGCTTTTCGAGTTCGGCAACAGGAAGACGAAGCTCGAACAGGAGATCGTCCATCTGCAGACGACAGTCATGGAGCGTTACAGCATCGAACTCGACCGGATGCCCTCGCTGATGCCTGAGGGGTTCGATCCCGCAACATCGAAGGAGAGGCTCGAGTACCTTCAGAAGCAGCGGGAGCAGTTCGGTGCGGTCAACGAGCTGGCCATGGAAGAGTACGACAGCGAGAAAGAGCGGTTCGATTTTCTGTCCGCACAGAAAGCGGACCTTGTAAGTGCCGAGCAGCAGCTGTTGCAGACGATCGAGGAGATCAACCGGACAGCCCTCGAAAAATTCCAGGAGACCTTCACCGAGGTGAGGAAAAATTTCATCAGGATATTTCATGACCTTTTCGACCCGGAGGACGAGGTGGATCTGCTGATCCATACCGACGAAGACCCGCTCGAAGCCCGCATCGAAATCGTCGCTAAACCGAGAGGCAAAAAGCCGTTGGCCATCGAGCAGCTCAGCGGTGGGGAGAAAGCGCTGACGGCACTTTCGCTGCTCTTCGCCATCTACCTTGTCAAGCCCAGCCCTTTCTGTATCCTCGACGAGGTTGACGCGCCGCTCGACGACGCAAATGTCGGTCGCTTTATTAAGCTCCTGAAAAAATTTGAGAATAACACTCAATTTATTATCGTTACGCACAACAAAAAGAGCATGGCCTCGTGCCAGGCACTTTACGGCGTCACGATGGAAGAGGAAGGTGTATCAAAACTTATTCCCGTGAAAATAGAAAAAACACGTTCTGAAGAGGTAGCAGCCTGAAAATGCATCGCAAACTTGTTCTGTTTGACATCGATGGAACCCTGGTCAAGGTAGGGAGCGTCAACCGGCGTGTCCTTGCCGACGCACTCATCGAGGTCTACGGCACCGAAGGGAGTACCGGCCGTCACGATTTTTCCGGAAAAATGGACGGCGCCATCATCTACGAGGTGCTTGGCAATACCGGGCTCGAACGCCGCGAGATCGCCGATAAATTCGACAAAGCCAAAGAGGTATACATCACCCTGTTCCGCGAACGGGCCCAGCCATCGGACGTCACGCTGCTTGAGGGTGTGCGTGAACTGCTGGATGATCTATCGACCCGTTCCGAAATCCTGCTCGGGCTCCTGACCGGCAACTTCGAAGCCTCCGGACGCCACAAACTGAAGCTTCCCTCCATCGACCACTACTTCCCGTTCGGGGCTTTCGCCGACGACGCTTTCGAACGAACCGATCTTCCTCACATAGCCCTCGAACGCGCCTGCCGCATGACCGGCACAAACTTTTCATCCTCCGAAATCGTTATCATCGGCGACACAGAACACGACATCAAGTGCGCTCGCGTGCTCGATGCCCATTCAATTGCCGTGGCGACAGGCAATTTCACCATGCAGGAGCTGGCCGGGCATAAGCCTGGCGCCCTGTTCGAAAATTTTGCTGCGACCGGTGACGTTGTCACCGAGATCCTTACATCACAACATTCTTAATTCCGCATCATGAAGACGTACCGACGACAGATCAGAGAAAAGATACTTCAGGCGCTCTATACGCTTGAACTCAGGGAAGTCGACATCGAATCGGCCTCACACTGGCTTCTGACCAAAGAGATCATGGACGACCCGAACGCGATGAAGTTCTTCAACCATCTGGTAAACAGCATCGTCAAGAACCGCGAAGAGATCGACCGCTACATCGCCAAGCATACCTTCAACTGGGATATGAGCCGCATCGCGATCATCGACAAGAACATCCTGCGCATGGCCCTTGCCGAGATCCTCTACTGCGAAGACATTCCCCCGAAGGTTTCTATCAACGAAGCCATAGAGATCGCCAAGAAGTTCAGCAGCACCGACAAGAGCAGCAAGTTCGTCAACGGCATCCTCGATGCTATATTCAACGACCTGAAGGCTGAAGGACGGATCCAGAAGTGCGGAAGAGGACTGATCGATCATTCCGAAACGAAGCTGCAGAAAACGGAAAGCGACCAGTAACGACCCGGTCGCCGAAAGAATGAAGATGCCTGTGAGTAAAAAAATCGCCTACATCAACGAGGCGCTGTCGGCAGTGTGGCCGAATCCGAAAAGTGAGCTCCACTACGAAACCCCGTTCCAGCTTCTGGTAGCTACCATCATGGCCGCCCAGGCCACGGACAAAAAGGTAAACCAGCTGACGCCGATGCTCTTCAAGGCTGCCCCCGACCCTGAAAGCATGAGCCGCATGGATGTCGACGACATCAAAACGATCATCCACCCGATAAACTACTACAACAACAAGGCAAAAAACATCCTTGCCGTAAGCCGAAGACTCCTCGATGATTATGAGGGCCAGGTGCCCGGCACGCGTGAGGAGCTCGAAAGCCTGCCGGGAGTAGGGAGGAAAACGGCCAACGTCGTGCTGAGCAACGCGTTCGGGGTTCCCGTCATGCCGGTCGACACGCACGTTCACCGGGTTTCGAACCGCATAGGACTCTGCAGCACCACCAGGCCGGAGGATACGGAAGCCGCCCTGATGAAAATCATTCCCGAGCAACTGGTGATCAACTTCCACCACTATCTCGTCCTTCACGGCCGCTACACCTGCAAGGCCAAAAAACCGGAATGCCGGGAATGCAGGATAATAGAGGCCTGCGACTGGCCGGAGAAGGTAATGTAAGAAAAGGGACCAAAAGGACTTAAGCGACTGGAAGAGGAAGAAAAGGGACCAAAAGGACTTAAGCGACTTAAAGGACATAAGGGTTAAGAATTTTGAACAAGCAGAATGGAGCTATTCTTAACACTTAAGTCCCTTTGGTCCTTTAAGTCCTTTTGGTCACTTTCTTCATCTTCTCCCCTCTTTCTTCAAGGCAATTCTATCTTTTTATCCACGGCGTACAGCCACTCGCATTCCGGTCTTCCTCTTGTTCCTGCCCAGAGTTCGATGGTGATGCCCTGATTCCGGTGGGCCAGGGATGTAAAGATTTCTATCTGGTAATAAAGTTCGTCAAGCAGGTCGTTCCATGCGGCTTCAAGCGGATTTTCGGAAACGGCGTAGTGCTCTGACGCAGTAATGGTTGCGCTGTCGGCCTTGAACCAGTCCGACAGGCAAAGGTAACTGTCCGGCATGAGGCATCCGCCCCTGAATGTGCCGCGAGGATGCTTCACCCCGGGAATCTCCACCCAGAATTCAAGACGCGCGTCCGCAGTGAGCTGACCGTCGCCGGCAAGCTTTTCGAGCAACTGGGCGACCGTGTCTCTGACAAGTTGCTTGCTTTCGACAGAAAGCTCCAGCATTTTGAAATTCGGGGTGTGGTCTCTCATGGGTAGGAGCGGTTGGTTGGCGTTTGCGTTAAAAGCGCTGCAATAACAATATACAGCTCTTCCACTTCCCCATCAACCTTGCATGTTGCCCGAAGCGTCGGAAAGCTCAGCCCGGCGAACTCCTCGCAGGGCATTGCAAAGCAGCAGCATGTCAGCCCTTCGCAGATCATCGAAACTGATCACCCTCTCCTGAATCCATGGCCTGGTGCGCAGCAGATAACGTCTGTAAACACCGTTCAGCAACCCGCACGAGACCGGCGGAGTGCGCCATGTTCCGTCAATGCGTACGATCACGTTGCTGATGGCTCCTTCCGTGACCTCGCCTCGCTCGTTAAGGAACAGCGCCTCCTGGAATCCGTTTTCGAGCGCCTCACTGAGACCTCGGTCGTAACGTTCCCGCCTGGTGACCTTGTGGCGGGTGAGCGGATCTGCAGAGTCGACCCGTTCCGAAGCAACGCATACCCGGACGGCCTGTTCGGTTGGATCGGGCATGAATGGTTCGGCAGCGACCGATGCCATCCCGTCGCAATCGAGCGTCAGCCTGACCCGATGCCGGCCGCCGGTACCCGACATTCCATCCTCCTGGCTTGCAAGCAACGAACGAACCGCCGTAAGGTCACAGTCGATCCCGAGCTCGGCAGCCGAAGAGGCCAGCCGCTCCAGATGATCGTCGAGGAGCAGGTACCCGCCGTTCCAGAGAATGGTCTCGAATATTGTCGGAACTTCGCCGGCCTGGTCGGTGAGGATGCGCGCCTTGAGCATGCATTCGAGGTACTCCTGATGCGGCTCAGAGTCCCAGACGATACCGCTGCCCGTACCGTAAACTCCGGAACCGCCGGACAGTTCGATCGTCCTGATAGCCACATTGAACGCCATGCGGCCTCCAGGCAGCATAAAACCGACTGCTCCGGTATAAACACCCCTCGTGCTTTTTTCGAGCGCCCTGACGAGGTTCATGGCCCTGACTTTCGGGGCGCCGGTCACCGAGCCCGACGGAAAAAGCGCCCTGAACAGATCATAAAGCCCGGTATCCTTCCTCAGTTCGCCTCGCACGGTCGAGATCATCTGGTGAAGGGTCGGATAGGTCCGGGTTTCGAACAGGCCGGAAGCCTCGATCGAGCCCGTCGTGCAGACCCGGCCGAGATCGTTGCGCAGCAGGTCGACGATCATCAGGTTTTCCGCCCGGTTCTTCTCACACTCAGCGAGTTTCTGACGCTCCGCAAAATCTTCTTCGGCAGTGGAACCCCTCGGCGCAGTGCCCTTCATCGGCATGGTCTCAATGCTCACTCCGTCGCGCGTGAAAAACAGCTCGGGGGAGAACGAAAGCACCACCCGGTCTCCGGTGTTGAGGTAAGCCGACCATGGAGACGGCTGGCGTCGTTTCATGGCCACGAACAACGCCTCGGGCGACCCGTCGAACCTGAAACGGCAACGGCCGGTAAAATTGACCTGATAGACATTGCCCGAGGCGATCTGTTCCTTGAGCAGGGCGATACGCTCGAGGTACTCCTGTTCTGTCAGCTCGAACCCGAGATCGGAAATGCTGAACCGTTTGGCTGAAACCCTTTCGTCTTCGGCCATAACAGCCTGACGATCGAACCTTTCCGGCCGGCCGTAAACGCCGAACCAGCCGAGCAACCCCTGCTCCTCCGAAGGCCACGCGCATCCTGACAGGGCCGGATCCAGCGCGCAACCTGCTTCGTAGCCGAGCCAGCCGGCAAGGCAGAAGCCCCGTTCGAGCCACGCTTCAAGTTGTCCGAACCATGCTCTGATGTCGTCACCATAAGCAAGCGGCAACAGTTCGACAGGATCCGAAAAAAAGAGGGAGTCGCCGTATCGAGTATCGGGGCAAGTGGATTCGAACCACAACGAACCAGGCCGGGCAAGGCGTTCGTACAAAGCCATCACTGCGCCCTGGCTTCGATCTCAATAGGCTTGCCAAGTACCTCTTCAAGCCAAGACTTGAGCGATTCAGCCGCCCAGAGCTCGATATCGGGTTCGAATCTGGTCAGGACTTCGAGCACGATCTTCTCCGGTTCGATGCGCACAGTGATCGACACCACGTTCTGTCGGTGGCCCCGTTCGAGGCCGTTGGCGATACGAAGAATACCGGAAAGCACATCTACCGCCCGCTTGTGCGACGGCTTCATCTGGCTGTACAGCGGATGCTTCTCCGACGGAGGCTGTTTGCGGTGATAGCGCGCCACGTTGCCGATGATGTCGATCTCCGCCGGAGAGAAGCCCCGAAGCTCGCCGTTCATAATGATATACTGGCTGTGCTTGTGGTGGGTTGAGATCGAGATGAACTCACCTATGTTGTGCAGAAGTGCCGCGTATTCGAGAAGCTCACGATATTGCGGCTTGAGGCCGTGCAGCGGCTGAAGCTGGTCGAACAGCATCACTGAAAGCCTTGCGACCTGAAGCGAATGGGGTTTGTGCCAGTTGCACCGATAGCCGAGTTCGACCACGCTCTGGCGCCTGATGTCGAGCTGCCCGTTGCCCCCTTCCCAGCCGCGTATGCCTGAGATGTAGTGGAGCACCATACCCTCGCGCAAGGCAGATTCTGAGATGATCACGTCCTTGAGTCCGAACACTTTGAAAATAGTGTTGATCAGGATCAGCCCCGGTACGATCAGATCGACCCTTTTTTCATCCAGCCCGGTGAGCTTGCGCCTCGCAGCAACATCGAGCGGTATCACCGAACGGTAAAACTTTTCGAACTCCTCACGAGTGAACCCGGTCTGGTTCAGGGCGTCAACTCCGTCGAAGTCCTTGCCTGACCGGATCATACGGGCGATATTCAGGGACGTGCCCGAGGAGGCAATCCCGCGGGTAACACCCAGATCATGCGCTTTTTCAGCCGCCACATACAGCTCTGCAGCACAGAACTGCTCAAGCAGCTTCAGCTCGTATGGCGAAATAGGATCGGTGGTCATGAAACGCTCCAGCATCCTTGCGACGCCGATCTTCCGACTCTCCAGTAAATGGACGCGGTCACATCCGGCAATGATGAATTCGACCGAGCCGCCACCGATATCGAACAGGAGGTCCGGCTTCTGTTCGAGCCGAACGGCGTTGCGCACCCCGTAATAGATGAACTGGGCCTCCTCCTTGCCGGAAATGATCTTCACTTTCAGACCGGTCTCCTGCCTGACCATGTCGATGAACACGTCGCGGTTGGCCGCCTCGCGGATCGCGCTGGTGGCGAAAGCTATGATATTGTGGGGAGCCACGCCCCGCTGGGTGGCAAGAACGAGGAAATTTTTCAACGCAGCGACGCCGGCCAGCATTGCCTTCTCGTCGAGCATTTTCGTAGAGATGCTGCCACGGCCGATGCAGATCATGTCCTTGACACGGTCGATCTCGACGATGCCCTTGCCTTCGCTCTCCTCCACGATAACCATATGGAAGGAGTTTGTGCCGAGGTCGATGGCTGCGACCCTGATTTTGCCTGATGTCATGCGCGATATGGTAACGTATTGGAATCGGGGGGTAAAATACAGGATTTCCCCGAAAAACGAACCCGGCAAGGGCTCTTTCAGCACATGAACTCATCGACATGCCTTTACCTGTCGGCTCGTACCATGTAATCGTTTTCTGTCAACGACAGCCTCTGCGACTCCTTTTTCCTGAGGATATGCACGCAGCCATCTGCCGGCAATGTTCGGGCGACCAGCCGACATTGTTATCGCGCGATCCGATCATGACAGAGGCGAAACAATGAATAAAGAAAGATAATGAGAAAGAGACCCCGCCTGGAAATAACTCTTGAAAAGGCGTGATAGACAACGAAATAATGCAATGAAATCACCTCTGAATTATCTCATTGCCGGATTCATATCATTGAATCTGAAACATCGATTTTTTTTTGGAACAAAGACTTCGTACGCGACGTTTGCATTAAAATCAAACGACGATAATGTTGGCCGAAAAGCTGTAACCGATGCCATGAGCGGTCTGGACGGGAATCGAAACGCCGTGTTCCTCTACCTTGTGACGAAGCCGATAGACAAGGGACTCGAGCGCGCGGTTTCCGTACTCGTTGTTCTGATATCCGAGAATCTTGAGGAGGTCCAGGCGAGGAAAGGCTATAGCGGAATTATTGGTCAGGCTCAAAAGAAACTCGTACTCCTTGAGGGTAAGTTTGAGCGTCTTGCCCTTTGGAGTGATCAGAAGCCAGCCATCGCGAAGGATCTTCCAGTGCTGATCGTCATCGGTTTGAAAAGGCGACGCCGAGGAAGACGGACCATAAAACCTGATTTGCTTGCCGCGATCCAGCAGGTTGACCACAAGTGCAGAGAGCTCCCTGAAATTGACAGGTTTGCTCATAAAGGCGTCGGCACCCGCTTCGTAGCTTTCAAGCCGGTTTTCAATGTCGGTCTGGCCTGTAAGCACGAGAATGTGCAATGAAGTGTTGCTCTTGAGATACTTGGCAATCACCAGGCCGTTCTGGTCCGGCAATCCGAGATCGACGATTGCCAGCGCATACGATTGAAGGTCGCTTATTCGATAAAATTCCAGTGCAGAACCTACAGCGTGAACATCATATCCCTTCAAGGCGAAAAACTTGACGAGACATTCACTTATCTCGATATCGTCTTCGATGATGATGATCCGTTTTAAGGCTGGAATGTTTGATTCAACATCCTGACTCATAACAATAAAAAAATGCGGAGGTTATACAACATATATATCTGATAATATCACAAGAACCGACAAATCGCAACCCTCTAAATCTTATTTGTCTTATTATTTCTGATATCAGCATTGCAATACATACGTTATCGCTTGCACATCCTGCAACGGACCGACCTCATGATTATGGCGATATCACGAAAACAGAGATTTCCAGTCGGACGAAATGCCGTAATTATCCGTGCAAAATCCCTCGCCGTAACAAAAGATTGACGGAAGCAGTCGTTCCCTGTTCAGGTTAAACCTATACAGCCGGAAAACAGCCGCTCGCCATGACCTCTCGCCTGATTTTGCCCTCCCGTTTTTCGAGTTCTTTCAACCGGCCGGCATGCTCTTTCCTTGAACGGCTTTTTCGGTGTATATTCAGCAAGGATTTTCACATCCTCCAAGCAGGCAGCAACAGCACTGAACCACCCTCGCTCGATGAGTCATTCGTTTAAAACAGCAAAAATCGACCATGACCCGAACCGCCTCGATTTTCGGTTCGAGTTTGCACGCAAGGCAATCCACCTCTCGTCGCTGCTGATCCCTCTGATTTACTGGCACATCGGCAGGAAACAGGCTCTGCTGATCCTGACCCCTGTCACCGCCGGGTTTCTGCTTGTCGACGTGTTCAAGAATTTCATCCCATCCCTTTCGGAATGGTACCATGAGACGTTCGACGCCATGCTTCGGCACCATGAGCTGAGCAAGGACCGCCTTCACCTGAACGGAGCGACATGGATTACGCTCTCTGCTCTCGCACTGATCGCTTTCTTTCCGAAAACAATCGCAGTTGCCGCATTCGCAATGGTTTCGGTGTCGGATACCGTGGCTGCTCTGGTCGGTAAAAAATTCGGTCGGCACCGGTTCGGGGAAAAGAGCCTGGAGGGCAGCCTCGCGTTTCTCTTCAGCGCCATCGTCATCGTTTCAGCGGTTCCGGGACTCCTGCTGCCGGTCGGCGCCGTCATGGCGATCACAGGCACCATTATCGAGGCGATGGTCATCAGGATCGCCGGTTTCAAGATCGACGACAACCTCACGGTTCCCGTTTTGAGCGCCGTGGTCGGGGTGGCCTGTTATGCATGGTTTTTCCCGTCGGCGACAGGAACCATCACCTTTCCATAAACATCCGGGCCGGGAATGCAGACATTCGTCACCGATTCGCCTGAAGAGGCCGCAAGTTACCTTAACCGGGGCGAAACAGTAGCTTTTCCGACAGAAACCGTCTACGGTCTTGGAGCCGACGTATTCCGCCCTGATTCGATCGCCGGAATTTTTACAGCCAAGGGGCGCCCTTCGGACAACCCGTTGATCGTCCATGTACAGAGTCCTGACAGAATAGGCGAAGTTGCGGAGGAGATAAATGAGGCTGCAAAGCTGCTCATTGACCGCTTTTTCCCCGGCCCGCTGACCCTTGTGCTGAAAAAACGCCGGTCTGTGCCTGACATCGTCTCAGCAGGTCTTCCGACAGTGGGGGTCCGCTGTCCGTCGCACCCGGTGGCCGCGGCATTCCTGGGCTTTTGCGATCATCCCGTCGCCGCGCCGTCGGCCAACGTGTCAGGCCGACCAAGCTCCACAGACTGGAAAACCGTCTACCACGACCTTGGGGGGAAGATCGACTGCCTGTTGAGGGGTGCGCCAAGCACGATCGGCCTCGAATCGACCATCGTCGACTGTTCGGTCAATCCCCCGCTGCTGCTTCGCAGCGGAGCTGTAAGCATCGAGTCGCTCCGCGAACTGATTCCCGAAATGCAGATCGCCACATCCTGCCTGCCGGGAGAGGCGCCTAAAAGTCCCGGCATGAAATACCGGCACTACTCCCCCGAAGCAGCCATCGTGATTGTCGACAGCTCCCCACTGGCGCTGCCGGCTGATCCCAATATCGCCTGGATCGGCCTCTCTGCGCCTCCTGAAGGAGTCATGCATTCACTCAGATGCCACTCCATCGATGAGTATGCCAGGGTATTGTTCGGCTTTTTCCGCACCAGCGACGCCCAGGGCATCCGGACGATCTACTGCGAGCTGCCGCCGGAAGAGGGCATAGGAAGAGCGATCCGGGACAGGCTGTTCAAGGCTGCGGGGAAGAATTGAAGAAAAGATTTCAAGAAAAGGACGAAGAGGGAAAAGGACCAAAGGGACTTAAAGGAAATTAAGAAAGGGACCAAAGGGACATAAGGGACCAAAAGGACGAAGAGCAAGATCAATTCTCCGAAAAATCACTCTTCTTTTCTTCCCTTAGGTCCTTTAAGTCCTTTGAGTCCTTTTGGTCCCTTTCTTAAATCCTCTCTCAAAACTGCAGCATACACCCCAAATTGAACGAACTCGGGGACGAACTGGCGCGGAGGTCGTTGCCGCTGCCGAAGACTTCACGGTCGGCGTACCATGTCGTTTCGTATTTGGCAGACAGTCGGAAATTGTGCACCGGCTCGTAACTGACCATGACGAACATCGCTTTCCCCCTGCCCGACCAGGAGCTGAGGGTATAGACCAGCGGCAGGTCGTCCTCGTAGGCGTAGACGGCCGCATCGTAACTGTCGGTATCGAATCGGCTGAACCGTGTTTTCAGGGAAAGGGCACCGATCGTACAGTCGAGCTGCCCGTAAAGAAGCCATCCGTCGTCGCTCTGCGTCCTGTCGACGTACTCGCTTTCGACGCTTTTGTACTCGCCTTTCGTTTTGAAAGTAAGCAACGAAGAAAGTCTGGTTTTCAGGCCAAGCTGCACCCGGTTCGTACTCTTCGGCACTGGCATCACATACTCGAGAACCTCTCCGCTGTCGGTCTGGATGGCCGTTTCATCCTTCTGTTTATGCTGGTAAAGAGCATCCCAGGTCATCCTGCCGTTCTGTTTCCATGTGGCATACAGGCGTGCTTCATGGCCTGAGGATGGTAGCGCATAGGTGCCGCTGAGCTCAGGGAACCTGAACATGTCATAGGATGCCCCTACGTTCAGGTTATCCAGGACTTTGGCTTTGAGACCGACATAGAAACCCTCTTCGTCCGATCCGTCACCTCCCCGTTCAGCGAAGCCGCCTGCGAAGGGCGAATAATAACCGACGGCGTACTGCCGCATCGATGCCACGCCGGTAATGCCCTGAGCAAGGTCGGCCTGCACTCCGCATATCCACGAGAGCGCATCCGGGGAACGGGAAAATGCGGCCTCACCGAATACCTGTACATCCCTGTAGACGACATTGGCCTCGACTGAACCGAGCTGGCGCCCGCGGCCTACCCCATCGAGCCGTTCGAGGGGAAGAGCGTAGCGATAATTCGTCCAGGTGGCGCCGATGCCTGCGTCAAGGTCGCCAGCGTGGTATTTGCAGCGAAGATTGATGCCCTGCACATCCTGTGTCAGGTCGTCCTTTCTGGCGATCTCATAGACCGTCCGGTGATAGCCGTTCGAGGAAAGGCTTGTTACCACCCCGTTATCGATGGTGGCATCGACCTTGTTGTGCGACGTGAAAGCAGTGATGTCGAAAGGACCCGGTGAGAGCGTCACTGCCGCACCCTGGAGAAAGTTCTCTTCACCCGAGGAGGTGTATGGCCGGAGCGCAGGAGAAAAAAGCAGCACGCCGTCGACGGCGTCCGTTCCTTTGGAAAAATAGCGTCCCTGTCCGAACATCAATCCCTGTCCGAAGCTCAGTCGGTAATCCCCGGCAACCGCCTGGCTCAGAATGCCTATCTGTTCCGCGTGGAGGCTGAACGAGAGAAAATCGCCGAATCGGGGTTCGCCGATATCGCTCTCCTGGACGAAGCTGACCCCATAGTTTGAGCCGGATGCCTGCAACCGGTTGTAGACCCGGCGGTTATCGCCTGCATACTTCCCGTTTTCGATGCCTTTACGCGGCGGCGTCTCCCAGAAAACCCGGCTGATTGCGCTGCCTTTGAACTGCCCGGCCGCTCTTTTTTCCGGAAGTGAACGAGGCGTTTCAAACGAGAGATACGAGGCCGCACGACGGGCATTGTCGGAACCGATGACCGTCTCGAGTTCGGCGGCTGAAGCGATCGGGCCGTTCTTCTGCCGCCACTCGACGATCTTTGCGGCATCAGCCGGGGTAAGCAGTGGAAGCTTGAGCAACTGGGCTTCGGTGGCAAGATTGACACGAATTTTGTTTCTGCGCAGATCCTGCAGGATACCGATAAGCTCTTCGGCGTTGCCCTCCGGCTCTGCACGTTCGAGGAGCTCTTCGACGGATTCAATAGCGAAGGCCGCTTGCGGTGGGGCCACTGAAACGCATAGCAGAACCGCCGCAGCTACGCGACGGTACAGAGGGGTATGATGGTGTTTCATCGATAGGGGTCGATGTTTTCAGAAAGCACTACTTTGCCTGGAACTTCCTGTCGCGTCTGTTTATAAAGCGATCGATCCTCAACAGGCCGCCGGACGTAATTTAAAGATAATAATTACTGCCCGCAAAGTTTATACAACTGTTCCACCTCTTTGCGGCTAAGGTAACGCCACTCGCCTCTTCTGAGGTCTCCCGGCGTCAGGCCTGCATAGGCGACCCTGTCGAGCCGTCTGACCTCGAAGCCGAGCGTGTCGAACATTCGGCGCACCTGATGGTTCTTGCCCTCATGGATACTGAGCAGAACGCTCATGCCGTCGTCGAGTATTTTGGCCCTGCAGGGGCTCACCTTCTCGCCGGTGTCTTTCAGCCGCATTCCGGCGGTCAGCTTCTGCAGCATAGCCGGCGGAAATTTCATATCGAGCGCGGCAAGATACTCCTTCTGGACCTGAGATGAGGGATGCATCAGCTTGTGAGCCAGCGTCCCGTCGTTGGTCAGGATCAGCAGGCCTGTGCTTTTCCTGTCGAGCCGGCCCACTGGGAACACCCGCTCGCGCACGTCGATGAAGTCGAGGATCTGCTGGCGATCACGTTCGTCATGGCTCGTAGTGATGACGTTTCTCGGCTTGTTGAACAGGATGTAGACTTTATGCGCTTCCGGCTTGGCCATAAGCCTTCCGTCCACGATCACCTCGTCGTTACGCGGATCGACCTTCATGCCCGGTTCGTCCGCGATGCGGCCGTTCACCATCACCAGGCCGTCGACCACCATCTGGTCGGCTGCACGCCTCGAGGCGATACCGCACATTGCCAGATATTTATTGATCCTGACCTTCTCTTCCTCAACCTTCTTCTTCATTCATTATCCTTTGTTTCACTGATTTCATCAACCTGGCGGGGCTGTTCCTCCCCGGAGGATGCAAGATATTGCTGCTCTTCGTGCTCCTGGAGGATCTCCTTGATTTCGCGCAGCTTCGGCAGGTCCTTCAGGCTCGACAGATGGAACAGGTCGAGAAAATCGACCGTCGTCCCGTACTGCAGCGGCCTTCCCGGCGCATCGGCCCGCCCGCGCACCTCGATAAGTCCGCGTGCGAGCAGCCTGTCGATCGCATAATCGGGGCTCACCCCCCTGATCTGCTGGATATCGCCTTTGGTTATGGGCTGATGCCATGCCACTGCAGCCAGGACTTCGAGCATCGAGCGGGAAAGACGCCTCTGGATGACCGGAGCGAGCAGTTTGCGGATGAGATCGCCATATTCAGGTTCGCTCAGGAAACGGTAGCCCCCTGCGATGGCATGGATGCGGAAGGTGCGGCCTGTCGCCTCGTAGTCACGATTGAGCGACTCGACTGCCTCCTCCAGGTCGCGGTACTTGAGGTCCATACCGGTAACCTGGCAGATGGCCTGATGGGTTATGGCGTCTTCTGAAGCGAAAATCAGGGCTTCGATGGACTGGAGAAACTGTCGGTCCTGATCCTGCACGATGAAGTATCTACTATTTTACCTGTTAAGCCATTGCCCGTCTCGTCGGGACTGGAGTGGTGCGAACAATGGGAAAAGGCTGCCCTTCAGAAACGGCAACCCTTCTTGAGGGCCGTGGAAAAATCGCCGTCGATCCCGAGCCCCTGTTCATAGGCGTACCACATCTCCTGGCAGGGGAAATTGTTCTCGTAGAGGGCCTTGCCGATGATGACTGAATCGACTCCGAAAGGTTCGAGCAACCTGAGTTTGTTCAGGTCCTCGGAACTGCTGACGCCGCCGGACGCGGTCACCTTCATGCCTGCCTTCTCTGCGAACTGGCGGGTGGTTTCGTACCCTACTCCCTGAAGCGTGCCGTCGCGGGTGATATCGGTGTAGATGACCCGCTCGATTCCGAGCTTCTTCATCTCGAGGGCAAGCTCGTAATCCTTCATGCCGCTGCTTTCGGTCCATCCCTTGATCTTCGGCTCACCGTTTTCGGCATCGATGCCGACGACGATCTGCGAAGGACGATACTTTTTCAGGAGGTCGACGATAAGACCGGGATTGGTTACGGCCGCCGAACCGATGACGACGCGGCTGACGCCGATGTCGAGGTATTTGGCCACTGCTTCGATGGAGCGTATGCCGCCGCCGACCTGGATCGGGATATCGAGCATCGTGACGATTTCGCGAATCTTCTCGAAATTGACCAGTTCACCGGTCAATGCTGCGTCGAGATCGACGATATGAAGCATCTTGGCGTTCTGTTTTCTCCAGATGACCGCCATGTCGCAGGGATTGTCGAGATAGATCTTCTTCTGGGAAAAATCACCTCTCGTCAACCTCACGCACTTGCCTTCTTTTATATCTATAGCCGGTATGATCAACATAACTTGTAAGGCGTAAACAACTTAAAACTCTGCAAAATTTTTCAGCACTTGCAACCCTGCTTCAGAGCTCTTTTCAGGGTGGAACTGTACAGCGAAAATACCATTTTTTTCAATGGCCGAACAAAAATTTTTTC
>Ga0326726_10001256_pt1 | contig 23560 bp, 18 predicted proteins | sample MHFenrmetagenome_2_FD_207603 | JGI IMG/M metagenome (GOLD analysis project Ga0326726, IMG submission 207603) | Lab enriched peat soil microbial communities from Michigan Hollow, Ithaca, NY, United States - MHF15MN | ecosystem: Environmental > Terrestrial > Soil > Wetlands > Peat | place: USA... | reverse complement strand
GCCGTGGCTCGTCAGCTACGCGGTCGGCACACTCCTCGGCGTCTCGCTGCTCGAACTGATGCCGCAGGCGCTCGCGGCGCTCGGCCCGCGCCGGGCCTTGGGCACGCTGCTCGCCGGCATCCTGACGTTCTTCGTCCTGGAGAAGCTCGCGATCTGGCGTCACTGCCACACGCACGAGTGCGACGTGCACCGGTCCAGCGCGCCGCTCGTGCTGATCGGCGACGCCGCCCACAACTTCATGGACGGCGCCGTCATCGGCGCGGCCGTCGTCACGTCAATTCCGCTGGCAATCAACACGGCCATCGCCGTGCTCGCTCACGAGATCCCGCACGAGGTTGGAGATTTCGCGATCCTTCTGCACGCAGGCTACAGCCGGGGCCGCGCGCTGATGTTCAACGCGCTGGCGGAAGCCGCCGGGGTGGTCGGCGCCGTTCTCGCGTTCCTGTTCGTCGATCAGCTGCCCGGCCTTGGACCGTATTTCCTGGCGTTCGCCACCGCGAGCTTCGTGTACGTCGCGATGTCGGATCTCATTCCCGATTTGCACCGCGGCGCGTTCGACGACAGTCCCGTGCGACAGGTGCTGCTGGTGAGCGCCGGAATCGGCACAGTACTCCTTCTCTGAAGCCACCATGGAACCCAAGAACCTGGCCACCGTTCAGAACATGTGGCGGCGCGAAGTGGAAGCCGCCGCGACGTACCGGCATCTCGCGAACCGCGAGAAGGACCCCAAGCGAAGGAACATCCTGATCCGCCTTGCGGAGCAGGAAGAGAAGCACGCCGCGCGATGGTCCGAGCGCATCACGCTCGCGACGGGGCGCACGCCCGATCCGAAGGAAGTCGAGCGTGGCTTGTCGTGGTTTCAGCGCATCTCCGATCCCAATGTGGTGCTGCATCGCCTCGAACAGGAGGAGAACAAGGCCGAAGCCGAATACGACCAGCTGATGGCGCGTCTCAGCGATCCGACCGATCGCCAAATCGCGGAAGAGGCGATGCTCGAGGAGCGCGATCACGCCGTCGTGCTCCGCACCCTTGCTGGCGGCGCCATCCCGACGCCGCGCTCGACGCTCGACACGATCCTGCGCCGCGAGCGCTGGCACGCGAAAGGGACCGGATGGATCGGCGACGCGATCTACGGCGTCAACGATGGCCTCGGCGCCGTCTTTGGCATCGTCTCGGGAATGGCCGGATACACCGGCGGCAGCGAGGTCGTGCTCGCCGCGGGCCTCGCGGGGACGCTGGCGAGCGCACTTTCCATGGGCGCTGGCGCGTACCTCTCATCGAAATCGCAGCGTGAAGTTTATGAGTCCGAGGTGTCGCGGGAGCGGGCCGAAATTGAAGAAGACCCGCACGAGGAGATGCTCGAGCTCGAGTTGTTCTACCAGCTCAAGGGCTTCTCGGTCGACGAAGCGCGGACGATGGCCGAGCGGCTGCAGAAAGAACCGAAGCAGTTCCTGAAAACGCTCGTTCACGAAGAGCTCGGGCTCAACGAAGAGTCCTTTCCCAACCCGCTGCGGTCGATGGTCACAGCGAGCCTTTCGACGGCGGTCGGCGGCTTCATTCCGATCATCCCGTTCTTCTTCACCGTGGGCATGCCGGCCGTCATTGCATCCTTCATCATCAGCACCATTGCCCATTTCGCCGTCGGCGCGTCCAAGGCGCTGGTGACCACGCGGTCGTGGTGGGCGAGCGGCACGGAGATGACCATCGTCGGCATCCTCGAAGCCGCGATCACATACGGTCTCGGCGTCGCGTTTGCCGGCCACTGAGCACGGCGCGTCCCATCGTGTCTTCTTCGGAGGACAACGATGCGCTCCAAGCTCGCCGCCTCCAACGCCCCAGCCTCCAAATCGCGGACTATCAGTGAACTTCTGCGACCGGCCGGCTGGCATTCTCTTTGCCAGATCAAATGGCAGAACGTCTTGAGACGTCGGAGGTGGCTATGCTCAACAAACTCCTCGTAATGACGGCTGCTGTGACTCTGAGCGCGAACATCGTGTGGGCCGAGCCGCGCGACACTGCTGAAAGAAAGGATCTGCAGGTCGCGAAGGACATCGCCACCAGCGTCCAGCGCTATACGCAGTTCACGATCTTCGACGATGTGAGCGCCCGCGTGAAAGACGGGGCCGTGACGCTGACCGGCAAGGTCACCATGCCGTACAAGCGCGATGACATCGCCAAGCGCGTCGCGAAGATCGACGGCGTGCGCTCGGTGCGCGACGACATCTCGGTCCTGCCGGTCTCGACGTTCGACGATCAGCTGCGGTATCACATCGCGCGGAAGATCTACGGCAACTCGAACTTCTGGAACTACGCGATCATGCCGAACCCGCCGATTCACATCGTGGTCGAGCGGGGGCGCGTGACGCTCACCGGTGTGGTCAACAGCGACGTGGACCGCATGCTCGCGAGATCGCTGGCGTCGTTCTCGGGCGCGCTCAGCGTGACCAACGAGCTCAAGACAGACGCGGAGGTCCGGGACGCGCGTGAAAAATCCTAGCGAGCTCACCGTCGCTGTTGGAGACGACGTCGCGGGCGCCGTGACCTCGGCGCTCGCCTATCGCGCCGAGGATCCCGCGCGAGCCGCGCTGATCCTCGGGCACGGTGCGGGTGCCGGGCAGCGCAGCACGTTCATGGTGGACTTCGCCCGGTCCCTGTCGTCACGCGGCATCGACGTCATCACCTTCAATTTTCTCTACACCGAGCAGCGGCGGCGGATTCCCGATCGCAGTCCGGCGCTCGAAGCGTGCTATCGCGCCGCCATCGAGACCGCGCGCGCGCACATCGAGAGCGCGCGGCATTTTCTCTTCATCGGCGGCAAGTCCATGGGCGGGCGTATCGCGACACAAGTCGCCGCCGCCGATCGCGACCTGCCGCTCGCGGGTCTCGTCCTGCTCGGCTATCCGCTGCATCCCCCGGGGAAACCGGACCAGCTCAGAGATCGACACCTGCCGCAGGTCCAACGGCCGATGCTGTTCGTGCAGGGCCGTCGCGATGCGTTCGGCACGATGGCGGAACTTACGCCGATTCTCGAGCGCATCACTCCAGCGCCCACGCTTCACATGGTGGACGGCGACCATTCGTTCAAGCTGTCGAAAAAGGACCCGGCGGCACAGGCGGCGCTTTACGCAGACATCCAGCAGGCGATTGCCGAGTGGATCGCAGGCGTTGCGCACGCCTGAGATTTCAGATTTCAGACGTCAGATTTCAGATTCTAAGTTCCATTATTCTTCCGCGCTGGGTAAACCCGTGCCGCTCGTAGAGCGTGACGCTGCGCGCCGACGGCCACAGGACGACGTACTCGACCTTGCGGTCCCGCGCCCAGGCGATGGCGGTCGCGAGCAGTTTCGTCCCGGCGCCACCGCGCGCGGACGGCGTGACGTACAGGTTCGACAAATACGCCTGCTGCTCGGCTTCTTCGGTCGGATTCGGCAATTTCTGGAACGTCTGCAGCCACACCTGCCCGATGATGACGCCGGCGCGCTCGGCCACCCAGGCGCGCCACGTCGTCGCCTGCGAGAGCTCGCGCCGCATCCAGGCCGTGCACCGTTCGACGAATGCCTCGCGGGTCTCGACGTTCGGCGCGCGGCCGGACCGAAACTCCCATCGGAGTTCGGCCAGCGCCGGCGCGTCCGCCGGCGTGGCTTCGCGAACGTCGATCACGCCAGGCGCTCCCGCAAGAATCTTCCTGCCGCCTGCGCGACCGCGCCGGACCATTCGTGGCCGCCGTCATACTGAAGCGGCTCGATTCCCGTGCCCGCCTCTCGGAGCCGCTTCACGTCGTTGTCGAACGTCGCTGCCGCGTACCACTCGTCGCGGGTGCCGCGGCAGATCAACGCGGCCGGAATGCGCGCAAGCGCGGATGGCACGATCTCCGGCGGCACGTCGCCGCCGACCGCGATGACCCCGTCGACCGCAGGCGCCGCGGCGGCCGCGCGAAATGTCATCGCGACGCCCTGCGAGAAACCGGCAAGAACGACGCGCGGCGGCGCCGGCCACTCCCGCCCGATTTCGTCGATCACCGCCGCAACGTACGCCAGGTTGTCGGCGATCGCGAGCTCGCGATCCTGCCGCGTCATCCAGCCCGCGATCACGTCGTTGGTCCGGCGCTGATAGAAGCGGTTCAGTCCCTGAACGGAAGCGATGCGCCAGCGATCGACGCCTGGAATCGCGCGCAGCCGATCGAGCTGCGCTTCGGCGCCTTCGGCGTAGCCATGAAAACCGACCAGCAGCGGAGCGGGCCCAGGTGTCGCGGGCGGCTCGATCAGGTATCGGCCGTGCGTGGATGCGGCGATCGTCCGTTCAATCACGGACGATATCGTACGACGTTTGCCGAGTTCCCTTTTTAGTATTCTCTTTTCAGTTTTGACTTTCTACTCCGCTCTCAGGCCGGACAGCGGATCGAGACGCGCCGCGCGGCGGGCTGGCAGTAGACACGCGATCAGCGCCGTGCCGAGCGCGAGCCCGACCGCGACGCCAAACGCCGTGACGTCGCCGGCGGAAACGCCGTACAACAGACTCGACAGCGTACGGCCGAGCGCGAACGCGCCGACCGCGCCCAGCAGCCCGCCCATCACCGTGAGAGTCAGACCCTGCCGCACGACGAGCCACAGGACGTCGCCCGGCTGCGCGCCGAGCGCCATCCGCACGCTCAGCTCCTGACGCCGCTGATTCACGCCGTACGACAGCACGCTGTAGATGCCCAGCGCCGACAGCACGAGCGCGATCGCGGCGAAGACGCCCATCAGCAGCATCAGGGCGCGCGGACGATCGGTCGCGTCATTGATCACGCGATCGAGCGATCGCGCCGAGGCGAGCGGCAGGTTCGGATCGAGCCGCGCGACCGACGCGCGCATGCCCGCGAGCAGCTGGCCCGGTTCGCCCGGCCCCTGCGCGACGAGGTGCAGGCCGCGGAACGAAAACTGGCGGTAACTGTAATACACGGACGGCTCCGACGCGCGCACCAGCGACTCGTTCTTCACGTTCGCGACGATGCCGACGACCTGGAACTTCGTCATCGGCGGCATGAGCACCAGGCCCATCGGACCGATGGCCCGCGTGAAGATGGTGATCGTCTGGCCGATCGGATCCTCATTCGGCCACTCACGGCGCGCGAGCGCGTCGTTCACGAGCACCACGCCAGGCGCGTCGGCGGTGTCGCGCACGTCGAGGAACCGGCCTTTGAGCAGGGGGACGCCGATCGCGCGAAAGTAGTCTTCGTCGACCGCCTGGTGCTGGGCCTGCGGCATGTCGCTCGCCGCGGGACGCGGGCGGCCGCCGATCATGAACGGCATGCGCCACGCCGCATCGAGCGGCAGAAACGTCGTCGCGCCGGCGCTCGTCACCCCGGGCTGCGTGCGGATCGACGCGAGCAGCTCGGAATAGAAATCGGCGATCTTGCGGAAGTCGCGGTACGAATACGGCAGCTCGAGGCTCGCCGTGACGACGTGCGACGGGCGGAAGCCGGGATCCTGTTCGACCAAATGCTGGAAGCTCCGCGCGAGCAGCGCCGCGCCCACCAGCAGCATGACGGCGAGGCCGACTTCCGCGACGACGAGCACGCTGCGTGCGCGGCGGCGGCCACCGCCGCCATCGCCCCCGCGTCCGGATTCCTTGAGCGGACGCTGCATGTCGCCACGCGCCATGAACAGCGCCGGGATTACACCGAAGGCAATCGACGTGGCGATCGCGATCGCCATCGCGAACACGAGCACGCGCGCGTCGACGCCGAGGCCGCCGTCGCCGGTCACCCGCGGCATCTGGATCGGCGACACTGCGACAAGCGCCCGCACCGACGCCGCCGCGACGATGACGCCGACAGTCGTCCCCATCGCGGCGAGCAGCACGCTTTCGGTCAGGAACTGGCGGATCAGCCGCCCGCGGCTCGCGCCGATCGCCGCACGGACGGCGACCTCGCGCTCGCGCACGGTTGCGCGCGCCAGCAGCAGGCTCGCGACGTTCGTGCAGGTGATGACGAGGAGAAACGCCGCGGCCCCGAACAGCGCGAAGAGCGCCGGACGGAAGTAGCCTTCGACCTCGTGCGCCAGCGGCACGCCGCGCGCGCGCCAGTCGCCGTTAGTCGCGGCGAATTCCTTGCCGAGGCGCATCGTCAACGCGCGAAGTTCGGCGTTGGCTTGGTCGAGCGTGGCCCCCGGCTTCAGCCGGGCGACCGACTCCATGAAGTGCGCGGCGCGGCTGTGCTGCGTCAGGTCCCACTGCAGCCGCTGCCAGACGTCCGTGTCGCCGGGAAACTGGAAGCCGGCCGGCATCACACCGGCCACGGTGAACGCCTGCGCGTTCAGCGTGATGGTCTTGCCGACGATCGCGGGATCGCCGCCGAAGCGCTGCTGCCAGAGGCGGTGGCTAATCGTGACCACCGGCTCGCGCGCGAAGAACGGCGTCGCGGGCACGCCGGCGCCGAGGATCGGTTGCACGCCGATCACGCTGAAGAAGTTCGCGCTCGTTTCGATGGCGTTGATGCGCATCGGATCGCGGCCTGGCTCGGTGAGGTTCAGCTGCGGATACCACCACGCCGCCGCGTCGTCGAACACCTGCGTCAACCCGCGATAGTCCATGAAGTTCACGGGCGACAGGCGTTCGTGCGTGAGCGATTTGCTGTCGTTGGTTTCCCAGACCATCGTCAGCCGGCCGGGATCCTGATACGGCAGCGGGCGCAGCACGACGCGATCGAGCAGCGTGAACACGGCCGTCGTCGCGCCGATGCCGAGCCCGAGCGCGAGGACCGCCGCGATCGTGAAGCCCGGACTGCGCAGCAGCTGCCGCCAGCCGAACCGGATGTCCTGGAGCAGCTGATCCATGGTGTCGGCTTAGACGGGACGACACCGGTGATGGTTGTTCGGACTACAGCGGATGTTGAAGGATCAGAAAATCACCAACGGGGCTGCCATTGATGAGGTGTTCCTGAATGATGCGTTCGAGAACGGGCGGATCGCAGTGGCCGTACCACGTGCCTTCGGGGTAAACGACAGCGACCGGGCCGCCTTCGCACACGCGCAGGCAGTTCGCCTTCGTCCGGAGAATCCCGCCCTGTTCGGACAGTCCGAGTTCCTTGAGGCGTCGCTTGAGAAAGTCCCACGAGGCGAGGCCGCGGTCCTTTTCGCAGCACTTCGGATTGGTTTGATCGCAGCAGAGAAAGATGTGGCGCCGCGCGACATTCGCGCCGATGCTCTCGGCCACTGCCCGCTGGGAATCTCGATCAGCCATCAGCCCTTTGCCCTTTGCCCTTTGCCCTTTGCCCGTTGCCCTTTGCCCTTTGCCTTAGACCCCGAACTCGTCAGGATTCCACTTCAATCCCAACTCGCCCGGAGGCGCCATGTACCCGACGAGCGCCGACGCGGCGACGACGGCAGGACTCGCGAGATAGCCTTCGCCGCCGAGGCCCATGCGATTCTGCCAGTTGCGGTTGAACGACGTGATCGCGCGCTGCCCCTTCTGCAGCGCGTCCGGCCCCTGACCGAAACACGGTCCGCACCACGACTGCCGGATCTCACCGCCAACGGATCGAAACGTCTGCGCGATCGATTCGCCGCCGAGCCGCCGGTCGGGCTGTTCGATGAGACGGCCGACGCCGCCGGATCCCGGAAAGACGACGAATTCCTTCGCGGCCTTCGTCGCGCCCTGCGCGCGCGCCGCGCGGATGACGAGCGCCGCGGTCAGCAGGTCGTCGTAGCTGCCGTTCGTGCACGATCCGATCATCGCCTTGTCGAACGTCAGGCGCTCGCGCGCGACTTCGTCGGCCGGGAACGCGTTGCCCGGGCTGAACGGCTTCGCGATCATCGGCGCGACGTGCCGCAGGTCGAGATCTTCGTCGATGGCGTACGTCGCGTCCCCGCCCGGCGCGAAGGACGGATACGGCAGCTCGGTGATGCCCTTCGCGCGGTACCAGGCCGCCGTCGTCTCATCAGGCGCGAAGATGCCGTTCAGCGCTTCGGCCTCGGCCATCATGTTGGCGATCGTGTTGCGGTACGCGATCGGCAGCTGCCGGTTGGCGTCGACCAGCTCGACCGACATGCCTTGGGACTGCGCGCTGCCCCAGCGCCGCAGGAGCTCGAGCACGATGTCCTTGCCGCTCACCCAGGCCTGCAGCGCGCCCGTGAACCTCACGCGCCGCGCTTTCGCGAGCGTGAAATAAATGTAGCCGGTCGACCAGCCGAAGCCGAGCGTCGTCGATCCGACGCCGATCCCGACGGCCCCGTACGCGCCGTACGCGCGGCTGTGCGAGTCCGCGCCGGGAATGAACTGGCCCGGCATGACGAGTCCCTGCTCGGGGAAGTAGAAATGGAAGATGCCGTCGCCCGGCGTCGCGTAGTACGGCTTCACCAGCCCGTGCACACGCGCGAACTCCCGGCCGATCGCCGTCTGCTTGTCGTCGTCGGCCTTGCCGGTGAACACGAAGTGATCGTTGGCGATCGCGGCCTGGCGCGGATCAATCGCGCGGCCGCCCGTGATCTGGTTGAACGTGTGAATCGCGAACGGTGCCGTGCCGTCGGACGCCGGCAGCAGATCCGCGTAGACGCGAAGCGTGGCGCCCGGCGCGACGTCCGCGGATTTGTCGACGCGATGCGCCCAGACGATCTGCTCGGTGGTCGTCATCCGCCGGGCCGCTTCGGCATCCGGCCACTCAATCCGCGGCGTGACGTCAAGCGAGGCGGCGAACTCGCGGCGGCCGGCGGCGAAAATGCCGCCGCTCCGCCGCATCTCATTTTCCTTCGCCGTCAGCGGCAGCGGATCGTAGACCTTGCCCTGCGTGACATTGCTCAACGTGCGGGTTTCCGGATCAAAACTGAAGGCGTCGCCGTCGCGCGCGTCCGCCACGGCCTCCGGGCTCTGCACGACGTGCAGGCCGAGGTTCAGCGCGTTGCGCCGGAAGATGTCGCCCATGTTGGCGCCGGCGACGACGACCATCTCGCGGCCGACTTCTTCGGCGACGCCCTTCAACCCGGCCGGGCTCATCTCGCGCGAGGAACCGATCGCGAACCGATCGCCCGCGATGAGAAACGTCTCGCCGCGATGGACGCGCGCCCGGAAGTCCGGCATGAGATAGCGGAACGACCCGGCCTTCCACCGCTCGTCCAGGGTGTCCAGGCTCTCGGAGACGCAGTCCGCGGCAGGCGTGATCTGATCGGTGTCGATCGCGTCGAGCTTCTTCTTCTTCCCGGGGATCTTCAGATCCCAGAAGATGAGCGCGGTTCCGCGAATAATGGCGCTCGACTGCGCAGGATCGGCCGCGCGCGTGGCGCCCGCGGTCTCGCGCGACACGCCCGGCTTCAGCCGAGCGGGGTGAATCAGGTGCATGCGTATATTGGTATCATGGTGTCTGGCCTATGTCCGAACTCAAAGACCAGCCGCTGCACGCGTCGACGTCGGAAGCCGTCACCAACAACGTGCGCGTGGAGGTCGAGTCCCAGTACGCGGCCGACTTGTCGCAGCCGTTCCAGGGCCAGTGGGTATTTCTCTACACGGTCCGGATCACGAACGAGGGCGAAGACACCGTGCAGCTGCTGAGCCGGCATTGGATCGTGACCGACGCCACCGGCCACGTCGAGGAATACAAAGGTCCCGGCGTGATCGGCGAGCAGCCGACGCTGGTGCCGGGCGAGTCGTTCCAATACACCCATCGCTGCCCGCTCAAGACGTCGACCGGCACCATGCGCGGCACCTACCAGATGGTCTCCGAAGGCGGCGACCATTTCGACGTCGAGATCGCCCCGTTCGCGCTCCACGAGCCCTACACCGTCCACTAGGGCCGGCTCTTTTCAAGCATAGACTCAAGAAATCGTACGGGTTGCCGATTCGAGGATCAGCGACGCATGCAGATCCTGATCGTCGACGATGAAGCGCCCGTCACGGAGGTTCTTGCCACCGCCTGTGCCGACAGCGGCCACCAGGTGACCGTCCGCACCTCGTCCACCGACGCGTTGGATTACAGGAACGACCATCAGGTCGATCTGCTGATCGCCGATATCGTCATGCCGACGCCGGACGGCCTCTTTCTGATCCGCGAAGCGCGCAAGCTCCACTGCGGCCGAGTCCGTCGCATCCACGAGTCTCGCGGCGTCCGGCTTCAGCCGGACTCAATCGGGGCGGCGGTACGTGCGAATCGCGTCGAGGAACGCGTCGCCGAAGTCGGCGGCTTTCTTGGCGCCCACGCCGTACACCTCGTGCAGGTCGTCGATGGTCTTCGGCCGGCGCTCGACCATATCGCGCAGCGTCGTGTCGTGGAAGATGACGTACGGCGGCACGCCCCGATCGCGCGCGAGGCGCAGGCGGACGTCGCGCAGCACGTCGAAGAGATCGGAATCCGCCGTGACCGTGAACGTGTCGCGCACGGAGGATCGGCTGCGCTTGCGCGATGCCGGCGGCGCGACCTCGCGATACAGCCGACACTCGCCGTCGCCGCGCAGCAGCGCCAGACCGCTGCCCGTCAGCCGCAGCACGGGATACGGCTCGCCCTCGCGCGCCATCAAGCCGTCGCCCACGAGCTGCTCGATGTAGCCGCGGATCGCGGACGTCGACTCGTCCTTCAGCAGACCGAACGTCGAAAGCCCCTGATGACCCGCAGCGACGACCTTCTCCGTCGCCTTGCCGGTCAGCACGTCGGTGACGTGCGCGGTGCCCCACGTCTGCTTCACACGCGCGACGCAGGACAGGATCTTCTGCGCCACCGTCACGGAGTCAGCGACGGGATCGAGCTCCTTCAGGCACCAATCGCACGCACCGCACTCGGCGGCCTCGTACGACTGGCCGAAGTACTCCACGAGCGATCGATGCCTGCACCGAGTGCCGGCGGCGTAGCGCTCCATGTCGCGGAGCAGCGTCCGCGCGCTCTCGCTCCACTCGCCGTTGCTCTCGAGCATCTGCCGCCAGCGGACGAAATCGCCCCCGCTATATATAAGGATGCACTCCGCGGGCAGACCGTCCCGTCCGGCGCGGCCGGATTCCTGCTGGTAGTGCTCCGGCGACCGCGGCGCGCCGGCATGCACGACGAAGCGGACGTCCGACCGGTCGATGCCCATACCGAACGCGACGGTCGCGACCACGATGTCCGCGCGCTCGTCGAGGAACTTTTCCTGATTCCGGCTCCGGACCTCGTCCGACAGGCCGGCGTGATACGGGAGCGCGCGATGACCTTCGGTCTGCAGCCACTCCGCCAGCGCTTCGACTTCGCGGCGTGACGAGCAGTACACGATCCCGGCTTCCTTCTCGTGCCGCGCGAGGATGTCCTGCAACTGGCGATGGAGATTGCCGCGCCGGAGCACGCGGTACGTGAGGTTGGGCCGATCGAACGATCCGACCAGCACGGACGGATCCTGCAGCCGCAGTTCGTGCACGATGTCGCGCCGCACGCGCTCGGTGGCCGTCGCCGTGAACGCGTGCATCGAGACGCCGGGGAAATCCTCGCGCAGCCGACCGAGCTGCCGGTACTCCGGACGGAAATCATGTCCCCACTGGCTGATGCAGTGCGCCTCGTCGATGGCGACAAAGCGGACGCCGGACTGCGCCAGCAAGCGGCGTAACGACTGGCTACCCTCGCCGACGATCCGCTCGGGCGAGACGTAGAGCAGACGGCAGCGATCCTCGCGCACGCTCGCGATCACTGCGTCGCGTTCGTGCGGCAGCAGCGTGCTGTTCAGGTACGACGCGGCGACGCCGTCCACGCGCAGGCCGTCGACTTGATCCTTCATGAGCGAGATCAACGGTGAGATGACCAGCGCGACGCCGAGACGGCGCTCGGCGATTGCGGATTGAGGATTGCGGAGTGCGGATTTGTCCAGTGATGCAATTGAACGTTCGGAATCCGCATTCCGCAATCCGCATTCCGCAATGCCAGGATCGACCAGCGCGGGCGCTTGAAAGCACAGCGACTTGCCGCCGCCGGTGGGCAGCACGACCACGCTGTCGCGCGACTCGAGGATCGCGTGCATGGCCTCGCGCTGCAGCGGACGGAATCCGGAGAAGCCCCAGACGCGATGGAGCGCGTCCCGAAGGACGCCGTCGAGGCGATTAGCGTCTGGCGTAGGTGTGCTCGACGTAGTCATCGACGAGACGCTGAAACGCGGCCGCGAGCTCGTCGTACGTGCCGCGCAGCGTGGTGACGTGCCGGCCGTCGATGTACACGGGGCAGCTCGGCTCTTCGCCGGTGCCCGGCAGGCTGATGCCGATGCTGGCGGCCTTCGACTCGCCCGGTCCGTTGACGACGCAGCCCATGACGGCGAGGGTCATGTTCTCGACACCCTCGTGTGTCGTCTTCCACTCCGGCATCTTCTCGCGGATGTAGTCCTGAATCTGCTCCGCCAGTTCCTGAAACGTCGAGCTCGTCGTCCGTCCGCAGCCGGGGCACGCGGTCACGCTCGGCGAGAACGACCGCAGGCCGAGGGCCTGGAGCAGCTCGCACGCGGCGTAGACTTCCTCGCGGCGATCGCCGCCGGGCCGCGGCGTCAGCGAGACGCGAATCGTGTCGCCGATGCCTTCGTTCAGCAGCACGCCCATCGCCGAGGCCGACCATACGAGTCCCTTCGTGCCCATGCCGGCTTCGGTGAGTCCAAGATGGAGCGGCTGATCGGTGGCGCGCGCGAGCGCGCGATACACGGCAATCAGATCAGGCGGGCGCGACGTCTTGCACGAGATGATGATCTGATCCCTCCGGAGGCCCGTCTCGATCGCGAGCGCCGTCGACTCGACCGCCGACAGCACCATGCACTCGTTGATGATCTCTTCAGACGACTTTCCGAGATTGCGATCGGTGTTCTCCTGCATTTTCGAGACGACGAGCTCCTGATTCAGCGACCCGCCGTTGACGCCGATGCGCACCGGCTTGCCGTGGTCGATCGCGACCCTGCAGATCGTGGAGAACTGTTCGTCGCGACGGGTCCCCGTGCCGACGTTGCCGGGATTGATGCGGTACTTGTCGAGCGCGCGCGCGCACTCCGGATACTTCGTCAGGAGAATGTGGCCGTTGTAGTGGAAGTCGCCGATGAGGGGCGCAGTGCAGCCGGCGTCGAGCATCCGCTGTTTGATCTCGGACACGGCGGCCGCGGCTTCGGGCAGATTCACGGTGACGCGCACGAGCTCGGATCCGGCTTCGGCGAGCTCGACGCACTGCTGCGCCGTCGCGCGCGCGTCGGCGGTGTCCGTCATGGTCATCGACTGGACGACGATGGGCGCGCCGCCGCCCACCTGGACGTGTCCGACTTTCACGCCCACCGTCCGATGCAACTTGACTACCGCCATGAATTTCCCATGATAGCATCCGCGTCATGAAAGCCATTCGAGTACACGCGTTCGGCGGACCCGAAGTTCTCACACTCGAAGACGTCGCCGATCCGAAAGCGGGACCCGGCGATGTCGTGGTACGCGTGCGCGCGGCCGGCGTCAATCCGGTCGATGCGTACATGCACACCGGCACGTACGCGCGCAAGCCGCCGCTGCCGTACACGCCCGGCTTCGACGGCGCGGGCGACGTCGAGAGCGTCGGCGCCGACGTGAAGGGTTTCGCGAAAGGCGATCGCGTGTACATCGCGGGCCCGGGCAACACCGTGTCGGGCGCGGGGACGTACGCGGAGCGGGCCGTCTGCATTCCGTCACAGCTGCATCGCCTGCCGGCGCGGACGTCGTACGCGCAGGGCGCAGCGCTCGGCGTGCCGTACTGCACCGCGTATCGCGCGCTCTTTCAGCGTGCCAGAGCCGTTCCCGGCGAGACCGTGCTCGTGCACGGCGCGACCGGTGGCGTGGGCATCGCGACGGTGGAGCTCGCGCACGCGCGTGGTCTGACGGTCATCGGCACCGGTGGTACCGACACCGGACTCGCGACAGTCCGCGAGCACGGCGCCGACGTCGTCGTCAGCCATCGAGCGGCGAACTACACGGACGACATCATGCGCGCCACCGGCGGCCGCGGCGTCGACCTCGTCATCGAGATGGCCGGACACATCAATCTCGATCGCGATCTCTCGTTGCTCGCCCGCTTCGGCCGGATCGTCGTCGTCGGCAATCGCGGCAAGACCGAGATCGACGCGCGCGGGGCGATGGGCCGTGACGCCGCGATTCTCGGGATGACCCTGTTCAACGTCATCGATGCAGAATTCGTCGAGATTCATGCCGGCCTGATCGCCGGATTGGCGAACGGAACGCTGAACCCGGTCGCCGGACGCGAGATGCCGCTCGCCGACGCCACTCGCGCCCACACCACCGTCATGGAGCCGGGAGCCCTCGGCAAGATCGTTCTCACCATATGAGCAGACCGACAATCACAACAGCGCTCGCAACCGCAGTCGTTCTCGCCGCCGTCGTTTTCGCAGCCTCCCGCGCGCGGATGCACGCGCAGCCCCGCATGGTCGGCGGCGCGCCGAGCGATGCGACGCGCGGCAAAGTCGTCTACGACGCGCACTGCGTCGAATGTCACGGCGCGTCGGGCAAGGGCGACGGTCCGGCGGCGCAGACGCTGACGCCGCGGCCGCGCGATTTCTCGAGCAGCAAGTACAAGATCCGCTCGACCGAGACCGGCAGCGTCCCGACCGATGACGACCTGATCAGATCGGTGCGCGAGGGTCTCGCCGGCAGCGCGATGCCCGGGTGGCAGAGGATTCTGCCGGACTCGGACATCGCGGACGTCGTGCAGTACGTCAAGTCGCTGTCGCCGCAGTTCGCGCAGCCGCCGGTCCCCGTCACGCTCGGTGCGGGCGTCGCGAGCTCGCCGCAGAGCATTGCGCGTGGATCGTCGGCGTACGAAAAGCTGCAATGCGGCAAGTGCCACGGCAGCGACGGCCGCGGCACGGGCGCGGTCACGACGACGTTCGAGGACGATTGGCGGCAGCCGCTGAACGCAGCCGACCTGACCGAACCCTGGGCCTTTCACGGCGGCGCGACGCCGCGCGACATCTTCCTGCGATTCCGCACCGGCATGATGGGCACGCCGATGCCGTCGTTCAAGGATGCCGCGACCGACGCGGAGATGTGGGACCTCGCCAACTACGTCGTCTCGCTCGCGCGCAAACCGCTGTGGACGATGAACGGGGACGAGGTTGCAGCGTTCTACAAGCAGCGCGACGCTGATGCGAAAGCGAATCCTGTGAAGCGCGGACGACAGCTCGTCGACACGCTCGGCTGCGGCACGTGCCATACCGCCGTCGACGAGAACCGGCGGCCGCTCCCGGGGCTTTCAATGGCGGGCGGACTGCTCATCCGCATCACCCCATTCGGCGACTTCCCGACGGGCAATCTCACGTCGGACAAGGAAACGGGATTGGGCAGCTGGACCGACGACGAGATCAAGCAAGTGATCACGCGCGGCGTTCTGAAGGACGGCACGCGCCTGCCTCCGTACCCGATGGACTGGGCCGCGTATTCCGCCATGGGCGCGGATGATCTGAGCGCGGTGATCGCCTACCTGCGGAGCTTGCCGCCGGTGAAGAACAAAGTCCTGCGACCGTCGCGTCCGTTCCTTCCGGTGTACCTGTGGGGCAAGTTCAAGATGCTGATCCTGCAGCGGGATCCGCCGCTGCTCTTCTTTCCGGGCAACGCCGGCACGGCGGGAGGACGGTCATGAAACGGATTCTCAAATGGGCGCTGCTCGTCGTCGTCGTCGTCGCCGCGTGCGGCTTCATGGCGTTTCTCTATCTGATCCCGCCGTTCTTCATCGCAGCGCCTGAGACGTTCTCAGGACCGATCGTCGCAGCGGCGCCGAAGATGGACGACATCAAGGATCCGGCGGAACGCGCCATCGCCGAGCGAGGGCGTTACATCGCGCTGACCACGGGGTGCCTCGGCTGTCACGGAACGCCAGGCGCTCAGGGTTTCGACCTCGACAAGTACCTCTCGGGCGGACAACTGTTCATCGAATCGAGCGGCAGATATGTCAGCCGGAATCTGACGCCGGACAACGAGACCGGGCTCGCGCGACGCACCGACGATGAGGTGAAGCGCGTGCTGCGGAGCGGCGTCCTGCCCGACGGGCACGTCGCGCCGTACACGGCGATGCCGTGGGCGAATTTCTCGAACTGGACCGAAGAGGATCGCCACGCGGTCGTCGTGTTCCTGCGCCACGTCAAGCCGGTGCGGCACGCGATTCCCGACCCGGTGCTGAAACGTACGCCGGTCAGGGACGGCGCGGTCGAGGAAGGGTACGGCGGCGTGGATTACGCCCTGCGCGAGAGATAGCAAGGTACAATCGATGGCATGGCCGAAACGATTGACTGGCCGCCGGCGCGCCGGCCACGGCGGCGCGGCCGCCTCTTCCTCATCGCCGTCGTCGCTGTCCTCTTCATCAGCGCGATCACCGCGCTGTCGTACTACGTGGACGCGCTGTGGTTCGGCTCGCTCGGCTTCAGCAGCGTCTTCTGGAAGACGCTGAACCTGCAGGCCGTCGTCTTCAGCGGCTTCACCGTCGTCACCTTCCTTCTGTTGTACGGATCATTTCTCGCCCTCAAGCCCGCGAAGCTCGGGGAACTGGCCGGGCTGCCGATTCTGATCAACGGCCAGCCGATCAAACTGCCGGTCGAACCCGTCATACGGCTCATCGCGATCGCCGGGTCGGCGGTGATTGCGTTCGCGACCGGCGCCGGGATGATGGCGGAGTGGCCGGCGCTCGCCCTCTATTGGTACGCGCCCGCAGCGGCCGGCGCCGTCGACCCGATCTTCGGACGGCCGCTGCCGTTCTATCTGTTCACGCTGCCGGCGTGGCAGATGATCAGCGGATGGCTGATGACCCTCGCCGTGATCATCGGGGCAATGTCCGTGTTCTTCATCAGCATCGCGGGCGGAACGCGACTGCTCGGCGGGCGCAAGGACGGCGATGCCGGCGCGTGGCGCGGCCTCTCGATCGCCTTCGCTGGCGTCCTGCTGATGCTCGCCGTGCGCGTCTACCTCGGACGATTCGAGCGGCTCTTCGACGATCACACGATCTTCACCGGCGTGTCGTATACCGACGCGCACGTCACGCTGACGGGCATGCTGGTCGTCTCCGGCGCGCTGGCGCTGGGCGCGGTGATCGCTCTCGTCAATGCCGTCTCCGTGCCGCGCGTGCGCTGGCTGATCGCGTCGGTCGCGCCGGCCGTCGCGTCGTATGTGATCGTCGGCGTGCTCGGCTGGTACGTGAGCAGCTTCATCGTCAAGCCGAACGAGCTGGTCAAGGAACAGCCCTACATCACCACCAATATCGAGATGACGCGGCAGGCGTACGGGCTGAACCGCATCGAACAGCATCCGTTTCCCGCCGAGACGAGCGTGGAAGCCGCCGACGCCGCGAACAATCAGGCGACGCTGCAGAACATCCGGCTGTGGGACTGGCGCGCGCTGCAGGACACGCTGCGCCAGATCCAGGAAATCCGGACGTACTACGATTTCCCCGACATCGACATCGACCGCTACACGATCGACGGCACCGTGCGACAGATGATGGTTGCCGTGCGCGAGCTCAACGTCGACAAACTGCCCGAAAGCAGCCGCAACTGGATCAACGAGAAGCTGGTCTACACCCACGGCTACGGCGTGACGATGAACCCGGTCAACGGCTTCACGTCCGAAGGCCTGCCGACGCTCGTGCTGAGCAACATGCCCGTGCAGAGCACGATCCCCAGCCTGAAGCTCACGCGTCCTGAGATCTATTTCGGCGCGCTGACGAATACCGACGTCTACGTCAACACGCGGCAGAAGGAATTCAACTACCCGCAGGGCGAGACCAACAGCCTGACGTCATACGAGGGTCGCGGCGGCATTCTGCTCGGCGGCTACTTCCGCAGGCTGCTGATCGCGCTGGACCGCGGCGATCTGACGAAGCTGCCGTTCAGCGATGACGTGACCGCCGAAAGCCGGCTGCTGATGCGGCGTTCCATTCGGGAGCGGCTCGACACGCTGGCGGGACAGTTTCTCACCTTCGATCCGGATCCGTACATCGTCGTCGGGGACGATGGGCGGCTTTCGTGGATCATCGACGGGTTCACGACATCGGACACATATCCAGGGGCGCGGCACTACCGGCTGGGGCGCGACCGCATCAACTACATGCGCAACAGCATCAAGGCCGTCATCGACGCCTACGACGGCACCACGTCGTTCTACGTGTTCGACGAGGAAGATCCAATCGTGACAGCGTACCGCCGAATCTTTCCCAGCCTGTTCAAAGACGCGTCGGCGATGCCGCCGGACCTGCGCAAGCACGTCCGCTATCCCGAGCTGTTCCTGAAACTGCAGGCCGCGGTGTACGGGCTGTATCACATGACGGATCCGGCGGTGTTCTACAACCGCGAGGATCTGTGGAGCGTGGCGAGCGAAGTCGGCTTGAACGCGCAGCGCGAGCAGGCGACGCAGCCGATGGAGCCGAACTTCGTGCTGATGACGCTGCCCGGCGAGAAGACGCCGGAGTTCATCGAGATCCTGCCGTTCACGCCGGCGAACCGGAACAACCTGATCGGCTGGATCGCGGGCCGCAGCGACGATCCGCACTACGGCGCGGCCGTCGTCTACGACTTCCCGAAGACGAAGCTCGTCGACGGTCCGCTGCAGATCGAGGCGCGCATCGACCAGAACGCGCAGCTCTCCGGTCAGCTGACGCTGTGGAATCAGCAGGGCTCGCACGTGCGCCGCGGCAACCTGATCGTGATCCCGATCGGGCGCGCGCTGCTGTACGCGGAACCGATCTACCTGCAGGCCGAGCGCAGCCCGATGCCGGAGCTGCGACTCGTCGTGCTCGCGCTGCAGGACAGACTCGCGTACGGGCCGACGTTCGAGACGGCCATGGCCGGGCTCTTCGGCGGTCAGGCGTCGACGCTCGCGGCGGCGCCGAGCGCGCCGGCCCCGGCCGCGCAAACGCCCGCGATACGCTCCCCAGCGGCCGCCGCGGGCGCCGGCGCTCCGGAGACGACGGACGTGAACGCGCTCATCGCCGAAGCCGCGCGCGATCTCAGCGACTACCAGCGGCTCACCGCCGAGGGCAAGCTCGGAGAAGCGGGACAGAAGCTCGAGGCGCTGAAGAAGGCGCTGGACGCTCTCGCCCGAGGGCGCCGTTGAGATGGCTAATGGCCATTCTGACGTTCTGCAAACGTAATCACGTACCCATCCGGATCCTCGATCGCGAACTCACGCATGCCGTACCACTGCGTGACGATCGGCATCGTGATCGTCACCTTCGCCTTCACCGCCTCGTGGAACGCGTCGATCCCTTCCATCTCGATGAACATCGTGCCGGTCGCGCCGATCGGCTTGCCCTCGAACGACGGGTACTCTTTGATCGCCGTTGAAGCGTCGTTGAAGAAGATCTCGAGCGCGCCGCTGGTGACGGAGGCGAACACGAACGGCGACTGCTCGGGCACGGTCAGGCCGCGCGCGAAGCCGAGCGTGTCCACGTAGAACGCGAGGCTGCGTTCGACGTTGGCGACGACGAGGTTGGGGGTGAGTTTCTTGAAGCTAGGCATGGCACACCTTTCGTGTGTGCTCGCTAATGCCTACATCCACGGACTCGGCGAGATCGAGGCGCAGGTAGGGAGTCCTGAGGACACCCGCTAGGTACGGCCGGAGAATATCACGAATGGCAGGGCATGCAGAGATGCAGAAATGCAGAAATGCAAGACGAACAGTAGAATGATTTCATGCGTTCTTACATTCTTGCGTTCTTGCATTGCCTGATCGCGACGTCCCTTCTGGCGCAGACGTCTTCGACCATCCCCGCGCCGCCCGACGTCGCCGCGCCGCCGGCCGACGCCACGAAGCTGCCGTCGGGTCTCGCGACGAAAGTCATCAAACCCGGGACCGGCAAAGACCATCCGACCAGGGACGACATCGTCACCGTGCATTACACCGGATGGAAGACCGACGGCTCGATGTTCGACAGCTCGGTCGCGAAGAAGACGCCGATCAGTTTCCGCGTCAACGGCGTCATCGCGGGCTTCAGCGAAGGCCTGCAGCTGATGGTCATCGGCGAGACGCGACGCCTGTGGATTCCGGAGTCGCTTGCGTATAAGGGGCAGCGCGAGCCGAAGGGCATGCTCGTCTTCGACATCGAGCTGCTCGGCATTCCGAGCCGCGCGCCGGCTGACGTGAAGTCGCCGCCGGCCGACGCGATCAGGACCGCGAGCGGCCTCGCCTACAGAGTGCTCCAGCCCGGCATCAACGCACGGCATCCGCGCGTGAACAGCCAGGTCACCGTGCACTACACGGGTTGGACGACCGACGGAAAGATGTTCGACAGCTCGGTCGTGCAAGGACGTCCGGCGACGTTTTCACTCGATGGCGTGATCCCGGGCTGGACCGAAGGCCTTCAGCTGATGGCGGAAGGCGGACGAACGCGCTTCTGGATTCCCGCGAAGCTCGCCTACGAGGGACAGCCAAGCCGGCCGCAGGGCATGCTCGTGTTCGACGTCGAGCTGATCAAAATCGAATAGGGGCAGGTAGGGCGGGTAAGCCAGGTGGGACGGGTAGGGAAGAGCGGACTTACCTTCCTGGCCTACCTGCCCCACCCGCCTCACCCGGCCTGTTTGACCCGCCCGGCCTGCTCGATCCACCCGGCCTCGTTGCCCCGCCCGCCACGCCCGCTCTTCCCGCCCCCTCGGCGATCCTGCGGATCGCGCGCTGGAAGCGATCGGCGAGCGCCCGCCGCGCGTCGTCCGGCACGGGCCCGATGCGCGACCAGCTCGCCTGCGCCTGGCGGACGTCTTCCTCCGCCGCGCGCCAGCGGCTGCCATCGTCAACCTTGCCCCCGATCGTGTTCGCGGCCAGCGCTTCCTTCAGCATCGCCGCCAGGCGGTTCGTCGGCGACAGCGCCGCATCGTCCGCGGCCGCGTTCATGGGGCCCGCGAGCGACTTTGCGAGATCCTCCATGCGCACCACGAGCGTCTCCATGCGCTTGCGGTTCGTGTCGGGATCGAGATCCGTTCCGCTGAACGCGGACGGCCAGCGCTTGATCACGCCGGCGACCGCCGCCGCTACGCGCTGATCGCGCGCGATCGCGCGATCGCGATCGACGCCGCGCGCCGCGAGCTCGCTCTGCCAGCGTCCCCGAAGGGCGCGGACTTTGGCAATGAGTTCGGCTGGCGCTTCCGCATCGGAGACTGGTGGCTGGAGGCTGGAGGCTGAGGGTTCGTCACTCGCGACTCCGATGCCGGCGAGCGCTTCCAGCTCCGCGCAGATCGCTTCGCGGGCCGCCACGCGCTCGCCGAGCGCGATGTCGTGGCGCTGCACGTAGCGCGAGAAGAACTGATCGCACGCGCCGCGGAACCGTTGCCACAACGCCTCCGAGCGGCTCTTCTTCACCGGGCCGATCGTCTTCCACTCAGCCTGCAGACGCTTGATCTCGTTGGCAGTCGCGTCCCATTCCATCGAATTTACGAGGGCTTCGACCTTGACGCACAGCGCCTCTTTCTTGGCGAGGTTCTCCGCCCAGACCGACTTGCGCTGGGCGAGGTCCGTGTGGCGGCGCGAGAAGAAGCGATCGCACGGCACGCGGAAGCGCTCCCAGATGGCCTTCTCCTGTCCGCGCGTCACCGGGCCGATCGTCTTCCATTCGGCCTGGAGCTTCTTGATTTCGTCGGCGGTCTCAATCCACTTCGTCGAGTCGGCGAGCGCTTCCGCGCGCTCGCAGAGCGCGATCTTCTTCGCGAGGTTTCCGGCGCGCGCCTCGGCCTGAGCGGCGAAGTACGCCTCGCAGCGGGACCAGACCTCGTCGTGCGCCGCCTTGAAGCGCTTCCACAGCGCCTCGCCCTGCGCGCGCGGCACGTCGGCGGCCTGGCGCCACCGCTCCTGCAGGTCACGCACCTGCCGGGCGATCTCTTCCGGATCCTCGGCGGCCTTGAGCGCCTCCATCTTCTCGCAGAGCTGTTCCTGGATCCCGACGTTGGCCCAGCGCTGCCAGTCGGCGACGTCGCGCAGCTCCTGCACCTTCGGCGTGAGTTCGGCGAGGAGCGCTTTCAGCCGGCGCAGCATGTCCTCGTAGTCGCGCTTGGACGGCAGCTGCGGCATCGCTCCGAGCGCGGTCCGCAGATCCTTGAGCGCGCGCTCCCCGGCCTTGAGCGACAGCTCGGCGCGTGTGGTCAGCGGTTCGACGCGCGTGATCAGCTGCTGCAGGCGGACCAGCGCGTCACGGCGCGCGCGCTGATCGGCTTCGTGCGCGGCGCTGTCGCGCGTCGTGAACGCCTCCTCGACCGTCGTATAGCGCGCGACGAGCACGGGATCGCCGACTGTCGCGCCGTGAAGGTCGTGCCACTCCTTGCGAATCACGGTGAACACGCGGCGGGCCGCGGCGAGATCGTCGAGCTGCGCGATGCGCGCGGCTTCGTCGGCCAATTCGGCGAGCCGGGCCCGGACACGCTCGGCTTCCTTCTGGGCGAGCGCCGCGGCGGCTTCCTGCCGCGCGCGATCCGCCGCGGCGTCCGCGTCGCGACGCGCGGCGGCGTCTTGATCGGCGCGAGCGCGCGCCTCGGCCGCCGCACGCGCCGATTCCGACTCAGCCTGCGCGCGCGCCGCGTCCTCGCGCGCGCGGCGTTCGGCGTCCGCAGCGTGCGCCGCCGACTGCTCGGCGGCCTTCGTCGCCTCCGCCGCCTCGGCCTCGGCGCGGGCGACGCGTTCGTCCTCCTCGTGAAGGATCGCGCGCGCGCGCTTGGCCACGCTCTTGTTCCGGGCGCGTGTGGCGATCTGTTCGAGCTCGGCGCGATCCGTAATCCGATCGACGGCCGCGAGCGTGGGATCCTTGAATTCACTGTTCATCGCGATGCCGAGGATCTCGCCGTGATCCTGCAGCGCCTCGAACGCGGCACGCCGCACCGCTTCGTGCTCGGCATGGCGCGCGAGCGACCCGAGCGCGTGGGCGTCGGTGATGGAGGCGAGCGCGCGGACGGCAGTCGTTTCGCGCGGCGCGGTCTTCGCGACGAGCGCGAGCGCCTTCGCGTCCGGCAATCCCGCCAGCGCGTCGACGGCCGCGGCGCTCTCCGATTCGCCGACGCCCTCGAACGCCTCGAGCGCGAGGTCGCGCAGCATCGCGAGGGCGTGCGTCCGCACGCTCTCGTCGGCATCGTCTTTGGCGACGCCGGCCAGCGCCGGCGGGACGAGCAGTTTCGCCACGGCCGCGCGACGCACGCGGGGATCCGCGTCCTCGCGCGCGACTTCCGTCAGCAGGTCCCGCTCTTCGAGCGGAAGTTCCTGGACGAACGCAAGCCGAACGGCGGCATCGGGATGTTTGTGACCGGGATGGGCGCGAAATCGATCGAGAAGTGCCATACACGCTCCAGCCTGAACGCTGCGATCAGCAATCAGCTTGTGAGGGCGGTCAGACGGGCGACCATGTCGCCGCCGTGCGTTCCGGCGCTGACCGACTTGTCAATGTCCAGGATGCGGCCGTCCGCACCGATATAAAACGTCCACCGCGAGGCAAAACCGCTTGGCGACAGGACGCCGTACGCCCGCGCCACATCCTTCGTCGCGTCGCTCAGAATCGGATAGTCGATCCCGAGCGAGGCCGCGAACTTCGTGTTCGTCTCGACGCTATCCACGCTCGCTGCGAAGTACTTCACGCGCAGTTTCCGTAACGCTTCGCCGCTCGATCCGAGCGACCGGCACTCCG
>Ga0326726_10001255_pt1 | contig 23566 bp, 21 predicted proteins | sample MHFenrmetagenome_2_FD_207603 | JGI IMG/M metagenome (GOLD analysis project Ga0326726, IMG submission 207603) | Lab enriched peat soil microbial communities from Michigan Hollow, Ithaca, NY, United States - MHF15MN | ecosystem: Environmental > Terrestrial > Soil > Wetlands > Peat | place: USA... | reverse complement strand
CCCGGAGTGCCCGGCGCGGAGCCGCCGCCCGTGGCGGTGACGGCCACCGAATCGAACGTCGCCGTGTTGAGTTGCCCGGTGTTGTGGCTGGTGACGGCGAGCCCCACGCTCGCAGTCGATCCGAGCGCCACGCTGATGCTGCCGACCGTCGTCCACGTCGAGCCGTCGGCCGACACGGAGCCGGTGACCGTCGATCCCGATCGCACGAGCTTGAGCCACGCCGGAACGGGATCGGTCGCGCCCGCCAGCCAGGCGGTCGATCCGCCGTCGCTCGTGCGCGACATGAACTCGACGCTTCCGCCGGGCTGGACGTCGATGATGACGTTCGCCGCAGTGGACGACTGCGAGCTTCGGAACATCAGGCCTGCCTTGGCGTTCGCGCTCGTGTTCTGGAGGCTGGTGACGCGCGCGACGATCTGCCCGTCGCCGGCCAGTGACTGATATGCGAAATGGAACGAGTCGGCCGCTCCCCAGATGTCGCTGCCGGCGCCGGCGACCGTGAAGACGCCGCTGCTGAAGCTCGCCGATCCCGCGACGCCGACCGAGCCGACGTCCTGGTGCAGCCACGGGCTCGGCAGGGTGCCACCGCCCGATCCCGCCCCGGTCGTGAACGACTGGTTCGACGTCGACGCGGTCATGCTGGCGAACGTCCGCGAGACGATCTTCCAGTAGTACGTCGTGTTTGCCTGCAGCGAGGACTGCGGCGTCCACGAATACTGCGTCGGCGGATTCACGACGAGCTGAGCCGGCACGTTCGCGACGAGGGTCATGCTCGTCGGAGACGTACCCAGATAGACGTCGTAGCTCACCGCATATGCCGCCCGGTTCCACACGAGCGACGTGGTGACCGGAACAGCGGACGCGCCTGGGGCCGGCGTCGCGATGTCGGCCTGACTGGGCGGCGTGGTCACCAGCGGCCCGAAGTCCGTGGTGTTGGCCCACATCGCCTGAAACTCGTTCTTGAATGCCTGATAGATCGTGGGCTTGCCGATCGCCGACACGAAGTAGTCGTGATCCCGCTGCCAGTTCGGTCCGAAGTTCGACGAGGCGTTCGTCGCGTAGTTCGACGTGATGAGCGTCTTCATGTGCGTGACGCCCGCGTGGGTGTTCTGCAGAATCGGGACGCCCGCGGCCCAGAGTCTGTCGATGTTCGCGTGCGTGAGCCAGTACTCCGGGTAGAGCGGGTTCGTGTACTGGCCCCTGTCCACGATGATCCGCACGGGCACGCCGGCCTGGAACTTCTGCAGCAGCGCCTGGGTCATGTTGTCCACTTCGAGCCGGTAGACGACGATGTCGACTCTCGTCTGCTCGTTGTTGATTTCCTGCGTGAGCCGGTTGTTGAAGTCTGGCCCCTGACCGAAGATGAGGTCGGCCGGAATCTGCACGTCCGGCTCGAGCCGCGCCGTGTTAATGATCATCGGGGCCGGATTCGGGTACTGCGTGTGGAAGTCGCATCCGGTCGGCTCGTTCGCGCAGGCGTCGTTCCAGTCCTTCAGGTACGGCGGCGCGGAGATGATGCTCTGCGGCTCGACGGTCGTGTCGTTCCACATCCTGTCGAACTTCATCTTGAACGCCGCGACGATCTGCGGATCGCTGGTGAACATCTCCGAGTCGTCGTCGTAGTTGTGCGCCGAGTTCGGCGCCAGCTCGGTCGGCGCGAAGTTGCCGGATCCGAATTCGACGACGTTCTGGCCGACGAAGATCGCCGCTTTCCAGTGATCGATCTCGGGGAACCACGTCGGGTTGAAGCGCAGACGGATCGGAATGCCCTGATTGGCCAGCCAGTAGTACTCGGCTTTCGTGTTGGGATCGGCCTCGAAGATCGCGCCGCGGTCCCCGATGATGCGGACCTGGACGCCGGCCGCGAAGCGGTTGGCGACGGCAATCGAAATCGAGTGCTCGCTCAGATACCAGCTCGAGATATCGAGCCGGACGGTCTCCTGATTGATGTACTGCACCAGGATGTTGGTGACGTTCGTGTTCGAGGAGAAGTACACCTGGTCGGCCGCCGCTGACGGACGCGCGGCGAGCGTCGCGCACGCGGCGATGGCAAGGATCAGGGCGAGGCGCCGTGCCAGGCCGGGACGGAATGACGGAAGGAGGTTCACCGGGTCGAGTCGGTCAGACATGATGAGTAGTCCTCGAGGCAGGAAGCACGCAGGAGCCTGATGGCACCACGTGCGTCAATTCGGCCGGCAAGTCGCTGACGCCGTCGGGCGCCGGCAGCTCGAGCAGCTCGTAGATGCAGTCGACGGCGCGAGCCGTCGCGCTTCCAGGGCGGTAGAACGATCGGTCGGCCAGGGCGCGGCGCTCATCGCTCAACCGGGCCGGCTCGGCCAGGCTGGAAACGATCGCACGCGTCGCACTGTCGACGTCGTGGACCACGGTCGCCGCGCTTTGCAGCGCCCGGATCTTGTCGGCGCCGACGCGGGCGTTGTGGAGCAGCTCGGGCGAGTCGATGACGATGATCGGCCGGTCGAGGAGCGCGAATTCGAACCCGACGGAGCTGTGATCGGTCACCAGCGCGTCGGAGACGAACAGGTACGGCGAGATGTCGCTGCCGTGCGCGGCGTGCGCGCGCCACGAGCGGCAGATCGCATCCAGGTGATGTCCCCAGTCGACCGGACCGTCGGTCTGCGACCGCCGGTCGTACGATCGATCGTGGAGCTTGACGACGACGTTGACGTCGAGCCGCGCCAGCGCCGGAATCAGCTGCGCGCCGATCGTGTTGAGCGAGGACTGCGGTGACCACGTCGGCGCATACAGCACCGTCGGGACCGTGGGGTCGAGGCCGATCGACGCCTGAATGGCGGCGCGATTGAGCGATCCGTCGACGAGACAATCGACCTTCGGATAGCCGATGAGCCGGCCGCGCCGGCCGTCGGGCTCGACGAGCCCGGCCTCCCGGTACCGCCGCAGTCGATCGTCGTTGGGAAAGAGCAGCCGGTCGAAGCTGCCGACGACGGGCGCGATGTGAACGGGCGCATCGAGTCCGTACTTTCCGGCGACACCATGAAAAAGATGCACGCGTCGCACGCGCCGGCGCAGCCAGGTCATGTTCCAGAAGTCGGTGTTCACGTAGCCGTCGAACTTCATCCATCGCGCGTGGCTCGCGCTGATCACGCGCTCGGTAATACCCGCCGCGCCGAAGATGCACTCGGCGTCCCATGACCTGTCCGACGTCGTGAACCAGAATTCGAGCCGGGAATCGCGCCGGAGGCGCTCCAGCACCGGCCGGAAGACGGCCAGGCTCAGCGGGGACGCCGCTTCGAACAGCACGCGCCGTTCTGAACGGCTGAGCCCGGTGACGAACTCATCAGCGGAATGCACCGCGTTGACGACGGTCGCGCGGGCGCGGCGGCATACGGTGTCGTGCAGCAGATTGATTGACACAACCTCAACCGCCGCTGCGATGAGCAATCGGGATGCCGCGGCGATCGGTCGCCCCGGCCGCGACGATGCCGCGCATCACGCGTTACGATGCTCTTTCTGGGAAAAGCGCTGGCCTCGGTACGGAGATCCTTTTCTGTGCGGGCAACGGGAGACGGTCTCGCGCGACCTCACGGGCGGCGACGACCAGCGCGAGAAGGTAGTAAAAGGTCCAATTGTAGGCAACCGACGCGAACATCGCGCAGACGAACCAGCCAATCAGGCCGGCGCTCAGGCCCAGCATGTGCTCACCGAGCGCCCTCGCATCGTCATCGAGATTCTCGTCGCGGGCCGCGCCGCGGCGAAGCGCATACCGGACGCGCCGCTGAGTCGTGACGGTCGCGGCGGCGGCCGCGATGATGAGGAAGGAGAACGCGAGCAGGCCGAAAAATCCTGTCTCCGCGGCGACCTGGATCAGCACGTTGTGTGTTTCGAGCCAGCGCTCTTTTCGCTCGGGCGGGTTGTAGTTCTTGAACTGGCCGACGCCGACGCCCGTCAGCGGGTGTTCGAGGAACGCCTCGATCCCCTCCTGCATGACCGTTCGACGCGCCTCGCGCGAGCCGGTGAACTGCTTGTCCGACTCCTCGTCGACGATCGACGCCATGCGCGCCCAGAACGCGTCGGGAAGAAACGGCGTGGCGACGAGCACGGCGACGATGGTGATCGTGCCGACGCCGCGGCGCATCCATCGCCCGAGCACGGCAATGGCGCCGAGCGCGGCCACGACTCCGAGCGCGCCTCCTCGCGACTTCGTGAAGATGATCGTCGCGACCATGAGCATGGCGACCAGCACCGCGACCAGCCGCTTCCCGGCCGGCTGGCGGCCCGAGAGCGCGACCACGATGGCTGCTGGAAGGAACGAGGTCATGTTCATGGCGAGGTCGTTGGGGTTTCCAAAAATGCCGCCGACCGGGCCTGCGAGCCGTCCGCCTTCGACGAGGTTGATGCCGCGGACGTAGTTCAGCACGCTCAGGCCGGCGATGACGCCCGTGCACACCACGATGATCCACATCAGGCGCTCGAGCCGTTCGATCGTGGTGAGCACGTTCATCATGAGGACGAACACGATCACGATCTTCAGATACGAGTTCATGACCTCGTCGATCACGCCACCGGGCCAGATGGAGAACGGCGCCGTCGCGAGCATGACGCCTCCGAACACCATCAGCGCCACGGTCTCGAGGTTGATGCGGAAGCCCGGCAGACGGTGGCCGAGCCGGTGCAGGATCATCGGGCCGATGCCGACGATCGCGCAGATTTCCGCGAGATGCAGCGGTTCGAGCGCGGCCAGGTGATCCTGAGGGCGCAGGAGCAGCACGGCGGTGAATGCGAGGAGGCCGGTATACCCCCAGTTGCGCGGCCTCGTTTCGGGCGCGGTCGCAAACGAGTACTCGTCCTCGCGCACGCTTCGATCGGCGGCCGGGGTCAGGTTGAACGTCAGCCGCTCGTACGAGGGGCCGCCGCTCATGGGGATGGAAGTGGATGATGTATTCATCGGTTACCGCCAGACTTTTTGCCGAGTGAGGAGCGCCGCCAGCCCGGCCACGGCCGAGGCATTCATGACCAGCACCGTCAGCGCGACGCGCGCCAGGCGCTCCGGGACCGGCACCGGCGGCCTGGCCCAGGGATCGCGTGTCGTGCCGGCCTCGTGCTTCTCCAGCCACGCGCCGTACGTCGCGAGCAGATAGAACAGACACTGAGCGGCGAATGCCGCGGCGTACACCACTGAGCGCCGGCTCAGCAGAAAGCTGAGCAGCCACAACGGCGGCAGCGCATACGGCACGGCGAGCCGTGCCATCTTGTGCGAGATGAACTGGATCCACGCCGGATTGCGCCAGGGCAGCAGCAGCGCCGGTTCGAGCCAGCACAGCTGGTAATTGCCTGCGAGCGTCCGCCGCTTCCGGCGGATCTCGTCTTTCGCGGTGTGCGCGGTGCGATCGTACGCGCGCGCCCGATCCGCGAACACCACGCGGGAGCCCGCCAGAACACACCGCATCGGCGCCAGCACGTCGTCGAGGATCGTGTCGACTGGAAGCGGCCGCCAGAGCGACCGCCGCATCGCATACATGGCTCCCGTCGCGCCCATCGTCGAGGCGACGGCGGATTCGTCGCGACGGATCTGTTTCTCGTACCGCCAGTACAGCCCGATGCCTTCGGCAATCGTCGACTGCATGGAGTGACGGCGGTTGGCCCGCGCCCGGCGTTCGACGTCCGCCGCGATCGGCGGGACCGTGCGGCTGCGCCGATCGGAAATCAGCGCGCGGCGGTCGCGTGATTCGCCCTCGAGCACGAGCTCCCCTGACACGGCGCCGACCTGCGGATCGGAGAACGGCGCGACAAGCGCCCGGAGGGCATCCGGCGCGAATGCCTGGCGCGCGTCGGCGAATACCAGGAGCCCGAACCGCGCGCGCTCGACGCCGGCGTTGAGCGCGCGCGCCTTGCCTCCGGCCGGCAGCGCCACGCGCTCGACCGTCGCCTCGTAGCGCGCCAGTACTTCGAGCGAGTCGTCCGTCGAGCCGTCGGACACGATGATGATCTGACGCTGGGCCGCGGGGTAATCGAGGTCGAGGAGGTTCTCGATGCGCGCGGCCAGCCGGCGGCCTTCGTTACGCGCGGCGATGACGATCGATACGCCGGGCGTCCGGCCCGCCGTGCCGTGTCTCGCCAGAGGGCGAGGCCACAGCCGTCTCCACAGGTGCAGGCCCAGCGGGTACCCGATGTACACGTAGGCGACAAATGCGACGAGCAGCCAGAAGAAACCGGCCATTGATGGCATCCTGGCGCGTCAGGCCACTGCCTGCGCGTCGGGCGCGGCGTCATCGCTGAGACATGCGTCGCCGGCGTCACGCGCGATCGCGGCGGTGTCCCTGGGCGCCGGCGCGCCGAGCCTGAAGACGTTCGGATGACGGCCCTCGATCGCGTTTCGCGTGTCGACCACCACGGCGGCGGAGCGGCGCACCAGTTCGTAATCGATGTCGCGATGGTCCGTGAGGATGACGACGCAGTCGGCCTGGGCAAGGGCCGCGGCAGTCAGCGGCTCCGAGTGCAGCTCGACCGCACCTTGCCAGCGATCGGCGCGGAGCACGGGGACATGCGGATCCGAATACCGCACACGCGCGCCGCTCTGCATGAGCACCGTCATCACATCGAGAGACGGCGACTCGCGGATGTCGTCGATGTCGCGCTTGTAGGCAATGCCCAGGATGAGCACGGTCGAGCCGTTCACCGGCTTCCGGCCTTCGTTGAGCGCATCGGCGATCTTCTGGACGACGAAATGGGGCATGGCGGCGTTGACCTGGCCGGCCAGCTCGATGAATCGCGAGTCGAATCCGCTCTGCTTCGCTTTCCACGACAGGTAGAAGGGATCGATCGGGATGCAGTGTCCGCCAAGGCCGGGACCGGGATAGAACGGCATGAAGCCGAACGGTTTGGTGGCCGCGGCATCGACGACTTCCCAGACGTCGACGCCCAGCCGGCCGCACATCAATGCGATCTCGTTGGCGAGGCCGATATTCACGGCGCGGAACGTGTTCTCGAGCAGCTTCACCATCTCGGCCACGCGCGGCGAGCTGACGGGCACGATGCGCTCGATCGCAGCGCCGTAGAGCGACGCGGCCAGCGTGGTGCTTTGCGCGTCGATGCCGCCGACGACTTTGGGGACGTTGCGGGTGTTGAACCGCGGGTTGCCCGGGTCCACACGCTCGGGTGAAAAGGCGAGGAAGAAGTCGCGTCCGGATCGAAGCCCGCTCGCTTCGAGGCGCGGCTTGACGAACTCCTCCGTGGTTCCCGGATAGGTCGTCGACTCGAGGACGACGAGCATGCCCGGGTGCAGATGCGCGGCCACGCCTTCGACGGCGGCCGCGACAAACGACATGTCGGGGTCTTTCGTCTTGCGCAGCGGCGTCGGCACGCAGATGTTGATCGTGTCGAGGCCGGCGACCGCGGCGAAGTCGGTGGTCGCGCGGAGCGTTCCGGCGGCGACGAGCGCCGAAAGGTCGGCGGCGGGCACGTCGGGGATGTACGAGACTCCGCGCGTGACCGCCTCGACTTTTCGCGGGTCGACGTCGATGCCCGTCGTGTCGAAACCGGCGCGAGCCAGTTCAACGGCGAGCGGAAGCCCGACGTAGCCGAGGCCGACGACGCCGGCGCGCGACCGGCGCGAACGAATCTGATCCAGTAAACGATGGGCGCCCGGTGACATGTGGAGTGTGCCTCTCAGCTCTTGTTGGACGTTGGGTGTCAGGCTTCAACCGCCGGTCGCGGGTGTCCGGAAACCCCGCGGCGGAGTCGCGTCCACCAGCCTTCGTGGCGCGGCGGCGCTTCGCAGAGCACGCGGTGACTCGGGTTCACGCGAGCGACAGGCGCGAGAACGGCCGGCGCCTGAAGCGGCAGGTCCGCGTGCATCGGCACCGGCCCTTCAGGCAGGGCGAGGTCGATCGCCGGCGGGCTTCCGATCAGCGCGACTTCGGGGACGTCGAAAGACGAGGCCATCGGGCTGGCGGGCGCGGGTTGCGTCGCCGCGGCCGGTTGACGCGTGTCCGTGGCGGGTGGTGTCCGCCAGTCGGTCAGGCCGAGGTCGCTGACGACCTCGTTCGTCAGTTCGAGATCGATCACGCGCTTGTCGCTTCCGTAGCCGTACAGAAGCACGGCATCGGCGATGACGTTGATGGTCCGCGCCACGCCGCGGCTGTTCGCGTGGATGACGTCGGTGACCGGCCGTGAAAACATCAGCGGCGCGCCGACCGACGCGTGGCGCAGGCGATGGTTGACGTACGCGTGCGTTTCTTCCGCCGTCAGCGGCTCGAGGTGATAGCTGACGGTCACGCGCTGGCGCAGTTGTTCGAGGTCGTGCCTGGCGAGCAGGTCGCGCAGGTTCGGCTGGCCCACGAGCACGATCTGGAGGAGCTTCGACTTCTCGGTCTCGAAATTCGAGAGCATCCGCACCTCTTCGAGGGCCGAGACGCTCAGGTTCTGTGCTTCGTCGATGATGAGCAGCGACAGGCGCCCGGCTTTCCGTTCGTCGACGAGGAACTGCGCGAGGTCGCGAATCAGATAGGGCTTGCTCCGGCCCTGTCCGGGATCGAGGCCGAAGTCGAGCATGATCGCTTCGAGCAGCTCGCGCGAGTCGAGCATCGTGTTCATCAGGCGAGAGATCGACGTCTTGCGATCGATCGAGCGGAGCACCGTCTGCAGCAGCGTCGTCTTGCCGCAGCCGATCTCTCCGGTGATGACCGTGAAGCCCGCATGGCCCTCGATGCCGTAGCGGAGATGGCTGAGCGCCTCCCGATGAACGCGGCTCGGGTAGAGGTAGCTCGGATCCGGCGTCAGCGAAAATGGCCGCTCGCGAAAGCCGTAGAAGCGTTCATACATGATCAGCCGCCCTTCGGACGGCGGTCCCGCCGCCGGGAACCGCATCGTCCAGCGCAGGCGCGATGTGCGTGCACGCGCGCCAGTAGTCGGTGGGAGAATCGATTTCAATCCAGGGGAACCCGCGATGATCCACCACGTGCAGCGGGCGCCGCCGGCAGAATCCGTCGAACGCCGCGGGCGCCCAGTCCCTGATCGCGCCCACCGCAATCAGGCGATCCATTTCCTCGACGAGCAGAGCCGCTCCGGAGGCGCCGAACTTCGCGATGCCGATGCTTTCGCCGTCGGAGTCGCCGTCGCGCAGCGCCTTCGAGATCTCGGTCACGCGGCCGTTGCGGACGCGCAGCTTCATCTCTTCGTCCGAGTACAGTTCGTCGCGGCCCCGGAACGCCACCAGCAGCGCGTCCTCGTAGCGGGCGGCGAGGAGGTCCCTCAGCAGCTGACGGTGAAACACGACGTCGCAATTGAGGACAACGAATCCTTCGCGAAGCAGATCGCGCGCGAGCCACAGCGAGTACAGGCTGTTCGTCATGGCGTAGCGCGGGTTGTGCACGAACTCGATCGAGGGGTCGCTCATCCGCCGCACGTCCCCGGCCCGGTAGCCGGTGACGATGGCGATGCGTGAAATGCCGCAGGCGCGCAGGGCGCGGAGCTGGCGCTCGAGGATCGTGCAGCCGCCGACCGTAGCCAGGCACTTCGGCCGATCGCCCGTGATCGGCCGGAGCCGGTGGCCGCGTCCCGCGGTGAGAATGATCCCTCTCATGTGCTCTCCGATGCCAGCAGCAGCACGCGCACACGCGTGGCGACTTCGAAGATCTTCGACAGGTAGAAGCGGCGCTCGGCCGCGTCGATGCCAAACGCGAGGAACGTCGCGGCGTAGATGGAAACCGCCACGCCCATACTGACGAGCACCGCGAGAAGCGATTGAGGAATCATCGAACGGCTGATCAGTACGTATGCAGCCATCGTGCCCGCGGGCCAGACCGCCGGCCACACCGCGTTTGCCACCGCCTGCCGGATCGGCAGGCCGACCCGGCTGCAGCTCGCCGGAAAGAGAATGAAGATCGCCGCCGCGCTCACAGGGACCAGCGTTCCGATCGCGACGCCCGCCAGGCCGAACGGCTTCACCAGCGCGATGCTGAGCGACACGTTGACGATGGCCGTGGCGACGTTGACGGCGGCCACGAGGCGATGGCGGTCGGCCCCCTTCAGCAGCGTGGCCGCCGTCGCGTTTCCGACGCGCACGACGACGATCAACGCGAGCAGCTGCACGACGATCACGCTGCCGTCGAACCCGGGGCCGACCCACGCGCGGACCAGGGGGCCCGCCATCAGCATCAACACGGCGGCGATCGGCACGACGGTGGCGAGTGAGAGACGCGTGCCCACGAGAAACAGCCGCTGCAGCCGATCGACGCGATCGGACGCGTTGTAGTCAACGACGTTGGGAAAGAGGATGTCGTTGAGCTGGTTGGTCAGGCGCTGGGTCGCCTCGGCCAGCCGCTGGCCGACCGACCACACGGCGACCGCCCCGGTGCCGAGCATGATCCCGATCACGATGGCGTCGATGGAATAGTTGAGCTTGTTCGCCCAGTCGATGAGCGCCATGAAGACACTGAACGACGTCAGCTCGCGCAGGCGATGGCGCCGGAACAGATCGAGGCGCACCTGCATGGCCGGAAACACGCGATACGCGTTGGCGCGATACACCCAGTAGGTGAGCACGCGGATCGCGGTCGTCGCGAGCACGAGCTCGACCAGGCCGTACCCCGCCCACAGCACCAGGACGTTCGCGACCGCGATCACGACGGTACTGGCCGTTCCCGCGATGTTGTTCAGGTCGTACCGCTGAAATCCGTTGATGACCGCGCCGAACACCGTGCAGGCGGTCCCGAGCGCCACGCTCACGCTCGTGATCAGCAGGACGAGGCGCGCCGTGTGCGCCTGATCCGGTGGGAGCTGAAGAATGCGATCGAGAAAGACGGCAAGAACGATCGCCACCAGATACGTCAGGACGCCGAACGACGCGAACAGATAGAACGTCGTGCTCAGCGTCTCGTTCAGCGCGCGCGTGTCCTGCTTCGCCCGGTACTGCGCGACGAACTTGACCACGGCGCCGGAGTACCCGAGATCGAGGACGGAAAAATACATCGTGATTGACGTCGTCAGCGCCCACAGACCGTACGCCGATTTCCCGAGATGCGACAGGTTGAACGGAAGCACGAGGAGACCGACGGCCATCTCCGCCCCGATCGCCAGATACCGTGTCGAGAGATTCCTGCCGACGGTCGTCGACTCCGACGGGGCCATCGCGCTCACTGCGCTCCCCGGGCGCAAAGAATGACCTTGACGGTGTCGATGACGATCGTCAGGTCGAACCCGATGGAGAGATGCTTGATGTAGTACAGGTCGTACCTGAGCTTCTCCATCGCGTCTTCAACCGAGGATCCGTACCGGTACTTCACCTGCGCCCAGCCGGTGACGCCGGGCTTCACGGCATGGCGCTCGGCATAGAAGGGAATGTCCGCCGCCAGCTGCTGGACGAAGTACGGACGCTCGGGGCGAGGGCCGACGAAGCTCATGTCGCCCCGAAGGACGTTCAGCAGCTGCGGCAGCTCGTCCAGCCGCGTCAGGCGGATGACGCGGCCGACCCGCGTCACGCGGCTGTCGTTGTTCGTCGCCCAGATCGGCTTGCCCCGCTCCGCATCGCTGCGCATCGATCGAAACTTGCACAGCGTGAAGAGCCGGTCGTTTTCTCCGACGCGGACCTGGCGGTAGAGGACCGGCCCTGGTGAGTCCAGCCAGACGGCAATCGCCGTCAGCAGCATCAGCGGCGCCGCCGCCACGAGACCGGTGGCGGCGAGGACGATGTCGACGAGCCGCTTCACCACACGCGTGCCCCGGGAGGCCTGAAAGCCGTCCGAGAAGATCAGCCAGCTCGGCGCGAGTCCGTCGGTGAGGATCTTCCCGGAAATCCGCTCGTAGGTCGTGGCCGCGTCTTCGATACGGACGCCCGACAGCTTTGCGCGCAGCAGCTCCCGAATCGGGAGATGACCGCGCCGGTCCGAGAGGCTGACGACGACGCGATCGATGTGGTGCTGCAGGACCAGCAGCGAGACGTCGGCTGCCGTCCCGAGCAGGGGCATGTCGAGCCCGTCCGTCTCGGCATCGTTCGACTCGGTGACGCAGCCGACGATGTGATAGCCGAAGTCGTGCTGCGCGTTGATCTGGCGGGCCACGAGCCGCGCGATGGGTCCCGTGCCGACGATGAGCACGCGCTGCTCGAGGCGCCGGTCGCGCGTGAGGCCGTTGAATGCCATCCGCCACAGCGGGACGGCGATGAGCAGCAGCCACAGCGAGGTGACGAAGATGCCGTGGCCGACGCTGACCGCGGGCACGACGATCGACAGGAGGCCCAGCGCGATCGCGCCCGTTCCGGCGGCCCGCATCACGCGCGTCAGCAGCTCGGCGCGCGAGTGGACGACCGTCAGATCGTAAAGGTCGTTGTAATAGAAACAGAGCTCGAAGACCGCCGTGGCGAGCCCGATTTTCCAGAGCGCGGCGAGCGCGGAGTCGAGCGACCCGTTTGCCCGGGCCGCCACGAGCATCAACGCCGAGATCAGGACGGCTTCGAAGCTGAAGACGGTGAGCCCCTTGCCCGACACATGGCGATTGAATACCTGCATGGCTCGCCGTTCTTCAGCCCGGGCCCCGTTCAGGCCGCTTCGTTCAGGACGACACCGAGCAGGCGCCTCGTGTCGAGCGTCGTGATCACCTCCGTGATCGACGCCTTCGGCGTGACGCCCGCGCGCACGACGAGCACGATTCGATCGACGAGCGGCGTCAGCAGGCCCATGTCGGCGCGGGCCAGGGCCGCAGGTGTGTCGACGACGATGCGGTCGAACTGCAGACGGAGCTTGTCGAGGGTCTGCCGCATCATCGACGCGCCAAGCAGCTCGGCGGGGTGCTCGGGACATGTGCCGGCCGGGAGGACGGTCACTCCGAGGTTCTCGATCGTCGTCAGCGCGTCCTCGAGGGGAGCGCGGCCGGCGAGCACGTCGGACAGCCCCGGGCCCTCCGGAAGGCCGAAGAGCTGCTGCAGCTTCGGCGATCGCAGATTCGCGTCGATGATGCACGTCGGCCGCTGATACTCGCGTGCCATCGTCAGCGCGAGATTGGCGGCGGTGACGCTCTTGCCTTCGCCAGCGCCGGGACTCGTGACGAGGATGACGTGAATCGGCGTGTCCTGATCCGCGTGGGCGATGCGCGTGCACAGCGCCCGGTACTGCTCGGCGACGGCGTTGTCGCTCGCGCCGGCCGCCACGAGAGCGCGATCCAGCCGAAACGCCGGCGAGGTGTGAACGACCGTGGCGACGCCCGGCGGGCCGGCCACGCCCAGCGCGGGTCCGGTCGCGGCGACCGACCTTTCCACGCCCGCGGGCGCCGGGACGACGACGACCTGATCGGGATGCGATCGCAGGCGCATGACCGCGCCTTCCCGTTCGGCCTTTTCGAGGATGGTCTGCATGCGGCTCATACGGCTCTCCTTAGTGAATGTCAGGCAGGAATGTGCTTGATGCTGCCCAGGACCGGCAGCTCGAGGGCATCGCGAATATCGCGCTCGTCGTGGACTGACGTATCGAGGTACTCGCGTCCGAGCGTCAGCGCCGCGCCGAGGCACAAACCGGCGAGGAGCGAGCCGAGCATGATCCGCAACGGGACCGGCTTGAGGGGCTCGGTTGGGAACGTCGCGGGTTCGAGCACCGAGAACCGTTCGCCGCTCCGATCGCGCTCCACGCTCGCAGAGATGGTGGCCGCGCGCTGTTTGGACGACAGGTCGGCGTATTGCTGCCGCTCGAGCGCGTAGTCGCGCTCGATGCTCGCCAGCTGCTGCTCGACCATCGGCGCCGCTTCGACGCGCGCCTGGTACGCCTTGATCAGGAGCTGCGTCTCGTGGCTGTCCCGGTCGAGATCGCTGATCCGGGTCCGCGACAGTTCGCGTTCGCCGACGAGCTGCTGGTAAGCGGGGTTGCGCTCGAGGCGGGCCAGACGATCGGCCGGCGGCTGCTGACGCGCGGCCTGCGCGTCGCGGCGGGCCGAGGCGAGCTCCTCCCGGAGGCGCAGCACATCCGGATGCCGGTCGGTGTAGGTGGCCTGCGCGGCCGCGAGATCGCGCTCGATCGCCGAGACGCGCGCTTCGGCCGAGAGGACGCCGTCGGCCGGCCGGCCGTTGCCGGGTTCGTCGACGGTGTTCCTGTCGATGGCGTCGATCTGACGCTCGATGACCGAGAGCCGATCGCGCTCACCGCGCGCGGAGGTGGCGTTCGCGACGATCTGCTGTCTCAGGCCGGCGAGGGTCTGCAGGTTCGCCTGCGTCTGTTCCGGCAGCTGCCCGACGTGCGCTTCCTTGGAGCGGCGGAGACGCGCTTCGATCTCCGTCATCCGCACCTGGCTCGCGGCCAGCTGCGCCTCGATGAATGCCGTCGTGTCGTTCGCCCGCTCCGTCCGGACCTTCGAGTTCTCCTCGACGAAGACCGACGCCAGCCGGTTGGCGATCCGCTGCGCGAGCTCGGGTTGCGCATCCGTGTAGTTGATCACGAACGTGTCGAGGCGCCGCGGCTCGTTGGTCGCGGCCACCGGCTCCGGCACCGTGATCGAGATGGCGTTTCGCAATTGCGTCATCCGGCGGGTGACCTGCGACTCGGACGCGCCTTCGGCACGGGCGACGCGGGCGAGAATGGGCACGCTCAGCAGCTGCTGCTGAATCGCGCGCATGCGCTCCTGGTTGTCGAAGGGCGTCGTCTGACTGATCAGGCTGGGCGAGACGAGCGCGGCCGTCACCCCAATCGTCGTCGACGACTTGTACTCGCGCGGGAGGTACTTCACGAGAAGCCATCCGACGAGCGCCGACGCCAGAATCGGCGTGATCCACGTCCACCGGCGGCGCCGGATCATCGAGAAGTAATCGAGTGGTGCGATGTTTGTGCTGTCCATTAGCGGAGCCTCACAGGTTTGCTGGCGATGACTTGGAACCCGATCTGGTTATGCGCGAGCAGCTCGTCGGGGGCGATGACGGTCTGCCTTGTGCCCAGGTAATAACCCTCTATCCGCGCCCACGACCGCGCCGTGTACCCCACCGTGGCCTGAATCCAGACCGACCGCAGCGGCGGGGTGACTTCGAGCAGCGGATCGTCATGCCGCCACGACACCAGCGCCTGCGTGTAGAGCCGGCGTGACAGAGGCACGCGAAGCCTGACGGTTGCCTCTTCGTTCTGCGTGGTGCCGCCGAAGCTCCACGACGGAACGAACGATCGGTAGAGCAGGACCTCGACGACCGACGACCGCAGATCGCGAGCGAACCCGAATCGATAGCTGGGGCCCGTTTTTGCCGGACCCAGCGTCACGGCGTCGAGCCTGGCGACGCCGACCGCGGCGGAGACTCGTGACGTCCGCGTGAGCTGGCGCTCGATCCCGACCGTCGCGTTCTGCACATAAAAGATGTCGTGGCGGTCGCCGATGTTCGCCCGCTGTCCGTCGTAGTCGGCCGTCAGCGTCGTCTGCTCCGAGAGCCGCTCGCGCAGGACGATGCCGGCGCCGACGCTCGTGCCTCCGAGCAGCAGATTGGCGAACGGCGCGTTCGCGTCGAAATGAACCTCCTGGCCGCGCACGTCGGCGACGATCGACAGCCGCTTGCTGAGCGCCGATTCGATACCGGCCCGCGCGTCCTCAGTTCGCGATCCGGCGCGGACGTACGGCACCGCCGTCAACTGGAGCAGTTCCGTGGTCGGCGCCACGGCGGCGCCGCCGTTGATGAAGAACGCCGTGTGGGAGGACAGCCGGCGTTTCGCCGCGAGGGACCCGTGCTGCTCGTAGCTGTTGAGCGTGGTCGACGAGCGATAGAGAAGGAATGCGCCATCGTAGCGCGCGGCGAGCTGACCGCGAGGGCCGGTGAAATTCAGCTCCGCGCGTGGATTGACGACGTTGATGACGTCGCTGACCGGGTTGTCGCCAGGTCCCTTCAGGGTGACGTTGTCATCCCACGTCTGCGAGACGCCCATCGCCGGCGTCAGGCTCCAGCCGGGTGGAGGCGTCACCGTGATGTCAGGCGACGTATATCCCTGCTGGCCGGCCGCGACGGGGCTGGCGACGACTGCGAGCGCGAGCGACACGGCGAGCGCACGAAAGACAGCGGACATCGTGTGCCTCACTAGTCGGGAACGACGACGGTGTCGCCGGGGTACAGGTAGACGGGCGCGCTTCCCCTGATGGCGTCTTTGTAGTTGAAGCTGATGCCCCGATCGCTCTTCTTGCCGGATTTCTCCGCGCCGTTCGCGGATCGGCGGAGGATGTGGATGTTCTTCGCGTCCGCGAAGTCCTTCAGCCCGCCGGCGAGCGCGAGCGCCTGCAGGACCGTCAACTGCTCATCCTGCAGCGGCACGGCGCCCGGATGATTCACTTCACCCATCACGTACGCGACAGGCGCCTTCGTTTCGACCACGATGACGGTGACCACGGGATTCGTCATGTAGTCCTTGAGCTGTCGCGTGATGACGTCGCGAAGCTCGATGGGCGTCCGCCCGTTGGCCTCGAGATCGCCGACCAGCGGAAGCGTGATCTTTCCGTCAGGCCGGATCTGCACGGACTGCGACAGCTGGGTGTCGCGGTACACCTCGATCCGGAGCTTGTCGCCCAGGCCGAGGTGGTAGTCGGAGGCCACGGGAACCGTCGCTCCACTTTCAGGTCCGGCGGCGAGCGTGGGGGAGGCGGTTGCCAGCGCGGCAACCACGGCGAACGTCAGCTGTCGTAGTGTCAGTCTCATGGCGGTGACCTCAGTTCCTCGCGTTAACCGCGTTGATATCCGGCGGGTCGATGCACCCGCGGCAGCAGGCAATCGGGTGCGCCAGGGCCCAGCGCTTGAGCGACTCGGCGCCCATCGCGTGCATCGGATAGCAGGCCGCGCCGAGCGCGATCTGAATCGGCGAAGCGAACTGATGGGTTTCGAGCCGCGAGAGCAGCCGATCGACGATGCGGACGGAGCGCGAGTAGTCCGTGCCTCGCAGCACCAGCGACAGCGTCCCTTCGTCCGCGTAGCCGAACAGATCGTGATCACGCATCTCGTCGTTGATGAGCTGCGCCACTTCGCGGACCGTCCGCTCGTCGGCGGTCACGGTGACGCCGTCCAGGCTGCGCGTGGTCTCGATCACGACGAGGCTCAGGCGGGTGCTGGAGCGCATCGCGCGCCGGAGTTCGCGGTTCAGCACGAAGTTGAACGCCGTCGGCGCGAGCACCCTCGAGTGGGTCCGGACCGTTGACGACGGAGAATGGTTCAGGTTCATGGCTGCGGTGCTTTGTCGAGGCCGGCGTCCTTGATCTTGTAAAGGAGCGCCTTGTAGCTGATTCCCAGAATCTGCGCGGCTTCCTTCCGGTTCCACCGGGTCTGCTGGAGCATGCGGAGGATGAGCACGCGTTCGGCTTCGCGCGCGGCGATGCGCGAGATGTCCTTGAGCGAGTTGTTGATCGGCGGCGAATCCGGCGGCGGAGGGGCGAAGGCCTGGACAGCTGGCGGCGGAGCCGGGGACGCGATCTCGATCGATGGCCCCGGCAGAAGCGACGGGCGCGACATTCGTCCCTGGGCAAGGGGGAAGCCGAGGCCGATTTCCTTCCGGACCGCGGCTTCGGTCCCGAGGACAACGGCGCGCCGCACCAGATTCTGCAGTTCGCGGACGTTGCCCGGCCACGCGTACTCCATGAAGAGCCGCTTGGTTTCGGGGGACACGTCCACGTAGGGCTTGCCGTACTCGTCCGAATACCGCCGCAGGAAGTACTCGGTGAGCGTCGGGATTTCATCGCGGCGTTCGCGCAGCGGCGGCAGATCGATCGACACGACGTTCAGCCGGAAGAACAAGTCGTCGCGGAACTGGCCGTCGGCCACGCCGCGCGTGAGGTCGCGGTTGGTGGCGGCGATGATGCGCACGTCGACGCGGACGTCCTGCTTGCCGCCAAGGCGCGTGAACTCGCCGTCCTGCAGGACCTGCAGGAGCTTGGCCTGCAGCGGGAAGCTCATGTCCCCGATTTCGTCGAGGAACATCGTGCCTTTGTTGGCGAACTCGAACTTGCCCGGCTTCTGCTGGATGGCGCCCGTGAACGCCCCGCGCTCGAATCCGAACAGCTCCGACTCGAGGAGCTCGCTCGGCAGCGCGGCGCAGTTCACCTTCACGAACGGCCGGTCGCGCCGCGCGGACGCCCGGTACAACGCCCGCGCGACGAGCTCCTTGCCGGTGCCGCTCTCGCCGCGAATCAGCACGGTGACGTCGGTACTGGCCGCGCGCTCGATCAGATCCCTGACCTCGCGCATCCGTGGGCTGTCGCCGAAGAGCATGTCGTGCGCGGTCTGCGCCAGGCCGTCGCGGGACTCCCGCGGCACGTCGCGGCTCGGACGCCGCTGCCTGAGCGCGTCGGCGAGGAGCGACTCGAGATCGGCTTCGTCGAACGGCTTGCTGACGAAATCAAATGCGCCCAGCTTCATCGCCCGCACGACGGTGTTCGTTCGGCCCTGGCCGGAGATCACGATGACGGGAACGTCCCGATCGATCTTCTTGAACGCCGCCAGCGCGCCAAGCCCATCCATACCGCCGGGCATGACCACGTCCATGATCACGGCCTCGGGCCGTTCGGCGGTGTACTGCTGCACGGCCTGCTCGGCGTTGTTCACCGTGATGCCGTGATAGCCGAGGCCGTCGAGAAACATCCGCAGAAATTCGCAGATGGCGACGTCGTCGTCGACGACCATGATCTGCTGTTTGTGGTTCATCAATCACTCGTCTCTGCCAACGTCTGCCCGGACACTCGAGTCACGCTCGCGCTCGACAAAGCAATCTCGATGCCGCCAAGCGGAAATGAATGAGCCATGAAATGCACGTGAGTCCGCGGATGCGTCGCGATGGCGACGTGCATGCGGAAAGACTCTTCGCAAAATGAGAAGCGCGACGGGTCACGGAGAGATCAGCGGAATCGTCGCGAGCGTCCACGCCGATCGGCACGCGACTTGAACACCACGCGGTCGATTGGATGACGCACATGACAAGTGTCCGCGATCGAACGAAAACACTGAGACGACTCGCACAACTGGCCGCGATCGTCCTGGCGATCGGAACGACCATCTCTGTAGGCGCGCGATCGTTTGCGAGTACGGTTGAGCTCGCCGATCCTCCGGTGCCGCGCGAAGTGCCGGAGTCGGCGGAGTTGTTTGGAATGGGCGCCGTGCTGGTCGTGGCAGCGGCGTCCCCGCGCAAAGTGCACCGGCGCCGGATCTGACGAGGCTGACAAAGTGATCGAGCGCGGTGCCGGATCGAGGCCGCCGCGCTGCCACTGCTGTGACGCGCCGTGCTCACCGGCATGTCGCGCGTGTTCGTGATCGCGGCGAAAGGAAGTTACAGCGACGCGAGCCGGCGTCGATCGTTCGCGTCGAGAATGGCAGACAGTTCGGCGCTCGGTACGGGACGGCCGAAGTACCAGCCCTGGGCGCGATCGCAGCGTTGTTCCCGCAGATACGACAGCTCGGATTCAGTCTCGACGCCCTCCGCCGTGACCTCGAGTCCGAGGGCGTGGCCCATGCTCACGATGGCCGAGACGAGTGCGCCGTTGATGGGATCGGCCGCGCAGTTCCGCACGAACGACTGATCGATCTTCAGCGAGCTCAGCGGTAGTTCTTTCATCAGTCCGAGACAGGAATAACCCGTACCGAAATCGTCGACCGTGATCGTCATGCCCAGATCGCGGCACGCCTTCAGGTGATGGAGCACCCGCTGCGGATGGTGCATCATCCCGCTTTCGCTCAATTCAAGCTCGAGCAGACGCGCGTCGTAGCCGACGCCACGGACGATGCGCCTGAGCTGTCGCACCAGCGCGGGGTTGTCGAAGTGGCGCCTCGACAGATTGACGGCCAGCTTCAGGTGCTTCGCCTGTGGATGACCCAGGATTTCGGCCATCGCCGTGTGCAGCACCCAGCGCTCGATCGCCAGAATGAGGTCGCTCTGCTCCGCGAGGCGGATGAAGTCGTTGGGCGGGACGACGCCCTGGCTTGGGTGCTGCCACCGGACGAGCGCTTCCAATCCGTCCACTTCATTGCGGCGCAGGTTGACGAGCGGTTGATAGTGGACGATCAGTTCGCCGCGCTCGGGCGCGCGGCGCAGCGCGCTGGTGAAGGCGAGAGAAGACGATCGAGTGGTCTCCGGCGTGTCGTAGAAGCGCACGGTGTCGCGCCCCTGCGCCTTCGCCCTGTACATCGTGTGGTCGGCGTTGCGCAGCAGCTCCCCGACATCGGTGCCGTCGGTCGGGAACGTGCTGACGCCGATGCTGACCGTCGCAAACAGCTCTCCGTGCGTCGTGGCGAACGGCGTCTTGAGACATCGTTGCAGGCTGTCGGCAACCAGGGCCAGTTCCCGGGGAAGGTTGGCTTCGACGATCGCGACGAACTCGTCGCCGCTCAGGCGGCCCAGCGTGTCGCTGCCGCGGAGCGACGCAGACAGCCGGGCCGCCAGCTGCGTCAACACGCTGTCGCCGACGGCATGCCCGAACTCGTCGTTGATTTGCTTGAAGTGATCGATGTCGATAAAGAAGATGCCGACGATGGAGCCCGCGCGCGAGGCGCGCCGCAGCGTCTGGCCGAGATGCTCCATCAGCAGGCGGCGGTTGGGCAGGAGCGTCAGGCTGTCGTAGTAGGCCAGGTGACGGATGTGGAGCTCCGACTGCTTGCGCTCGATGGCGTAGCGAATCGCCCGGACGACGACTTCGGGCGTCGCCTGTCCTTTGACGAGGTAGTCCTGGGCGCCGCTCTTGACGGCCAGCAGCGCCAGCGTGTCGTTTTCCGTGCCCGTCAGGATGACGAGCGGCAGGTCCGGCGCGGCGCCGACCAGGCTGTTCAGCGCCTCGAGTTCCTGGGCGTCGGGCAGACCGAGATCGAGCAGCGCGACGTCATACGACTCGTCCGAGAGCCGATCGATGGCGCCTCGAACGGATGTCGTGTGGTCGAGCCGGACACACGCGGCCGACGCCGTTTGCAGCATCGCTTGCGTGAATGCCGCCTGATCCGAATCGTCCTCGACGAGGAGGATCCGGAGAGACGGCTCGGTCCTCGCAGTCCGCTGCGGCTCCTTCATGCCCGCCCGGGCGGGTGGCAAGCTTGAGGCCAACTCCTTTGCGCGGAACGCGTCTGCGTCTTCGGATAATGGACTATGGGCCGATAGGAGCGCTTCGCTGCCGTTCGTGTGACGTCCATTGCCCACCGTGACGATGATGAGCTCCGTTTTCTTTCATTTACCGTCGGCACACCGCTTGCTCTGCCGCGGACTGTTCTTGATCCATTGCTGAGGTTCGCCGCGAGCTGTGCATGATGCTGCTGGCGCGTCTCGTCGAAGCGAAATTCGCAACCGGTGGAGCTGTCATGAGTGGAACGAACCCGGTGATCGGGACGCCGCCTGCCAGAGGGCACTTCCACGCCGTTCGTTTCTATGAGAACGAGAAGTCGCTTTGCCGAATCGTGGCGGGATTTCTCGGTGAAGGGCTGGCGTCGGGACAGCCCGCGCTTGTGGTGGCCACGCCGGAGCATCGCCGCGGGATCATCGACGAGCTCCGCGCGCGCCATTTCGACGTCGTCCGGATGCATGCCGCCGGCGACCTGGTGATGGTCGACGCGCGGAAGCTGATGTCGGGCTTTATCGTCGACGGCGTTCCAGATGCCCGGCTCTTTGCCGAAGGCGCCACTCGCGTCCTTGAACGCACGGCGCGTGGACGCGAGGCGCTCACTATCCGCGCCTACGGCGAGATGGTGGATCTCCTGTGGAAGGACGGCTACGACGTCGCGGCCATCCAGCTGGAGATGCTGTGGAACAAGCTCGCGCGCACGCACGACTTCTCGCTGCTGTGCGGCTACGCGATGGGAAACTTCTACAAGGACGCTTGTGTCGCCACCATCTGCGCCGAACATACCCACGTCGTCGGCGCGGACGGCACGGCAATCATCGCCGACGGGAGGAGCCTGACGATCCGGTCACCGCGACCGGCCCCTCAGTCGAGCGCATCATCGCCCTTGCGCGATAGCGCGTCGTTCCAATCAGCCGTCTGTCCCGCTCGACCGGGAGCTCGCCGCGCGATGATCTGAAACGTCTGATCCCTCGCAATACCGAGAGCACTGCGGGAATTGTCGTCGCGGCGCCGACTCCGAGGAGCGTCGCGCCCACCGAGCGGCGTTGACGCGCCGACAGCTTCCCGGACACCAGCAGCCCGACGCCCGCCGCCAGCGCCGCGCGCGTGACGACGATGAACGCGAGGGCCGGCAGATCGAGAGCGACAGTCTTCATGAGCTTCATGGTCTCGTAGGGTGCAAAGACCGTGCTGCGACGACTCTTCATTGCGGCCGCGAGGAGATGGCTCGCCGCCTGCATCAGCACGAGTGCAGAAAGGAAGGACCAGAAATGCTGAACTACGCGCTGTTGTTCCTATTGGTCGGGTTGATCGCCGGAGCTCTGGGCCTGTTCGGCGTGGCGGCCGTGGCGACGCAGATCGCCTGGGTGCTGTTTCTGATCGGCGCTGTACTGTTGCTGATCCACCTGGCAACTGGGCGGCGCACGCTGACGCCGTAGTAAGGATGACTGGTGACTGGCGTCAGTCACCAGTCACCAGTTCGATCTTCTAGCGTGTGACAGTGGTGTGGCGATCTTCGAACAGTCTCACTTCCCGCTCGGCGCGGTCGCGAGCGTACCCGTAGCGTTCCTGCAGCAATCCAATGAGCTTCTCGGTCTGGCCGGCGGCCTGGTCGAGATCGTCATCGGTGAGCTTGCCCCACTGAATCTTGGCGTCGCCCTTGAGCTGATGCCATTTCCCTTTGAGCTGATCGGTGTTCATCAGGATCTCCTTTCACGTTGAGCCATGAGCAAGGCAGGTGCCGCGGACTGCTTCATGCAGTCTGTCTCATCGAGGAAATCCATGGCCCAACCAATGCCGCACCCATTGAAGGACGACGAGGAACGGCGGAATCGCGAGAGGATGCTGGATGAGACGCTCGAGGACTCCTTCCCGGCGAGCGATCCGCTTTCGACCAATCCGAACCCCGACAACCACGGCGCCGACGATCACGAGCGGACGGAAGAGGATCGCGATCGAAAGCCCCCGGCGCCGCGCAAGACGGCAGGCTGACCCTCGTTTCTCTCGGGGAAGCACCGGGATGCCACCGGTTGGGCCCCGCCGGTCACATCAGCGCGAGCGTGACGTGCGCGCGTCGTTCGATTGAGCTCCGGGCTGGTTTGCCTGCTTCGCCAGAATTACACGGTAACAACGCGCGGCCCTGAGCGCCTGAGTTCAGCCCGGCGAGTCAACATCCACTCGCTCTTCGAATTACCGGCCCGTGCTCGATGGCAAGAGAGTTGAAGACAGTGCACGGCGATGAGGCGCGTGGTCGGTGTTCCGGTGATTCTCGCGGTGCTGGTTGGCTTCGGCAGCGCCGGAACGGCGACGCCTCAACTGACGCCGGGGACACCGCCGCCGACGTTCAAGGCGGGCGTCGATCTCGTGACGGTGAGCGTGGTCGTCAAGAATCGCGAAGGGAGGCCGGTGACCGGCCTCTCGCGCCAGGACTTCGAGCTGACGGACGCCGGCCATGTGCGAAGCATCTCGGATTTCCGATCGGAGCCCGCGGCCGTCAGCCTGGCGGTGCTGCTCGACACGAGCGGAAGCATGCAGATCGATCCCAAATGGCCCAACGCGCGCTCCGCGA
>Ga0326726_10001254_pt1 | contig 23579 bp, 21 predicted proteins | sample MHFenrmetagenome_2_FD_207603 | JGI IMG/M metagenome (GOLD analysis project Ga0326726, IMG submission 207603) | Lab enriched peat soil microbial communities from Michigan Hollow, Ithaca, NY, United States - MHF15MN | ecosystem: Environmental > Terrestrial > Soil > Wetlands > Peat | place: USA... | reverse complement strand
AGATAGGTTTCTGCGTCCGTTTTTGAAAAGCGGGCGATCTCATTGTACGTCTTCTTGACATTCTCATCGGAGTACTCTTCTTTACCCGTTAAGGGGTCGACACGAAATGCCGAATAGCCGACAAAACAGGTTCCATCTGGATAGACCATCCCTTCGTTCTGGTCTGGGAAAATATATTTTAAGCCATATTCCCTCAGGTTGAAATCGGTATAGGCAGGATGGGTCCAGAATCGGGTGAAGTGGGCACATGTATTCTGAATAAATCCAGGCAGGGGAAGTTCTTCCCCACAGGCCCCTCCCCCTAATTCATGCTGACGTTCGAAGATCACTGTTTTAATACCTGCATGCTGCAAATAGCAGGCAATGATCGTTCCGTGGTGTCCTCCACCAACGATAATCGCATCATAACTTGTATCTGGCATGAGATTTCCTCCTTTTCTATTTCTTCTTCATCATTAACGAAAGGGCGTAATAGAGGATGGAGGGCTTAAAGAGGAGCTTGATGAAGTTCCTCAGGTCCGCTCCTTCCAAGGTGGCAGTAATGACCCAGTGGATGGGTTCGGTGGACTCGATTTTTAGTTTCAGGGTCTCGGCTCCGTCTGGATCTTTAAAGAGTTGAGTAAAGGAAGCAATCATAGTGGTTTGTCCTAAACCTGTCGAGTTGACTTTCATGAGAACCTCCTATAAAAGACCTTTTGCTTTTGCCTGGGTCACGATCTCCGGTTCTTTCCACCACTTTTGGATACTGAGATCTTCCGCGATCCGGTTGGCTGCGTTATATCCAGGACCGTAGGTAACCAATCCTCCAGGAAAGCAGCAGGCACCACAGAGATAGAGGTTTTTAATAGGGGTTGCGTACTGAGAGCATAATTCGTTCGGTCTCAAAAATCCCATTTGAAGAGGGAAATAGCCCCCTTGTTTGATCGATCCTTCAACCATATCGGAGAACTTATTTTCGATATCGAGTGGTGTAGCGATGTAGGTCCAGAGGATATTTTCTTCAGTCATATTGGGTGCATATTTTTTGAGTAGGCTAATGTTTTGCCTGGCATGTTCCTGACGAATCTTATACCACCTCTCCGGACCTCCGTCCTTAAGGCGGTAAGGGGCATGTTCTGAGATCAGCGCAGTATGTCTTCCTGAAGGTGCCTCGGAGGGATCGAAGAATGTTGGAAAACAGCAATTAAACCCGGCAGATTTAAGCTCTCCATTTTTCAAAGCCTTGAAATGCTCGATCAAATTCTCTTCTGTCTCAAATCCGACTACATAGATGAATGCCTTTGCCAAGTCGGGGTTTGAGGAGGCAGCGGTGAACTGGGGTGGATTGAAAAGGGCCAGATGGGTATCGAAGAGAGACCACTTCTCCCACTTCCAGTCCTTTGTCCGGGTGACAAGATCTTTTGGCAAATCCTTTTCCCCAATATATTTAAGGAAGGTCTGGTGGTGATCGATGCTCGACGCAACAAATTTATTCGCCTCGTAAAGCGTCCCGTCGTCTAATTCAACCCCTTTTGCCACACCTTTATCCACAATGATTCTCTTGATGATCTGACTCCCTAAGATCATTCCTCCGTGACGATAAAGAAATTTGGACATCAAATTGGCCATGTGGTGAGAGCCTCCCACACAGAGCCGATAGTTGGAAGCTCGATTGATCATGAGGGGAACCAGGTAACCCAGTCCTTCCAGATCATAATCCAATCCCCACAGACAGGTGGCATAGAGCATCAGCGTCCTGATTTGATTATTTTCGAAAATACTATGGACGATATCGATTGGCTTCTTTTCAGAAAGAGCACTGATTTCTTGACCAAGAGGACTGGAATGGAGTTTCACGACCTGTTCGAAGGCTGGCTTAGCCATCACGTAAGTAGCCGGGGCAAGGAATGCATCCGTGTACTGTTTGAAGCGTTCGTACGTCTCTCGATAAGCATCTGCATCTTTCTTTGAGAATTGTGCAAATGAAGTGCATGTCTTTTCCACATCAGAATAGATACAAAGGCTCCTGCCATCCAAGAAAGGCATGGCCATGACGACCTCAGGATGGACATATTTCAGATCGTAGGTCTTATCCAATTCAAGATCAGGAAAGACCGGAGCATAATCCACCATGGGGTGGTAGATCGCATGGGTATTGTGAATAAATCCAGGGATTGTGGTCATCTCCGAACAGAGGCCTCCTCCCATTTCGTATCTCTTTTCCAGGATCAGGATCTTTAGCCCTGCTTTGGCAAGGTAACAACCTAAAGTGAGTCCGTTCGGCCCGCCACCAATGATAATGCCATCATATTGAGGCATAATTCTCTCTCCTTTCCTAATGATTATTGTCCGCAGTTAAAAAGGTAGGGTTTACTAAGACTACATTTTCCAGTATTGACAAGTCAATACAATTATTCTTATAATGCCATAAAAAAAACTTATAGCAATTCATAAACAATATATATTTCAAATCGTTACATCCCACTAACTTTGTGAATTCTAAGCACAATTATTCTTGTTTAGTGGATTAAAGTTGACTTCTTTCCTTATTCAAAATTTGAGGTTTCTTATAAAGGTGGACGAGGTATTTCTCTTAAGGAGCATTTTTTGAATCTCAAACAATTAGAAGCTTTTTATTTAGTGGTAAAGAGAAAGAGTTTTACTCGGGCAGCTGAGGAATTAAATGTAACGCAACCTGCTGTCACCATTCAAGTCAAATCCTTAGAGAAGTCATTGAATTTGAAACTCATCCATCAGGTAGGGAAAAGAGTACAATTAAATGAAGCTGGAGAACTCCTCTACCAATATGCAGAGAAGATTTTCGATCTTGTAAACGAAGCCAATGAGAAGATGAGGGATTTCAAGAAATTGATGAGAGGAACCCTTCAAATTGGAACAACGAAAAACTATGCCCGTTATATCATGCCTCCCTTGCTCTCTGAGTTTCAGAGGAGATTCCCGCGTATCAAAGTCATTTTAGACGAAGGAAATTCCGAGGACATGGCGAGAAGTATTCTTGAGATGAAGAATGAACTCGCCCTCATCTCCCAGCTGAACCTCGATCGAAAAATCAAATCCATCTTTTTCTCGACGGTAGAATTTGTTTTAGTTACGTCGCCAGAACATAGGTTCTCGCAGAGGAAGAACATCTCGCTGAGAGAACTGAATGGCGAGCCGGTAATTTTGAGGGAAAAGGGATCTGGTTCAAGGGCGGCCATTCTGAGAAAATTTCAGGAATATGGGATCTGGCCATCGGTGATTACTGAGGCAAGCAGTTTGGACTTTATCGTGGGATATGTGAAACAGAACAAAGGGGTTTCCTTCATGTTTCAGCCTGATATCGAAGAGGAATTGGAGAAGGGGACCTTAAAAATCATTCCTGTTGAAGAGGGGAATATTATATTCTTTACCGATTTCATATACCATAGTGAAAAATCTCTTTCACCCCCCAGCCAGGCCTTTCTGAAGATGGTAGCCGAGTTAAAGAGGGATTTAGCCCAGCCAGGTGCGATTAACACTCATAAAGATTTATTTGCTTTGTAAAGGTTGATAAAGCGTTTCACAGCCTCTTCGGCAAATTCACGGGTATTGAGGTGGAGGTCGAGCTCGATCAGGGGAATGTTTGGGTTGAGATGGACCTTTAATTCATTAACGAAAGCCTGATCCGCCTCCGCATCATAGAGAGGCATTCCTTCCTTGTCGAGAGAAGACCATCCCTTCAAGGGGATGAGAATAATCACAGGTCCTCTTGACCGATTTAATTTTCTGGCCACCTCTCCTGCAATTTCTTTCAACTCCTGAGGAGTGGTGCGAGCTTGAACCCTAAAAGCATCCGGGATGAAAAGTTTTCTATTTTTGATATTCTTCGAGACCCAAAGAAGGTCTCCGCGATCGGCTCTCTCCAGCGGTCCACAGCTGAGCATATCAAAACCACATGGTGTGATGAGTTGAGGGATACCCTTTTGGCCGGCTCTCTCCAAGCGATTCGGGCCGGCAGCCCGGTTCCCTCCTAATAACTCTTCACTGACACCCGCTGGAACAATGTCCATCACCCCTTCGAAAAGTCCATCTCCAATCAGTTCCTCCATGGCCCTATCACCTGTGCCCTGGGCATGGAAGGGGATTACCTCGAACCCTCTCTCTTCCAGAAGATGTCTAATATGAGCACAGCAGTCTTCTGAAAATTTGAACTCTGTCAAAGCGATTAAGTCCTTTTTTCGAGATGGCTCCATTAGGGATTGAGAGCTTTCTCCCATTTCCACCATCCCACATATCGCCCCTGCAGCCCTCTTTAGTACGACTTCGACCAGCGGATTCAACCCTGCGATGTCCACTACCGAATGGATCATTGTGATATCTTTTGTACCGAAGTATCCTCCTGCATAGGCAGGCATAGCTGCTGTACTGGATAACATCACCTTGGGAATTCCAAAAGGAATGGATTTCATGATCGCTGTAGCGATTGCTGTATTGGAGGCTCCCCCGAAAGAGACGATTCCATCGAGCTCGTCTTTTTCCAAAAGGCTCCTGATCTTTTTGATGGCACCTTCCACCATGATAGAGGAGACCTTTGCCGTATCCTTCATCTTTCTCACTTCTTCAATATTCCATCCGCCCGCCTTGGCTACTTCTTTTGCAGAAATGTCAGGGGGAATGGAGGGCTCACCGCCGCTGCTGATTTCCAGAAGGACAACTTGGTGTCCTCTTTCTTGGATAAGGGTTTTTAAAAAAGCGGCTTCGAAGCCTTTGGTATCTAAGGTCGAAATAAGCACGATCTTTTTTTGTACCAATTTCATCCCTCCATTGGGTTCCGTTTGGAGTTATGGTATGATAATTTATAAATCACATCAAGATAAAAAAACCAGTTCGTGGTCAGGGGATGAAAAAAATCTTTCTTGATAAGCGGGTTTGGAGAAATTCCAGGGACAATTGGGCGAGTTTTGAAAGCGATCCAAAACTGGGAGTCACGAAGCGGAATATTTATGGCCGATGCGTCCCCTGCATCACCAACCTCTATCAACAATTGCAGGCTGGAAAAGAAGAGATTGAATTAAAGGTGGCTTATCAATGCTGGAAGGTAGTGGCTGTTCTTAAGGATAAAGAAGAATGTCTGGAGGTTTTAAGAGAATACGAAGAAAATTTTCTTGGGGATCACCATGTCAAAGGGAAATTTGGCTCCAGTCAACCTTCAAAGTCTTCTAAGGTGCTCATGTTTCATACCGAAAATGAAGGAGAAAGGGATCGTCTTATTAAGGAACTTCAGACCTGCGCCCAAAAAGTGGATTCCAACTCCAAAGTTTTTTATCAAAGAGCATGCGCCAATCTCTACCACGAACTGTTGGGGGATTGGAGAGAATGGAAAGAAGTAACCAAAATCAAGAACCCGAATGTCCGGTCAGCACTGTTAGAAAGGATCAAGAAACTGCTTTATTGGGAAAAAGAGGGCTAAAAAATAGAACCTAAATGTGGATGCTACCCTTCGGTTGGCTGTTACAGTAGAGTAGAGAGCTGGCGTAGTGGCTTTCGGGCTCTATCTCCAGTTCCCCATAAATGAAACCCTGAGTGCCATGTTGTTCTAACAACAAAGATTTTAACTCTTTTCCACCTCACAGAGTAAAGCCTTAAATACTGGAAACCCTGAGATCGGATCCCGATTTTCCATGTCGGTCAATTCATTGACATTGGCCTCTCTCCATTCATCCGGTTGAAGAGGGCCTCCCCCGCCCATATTGGCCTCGATCACCCCTTTAATGATCCTTTCTGTCACTTTGGCATAAAAAGGAACTCTTCCTCTCTTGGTCTTTACCCAGACCCTGTCCCCATCGCGAATCTTTCTTCTCTCGGCATCTTCCGGATGGATGAGAATATTGGGTTTGTCCTGGAGCTTGAGAAGGCCGGGAATATTGAGATGCTGGCTCCTGAAAGCAGATTGGATTCGGGTCCCGGTGGTTAAGACGAGTGGAAAATCCTTTGCTAATTCAGCAGAGCCGATCGGACCTTCGGAAGGTTCTTGATAGATTGGAAGAGGATCATAGCCATACTTTTTCAATAACTCGGAGGAAATCTCAAATTTTCCAGAAGGGGTTTCAAATCCAGGATTTCTGTCCCTCCGAAGCAAACCATTCTTATACTTTTCATAGACCATCGGAGGCGACGAGAGAGAGATCCCTTCGGGTCTTGATTTTAACTGTCCAAGGGGGAAGGGAGCCCCACTAAATACAAATTCTAACATTGCCTCCTCGGACTGGGGATAGCGATCCCCATAGCCTAAGGCCTTCGCCAATTCTGCCAAAATAAGGTAGTCATTCTTCGCCTCGCCTATTGGAGGAATCGCCCGTTCCCGAAAGGAGACATGACCAGGATAAAGCTTATACGAGGTGATCTCAAACATTGTTGTGGCTGGAAGAACGACATCAGCATAAAAGGCCTCATTGGTTAAAAACCGGTCAACGACCACAAGGCAGTCTAGCGTCTCATAGCAACTCTTCCATAGCTCTGGATTGGGAAAGGCAGTGAGGATAGAACCTCCGAGAACGATCAATCCTTTAATCGGATAGGGATCTCCTTTGAGAATCGCCCTGGGCACTTCCAAAAAATGTCCGCTTCTGTTCAGGTCACAATAGAGAGGGTAACGGTCACAGCCAATCGCTGGCCTCCTCTTGGGTGGATCGATTTTATTTCTTCGAATAGAAGATGATCCAGGCATACGAAAGACTAACCCTCCCGGTCGATCCAAGTTCCCGGAGAGGGCCCAAAGGAGGAAAATGGCTCGAATATTCTGGATTCCGCTATCGGCATATTCAAGGCCGGTATGGATGAGGGGAGAGGTTCTCAACTGGGATAAATCCTTGGCCAGCCTTTCGATCCGTTCTGCTTTCACCCAAGTGATCTTTTCTACTGCCTTTGGAGAAAAGTTTTTCACGTATTCTCTGAAATCTCTTAGGCCGTGGGTCCAATCATCTGCAAACGCTAAGTCGTACGAGCCCTTTTGCATCATCACATGGGCCATTCCCAAAGCCAAGGCACCATCTGTTCCAGGTCTGATCCCAATCCATTCATCGGCCTTTTCCGCCGTATACGTTTTAAGAGGGTCGATCACCACCACCTTGACTCCTCGTTCTTTTGCTTCTAAAATTTTCTTCAAGTTGATCGGAGGAGAGTCAGTTGCTGGATTTGCACCCCAGACGACAATCTGATCGCTCCTCTCAAAGTCCGGAAAGAGCCGATCAAAAGTAGCCCCGAAAGTTGCCACAGGTGCCAATACTCTGTGCGAATTGTTGCACAGGGAACTGCAGCTAAAAGTGTTTGGAGATCCCAATGGAAAAAAGAGGTTTGAACAGATGCGGTCATAACCCCCCGTTGTGAACATATCGCATAAGGACTGCTCAAACCCTCCTCTGCCTGAATAGATGGCCATGGCCTCCGGCCCATATTTTTCTGTTACTTGCTTGATGAGCCGGGCTGAAATCTCAAAGGCTTCCTCCCAGGAGATCCTCTCCAATTTTCCCACTCCTCGATCCCCAATGCGTTTCATTGGGAATTGCATTCTATCGCGCGAATAGACGATCTCCTCCGAGTGAGCTCCTCGTAGGCAGACGATTCCTAATGGATGACGTTTCATCGGCTTTATCTTATGGAGCCGTTCTCCATCCATTACGATATCAATCCCACAGCCTGCCGGGCAGATCCCACACAGCCCTTTTTTAGTTTTCTCCTCTGTCATTTTAAGACTCCCCACCACAAGAAATAGTTTCTCTACGAAACGAGAGTGAAAGACAATCCCTTTCCATAAACAGGATAGGTAAGAAGCTTAAAGGAAGTATCGCCCTCCGTTCAACTCCAAAATTTATATCCTTTTCTAAGAACTGTCAATGAGTGAGTAAAGGAGTGAGTAAAGGAAGGAAGAGTTAAAAAAAGGGGTCCTTTAATTCATCTACAAAGAGTGAGGGTTGGCTTTCGATATGATCCGACGATTTCCGTTTGGAATGTTGCATGGAGGCGAGATTTTCAAAAATCACGACTACAGGAAGAACTCGTTCGGATTGACATTGTAAATTGGCCGGAATGACCACTTTTCTATTCTATAAAATTTCCACTTCCACCATTTCTCCCGTTTTCATTAGGAGGATCTCTTTAATATTCTGGGAGGCGATCAACTCCACCTTATTTTCAGGGTAATCCTCAACCAGAGGAAGGACGATGGCTGCTCTTAATTGGCCATTGATGAGGACGGGGTAACATTGGGCACTGCAGAAAGAGGGGTCTTCAGGGGTGATTTCGATTCCCTTCTTGGTCTTTAGTTCATTGAAAGATTGGAGGGATTTGGCATCAATAATCTCCAGGTTTAATGTTCCGGGATAAGGATCAATGGAGAGCTTTTCTTTGAACTGCCTTTTCACCCAGGGAATCCCGGTAAAATTTCCTGCTTCCCTGAGGCCTTCGACGATTCTTCCACGAATTTTAATTCTTAATTCCTTTCTTCCTTAAATTGTTCTTCAGCTCGGGACTTCCCCAGCGGTTGAAGAGATGGTGGTTCATATTGAAAAGATCGAGGACTTTTCCGATGGTGTGGTTGATGAGATCGTCAATGGTTTTTGGATGAAAATAGAAGGCAGGGACAGGAGGGAGCAGGATAGCACCCATCCGGCTTGCTTGGAGCATCAATTCGATATGGCCCAGATGGAGTGGAGTTTCGCGGACGACCAGGACGAGTTTTCTACGCTCCTTGAGTGTGACATCTGCGGCCCGGATCAAGAGATTTTCATTGAAAGAATTGGCAATTCCGGAGAGACTTTTGATGGAGCATGGAATGATTACCATTCCTTCCGAAAGAAAGGAGCCGCTGGAGATACCGCCTCCCAAATCTTTTATATCATAAGAGACTTTTGCAAGAGATTTGACGTCCTCCACCTTCCAACTAGTTTCCATGAGAATCGTTTGTTCTGCAGCCTCAGTGATGACGAGATGGGTTTCTATGTCAGATTTTGAAAGAACCTCGAGAAGCTTTATGCCGTAAATCGCCCCGGTGGCTCCGGAGATTCCTACTGTCAGTCTCTTCACTTCTTCTCCTTTCGCTTCAGATTTTTCAAGATTGAGGCGAGTCGAGATTTCACTTCCTTGGGAACATCCACTTTTTCAAACCCTTCTTTCTTAGGTCGGGTGGCATCCATGCCTATCTTTGTGGTGAGAAATCCTTCCTTCGAAGAAGGATCGATGGGCTGGCCCCGAAGGTCTGGGACCGCAATGAGATCTCTGTCTCCTTGAAATCGGGTGGCCAGAGCCCATTCGACCTCCTGATCATCTTCTGGATCGACATCTTCGTCAACGATGATTGCCTTTTTAATATTGGGGAAGGAAAGGGCCAGGGTCAATGCCCTTCGGACTTCTCCTTTATGATCTGTCCCAATGCTCATGACGACATGCGAGCCAAAGGTCCCTGGAATTAGGTAGATCTGCTTGAGGGAAGGGATCTCCCTTTTCATCTTGGGGACAAAGTCGAGACCGTGGACCAGGTAAAGAAGGTTATCCACCTCAAGACTCCAAGGAACGATGGCCTGATAGATCGCTTCTTTCGGGCAGGTGATAGCCATCACATGGATCGTGGGGCTTTTTGAGAAGGTCATATAGTATCCACTCGACTCTCCAAGGATACCATCTTTCTCTTTTCCTTTTGGGTCGATAAAACCTTCGATGATAATTTCTGCATTGGCAGGGATATCGATATCAGCCGTCTCAGCTTTTACCATTGCCACAGGTTCACCCCTCAGCCCTCCTGCCACAGAAAGTTTATCCGTTCCTCGAGGTATTTTTGAAATCGACGCAATCAAGACGGCAGGGTCCACACCGATCACTGTGGCTACCTCCATTTTTCTATTTTCTTTCTTATAGTATGCAAAAATTTCAGAGAGTGGTGGGTTAAGAAGGGAGATACCCAGCTCACTCTTTCCCCTAACCTCCATCCGGTGCAGTCCACGCCCAATCTCTCCATTCTTGGGATTTCTGGCTGAGGTGATTCCTGAAGTAATATAGGGACCTGAGTCGTTCGAGTAGTGGGTCAAAATGGGAAGAAGCTTTAGGAGATCGATCTTCTCTTTTTGGCTGATCACCTCTTTTGGAGATCGATCTTTCACCAAGACAGGAGGAATTCTCTTTTCTAACTTCGAGAGAACATTTTCAAAGAAATTTTCCTGGTCAACCCCCAAAGCTATGGAGAGTCGCTTCTTCGTTCCTAAAAGATTACCGATGACAGGGAGTTGATGACCCTTGACATTCTCGAAGAGGAAAGCTGGCGCTTCTTTCTTTCCTAACTCGGAGAGGATGGTTGAGATTTCAAATTTTGGGCTGAGAGGGGTTGAGAGGGTTAGGAGTTCTCCATTTTCCTTTAAATATTCAATAAAGTCCTTTATCCCAGAAAAGGCCATCAAGGTTATTCCTTTTCCAATTTGTTTAACTCTTTGAGAATCTTGATAGACCAGGGTTTTTCCTGGAGCTGCCCCCGTCCAAGCCTGATCCAGAGTCGATCAGGATATTTTGCCTCGGATCTTGAAACCTGAGCCAGGGCATAAAAACTGCGATATTTATATCGCTTATCCTTTGGTGTGAGTTCACGAACGATCAGTTCTATGTCTTTGTCTTCAGGAATCAATCCAGGGTCTATTAATATAAATGTATCGTACTCTTTTCTTTCCAATTTTTTCCCTCCTCAATCCTTGAAACCATAGTTTTTCCAGTTCTTAAGCACCTTCTCTTGAATCTCTTTCGGATAGACTTTATTAAAGGAGACCTTGATGGGCAGATCAGCCTTTGGCCAATGGAGAGGAAAGGTACAATCAAACAAGACCTGTGCCCCCCGGCTCCACTTCCGATCATCGGGATCGGCAAAGGGATAAAGAGGAGTTCCTACGGCGTGTTCGTATTTCCGAATTCCTCGAATGGGATGACATTTGGTCGCCAGGGCATGGATGACATCATCTTTATTATAGATATCCGTCTCCTCATCGACCACGATGACCATATGGAACCACGGACTCAATTTACTTCCGAAAATAAGATTGGCAATTTGAGTTGCAATATTGCTGTAGGCAGGTCTCACCCCCACCACAACCATGTGATGGGTCGATTCAGGAAGCATATAGACGCCTGTGATGGGGATGCCCTGACTCTCCAAGAGTTTTCGCATCTCCAATCCTAATGAAAAGGATCGGAGAAGTTGCCCTTCATCAGTTGGAACTCCCATGTTAGAGATTGTTAAGATGGGATTATTTCTATAAGTGATGGTTTTTACTCGATACACTGTCCTGGGTTCCCTGGGAGAGGTTCGATAGCCTGTATATTCTCCAAAGGGCGCCTCTTCAATCCAGAGATTAGGAATCACTTCTCCTTCGATGATGATTTCTGCATGGGCCGGGACTTCTAAATCACAGGTCTCACACTTTACCAACTCCACGGGTTTTCCCATCAGCATGCCGGTGAACTGATCTTCGGGAATCGGCGAGGGTGCACAGGCTGCCACTCCTGACATAGGATCGCATCCGATGACCGTCGCAAAAGGCATCGGTCTATTCTTTGGAACATACTTTCCATAAAACATCTTTCCCATATCAGAGAAGGGAAGCACAGGACCGACCATCGTCTTTTCGTCAAAGACCATCTGGCGGTACATTCCCCAGTTCACCGCTCCGGTTTCGGGATCTTTTGCTACTACAAAATGCCAGGTCGCCAGATACCTTCCTCCATCTCCCTCGTGAACCATGGGGCCCGGAAGCTTGAATAAGTCAGCTTTATCCCCTGTAAGAATGTTTTCCTTACAAGGGGCGCTTTTCTTATCCACAAGGACGGGCTGAATAGGATTTCCTGTCGTCCTTTGCACATATTCGTCAGAAATCTCTGGAACCGAAGCCTTGGGATTCATCCCCATGGCAATAGCAAGCCTTGTATAAGTGGCAAGAGGAGCGCCCAGGGCCTCAAAGCCTGGGTAGTCCTTGATTTTTTTAAAATAGGGCGCAGCCAATTTCTTTTCACAGACCCTTCTCACAATAGCACCCATCTCGAGGTCCCAGTCCACTTCTTGTTGGATGGTTACCAGTTGACCATAGCCCTCCAATGCCTTGATGAATTCTCTATTGTCTTTATAAAATGTGTAAGACATGGTCCTCCTCTCCTTTTTTATGGTTGGAATCAATCCTACCTCGAAATCTTATCGATGACGACATCCCACTTTCCCTGGGCCTTGAGAATGAATTCAGCCACCTCTCTGACCACTCCTTTGCCACCACTGGCCTTGGTAATATAAACGGCCGCCTCTTTCGCCTCGATCGCCCCATCAGATGGGGCCACTGGGAATCCAATCCTCTTCATGATTCCGAGATCGATCATTTCATCACCTACATAACAGATCTCTTCGTCTTTAAGCCCAGATTCTTTTTCAAACTCATCCAGCTTTCCCATCTTAGCTGAGGTTCCCCAAAGCTTTTCGGGAGGTACCCCATAGATTTTCCCCACTTGTTCATCTGTTCTGGTAATTTTACTCGTTAAAAATGCCAGACCCATACCGCCTTCAACCAAGGCCTTGCACCCCAAACGATCGCGCAAAGAGAAACATTCTGATTTTTTACCATCATCCGTATAATAGAGGATGTTGTCCGTTAGCACCCCATGGATATCGAGGATCACAAACTTGACCTTCTTTGCTTTTTCAATGGCTGTTTCTTTATTCATCGTTTACCCCCTAACGTGGTTTGCAAAATTTGACATACGAATGTCGAAATTCGAAACCCAAGTTCAAATTTCGAAATTTTAAACTCCTTTATTTAGGACATTTGAATTTTGAACATTCGTGCTTGTTTAGAATTTTGTTCTTCGAATTTAGGATTTTTCATTTATAGCCCATCTTAGTTACCTTCTCTACCCATTCCCCCCATTTTCCCATCGCCCTTAAGATGAATTCGCAAACCTCTCGAATGGGGCCTCTGCCACCAGGTGCTGTGGTTATGTAATCCGCTATCTCCTTTACCCCATCAAGGGCATCGGCTGTTGCCACAGCAAAACCTACCTTCTTCATGACAGGTATATCGGTCACTTCGCAGCCGATATAACCGATATTCTCGTAATCGATTCCTAACTCCTTCTTAAGCTCCTCAAGCTTCGCTACCTTGTCTGTCACTTTGTAATAGAATTTTTCAAGCTTGAGTTCACGGGCACGGACAAGACCTTCTTCATCGATGGAGGTGGTATCTAAGAAGGCGATTTGAATACCATTCGCTGTAAAGGAAAGGTCACCAAAACCGTCCATATGCCAAAAACTATATTTCCGCTTCCCTTCGATGTCACATAAAAAAGTGTCTGGGGTAAGAACGCCATGCACATCATGGGCAAAGAGCTTCACCTTTTTCGCCTTTTCTTTTGCATCGTTCATGTCCTTTTCAAAAGCCATCGTTCTACCTCCTCTCTTAGTCCAGTCCGTACTCGCTCCACCTGGCCTTCACCTTGGCCAGTACGCTCTCCGAAAGCTTGATCTCCGTGGGTTTGACTTTCCATTCGAAAGGTATCGTCGCATCCAGGATGATACGCGAGGTGATGAACTTGTTATCATCCGATCCGAGGGATGGATCGAGGGGCGTCGACCTGCCTCTGTTGATAATTTGCGTCCCCCGCGCCGGGTTGTAGCGGGTGCCAAGGGCCCACCACACCCTCGGAAGATCGTCTGCATCGATATCGTCATCCACGATGATCACACATTTGATCCCGTACGTTCCTGTATTGCTTGCGATGACCGCTGCCCCCACCTGGTCCGCATGGCCCGGATACATTTGCTCTACGGAGACGACCACAATGAAGCGCCCGGAGGCTTCCGGCAGAGTGTAGACTGACTTGATGCCCGGGATCTCCATCTTGACCAGATCCGTCCACAAGCTCGCATTGCGCGTGAAGGCATAGAGTATATGCTGGTCCCCCACGGGCCTGCCCACACTCGTCTCCCAGAGGATCGGGTTGTTTCTGTAGTAAATGCGCTTCACTTCGAGGGCCGGTTTGGGGATCGGCTTAATGAGTTCTTCGGTGTAGTAGCCCGTATACTCACCGAAAGGTCCCTCATTTCTCAGATGCTGTGGATCGACCTCCCCTTCCAGTACGATCTCGGCGGCCGCAGGAATAGGAAGCCCGGTGAGCTGGCCCTTCACGATTTCAACGGGCTCGCCGCGCAATGAGCTTACGACATCGTACCCGCTCTTGGCTTTGACCGTGGCAGCACTTGCGAAGATGTGCAGGGGATCACCGCCTATAATTGCACATGCGGGCATCTTCTTGCCTGCCTTCCCGTACTTCTTCATGATCCTGTCGCCCTTCTTTCCCTTGAGGATCTGGACGCCGACGGTTTTCTCATCGAGAATGCCCATGCGGTACGTACCCAGGTTTATGTCACCCGTCTCGGGGTCCTGCAGCACCATGAATACCGCGGTGCCGAAGTAACGGCCACCGTCCAGTTCGTAGAACTTGGGCGAAGGGAAGGTGAAGGTGTCGACCTTGGCGCCGTCGAGGATATTCTCGAAGATAGGGCCGTCCTTCTGTTCCTTTGCCCGGATGACCTCCTTAACGGCGACATTCACCCATTCCTTCGTAAGCTGGACCATGGAGAGATCCGAGTTCTTTCCAAGGATAATTGCCAGCCTCTGGGTAGTGCCGAATGCACCGGTCAAGACCGGGCTCTTATACCCCTTCACGTTCTCAAACAGTAGTGCCGGGCCGCTTTTCTCTTCAACGAGCTTCGCGATGTGAGAGATCTCAAGCTCCCAGTCCACCTCCGCTTTAATCCTTTTCAGTTCTCCTGCTCCTTCACACTTTTTTATAAAATCTCGAAGATCCATAAAAACCTCCTTCTTTCCCAAATTTAGGCACCTGGAATTATCATTTTAATTAATCCTCTTGTCAATTCATTTATCTTTATGTATAAATAACTTAAGGTTATAAGAAAATGGAGAAGAGAAGCCCTTTAAATACTTCGTTAAATTCTCTTCTTGTCTTCCATGAGGTAGCGAAATTTAGAAGCTTCTCCAGGGCTGCAGAGGAGTTATTTATCTCCCAGCCTGCCGTGTCCAAACATATCAGGGAGCTGGAACAGAAGATAGGTGTGGGCCTCATCCGAAGAGGGAGAGGGGGATTTGACCTGACCGAAGCAGGGGGAATCCTCTTCAAACATACCCATAAAATTTCTTCCCATCTCCTGGAGATTGAAAATGCCCTGGGCATTCTAAAAAAAGACCATCACGGTGTTTTGAAGATCGGGACCACGGAGTCCTATGCGAAATGTTTGATGCCGAAACTCCTTTCTGGATTTCAGAGCTCTCATCCTTCGATTAAAATCACTCTGGAAGTGGGAAACTCCGAGGAGATTGAGAAGAGCCTCGTCGATTACAAAAACGACCTCGGCTTAATCGGAGCGGTCAAGGCCTCCTCAAAATTTGAATTGGTTCCTTTCTTAAGGGAGGAACTCGTCCTCATTGTTTCACCCAACCATCCCCTGGCCAAAAGAAAAGCAGTTTCTCTGAAAGAGATTAAAGGATATCCCTTCATCATTCGTGCAAAGGGTTCGACGACCCGTAGAATCTTATTCCACGCCTTTGAAGACTTCGATATTCACCCCTCTCTATTGATTGAAGCAGGCAGCTCCGAATTTATCAAACAATGGGTTTCAGAGGGGAAGGGGGTGTCTGTTATTGTTAAAAGGTTAGGGGAAGATGAGGAGAAGAGAGGGATGATTGAGATGATCCCTTTGCTGGAGAAGCTCCACCTTGAAGTAGCCGTCCTCTATTTGAAAGAGGAACGGGCTAACCCCGTCATCAAAGCCTTCATCCGATATATGGAAAACAAGAGGAGAGATTTTTCCCAAGTTTAAAAAAATTGCCCCCAACTTATCTAAAATAGATAACTTAAAGTTATAGTGGTATAACCAAAAATCTATTGACAAAACCTTATTGAAATAGGTAATTAGTCAAATGGGTTTTTAAGTACAGCAATTACCGAAATTACTCCATCCATTCAAAATAACTCAACATATTCGTTCTGTTAAAGGGAAGTCGTCGCTGCTTTTTTTCAGACACAACCCCGAAGGAGGAAGTAATAACGCGGTGGTGATGAAAAGGAGGTGATGAGGGAATAGTCTATTTTTAAAGGAATTTTTTATTCGGAGGTCATCTTTTGACGATGCAGAGAAATGAAGGAGGTGCAATAATGGCTCAGAAGAAAGGTTTTTCAATGCCGTTGGAGGTAGAATATCCCAAAGAATTGGAAGGTTGGGAGGAAATGTATCCACCCATGTATATGTTTAGCAAAGATAGAAAGGAGTGGGAAGAAAAGCACTTCTGGTTTCATGACAAAATCCATGCCCCAGAAGCCATGTATCCGCTCGATCTTATATTCCACGAGGCATGGCAAATTGCCCTTTCTCAATACACCACAAGAGTATTTTGCATCCCGCCAGCCCAGGGGATTGCTCAAAGGATGGTAGGTTGCTACATGTACATTACTCCAGTGGCGCCACCTCCACCAGAGATCATCGGAGAGAAGGCCGGTCTCTTCCAGAAACGTGTTTTCTATGTATTCGATCATTATGATGAACTCTGGGGATCATGGCTGAAGAAGTTCAAGGCACTGGGTGAGGAAATGGCCAACATAAAAGTCCCGGGAGAATTCCCGAAGTTTGAGCCCGATGATACAGTATTCCCGGAGCCAAGAGGCTATTATACTTCATTTGAGGTAATGGATGCCTGGGATAGGCTCGTCAATTTAATGATCAAAGGGTGGCAGTATCATTTCCAATACCTAAACCTGGCTTATCTCGCCTATTTACTTTTTGCAGACATTTGTCGGAAGCTCTTCCCCGGACTCAGTGAAAGCACCATCGGAAAGCTCGTGGCTGGTGCTTATGTCCAGATGTTTCGACCAGAAGAGGAGTTGTGCAGGCTTGCTCGCTTGGCGGCTGCGGTGCCAGCCGTTTCAAAGATCCTGAAAAGTGATGTTCCTGCTGATAAGAAGATTGAGTCATTGAGGAAGACTGCCGAAGGAAATGACTGGTTGGTAGAATATGAAAAATCGAAAGACCCATGGTTCTTTGTCTCCTGCGGGAGTGGATGGTTCCATTATGAAGGGAGTTGGACGACAAAGCTGGAAATTCCTTTTGGATATCTGAAGGGAGATATTGAAAGAATTGAAAAAGGAGAAAAGATCGAGAGAGATGTTCCGAGTATTGACAAAGCGAGGGCGGAACTGGCTGAAGAATATAGAAAGCTCATCAAAACGGATGAGGACAGGAAATCGTTTGATGATACCTATAAAGCTGTCCGAACCATCTATAAATATGCAGAGGATCATCTCTTCTGGGTGGAACACTGGTTCCATACCATATGGTTTGACAAGGTCAGAGAGTTCGGCCGTCTCTTAGTAAAGTCTGGTATGTTGAAAGGGGTTGATGATATCTATCTCTTCAATCGATTTGAAGTTCCCCTTCTCATGGAAGATATGGCAACGACGTGGGCATTGGGCGTTGGCGTGCCGTCTCGGTTCCAATACTGGCAGGCCAAAGCAGAAAAGAGAAGAAAGATATTAGAAGCGGCTAAGAAGTGGAATCCTATCCCTGCCCTTGGAACTCCACCTGAGGAGATTGCAGAACCCTTTACGGTGATGCTCTGGGGAATCACAACGGAGAAAGTTCAAGATTGGCTAAAAGGAATGGCCGTTGTTCCAACAGAGGTAACCGAACTGAAAGGATTTGCTTCATCAGCAGGGGTCGTCGAAGGAAAGGTAAGGGTTGTCAAACATCTTGAAGAAATTACCAAGATCCAGCAAGGTGAAATCCTGGTTTGCCCAACGACAAACCCGGCCTGGGCTCCAATCTTCACTAAAATAAAGGCGTCCATCACAGACATTGGTGGCCTGACCAGTCATGCTGCGATTGTATGCAGGGAATATGGAGTCCCATCGGTCACCGGCACAGGAATCGCAACGAATGTCCTCAAGACAGGCGACACTGTAAGGGTGGACGGTAATACTGGGATCGTAAAGATATTAAAAAGAGCCTAAGTAACTTGGAGTAATGGAACAATGGAATAGTGGAATGATGGGTAAAGAGGTAAACCCCTTATTCCATTATTCCAACATTCCAAGTCTGAAATGGATGACATAACTTGGATTGAACAATTCTTGACGACCATAGTTCAAACGCAGGGGGTTTGCAGTGCCTTACACGTTATGGTTTGACAAGGCCGGGAAGGAGGCCATTGGACTTGTTGGAGGAAAAAATGCCAGCCTCGGTGAGTTGATCAGGGGCGATATTCCAGTTCCACCCGGCTTTTCTGTTACCACGGAAACCTATCTTGAGTTTTTGAGTGGAGGTGGGATGAAGGAAAAGATTGAGGAGATCCTTTCGCGAATTGACCTTCAGGATGTCGCCTCTTTGGAGAATGCGAGCAAGGTCATTCGGCAGCTTATGACTGAAGCCTCATTGCCCAAGAGAATAAAGGAAGAGATAAGTTTCAATTATCAAGCTCTGGCTCAGGTATTCGATGCCCCCAACCTTCCTGTTGCCGTGCGTTCAAGCGCCACAGCTGAAGATCTGCCAGGAGCAAGTTTTGCAGGACAGCAGGATACGTATCTCTGGGTACAAGGAAGCGATGAGGTTCTGGAAAAAGTTAAATTATGCATGTCGAGCCTTTTTACGCCACGGGCAATTTCTTACCGGGTGAAAATGGGGTTTCCTCATGAAAAGGTATTGATCAGCGTTGGTGTCCAGAAGATCGTGGATGCCAGAGCCGCAGGCGTTATGTTCACCCTGAATCCCACCAATGGAGATCCATCGAAAGTGGTCATCGAAGGAAATTGGGGGCTGGGAGAGACCGTCGTTTCAGGGATCTGTAATCCAGATAAATATGTTGTGGACAAGGTAACCTCGGAGATAGAAAGAATGCTTTCCGTGAAAGAATGTGAATGTATCTACGATCCTGTGAGAGGGGGCGTGATGCATGTGGATACTCCTCCTGACCGGCGGGAAATCCCATGCATTGAAGACCAAGAAATCATTGAACTGGCGAGATATGCAAAAAGAGTAGAAGAATATTACGGCTGTCCTCAGGACATCGAATGGGCCATCGACAAGCATAAACCATTTCCTTTCAATATATTCATGGTGCAAAGCCGACCGGAAACCGTGTGGAGCCAGCGGAAAAGGGAACCTGCCCTTGGAGGGAAAAGTGCTTATGAACTGCTCATTGAAAAGGTTTTAACGCGAATCAAAATTGGCTCCTAAGGGAAATGGCTCGGGAGTCAACTCGCTTGAGTCGCTTCAGTAGAACCTTACAAAAATCTTATTACCGGAAAGGAGGGATCTAATTTTTAAATGTTTGGGAGGTTAGATTTTATTGTGAAAGGAGGAGGTGATTTTTATGGGGAATGAAAAACCCCCAAAAAAGATCGGCATCGGTCCCCTCGGAAGAGGGGGAGGACTCATTCAATTCATCGTTTTTGCTATCGTCGGGATTGTCGTATTTGTATACTGCATCTCTCCTGAATCTCTGGTAACGAAGATCCTCCCGGCCATACTCTTCATGCTCATCGCCCTCGGCCATTTAGTACTTTTGGGCGATAATTGGCCGTGGGCACCCCCAGCGGGAAATTGGACGCCTGCTAAATCCCGTCTCATTCCAGGAATCGGGATGACGGTGCTCTGGGCCATCTTCACTTTTGGGATGATTCTTTTTGTGAAATTCATCTATCCCAAATGGCCGGTTGGTCCACTTTATCTTTGGTTTGGAGTCATTGGATTCTGGGCTACCCTCCTTTATGGAGTGAACTGGGGAGGATGGCCATTTAAGGGTAAACTCCATCCATGGGGAACAATGGCAATAAGTTTCATTATTGTCATGGTCATTTCAATCCTTGCTTGGAATTTTTTAACCAATCTTGAGGGAACACCCCTTGCCAATACCCCAATGGATCATAAAGGCCCGCTCAATGTGAACTGGTTAACAGGATACCTGGTCTGGGCCATTGCATGGTTCTTCGTTTTCAGCCCTGTCTTTACAAGCCAGGGATGGCCCTTTGGAAAGTGGGGCCAGCCCGGAGCAGCCATTGGTCAGACTATTCTCGCCCACATTCTGGCGTATATCTGTTGGAGAGGAAGCTTAGGCCTTGGTCTTAGCCCAACCTTCTCATTTGCCGCGGTGGGGTCATCCCTTATCTTCTGGCCATTGGTTCACTCCTGGCATCTCCAGTTCTGGGGGGTAACGAAATATACGCACTTTAAAAGGGCCATTTCTGCGTTTATTCTCCAGTGCATTATAATTGCCATCTGGATCATCATCTTAACGGTGATCCTCGGCACTAAAGGAAATGCCATAGCGGCTGCGAAACTTCCCGCTGATGTGAACATCCTTATCATTTACGTTAACCTCTGTATCCTCGCTCCAGCCCTCATTGCCCACAACGCCTTTTGGTTAAGATGGCCACTGACACTTCCCAACCCACCAGGAACTCCGCCCCCTGATCAAGCTGTCTAAAAATAATGAGCCCTGGGAGGATTCTCCCAGGGCTTTACCTCTTCCCAGATGGTATGAATTGGATTAAGGCCGATGGTGTCGTATTATATTATCTAAAACTTCCACGGCTCTTCGTGCAAAGGCAGGATCGCTAATATGGACATCCATTTCTTCAATAGGGATGTTAGGGTTGATGATCTTTCTCAATTCTTCTACAAAAATCTGGTCCGTCTTTGGATCATAAAGCTCCATTCCAACTTTGTCAGCTTCAGACCAGCCTTTTTTAGGAATAAGCACATAGGTTAGACCTTTTGATTTGTTCAATTTTTCTCCAATGATGTGAGCAAATTTTTTCATCTCATCAGGTCCCATACGGACACAGAATCGGATATCATGGGAATGTATCTTTCTCCCTTCAAGTTGGTCTGGCATAGGATAAAAAGGACTGAATACGGCATTATCGAGCCCTCCTGGCACAACCACTTGAGGGATTCCGAACTGCCCTGCGGTTTCCAACCGCATGGGACCGATCCCTTTGCAATATCCTCCAAACATTTCATCTGCTATCTCATGAGTAGTAAAATCAAGCACACCAGCAACCAGGCCTTCAGCAATGAATTCCTCCATGGCCATTCCACCGATTCCATTGGCGTGAAAAGCAATCATTTCGTATCCTCTTTCTCGAAGGAGAGGTTCCGCCTGCATTGCACAAACTGAATTGATGCCGTAGGCTGTCACAGCAACCATGGGGTTTTCTTTTTTTATTACGCTTCCTTTTTCTATCATTCCGCCTATGGCATAAGCGGCTTGTCCCAGCATCAGACGCATAAATTCATTGGAACCCAGAATATCGGCAACCGAATGGAACATGACAATATCTTTCGTTCCGATATATTCCCTGATATCTCTGGAGGCCACTGTGGAAAGTACCACCTTGGGCAAGCCGAAAGGAAGGGAACGCATAATATGGGTTACGATCGCTGTTCCTGTTCCGCCTCCCATCCCAAGTACCCCATGGAGTTTGCCTTTTTCAAACAGTTCTCTTGCCAAGATAACCCCGCCTTCTTGGACGGCTTTAATAGCGAGAGAACGATTTTTTTCTTTGATTAAATGTTCCCAATGATACCCGGCAGCCCCCACCACCTCGACTCGGTGGATATCCGGATGGGTGAGAGGTTCTCCCAGAGTACCAACATCCATCAGGATAGGATGGATGCCGGGTCTTCGTACACAATCCTTTACATAAGCTGCTTCGTTTCCCTTTGTATCCAGAGTGGCAATAATGAGCAGGTGTTTTTTCATTTTTATCTTCTCCCAGTATTTCCTAAGCTAAAGGAGGTTACATTAATTTATCAGGACTTGCGCTATTTTTCAATTTTTTCTATTGAAATTTTTTTGGAGGGAAGATATCCTTTTGAAAGGAGGGCTGAACATGTCACAGATCATCGTCGCACAGAATGTCCACGGGATTGTTTTGGCAGGTGAGAATAGGGCGATCCAACTGGATGAAAAAGGGAATGAGGTTTCACTCCAAATAAACCGTCTCCTTCCGCTGACCCCGCATTGTGCCCTCCTGATTTCCGGATCGGCAGAGGGAAGGGATATGGGGAGTGCCTTAAAGAATTTTCTCGCAGAAGAGAAGCTCAACGATGTGCAGGAACTTTATGGAGCTGCCATTGCCTTTCTCTCGACAGAATATGAACGATTTATGAGAAAGAAGTGCGAATTGCTGCCCATCGATCCGATCCATCAAGTTTCTTTTATTCTGGCTGGAAAGACGGAAAAAGATCAATCGATGCCGTTTCGCCTCTACTTCCTCTGGACAAAAAAGAAACTTCCCCAGCTCGATGGGGATGAAATTTCGCACACCTTTTCCCTGCCGAGGAGGATGGGTTTGGAGTTTCGATTAAATAAGATGTGTAAAGAGAATGCCTCGTTGAACGGTATTTTGAAGAGTGTGAGAGAAGGAATGGAGCAATTAAAAGGTAAGGGAGAAGTCAGCGGTCCGTTCTCTTTTGCCATGATTACCCAAGAGGGGTTTCAATCTCTCAATCCCTGAAGAAGACTCCTCACATTACTGCCGAGAACGGAGTGGTTATAACCTCCTTCGAGGACGCCGAATCGTCTTCCCTGGCATCTATCCAGAGAGGCCTCTTTGGCCCACTTTCCAATGGTAAAGTAGTCTTCGGTCTTCAGAAGACCTCCCCAGTCCTCTTCGTGGCGGTCAAATCCTGCGGAGATGGCGATGATGTCATAGGGCCTTTCTGTTTGAAGAGACCGTTGGACTTCTTCCAAGAATCCCTCCCGGTGGATCCCTTCAGGATGAAAATAACTCACTGAACTCGAGCCGCTGAAGGTATTGGACGTGCCGTCTCCAAAATGAAGATCAAAATCGAGGATGAGCGCGTCTTTGATCTTCTCCTCGCTGAGGAGTTTTTTGACGGCGATGGCGATATTATTGAAGTAACAGAATCCCCAACAGGAATGAGGACTGGCATGGTGCCCGGGAGGCCGGATCAAACCGAAGGCGGGCTGGCCTTCGAAAGCTGTTTCTGCTGCCAAAATAGCTCCTCCAGCAGCCAGAACTCCAACTTCATAAACCTGCGGCTCCCCTTTGACGAATTGAATGTGATTCTTTCCATGTACTCTCCCCAGGTCCTTCTCTGAAGCAGCCTTCGGTTCAACGAATTCAAATTCCTTCTCTAAAGCTTCTACCATCGGTTCCATCCTCCCCGGAGCCGCCGCAGGATCGGAGGCATAGACTTCATAGAATCTTGGATGAAAGATCACCTTCATCGTGAGTTTCCTTTCTTGAAAAGAATGGCAACTATTATATGTTAGCACATCGAACATCGGTATATTTGAATATTTATTGTGGAGTGATCCATGACTTGCACGGGGTAGAACCAGCGCAGTCGTCCGTACCCCAACGGGAAATCGGAAAGAGAAAGGGGCTGGGAGAGGTCAGGGTTTCGTTAATCCTTCTTGGGCATGGAGAAAGTACCAGTAGAAAGCCGAAATTACGATGGCATGATCGACCTTCCCTTTTCGGATCAATTCTGGAATATCAACAAGAGG
>Ga0326726_10001253_pt1 | contig 23591 bp, 20 predicted proteins | sample MHFenrmetagenome_2_FD_207603 | JGI IMG/M metagenome (GOLD analysis project Ga0326726, IMG submission 207603) | Lab enriched peat soil microbial communities from Michigan Hollow, Ithaca, NY, United States - MHF15MN | ecosystem: Environmental > Terrestrial > Soil > Wetlands > Peat | place: USA... | reverse complement strand
GCCGCCCAAGCGCTTGGCATCGCGGAAGGGGCTTTCGATCGGGCGCTCGCATATGCCAAGGAACGCAAGCAGTTTGGTCACCCCATCAGCGAGTTGCAGTCCATCCAGTTTAAATTGGCGGATATGTTTACTCGCATTGAAACCAGCAAGCTCATCGTGTATCGGTCTGCTTGGCTCAAGGAAAATCAAAAACCTTACGCCGCGGAATCGGCAATGTGCAAATTGCATGCCTCCGAAACCGCCACGTATGTCACCAAGGAAGCCATCCAGATCCATGGCGGTTACGGGTATGTCACCGAGTACGAGGTGGAACGCATGTATCGCGATGCCAAGATCACTGAAATATATGAAGGCACCAGCGAAATCCAGCGCTTGATCATCTCAAAGGCACTGCTGTCCTGATCCTTGCCTTGGTTAGCACTGGAATTTCCCGGCGAGGAAAATTGACCACACTGACGGAGTAAATGACATCATGAATCTCACCAGAGAATTCTATTGGAACGTCGGGCATGGAGTAATTCTGCCCATGTTTATTTTCACTGGGATTACGGCCGTGATATTGTTCTACGGATTTTTCAGAAGGGTCCCTGTCTACCGTAAGGGCAAACCCCTCCCGCGCCTCGATCATCTTCCGGCACGTATTTTACGGCTGTTTAACAGGGGTCTTGTTCAGCTTAGAGTGATGATCGTTAAGGCGCCCGGAATTACTCACGCTCTCCAGTTCTGGGGGATGCTCCTGCTCTTATTGGGCACGATTATAGTCATGATTCAGGTGGATTTTACCCAGCCATTATTTAATCTCCTCTTCCTGAAAGGCACTTTTTACCTGTTATTTTCGCTGACGCTCGATATTGCCGGCGTGGTGGTGATCGTCATGCTCTGCGGTTTCCTTGTGCGCCGCTTTATTTATAAGCCTAAAGGGCTCGAAACCATCCGGGATGATTACACCATTTACGGTCTGCTGATCGCCATTCTCGTGAGCGCTTATTTTATCGAAGGCGCCCGTATGGCTGTCACTGAAGTGAACCAAAATCCTTACCTGGCCATGTTTTCACCAGTCGGACTCCTGGTAGCCCGTCTGTTATCTGGAATGAGTGAAACTGCTCTCCGGGAAATGCATAAGATTTTATGGTGGGTCCACTTCTTCCTGGCTGTAGGTCTGATCGCCGTGATCCCGTTCACCAAGTTGCGTCACCTCTTTACAACTCCCATCAATTATCTTTTTGCTGACTTGAGGGAAAAGGGTAGCATTGAAACGATTAATCTCGAGGCAGCGGATACTGAAACCTTCGGCGTGTCGACTCTTGCAGATCTCACCTGGAAGGATATCTTCGACGCGGATGCCTGTACCAGTTGCAAGCGCTGTCAGGATCGTTGTCCGGCCTGGGCCACCGAAAAGCCGCTTTCGCCCATGAAAGTGGTGCAGCAGATCGGGGACGTCGCCTTTTTCCATCCCGAGGCGAACCTGGTAGATACCGTCACCAGGGATGTTTTATGGGCTTGCACCACCTGCTATGCCTGTCAGGAGATCTGCCCGGCTGATATCGAGCATGTCAATAAAATATTGGAAATGAGAAGGCACCTGGTTCTCATGCAGGGTGAGTTCCCTGGCGGGGAGGTCATGACCGCCGTTAATAACACTGAGGTCAATGGCAACCCCTTTGGGCTGGCGTTTGCGAGTCGGGGTGATTGGGCCAACGGTCTGGATGTCAAGCGCATGGCGGATGGTGGTCCGGTTGATATTCTATATTTTGCCGGCTGCTATGCCTCGTTTGACAAGAGGAATCAGGATGTGGCCCGCAACTTTATCAAGATCTGCAATGCTGCCGGGATAAAAGTCGGTATCCTTGGCAAGGAGGAAAAATGCTGCGGGGAACCTGAACGGAAATTGGGTAACGAATATGTTTACCAGACCGTGGCTGCCGAGAATATTAAAAAGATAAAAGGGTACGGCATCCAAAAGATAGTTACCACGTGCCCCCACTGTTTTAATACCCTCGGGCGGGATTATCGGGATTTGGGGTTGGATGTGGAGGTCGAACATTATTCCACCTTCCTTTACGGGTTGATAAATAAAGGTGCGCTCCACCTCAACCAGCAGGCCTTCGATTGCACCTATCACGACTCGTGTTACATCGGCAGGTACAAGGGCATTTTCCAGGAGCCGCGCAGCCTCCTTCACTCCGCGGGTGGCAGCATTCGCGAAATGGATAAAAAGGAAGCAAACAGTTTTTGCTGCGGTGGTGGTGGCGGGCGGGTTTTGGCTGAAGAAAAGCTTGGGCGGCGCATTAATGTGGAACGGGTGAAAATGGCCCATGCCACCGGTGCCCCGCTGATGGTTTCCAATTGTCCCTTCTGCCTTACCATGTTCGAAGATGGGATCAAGACTGGAGGCATGCAGGAAAAACTCCGTGTCCGGGATCTCTCGGAGATTATTGTTGAAAGGATATCGGGCTGACGATGCAGCTTTACAGTGTCTTGAGTAACGCGTTCAAGTTGGATGGCGGCGCCATGTTTGGGAATGCCGCCAAGGCGGTCTGGGACCGCTGGTTGCCTGCGGATGACCATAACCGCATCCCCCTTGCAACCCGTGCCTTACTGGTGATTACAAAAAAAGAGACGATTCTATTTGAGACCGGCATTGGCGGCTACATGGATCCCAAGTTTCGTGACCGCTATGGGGTGGATCAGCCCGGGCATGTGCTCCTGGAGTCATTATCTCAAAAAGGGGTTTCCCCGGCAGATGTCACCCATATTATTTGTTCGCATCTGCACTTTGACCATGCCGGTGGATTGCTAAGTGCCTGGCAGGAAGGGAAAGAACCCGAGCTTCTATTTCCCAACGCCCAGTATTATGTGGGGGAAGATGCGTGGGAACGCGCCAACCATCCGCACCCGCGCGACCGGGCTTCTTTCATTCCCCAACTTCAGGAGAAACTCCAACAAAGTAAGCGCCTGACCCTGGTCAGGAAAGGGACTGTTTTTTCTTTCGACGAATTTGAACTCCGCTTCTTCCACAGCGATGGTCATACCCCGGGTCTGCTCTGCTCTGACCTTCTGTTTGGGAACGATCGCCTGGTCTACGCTTCGGACCTTATTCCGGGTAGGTTCTGGGTCCACTTGCCCATCAGTATGGGATATGACCGCTTCCCCGAATTACTCATAGATGAAAAAGCCACTTTGTTGACCTCGATGGCAAAAGCAAATTCCTGGCTCTTTTTCGTGCACGACCCGGATTTCGCGGTTTCCCAGGTTCGCTACGACGACGAGCGCAAGACCTTCATAGCCATTGATGCCCTCAAGGATTTGGCTCTCGGCTCGAACTGAACCTTTATCGGAGATTTGAATGGCTGAAAAGAAACGTAAAATTGACCTTAAAGGGGCTCTCTCTCAGTGGGAGCAATCCACCCTCGCAGACACTCTTAAACGGGCACCCGAACGGCAGGATAAATTTATCACCGCCTCTTCGGATGAAGTAAATCGCCTGTATACCCCTCTCGATTTGCAGGATTTTGACTATCTTGAAGAACTCGGACTGCCGGGTGAATACCCTTATACCCGCGCCGTCCATGCCACGGGTCAACGTGGACGCTTATGGACCATGCGCCAGTTCGCCGGGTTCGGTTCTGCGGAAGAATCCAATGCCCGCTACAAATACCTTCTCGCACAGGGAAGTGGCGGACTCTCGATCGCGTTTGACCTTCCAACCCTGATGGGCTACGATACCGATGCTCCCCAGGCGTTGGGCGAGTTTGGGAAATGTGGCGTGGCGGTCAGTTCGCTGAAGGACATGGAGATTCTGCTGGCTGATATCCCCTTGGGGAATGTGTCCACTTCCATGACTATCAACTCACCGGCCGCGATCCTGTGGGCTATGTACATTGCAGTAGCAGAAAAGCAGGGTGCCTCCCAGGCCCAATTACGTGGCACTCTTCAGAACGATATTCTCAAGGAATACACGGCCCAGAAGGAATATATTTTCCCTCCTGAACCGTCGATGCGCTTGGTGGTGGATACCATGGAGTACGGCTCCCGGCATGTCCCGCAGTGGAACACCATTTCCATCTCCGGCTACCATATTCGCGAGGCTGGCAGCACCGCTGCCCAGGAACTTGCTTTCACCCTGGTTGATGGCATGGAATATGTCCGCTGGGGTATCGCCCGCGGTATGGATGTGGATGAGTTTGCTCCGCGCCTCTCTTTCTTCTTTAACGCTCATAATGACTTTTTTGAAGAGATCGCCAAGTATCGCGCTGCCCGTCGGATTTGGGCTCATGCAATGCGCAATTCGTTCAAGGCGAAGAATCCGCTTTCCTGGTTGATGCGTTTCCACACCCAGACTGCCGGCATGACCCTCACCGCCCAGCAGCCTGAGATCAATGTCGTCCGGGTCGCCATCCAGGCGCTGGCAGCCGTCCTGGGTGGCACCCAGTCCCTTCACACCAATTCGATGGATGAAGCCCTTGCGCTCCCCTCGGAGAAAGCCGCTACTATTGCCCTTCGGACCCAGCAGGTGATCGCAGCCGAGTCCGGAGTGGCTAACACGATTGACCCGCTTGGTGGTTCGTATTTCGTCGAGACTCTCACGAACCGCCTCGAGGCGCAGGCGCTTGACTATTTCCGGCGCATCGAGGATCTGGGCGGAGTTCTCCCGGCAATTGCCAGGGGCTTTTTCCAGAGTGAGATCGCTGATGCAGCTTATACCTACCAGTGTGAAATTGACGACCATACCCGCACCATTGTTGGTGTGAATGATTATGTGGACAAAAAGCCTGTCCCGATCCCGCTTTTGGAGTTTGACCCGGTCGGCTATTCCCGCCAGGTGGATCGTCTGCAAAAGCTTCGCCGCCAGCGTGATAATGGACGCGTGGGTCAGGCCCTCGATCAACTCCGTCTTGCCTGCCAGGGAACGGAGAACACCATGCCGCATTTGCTCGAGGCCGTGCGGGCTTACGCCACGTTGGGCGAGATAGTGGATGTGATGAAGGCTGTCTTTGGAACTTATACTGAGCCGACCTGGATATAATCTCCTACCCTTGCGGTTTTTTCCCCGCATGGGTGCTGATGATCGGTCAGGAGAGATACCATGAAAATATTGGTATGCGTAAAACAAGTGCCTGATATGGAATCCAGGTTCAAAGTTAACCGCGAGGGGGTCTGGTACGATGAACTGGATCTCGCCTATAAAATGAATGAATATGATGAGTTCGCCCTCGAGCAGGCGGTCCGCGTCAAGGAGCAGTTGGGAAACACCGCCGATATCACGGTTTTATCCCTCGGCCCCGACCGGGTCGTGGAAGCTATTAAAAAAGGGTTGGCGATGGGAGGCGATCGGGGGGTTCACATTAAGGATGATCACCCTTGGCAGAAAGATCCCTGGCAGGTGGCTTCCGTGATCGCCGGCTTCACCCGGGGAAAGAACTTCGACCTTATCTTTACCGGGTTGCAGTCCATGGACCGCGGCTCGGCGCAGGTGGGAGTCCTGCTGGCGGAATTGCTCGGAGTTGCTTGTGCCACCACGCTGGTCGCCTTTGAGTTGAAGGATGATGTGGTCACCTCCAGGCGTGAGTTGGAAGGAGGCATGTGCGCCGTCCTCAAATTTAAACTCCCGGCGGTGGTGACTTGCCAGCTTGGTTTGAATATTCCGCGCTATCCCACTCTCCCCAATATCATGAAAGCCAGGCAAAAGGAGTTGCTCGTTTTTCCGGTTACGGATTTCCTGGTTGAGGAAAGCCTGGTCGTCACAGAGCGCATGTACCCTCCGGAAAAGAAGGGTCACGGCCTCGTACTGGAGGGCGACGTCAATGAGATCGCCGATAAATTGGTCGGTGTTCTGAAAGAAAAGACGACGGTGCTTACGTAGCTCATGGGAGAACACCCGATGAGAGCATTGCTGGTTTGCGAATATCGGCAGGGCAAACTTCTCGAATCAACTTATGAGCTGCTCGCTTTTGCCGACCTGCTCGCTGCTGAAAAGGTCATGCTGCTGGTTGGCTCCGAGGTGGCCGCCTCCAAACTCGGTGGCAGGGTTTACCTGGCGGATGCCGGGGTTTATGGGGAATATAACCCGGACCTGCACAAGCGCCTGATTCTGGATACGGTCCAGAAGGAGCATTTCAACTATATTGTCTTTGTCCATTCCTCGTTCGGTTGGGACCTTGCCCCGCGCGTTGCCGCCGCATTGAAGGTCGCCCAGGTCTCGGAAATTACCGGGGTGCAGGATGGCAAATTCGAAGTCCCCTCCTGCAATTCCAAGTTGCGCAGGTTGGTGAAACCCACGACAGCCCAGGCAGTCCTGACCATTCAGGCCGGCGCGTTCAGCCCGCAGGACCAGGTTAATGCTACGCCACAATTCGAACATATTTCTATGCAGGTGAGTACACCCCTGGTTGAATTCATCGGTTACGAAGCCGCAGAAAAGAAGGAAGTGGATTTGGCGAAAGCCGAGGTGATTGTCAGCGCAGGCCGTGGCATTGGGAAGAAGGAAAATGTGGCGACGATCGCTGCCCTGGCTGGGGCACTCTCGGGAGAACTGGGTGCAACTCGCCCGGTGGTGGACTCCGGCTGGGTGGAACACACTCGTCAGGTTGGAAGCAGTGGTCAGACCGTATCCCCTAAACTTTATGTGGCTTGCGGGATTTCCGGGGCTATTCAGCATATCGCCGGGATGAAACGGTCAGGCTTTATCGTCGCCATTAACAAGGACAGGGATGCACCCATCGGGGAGGTGGCTGACGTACTGGTTGTCGCGGACGTGATGCAATTCGTCCCCGCCCTTTTAGCCCGGTTGAAAAAATGAAACCCTCATATCCAGTGTCATTGCGACATCGTTCCCGTTCTTTGGGGAGCAGCGTTCATTGGCGAAGCAATCTCCTTCTAGCGGCAAGCAATCTTAATTGGAATGGCAACCGATTAATTTCAAATGTCATTGCGACTTTGGCCTCCTTTTTCGGGAGCAGGCGCGTTCTGTGCGACGTGGCTATCTTTACCCAACAGGAAGCAATCTCCGTGAATCAAAGAAACCGGAGCAAGTGAGAATGCCTCATTACCTGCAGTACTCTTTCTTTGGAAAAAATGGGCAGTAATCAAGAAAGCTGACGGATAATTCGAGCGAGGTGCCATGGATCTTGAATTAAACCAGGAACAAAAACTGATCCAGGATACTGCCCGGGAGTTTGCCCTGGCTGAACTTGAACCGGTTGCGGCCCGCCTTGACCAGGGGGGTGACCAGGAAGTTTTTCTGGGCAATATAAAAAAGCTCGCCGGGCTGGGTTTTATGGGCCTGAATATCAGGGATGAATATGGTGGTGCCCAGGCTGGTATGGTTGCCTTTAGCGTCGCCATCACTGAAATTGCCCGCGCCTGCGCCTCCACGGCGGTTACGGTCTCCGTCAATAACCTGGTTTGTGATGTGATCCAGTCAGTGGGGACTGAAGTCCAGAAGAAAACGTACATCCCCAAAATATGTTCGGGTGAATTTGTTGCTGGGAGTTTTGCATTGACCGAACCTGGTGCAGGCTCCGACCCGGCTGCCATGACCACTTCCGCGCTCTTGGAGGGGGACGAATGGGTCCTGAATGGTACGAAACGGTTCATCACCAGCGCACCCTATGCCGGGGTGTTTGTAGTTTGGGCTGTCACCGATAAGGCCGCCCCGAAAGGCAAGGGGATCAGTTGTTTCTTGGTCCAGGCGGATGCGCCCGGGCTGGTTATTGGAAAAGCGGAACAGAAAATGGGTCAGCATGCCGCCGCTACTAATGAGGTCGTTTTAGATCAATGCCGCATTCCCAAGGATGCCCTGTTGGGGACTCTCAACGGCGGTTTCCGGGTTGCAGTGAGTGAGCTTCTCGGGGGGCGGATTGGCATCGGCTCGCTCGCACTGGGGGTTGGGCTGGCTGCCATGGATTATGCCACCCGCTATGCCCAGGACCGGGTCCAGTTTGACCAGAAGATTATCAGGTTTCAGGCCATCCAGTGGATGATCGCAGACGCTTATACCGAGCTCGAAGCTGCCCGCTTGCTCCTCATGCAGGCCGCTTTCAGGGAAGAGCGCGGTCAATCCTTCGCCAGGGAGGCCGCTATGGCGAAGCTGTTCGCCACTGAAGCCGCCAATCGGGCCTGTTATTCCGCCCTTCAGATGGCGGGCGGCTATGGCTATTCAAAGGAGTTCCCATTGGAACGCTACGCCCGGGATGTCCGGGTTACTTCGATCTATGAAGGAACCAGCGAGATTCAGCGCACCATTATTGCGCGCGATATTCTTAAGGCGTTTGCTCAAGGATAATGCTTTCCCGCTGTGCCGGTGGCACGGCGCTCAAACTTAACCGAGGAAAATAGGAGGCACAACTATGCGACCAGTTTATGTAGTCTCGGGGGGAGTGTCAAAATTTGTGAAAGCCCGCCCTGATAAAACTTTCCAGGGCTTGGTGAAGGAGGCCTACGATTATGCCCTTGCCGATATGGACATTGACCATCCAAAGTTCTTTGAATTGGTGGATGGCAGCGTGGCCTCGTATTTCTCAGACCATTTCACCCGCCAATTAATGGCTGGCATCATGGTCCATGATTATCTGGGGCTCTGCCCCAAGCCCTCCCATCGGGTGGAGGGCGGCGGAGCCACCGGCGGCATCTGTTTCCAGGAAGGCTGGAAGGCGGTCGCTTCCGGTTACATGGACATCTGCCTGGCGTTCGGTTTTGAACAGATGAGCCACGTCGAAACCTGGAAGGGGAACGAGTTTATCGCCCTGGCCTCGGACATTTCTTTCGATTACCCGGTGGGTGGTTTCTACTCTGGTTACTATGCCATGATGGTTACCCGCCACATGTCGGAGTTCGGCACGACCGTGGAGCAACTGGCCCATGTATCGGTCAAGAATCACATCAATGCCTACCATAACCCGTATGCCCAGAAACGCCAGCGCCTGACGATAGAAGATGTGCGTTCATCGCCCATGGTGGCCTGGCCGCTTACCCGCAACGACATTTGTGTGATGAGCGATGGAGCCGCGGCCGTCATCCTCTGTTCGGAAGATGGCCTGGCGAAACTGGAAAAGGCTGCCGGTCATCGCCTCCCGCGTGTCAGGGTTGCCGGCATTGGCCGCGGCACCGATGCCATGCGCATGGCTGATCGTCCCCACCAGTCTTATGAGGATTTCTATAAATACAATGCCCTGCCGAACGAATTAAATGATGACGCTCGTGCTTATTATAAAAAATTATGGAAAAAGGGCTTCCGTTATCCGGGCGTCCATTCCTTCCGCGCTGGTCGGATGGCCTCCCGCGAAGCTTATAAGAACGCCGGCGTCACCGACCCGCTCAACGAGATTAACTTTGTAGAATTGCACGATGCTTATACCTCCTCGGAGGTTCAGACTTATGAGGATATGGGCCTGTGCCGCTATGGGGAAGGCGGTCCCATGGCTGCCAGTGGCAAAACCTTCATGCCCGGGATTGATTACGGGCTTAAGTTGCCGGAAAAGCCGGTCTGCCCCGTTAATCCTTCTGGTGGATTGATCGCCTGCGGTCATCCCGTCGGCGCCACCGGGTTGATGCAGGCTGTCTTTGCCCTGTGGCAGCTCCAGGGGACGATCAAGAAGCATTTTGGCGATCCCGCCCTCCAGGTCCCTAAAGCGAAGCGCGGCGCCATTCACTCCCACGCCGGCACCGGCACCTATGTGACCGTCAGCATCCTCGAAAAGGAAAAATAGGAGCAAGCCGCCATGTCCAAAAAAGTGATTTCCAAGCGAATTGAAGATAACCTGCAAGGGACGGTGGTTTTCAGCGTTCCGTTCCCCACCGGCGACGATCTCTCTGCCTTGAAGCACATGTCGCCTATCGTCATCAAGCAGCCTTACTCGATCGACTACAACTACTCTTACGGTCAGGATTCCCCCTTCTTCGCCGCCCTCGCCAATGGACGCTTTATCGTCACCCGTGAACCGCACACTGGTTACACCTATGCCACCCCGCGCGCCCATGACATGTACACCGGCCGCGAGACCGACTGGGTGGAGATCAAGCCCGAGGGTCGCATCCATGCCTTCACCGTTTGCTATTTTGGGTCAGAAGCCTTCCTGCCAGAGACCCCGTTCATCCTCATTCAGGTGGAATTTGAGGAGTGCAACACCCTCTTCCTGGGGCGACTGATCGGGGTTGATCCCGATGAGGCTAATATTAAATGGATCGGCAAAAAGGTTAAAGGCCGCTTCCTGCGCAATGCCAAGCTCAAGCCGACCGATATATACTTTAACCTCGCAGAATAATGTCTTCTGCACATTTTCGGCAAGGAATAACGCAGAATCTGGAGATTACAAGCTTCACTGGCTGTATCCAGGTTCTTCCTCGGTTGTTATAACCATCGAAAGCGGAGATACGCATGAGCGATCCCATTAAAAACAGTGGTGAACTCATCGGCTGGCACGACCCGGATGAGAATCGACAATGGGTGCGGGAAAATAAATCCCGGCAGTTGGTTGATAAGCGTAGCACGGTGCCGGAGGCCATCCGGAAATACGTTCCGGATGGCAGCCTGCTTGCCATGGGTGGCTTTGGTCACATCCGCATCCCCATGGCGCTGATCTATGAACTGGTGCGCCAGCGTAAACGCAATCTCACGATCTTTGGCAAGACCGCCGTGCATGACATTGACATTCTCATCGGCGGGGGCTGTGTCAGCCGCGTGGAGGTGGCCTATGCCTTTGGTCACGAATTGCGCGGGTTGTCCGCCTGCGGTCGCCGGGCGGTCGAGAATGGTACGGTTAAGGTGACCGGTGAGATCAGTAATGCCGGCTTCCAGTGGCGTTTCCTGGCCGCCGCCATGGGCGTGCCTTTTATGCCCGTCCGCTCCATGCTCGGTACGGATACCCTCCGGCATAGTTCGGCCCGGGTGATCGACGACCCCTGGAGCGGCAAGCCGGTCGGACTGGTTCCCGCCTGCTATCCCGACGTGGCGCTTTTTCATGTCCATCGCTGTGACAAGTTTGGCAATGCGCAGATTGATGGCATCATGGTCGAGGACTATGAGTTGGCGCGCGCCGCTCGACGGTTGATTCTCACGACTGAAGAGATTATCGACCACGAGGAGATTCAGCGCGTGCCCTGGCGCACGGTGATCCCGTTCTATCTGGTGGACGCGGTGATCGAGGTCCCCTTCGGAGCGCACCCAACCGAAATGCCCGTGACATACTATTTCGACGAGGAGCACATCGCCCATTGGCTGGAGGTTTCCAAAACGCCCGAGGGCACCAGTGCCTACTTCGAGGAGTTTGTCTTTGGCATCCCTGATTTCGATGCCTACCTTGAAAAGGTGGGCGGCATTCGCAAACTTACCCACCTGAAGCAGGTTTTGAAATTGCAGCCGGATTTGCCTACTTCCGGGGAGGGTGTGTCATGACCGGGGAGAATCGTTACAACCTGACGGAATTGCTGGCCTGCGTGGCTGCCGGTCTGCTGGACAGCCGCAGCTCGGTCTTCGTTGGTACGGGCTTGCCCCTCGTGGCAGGCATGCTCGCCCAGCGTACGCACGCCCCGGGCTTGCTGATCATATTCGAAGCGGGTGGCATCGGGCCCCAGGTGCCCGCCTTGCCCATCTCCGTGGGTGACTCGCGCACGTATTACAAGGCCTCCGCTGCCTCCAGCATGCACGATGTGATGTCCGCCTCCCAGGCGGGTTACGTGGATTATGGCTTCCTCGGCGGTGCTGCCATGGATTGCTATGGCAACGTTAACACCACCGTCATCGGTGACTGGAGTCACCCCAGGGCCCGTCTACCCGGAAGTGGGGGCGCCAACGATGTGGGTTCTTTTTGTTGGCGCACCATCTACCTGATGCGCCAGCAGTCAACTCGCACCTTCGTCAAAAAACTGGACTTCATCACCACTCCCGGTTATCTTACCGGACCCGGTGCCCGTGAGCATGCCGGTCTTCCCGCTGGTAACGGACCCTATCGGGTCATTACGCAGTTGGGTGTGTATGGTTTTGACGAGGCCACCAGGCGCTTGAAATTGTTGGTCCTCCACCCCGGTGTGACCGTGCAGCAGGTCCAGGACGCCAGTGAGTTCGAAATCATCATCCCGGACCAGGTCGGCATCAGTGCCGAGCCGACCGTCGAGCAGGTGCGCATCTTGCGGGAAATTGACCCGCGTGGACTGGTGATTGGGAAATAGAGTTAATTCTGATATGTCGCTGCGCATAGATTAATTCTCGTTCTATCGCTTCTGTTCGAAATGCCTGCCTATACTCCCCCCTAAAAGGATGCAGATTTGGAGGATACTGCTGACAACATAGGACACCATTTATTCAAATATTCGACTTCATTCGTTTTCGCCTTTTTTTTCGCACTAAGTTGGATAGATTCCCGAGCAGCACATGTCATTGCGAGGCGTTCTTTGCCGAAGCAAGCCCATAATTATTGGATCAGTCGACTTACCAAATCAGATGAAAATCTATTTAGAGATAACCATGGAGGTGCAACATGGATTTCAAATTTACCGAAGAACATTCGCTGATCAAGCAAACCGTGCGGGATTTCGCCGAGAAGGAAATTGCCCCGCGCGCCGAAGACATTGACGTGACCGACGAGTTCCCTGCCGATATTTTCAAGCGAATGGGTGTCCTGGGTATCTTGGGCATTCCTTTTGCAGAAGCCTATGGCGGCTCAGGTGGCGACTATCTCAGCCTGCTGATCGCTCTTGAGGAAATTGCGCGTGTCTCCGGCTCGGTCGCCATCATCCTGGATGCCCACACTTCATTGTGCTGTGAACCGATATACCGTTTTGGCACCGAGGATCAGAAGAAGAAATACCTGCCTTCCCTTCTGCGCGGTGAAAAGATCGGCGCATTTGGGCTCACTGAACCTCAGGCGGGTTCTGACGCCGGGGCCACCCGCACTCGCGCCGTTCGCGACGGGAACGAGTGGGTCATAAATGGACAGAAACAGTTCATCACCAACGGCTCCCTTGCCGACGTGCTGGTGGTCACCGCCAAAACAGATCCGGATAAAGGCACGCGCGGCATCTCCTCGTTTATCATCGAAAAGGGAACTAAAGGGTTCCAGGTGGGACGCGATGAAAAGAAAATGGGCTTGAAAGGATCGGTGACCTCACAGCTTTTCTTCGAGAACTGCCGCATCCCCCTCGCGAATCTGCTTGGCAGAGAGAACGAGGGTTTTAAACAATTTCTGACAACTTTGGATGCAGGCCGCCTTGCCATCTCAGCTATGGCGGTCGGTCTTGCGCAGGGCGCCTTTGACCGGGCGGTGGCTTATGCCAAGGAGCGCGAACAGTTCAACCAGCCGATCGCCAGGTTCCAGGCGATTCAGTGGATGATCGCTGACATGGCGACGGATATCGATGCCGCCCGCCTGATGGTTAACCGGGCTGCCTGGCTGAAGGGACAGGGCTCAAACTTTTCTAAGGAAGCCGCCATGGCAAAATTATTCTCCACCGAGGTGTCGGAGCGCGTTTGCTATAAGGCCATCCAGATCCACGGCGGCTATGGTTACGTGCGGGATTATGCGGTCGAACGCATGTACCGCGACCAGCGCTTGTGTGCCATCGGCGAAGGTACCAACGAAATTCAGCGCGTGGTAATTGCCAGGCAGGTTCTTGGGTTATGATTTTCACTTAAAATGCTGCCTTGTTCAGGTAACTTGCTTCGCGACAGCGATATCCATTCGTAATTTTGTGAACGGGTAAACGCCGAGGTTGCAATTATTGGTGCCGGTAAACCAGAAAGCGAAATAACAATGAATTCAACCTTCAACTTTCATCCGATACTCAATTTCCTGGGCGATTTGAGCCAGCATAATTCCAGGGATTGGTTTGAAAAGAACCGTCCGTTATATGAGGCTGCCTGCGGGATTTTTGCAGGTTTCATCGACTACCTGATCGATGAACTCAGAACGTCGGACAATTTACAGGGTCTGTCTTCCAAGGAATGCGTCTCAAGGATCTATCGTGACCTTCGCTTCACGAAAGATAAAACCCCTTACAATTTGAACTTCTCGGCAATAATTGCACCCGGCGGGAGAAAATCGAGCCTGCAGGGGTACTATGTATCAATTCAGCCGGGAGGCTATTCCATGATCGCGGGTGGGTTGCACATGCCCACTCCGGAGCAAATAAACCGGTTCCGGCAGGCGGTTTCTCAGGATGCCTCTGCCTTTAAGGTCATCACAAGTAATAAATTGTTTATTGACCAGTTTGGGAAAATTGAAGGAGAAAGACTTAAAACCGCGCCGAAAGGTTATGACCGCGACCATCCAGATATCGAGTTGCTGCAGCTCAAGGAAGTGACCGCCTTGCATTACTTCTCGGATCAGGAACTCTTGGCGGGGGATTTTCCTGAAAAGGCGGTTGTTGTTTGTCGGGCGTTGAAACCATTTCTGGATTATCTGAATGAGGTGCTGCAGTAGGGTCGTGCTGGCATGCCACACGGTCAACCAACATTTATCTCCTTTTAACTTGCCATTACTTCTCCCCCTTCCATAATTACGGAACAATACCCTCACAATTGCTTGCGCAGATCCACCTCTCGTGTGAGGGCAGGTTATACCAGAAACGAGCAATAACCACAAAGTAAATTATGACCACACAGTTCCAAATAGTTTCCTCAGATCCCTCGCTCTTGGAAGAAGCCACCCGGGTTGCCAAAGAGTTCGTCCAACAATACATGAGAGATGAGATCGTCGGGATTGTCTTCCTGGGTGCCATCGCCCGCGGTTATTTTGATCACGCTGCTGACATCGATATCGCCATCTTCAAAAATAAGGCAGCGACAATTCTATTGGAATCGCAATTTCTCAAAGTCCAGGGTTTTGAGATTCATATTCATTTTGAAGATTTTGACTCTGGGGTTCAGCCATTCTGGGACATGTCGAAGCGTTGGACGTATTCTCAATGCCAGGTTTATTACGATCCAAAAGGCTTGATCGCCCAACTGCTCCAGGAAATAGTTCCATTGAAGGTGGAGGAAAGAAAATGGTTATTAATGTCGGGGCTGGCACTTTCGGATTGGTATATCAACAGTCTCACCCACCTCTGGGTCGAGCGCGGCAATCTGGTCAGCGCCCACCATATGTTCGATCAGGGGCTCAATTATTTCTTTGACCTGTTGTTTGCGATCAATAACGAACTGGTCGCGGATATGAAATGGCGCTATTACTGTGTGGAAAAATTACCCCGCTTGCCCAGAAATTTTCATGAACGCATTAAAGAGGTCTTGTTGCTTAATGAATTATCGGTAGAGGAAATCGAACGCCGCCAGCAGGCTTTTATAGAGCTGTGGCAGCAAATGGTTCCTCTTGTTGAACACGAGATAGAATTGACGTATGCCGAAATTAAAAACCTGGTTTGATGAATTACCAATAAATACAGAAGTTTGTTTATACCATTGACTTGGGATGTTGAGCTTGCACATTGTCTTTCGCTTCATAAATGCTGCTTGTATAAACCTTTATCACCTATTTAAATCAAAAAACGACCCGCTGTCGGGTCGTTTTTTTTTATTTCAGGAGTGCCTTCACCGCCCCCCACGGTGAGATTTTGCGCCGTACCAACTTATCTACCATCTTTTCATAGCGGGAATCGGATACACCTTCACGGAACCGGTTCACCAGGGTTTCCGTGAGCAGCACTTCCAGCTCCGCTTCCATCCGGGCTCTCTCGCGCCTGCCCCAGTCCCCGCTTTTGTGCAAGTGCTCTGCATGCTGTTCGATGGCTGCTACCAGTTCTGCCACTCCGGTTCCATTGGTTGCTATCGTGCGCAGGATGGGGGGCACCCATAACGCCGCGTTTTCCGGTTCACTGCCTTGGATGACCATCTCCTGTCCGTGGTGTCGGAACACCTTCGCAACCGGGTGAGCCAGTCCGAGCATGCCCTTCAGGGCCCGTTCAGTGTTTTCGATGCCGGGCAGGTCGGCCTTGTTGACCACCAGGATGTCCGCAATTTCAAGGATTCCCGCCTTGATGGCCTGGATCTCATCGCCTAGCCCCGGCGACTCCACCACCAGCGTGGTGTGCGCCAGCCGGGCGATATCTACTTCTGTTTGCCCCGCTCCCACGGTTTCGATCAGGATGGGATCGAACCCGGCCGCGTCGAATACCTGCACCATGGCTGCGGTCGCCTGTGCCAGCCCACCAAGTGATCCCCGCGAGGCCATCGAGCGGATGAATACCCCCGGATCCCCCGCCAGGTCACGCATGCGCACTCGGTCACCCAGCACTGCTCCGCCCGTGAATGGGCTGGATGGGTCCACGGCCACGATGGCTACCTGTTTGGGAATCTTTCCGGCCCGGTAATAAAGCGCCATTTGGTTGACCAGTGACGATTTTCCGGTCCCTGGGGCGCCGGTCACGCCGATCAGGTGTGCTTTCCCGGTGTGAGGGAAAAGTTCATCCAGCGCCGCTCGGCCGATTGGGGAATCGTTTTCCACCTCGCTTAGCAGGCGCGCCAATGCGATGCGCTCTCCAGATAGGATCGATTCAATATTGGGCTTAACCATTGCTTATTTGGCGGTTTTGACTGTTGCGCGGATTTCTTTGACGATCTTTTCGGTCGGTGCCCCCGGCCCGTAGACCCCTGTCACGCCCATTTCTTTCAGCCGCGGCACATCTTCATCCGGGACTATCCCTCCAACGAAGATTTTGACATGCTCCTGCCCGTTGGCTTTGAGCAGTTTCAGGATGGGGGGGATGAGCGCCATGTGTGCGCCGGAAAGGATGGAAAGACCCACAACGTCCACATCTTCCTGCAGCGCGGCCTCGGCGATCATCTCCGGTGTCTGTCGCAGGCCGGTGTAGATGACCTCCATGCCGGCATCGCGCAGGGCGCGTGCAACTACTTTGGCGCCCCGGTCGTGACCGTCCAGGCCCGGTTTGGCAACCAGTACACGAATTTTGTGTTCAGGCATGGCACCTCCTCTGCAAATTCATCCGCATTATACTTCACGGTCACGCCTTCCCGGGGCAGGTTCCAGGTGACGTAGAGTCCTATGGTTGCATATCTCCTTCTTTCTATTGGATAACCTGAAATATCGTTTCATCATTGACTGGAGTTCTTTCCCTTTTGATCCAACTCTCTCGTTTATAATGACCGGACATTGGGCAATCGACCCGATTTGGATCTTCTTCCAATCAAAATTAGCCTGTAAAAAAGGAGATAATTGCCATGCCGTCCTTTGGTGTTTACTCTGAAGTGGGAAAACTCCGCAAGGTGCTTGTTCATCGGCCGGAGTTAAGCCTGCAACGCCTTACTCCTGCAAATTGTGCCGAATTACTCTTCGACGATGTGCTCTGGGTGGAACGCGCCCAGTTGGAGCACGACCAGTTCGTTGAGGTGATGCGCGCCCATGGCGTTGAAGTGTTCTACGTCTTGGATTTGCTTACCGAGACCCTGAAGTCCAGCCAGGAAGCCAGGCGACTGGTGATAGAAAATGTCGCTACCGAATATACCGTCGGTTGGTCCCTTGTCGATGAGATCCGCCAATTCTTGTGGGGTCTCACCCCAAAATTTCTTGCCCGCCATTTGATCGGTGGCTTGACTGCAGGGGAATCCGGCATCGATTGGAAGAAATTCGGGAAAGTCTCCCTTCATGCCGCCGCCCTGCAGGAAATGAACTCATTCATCCTTCCGCCCCTGCCCAACACCCTCTTTACCCGTGACTCTTCCTGTTGGATTTATGATGGCGTTTCAGTCAATCCGATGTACTGGCCGGCACGCCGCAGGGAATCGCTCAACTTGTTCGCCATTTACCATTATCATCCCATGTTCAAGGATGCCGATTTCGATTTTTGGTATCCCAACCCCACCGACGGCGAGTTCAATATGCAAAACCTTGGGCGCTCATCCCTGGAAGGCGGCGATGTTCTTCCGATCGGGAACGGCACCGTTCTGATCGGCATGTCTGAACGCACTCAGGGCAGCATGATCGAACAGATCGCCGAGGCGCTGTTCTCGAAGGGCAGCGCTGACCGTGTCATCGCTTGTGTGATGACCAGGGACCGCGCCCACATGCACCTCGATACGGTTTTCACCATGCTCGACCGCGATAAGGTCACCATCTATCCTAAGGTCGTGGACCAGGTGAGAGCAATCAGCCTGCGCTCCGGTAAAAAACCTGGCGACTTCCGCATCACCCGCGAGAAGGATATGCTTTCGGCAGTTGCAGATGCCCTCAAGGTCCCGAAATTGACCGTGGTCAAGACCGGGGGCGACCTGTACCAGATGGAGCGGGAACAGTGGGATGATGCCAACAATACTATTGCACTGGCGCCGGGGGTGGTTGTCTCGTATGAGCGTAACACTCATACGATCTCCCGCATGCGCCGCGCCGGTGTGGAGGTCATCACCATCCCGGGGTTCGAATTGGGTAAGGGTCGCGGCGGCGGACATTGCATGACCTGCCCGCTATTGCGTGATCCGCTGTAATGGTCGATTGCTGGCAATCTTTGGGAAATTATTCTGGGTTGGTGAGCGGGGAAACCGCTCACTAATCCCCATTTACTATCATTCCCCGGATTTTCTGGGGAATGAATGGAGAGGGACATTTAGTTACCAGGATAATTAATTCCGGGTTGGATTTAATACTTATTTCTTGATTTCGGTTTCTGGGGGTTTTTCTTCGTGCTCATGCCGGTGATGAAGATCCGGGAAATGCGCATGTTCGTGTTCGAGTCGCTCGTGCCGGTGATCGTGCGTGTGCGAGCCGTTCATCAGTGGGGTGCCCTCCTGGGGATCGTGGCTGTGATGCTCATCTGGGTGGGAATGCCGGTGGTCGTGGACCATGGGCTCATGGATGTGAAAATGGGCGTGCTTTTCCGTGAGCATCAACCAGGCTCCTGCCACCATGACCGGCACGGCTGCCCAGAACAGGATTTGCGGCTTTTCTTGCAGGAGGATCAGCGAAAGGATGACTCCTATAAAAGGCGCGATCCCGAACAGGGTGCTGGTGCGCGCCGCTCCAAGGGATCTTAAGGCAACTATGAACAACTGGATGCTGATTCCATAACTGATTGATCCCAGCAGCATGGCCAGGAGGGCAATATTGAGCGCGGGCAGTTGTTGCCTGATAAGCAGGCACAGGAACAGCGAAAAAGTCCCTGTCCCCAGACCCTTGATACCCACGATGGCGAGTGGGTTTTTGGCGGAGATGTGCCGGGTAAAATTGTTATCCAATCCCCACAGGAAACAAGCGCCAATGACTCCCAGTGCACCCAATGTAATCCCCCAGTTGCCTCCTGTCCAGGTAAGTACGATGCTTGCCAGTGTCACCAACCCGATTGCCCAGGTAATCCGGCGGTCGATGGATTCTTTGAAAAACGTAATTGCAATGAGCGTGGTTGCCACACCCTCGAAATTGAGCAGCAGCGAAGCTGTCGAGGCAGGCGTTCGCTCCAGTCCCAGCAGCAGGATGATCGGCGCGCCGATTCCCCCCGCCAGCACTGCTCCTGCCAGCCACGGCAGGTCGCCGCGGCTGAGATGGGCTTCCACCGCCTGTTCTCTATTTCGCAATCCCTGCATAAGGAGCATAATGAAAGCCCCCATGCCACTCCCAAGATACAGGAAAGCAGCCAACGGAACTGGTTGGACCTCCCCGAGCAGGAGTTTGGAGAGAGGCGCCGACGCGCCAAACAGGATAGCTGCTAAAAGGGCTTGTACGGCGGGATATAACTTTAGGCGCATTTATGGGACCCAATCGGGATTGTCTTGGGTATTATCTTCCATATCAAGGCTGCCGCAACCACGAGGTCCAAAATTCGAAAACCTTCCCATTATTTATTCTCAGACGCAACCTGCATCCGGCACCAGGAATAAAGCCCATCATATACTTCAAACTGGGCGTCCAGGTTTTCCAGGTCGTCCGGGAACCGCAGGCTGTATCCGCTGGCGATTGCTTCCAGACCGCGCGCGATCGGGTCTTTGTCAATATCTTCAGACACATCCGCCGAGTGGACGATCTTCGCCAGTCGCAGCAAGCCCGGTTCTTTCAGTCCATATTTCAAAATAATGGACTCAAATGAGCAGCGTCCGTCCTTGTGCCCGAGTTCAACTCCAGGTGCATCAAAGGGAATGGCGCCGGTCTCCTTGGCAACCTTCTCGATTTGGCTGGAGGGGACGAACAGGAACTCCGCTTCGCTGTCTACAAAGTGGGCGATCAGCCAGGGGCAGGCAACGCGGTCAACGTGAACGTGCGAACGGGTGATCCATTTCATGTTTTTCTCCTTAATATTGTCATTGCGACATCATCGCCGTTCATTTGGGGGAGACGTCGGTGCTTTTCCGGAGTTGTGGCAATCTCCTCACTATACAGGGAATTGTCACATTACCATCTGGGAAGCATCTTCCCGTTGGTCAGGTGGATGCCTGAATTTCTTCCGGCGGCTTGAGCGCTTTGAAGTTTCGGTACAAAACCAGGTCATAAACGATTTTTAAACTTCCGCATAAATAAAATGGGACGCTGATCAGGCTTGGGATGGAAAGCAGCAGTCCGCTCAGCGAGGGGGATAATGCTGCGCCCACGGACCTGGCGATGGTCGTTACGCCCGAAGCGGCAGACCGTTCATCAGGTGCCACCACGGCCATAGTGTAGGATTGCCGTGTCGGCACATCCATCTGCGAAATTGAAAACCTCGCCAGCAGGACTGCAATTGCCAGCGGCAGGTTGGGCATCAGCGGCACCAGCATCAGGAAAATGCTGGAAGGGATGTGGGTGGCGACCATCGTATTGATGAGTCCGAATTTGGCCGCCATTCGTGCCGCCAGCAGGGCTGAAATTCCCGTCAATATGTTTGCCCCGAAGAAGATGCTTCCCAGCACGCCCTCGTCCACCCCGAAGCGGATGCGGAACCAGTAGGCCATTAAACTCTGGATGATCAACCCGCCCGCGAAGGCATCCACTGCGAACAGGGCTGAAAGTCTGGCCACCACTCCCCGCGACTGGTGTAAGCCGAGCGTGCGGCGGATGGGTTTCTGTTCGCGCCTCGCCTCGACTGTCGGGGACAGGACTGAAAACAGGAGCATGAGCAGCCCTCCCGCAACAGCATAACCGGTTAGGATTGTTCGGTAAGATGCCAGGGCACTCCAGCTGCTGGACTGCAGGATCTTTGCCAGCCACCCGCCCGCAAGAGCGCCTGATGCCGTGGCAAAGGAACCTGCCAGGTTGTACCAGGCGAAAATATGCGTGCGGCGTTGTTCCGGGATGAGTTGGGTTAGGGCAGCCTGCTCGATGGACAGGAATGGCCCGATCTCGTTACCGCTTGGGCTGATTACGCCGATGATGGCAGCCGCGGTCAGGAGGAGCGGGTTGCGCGTGAGCAAAAAGACGGCGCCCGCCATCACCATCAATCCTGCTCCCAGGATCAGCATCCACCTCCGGCCCAGTCGGTCGGCGGAAGTGGTCAGCCAGAGCGAGATTCCTGCATCGCCCGCCAGGGTTAATGTGAATAATAGACCCACGGCACGCTCGTCAAGTCCGACTTCGATCAGGTAAAAAGCCAGGATGACCGAGAGGAAGCCATAGGCAAACAGGCGGATGATACGGGTACTGAAAAGGATCGGGATGTCGCCGCGCGGCATGCCGCAAGTATAGCTGATTTCCGAATGAGGAAACCTCAAGCCGTATAAATTTCATTTCTAAAAAAAAGAAGCTGCCTGAAAAAGCAGCTTCTGGCATGATCCTGCGGATCATCAAACTGTCTTTATGTAGGTCCAAAAACCTATCCGCTGGTCGTTTGGGTCAGCGTCAACTGTACCTGCTGGCTTGACCCGTTCCGGTTGAATATCACCGTCACCTGGTCCCCGGGTTTAAAACTGAACAGGAGGTTGACGAATGAATGATTTGCATCGATTGCAGTGCCGCCAATGCTGGTGATAATGTCACCTGTCCGCAGACCGGCTTTGCTGGCAGGGCTGCTGGAGGCTACGCTTGTCACGTATGCACCGTATTGCACTGGCAGGTTATAGGCATTGGCGATGTCGGGGGTGATGGGTTGGACGTTGACTCCCATGTACGGGCGGGTGATATAGCCTGTCTGGATGATTTGATCGGCTACTGCCGCCGCGGTATTGATTGGGATGGCAAACCCGAGTCCTTCTGCCACGACACCGGTGCCGCTGTTCCGGACGATCATCGAGTTTATGCCGATCACTTGCCCAGCCAGGTTGACCAGTGGTCCACCCGAGTTGCCCTGGTTAATCGCTGCGTCCGTTTGGATCAGGCCATCGATTGAATATCCGTTCCCGGTGTCGATCGATCGCCCGGTGGCACTGATCACACCCACTGTCACGGTATTCTTGAAATCGCCCAGCGGGGAACCGATCGCAATGGCAGTGTCGCCGGGAGTCAGTGCATCCGAGTTACCCAGGGTTGCAACTGCGGGGATCTTTCCGGTTGTCTTCAACACTGCGATATCCGAATACATGTCGGTGCCCACCAGGGTGGCTGCTTCAGTCGTCCCATCTGCCAGGGTGATGGTTATTCCTGTCACCCCATCGATCACGTGGTTATTGGTCAGGATGTAGCCTTGATCCGAAATGAATACGCCGCTGCCACTGACTGTTTGCGGACCGGTTGGGCCAAAATGCGACATCTGGCTTGGGATGGTACCGCTGACTGTCACAACGGCGGGACCCACCAGTTTGGCAGCCTGCGTTATCGTAGTTTGAATATCGGTGGTGTTTAACGTGAGGGGTTGTTGTTGTGAGCTGTTATTGGCTTGGATGACCGGCTGGGAGGGCGAGGATGCAATCGCACTGGCTGGCTGGTTTTGGCTTACCGTCCGGTAGACCACCACTCCCCCTACAGCCGCGCCCGACAGGGCTGCGACTCCGGCAAGCATGATTACTAATATCAGATAAATGATTCGATTCCTGGTCATGGCGAACTCCTTGTTTCTGGAAACTTATGATTATTTTTGTGTTATGCGCGTATTTTAGAACTCCAAGATGAATTGAACATGAACTTTTGGGAGCAATTTTAGTTATCAATGGTTTTTTAGGGAAATTGCTCTTTTGATCATCGTGCTGCGTCGCTGAAAGGAATGAATAAATAAACCGGGATTTTGCCTACCTGCCAAGATCCCGGTTCTATCAAGGAAAAAAATAATTACGCTGTTTGGAATCTTACTTCGAAACAGGTTCCCACTCCCGGTGTGCTTTCCACCACCACCTTGCCTCCATGGACCTGCGCGATCCATTGCACGATGGAAAGGCCCAGCCCGCTTCCATTGGGTGACGTTCCGTCACCTCCGGCCTCGGGCTCGCGTGTGCGCGCCTTGTCCACCCGGTAGAACCGGTCGAACAGGTGCGGGATGTGTTCGGCGGCAATTCCAGGGCCGTTGTCTGAAACCCGCACCCACGCGCTCCCGTCCGCTGCCCCGGTTTCCACCCAAACCCGTTTGTTTTCCCCCGTTGAATATTTTATGGCATTCTCAACCAGGTTGCTCAACATTTGCAATAAATATTGCCGGTCGCCGAAGATGCGCGTCTCGGGCAGGTTCCCGGCTTCCAGCGTCACCCTGGTACGGGTCGCCAGCGGTGTCAATCGCTCCAATGTATCCACCACTACGTCGCTCAGGTCCAGGTCTTTTTTCTC